>Ga0335075_10006122_pt1 | contig 18593 bp, 18 predicted proteins | sample Lox_Sample_24_FD_206723 | JGI IMG/M metagenome (GOLD analysis project Ga0335075, IMG submission 206723) | Soil microbial communities from Loxahatchee National Wildlife Refuge, Florida, United States - Lox_Sample_2.4 | ecosystem: Environmental > Terrestrial > Soil > Wetlands | place: USA... | reverse complement strand
GTGAGCGTCGAGCGCGCGGTTGAGGGATAGCGGATGAGGATCACTCCTGAGTTGTCCTTGGCTGCGGCAAACACGAGTTGCCCAAAATCCTTGTCTTCCGTGAGCAGTAACCGACGCTCTGTTGCGGCGAGCTTGATGACCTGCTCGTCCTCGGCACCCGGCATCCGCTCCGTGACTGAAATTACATCGTGCCCGGCGCTGCGCACGGCGCTGACGACGGCGAAATCGCAGCTTTCGTCGGCGACCAGACGCATTATGCTGGGCTTCGATTGAGCGAAATCAAAAGGCGGCGGTCAACAGAACTTCTTCGTGAGCTAGTGAGTCCGCGGCGTACAGGAGTGCAGCCTGAATGTCAGCTGCGGCGAGCCTGGGGTAAGCCTGTAGAAGGGCTTTTTCATCCGCGCCTTCGGCGAGCTTGCGAACGATCAATTCCACCGGAATCCGCGTTCCGCGAATTACCGGCTTGCCCAACATGATCTTGGGGTTGATCTCGATGCGGTCGTGAACGGCCATGGTCGCTGAACTCCCGGCGGCATAAGCACCTCAATGGCCCCGTACGGTAGCACTTCCGGCTGTTTCGCTGTTCAGACGCAAAGAATCCGTCGAACACACAAATGCCGGGCTCGAAAGGCCGGCGCATAAGTCATTGATTTAACTGGTGGAAAGGGAGGGACTCGAACCCTCGACCCCGGCATTATGAGTGCCGTGCTCTAACCAGCTGAGCTACCTTTCCACTGTTCTTCGGGGCCGGACGCCACCCTTTGAGGGTCACCGGGAGCGGCCTGCCGGGAGGGGGGCGCATTGTCCGTGGGGGGTGGCGGCAGTGTCAACCCGGCCGCCTGTCCGTGCTCCCGCCCCCTTCAGAACATCCTCGGCCCCTCCCAAGCCCCTCCCCAGACCGCAGCCGCGCCCCAGCAGAAGGTGTGTACACTGGCTGGCGGGGGCTCTTATGACGACAAAACCGAAGTCCGGGGCGGGGGTCTCCCGCTACCTGCGGCTGTACACCGTGCTCTCGCAGGCGCTGGCCGAGGGCCGGTTCGCTGCCCGCGCACGGCTGCCGAGTGAGCCGCGGCTGATGAAGGAGTACGGCATCTCCCGGTCCACGGTCCGACGGGCGCTGGCGCGGCTCGAGGCGGAGGGCCGGATCGAGCGCAAGAGGGGTAGCGGCACCTTCGCGCGCGATCAGGGACAGGATGCCATCGAGCCACGGAAACCTTCGCCGTCCCGAGCTGAGGCAGCTCCGCCCGCCGCCACCGATAGCCGGACGATCGCCTTCCAGCACATCGCCACACCGGCATTCCTGCTCGAGCAGAGTCCCGGATTCGGCTCCGGCACGGTCCTCATCCGCCAGATCCGCTATGTCGAGCGCGAGCCCATCGCCCTCGAGACGGTTTACGTACCGGAGGACATCGGCGGCGCACTGACACGCCGGCAACTCGATTCCGGCCGCGGCACGGTACTCGCGGTACTGGCTGCCCTGGGTCACCGCAGCGCCGGTCTGCAGCGGGAGTTCGCCGCTCTCCAGGCCGATCCCATCGCGGGCAGAAGCCTGGGACTCGCGGTGGGCACCCCGCTTCTCAACGTACGCACGCTCGCACACGACCCGCGTCACCGCGTCCTGGCCTACATCAACTGTTTGTATCGTCCCGATCGCTACGAGGCCCGCACCGCGATCGACATCAGCGCCCGCGGGCGCCGCAAAAGAAAGCGCAGCTGAGAGCTCTCATGGCCGCCGACCCTCGCTCGCGATACTTCAGGCTTTCCCCGGCACGAGGCGATGCGAAGCTCGCGAGCCGGCCGCTGGACAAGGGAGTGGCCCGTTATTACCGGCTGTACGAGTTGCTCTCGAGCGCCCTGCAGGACGGCACGATCGCGCCGGGAAGCGCATTGCCCAGCGAGCCGGAGCTCTGCGTCCGCCATGGGCTCTCGCGCACGACGGTTCGTCGCGCTCTGGACCGGCTGGAGCGTGAAGGGCGAATCAGCCGCAAACGAGGCAGTGGAACCTACGCCCGCGCACAGCGGGCCGTGCCGCGCTTCTGTCTGGAGTTGCACTCCCTTCCTGACGCACTGGCGGCGCTGGAATCCCACACCACGACGAAGACATTGCGCTTCGGTCCGGCGCCCGTTCCGCAGGCCCTGCGCGCGATCGCCACCGGGATCGGACCTACGGCCTACCTCATCGAACGTCTGCGCTGCAGGCACGGTGAGCCGCTGTCGCTCACCAGCGCTTACCTGCCGGAGCCCATCGGCCGCCGCCTGCGCGGCGCGATCCCCAGCCGCGCGGCCATCATGACGATTCTCGACCGCTTGGGGCTGCACACCGCCAGCGTCGGATGCTCGGTGGGCGTGGCGGCAGCCGATGCCGCTGCAGCCAACAGACTCGAAGTCCCGCTGGGCTCCGCTCTTCTGCGGGTGCGCTCGGTGCTGACCGCGGATGCGGGTGATCAGTGGGCCGTGCTGGAGAGCTTCTGCCGGTCCGACCGTCTGCAGTTGAAAGTCATCGAGACCGGGCGGGGCTGATGCCCGGCCGGAGCCGGCCCGCACTCAGCGAACAGGCGCCTCGGCGGTCCGCGCCAGCAGGGTCTCGAACGCCTCCACCGGCAGCGGCGGGCTGTGCAGAAAGCCCTGGGACAGCTCGCACTGCAACTCGCGCAGCAGTGTCAGCTCCTCCTCGCGCTCGACCCCCTCCGCCACCGTGCTGAGCTCGAACGCGCGCGCCAGCGAGATAATGGTCGCCACCACCGCCTGCACGGTTTTGTCGCCCGCGAGGCGGCTGATGAAGGAGCGGTCGATCTTGAGCGTGTCGACCGGCAGGTCCGCGAGCCGGCTCAGGGACGAGTAGCCGGTGCCGAAGTCATCGATGGCCACCTGCACGCCCTCGTCGCGCAAGACCTGCAGCGTGCGGCCGAGGAAGACGGTGTCATCGAGCAGCGCTCCCTCGGTGATCTCGATATCGATCCCGCCCGCGCCGTTGAGGCTGCGTCCCACCGCGGCGAAGAACCGCGCCGAGAATTCAGGATCACGCAGCTGCAGCGGCGAGACGTTGACGGCCAGTCGGATGGGCTTCAGTCCCTGGCTGGCCCAGCGAGCCAGATCGCGTGCCGCCTGCTGCACCACCCATTCCCCGACATCGACGATGAGACCGGTCGCTTCCAGCACCGGCAGGAACACTCCGGGACCGACCACACCGCGTTCCGGGTCATTCCACCGCAGCAGGCCCTCCGCACCGACCAGCTCTCCGGTGGCGATGCTGACCTTCGGCTGATAATGCAACATGAACTGGTTGCCCTCGAGCGCAACGCGCAACCGCCGCTCGAGCGCGAGGCGATCAGCCACTTCGGAGCTCAGCTCGCGGCGGTAACGCAGGAACCGCTCGCCGGTATTGCGTGCCTTGTGCAGAGCCGCCTCGGCGTTCTGCAGCAGGGCCTCGGCATCGGCGCCGTTCTCCGGATAGCGCGCCAGCCCCGCCCTGACGGTCACCGGAATATCGTGGCCGGCGAGCGCCAGCGGCTTGGCGAAAGCCGCGGTGCTGCGGTCGTGGATGAGCCGCACCGCCTCCTCGTAGGAGTCGCAATTCAACACCACGGCGGCGAAGTTGCCGCCCTCCAGGTGCGCGAGCCATTCGCTGCCGCCGAAATTGCATCTCAGCGCGTCGGCCACGAACTGCACGACGCGGTCGCCGACGTGCCGCCCGAGGGAATCGTTGATGGCGCCGAGGCGCTCCACGTCGAAGGCGACGACGACGATCTCGTGATTCTCGCCGGCGTGACGGCCGAGGGAGCGCGCGAGGCGCTCACAGAAGAGCGAGCGTTTGGCGAGTCCGGTCAGCGGATCGAAGTAGGAAAGGAACCGGACGGCGTCTTCCTTATAGAGGTACTGCAGCGCGAACGAGAGATTCGCCGCGACCTCCTGCAGCATCCGGATCTCTTCCTCGCCGAATATACCGGTCTCACCGGCTCCCACCGTGAATGCGCCGACCGGGGTGTCGTCGATGAGCAGCGGAATCGAAGCCACCGCGCGGATGCCAAGCGCCTCGAGCGTGTCGGCAAAACGCCACGTCCCCGCGACCTGGGTGACGTCATCGCACACGGCAACCTCGCCTGTGCGCAGCGCCTTCCCGGTGACGCTCTCGCCCGGCTCGCTCCTGCCGCTGTCATCCACCCTGAAGCTGAACTTTCCCTGGTGGTTACGGCCCGCGCCCGCCCATGCGGCGCTGCCGGCGATGCGCGTCTGCGGATCGATCAACACCACGAACGCGCAGACATAGTTGCCCACCGCGTGCGCGATGCGGCAGGCTTCCTCGAGGAGCTTCGTGCGCTCGCGGACCCGCACCACCGCGGTGTTGATTCCGGAGAGCATCTGGAGAACGCGGCTGAGGCGTGCAACGCGTTCCTCCGCCTGATGCCGCGCGCGCTGCGAGGCGGTCTCCGTCAAAGCGCGCTTGACCGCCGGCGCCAGGCGCGCGAGGTTGGTCTTCAGCACGTAATCGACGGCGCCGTGTCGCAGCGCCTCGATCGCGCGCTCCTCGCCGATCGTGCCGGATACGAAGATGAAGGGGGTCTGCGGCGCCTCGGTCGTCGCGATGGCGAGCGCCGACATGCCGTCGAATCGCGGCAAGGAAAAATCGGACAGGACTACGTCCGGCCGCAGCTCGCGCAGCCCTGCGCGGAATTCCGTCTCGCTCTCGACGCGCCGCCAGGCGCAGTCAACGCCCGCCGTCTCCAGTGCTCTGACGGTGAGCTCGGCTTCCGCGGCAACGTCTTCCAGGATCAGGACGCGTAATTCCTGCTCCATCTCCTCGCACCCTCGCCGGACGAGCGCTCACCATACGTAGCCTGGGCGCGGCTGTCACTCTCCGACGCGACAGAATGCGACTCCGGTGCCGTGACCCGCTTCTCAAACGTTGAAGCGGAAGTGCACGACATCGCCTTCGCGCATCACGTACTCCTTGCCCTCCAACCGCAACTTTCCGGCCTCACGCGCGCCGGCCTCGCCGCGCAACCCGACATAATCCTCGAAGGCGATCACCTCGGCGCGGATGAATCCGCGCTCGAAGTCGGTATGGATCACTCCCGCCGCCTGCGGCGCGCTGGCGCCCGTGCGGACCGTCCACGCGCGCACCTCCTTCGGGCCCGCGGTGAAGAAAGTCTGCAGACCCAGGAGGCGGTAGGCGGCCCGGATCAGGCGATCGAGCCCCGGCTCGGAGAGCTTGAGCTCGGCCAGGAACTCGTGACGGTCGCCCTCGTCCAGCTGCGCGATCTCCGCTTCGATGGCGGCGCAGACCGGCACCACCGCCGCCCTTTCCTTCGCGGCGCGCGCCTCGATGGCGGCGAGGAACGGGTTGCCCTCGAAGCCGTTCTCGGCCACGTTTGCCACATACATGACAGGTTTGGCTGTCAGCAGATGCAGATCCCGGATGTCGCGCTGCTCCTCCTCTGTCAGGCCGAGCGCCCGTACCGGACGCACTTCATCGAGCTGCGCCTTCACCCGCTCGAGCAGCGCGCGCCGTCGCAGCGCATCCTTGTCTCCCGCCTTGGATGCCTTCGCGGCGCGGTCCAGCGCCTTCTCCACGCTGGCGAGGTCGGCGAGCGCGAGCTCCGTGTCGATGACCTCGATATCCGCCACCGGATCGACCTTACCCGCCACGTGAATGACATCATCGTTCTCGAACGCACGAACCACGTGCGCAATCGCGTCAACTTCACGGATGTGCGAGAGAAACTGGTTGCCCAGTCCCGCGCCTTCCGATGCCCCCGCGACCAGGCCGGCGATGTCGACCAGCTCCACGGCGGCCGGGATGACCTTCTCCGGGTGCACGATGTCGGCCAGCTGCTGGAGGCGCGGATCCGGCACCGGCACCACGCCGACATTGGGGTCGATCGTGCAGAAAGGATAATTCTCGGCGGCGATCTGTGCCCGGGTGAGGGCATTGAACAGCGTCGACTTGCCGACGTTCGGCAATCCGACGATGCCGCAACGGATGGACATGAGAGAGACTCCTGTGGGCGCCGCCGGGCTATTCCGGGGAGCGTGGCGAGGGACCTGCGGTGCCTCGGTTGTGCAGACGATTCATCGCTTTCTGCGCGCCGTCGGTCAACATCACCGGAACGGCATCCGCGGCCGCGAGCACCGTCTCATGGATGAGCGCGGCTTCCGCCGCCGGCGGGCGCCCCAGCACATAATTCAACACGGCGTCACGATCGCCCGGGTGGCCGACGCCGATCCGCAACCGCCAGAAATCATCGCCGAGCTGCGCGATCAGATCCCGCAACCCGTTGTGTCCGCCCGCGCCGCCGCCTTCCTTCAGGCGCACCGTTCCGGGCGCGAAGTCCAGCTCGTCGTGGGCGACGAGGATGGATTGCGGCGGAATACGGTAGAAACCGGCGACGCTTCGGACCGACTGGCCACTCAGGTTCATGTACGTCATCGGCTTGAGCAGCCAGACATCCGCGCCGGCGATGCTGGCGCGTCCCAGCTCGCCCTGATGGCGCGACTCGTGACGCAGGCTGACACCCGCGCGGCGGGCGAGCTCGTCGACGAGCTCGAAGCCGGCGTTGTGCCGGGTACGCGCATACGTGGGGCCCGGATTCCCGAGCCCCACGATGAGCGTGAGCGGCAGGCCCGCCATGCGCCGCCGTTATTTCTTGCCACCCTCCTTCTTGGCCGGAGCGGCGTCCTTCTTCTCCTCGCCCTTCTTGGCTTCGGCTCCGGCCGGCGCTGCGCCGGCGGGGGCCGCACCGGCCGCGGCGGCAGGCGCCGCGCCCTCGGCGGGTGCCGCGGCAGCGGCCTCGGCCACCGGCTCCGGCTCCGCGGCGCGCGGTGCGTGGATGGAGACGACGGCCGTGTTGCGGTGCGCCAGCTCCGGGATCGTGACCCCGGGCGGCAGCGGGATGTCGGCGAGGAACTTGGTTTCGTTCAGGCTCATGCCGGAGAGATCGAGCTCGAGGAACTCCGGCAGATCCTTCGGCAGGCAGCTCACCTCGACGTCGGCGCGCATGTGCGACACGATGCCGCCCTGCGTCTTCACGCCGGGGCTGATGCTCTCGCCCTTGAAGTGGATGGGCAGATGCAGGCGAATGGCCTCGTTCTCGATGACACGCTGCAGGTCGACGTGCACGACGACGTTCTTGGCAGGGTGCATCTGTACGTCCTTGATGATCGCCTCCTGCGGCGTGCCGTCGATCTTGATCTGCACGATCGAGGAGTAGAACCGCTCGTCACCGATCATGGTGAGCAGGTTCTGCTGATCCAGCACGAGCGCCTGCGCCTCCTTGTGGCCGCCGTAGAGAATGGCCGGCACTTTGCCGGAGCGACGCAGGCGGCGGCTCGCACCCTTGCCTTGCGCTCCGCGCGAGTCCGCGCCGAAGGTGAATGAAATACGCATGATGATCTCCAATATTGATAAACACGCGCCGCCACTCGCGACCAAGGGCGGCACACCGGAAAAAATGTCAGTCTACATACAGGGAGCTGACCGACTCCTCGTCCCGTATGCGGCGAATGGTTTCGGCGAGCAGCGCCGCCACCGACAGCTGACGGATGCGGCTGCAGCCCCGCGCGGCGGGTGAGAGCGGCACGGTGTCGGTCACCACCAGCTCGTCGAGCACCGAGCTCGAGATCCGCTGCACGGCCTCGCCCGAGAGCACGGCGTGCGTGATGTAGGCGACCACCTTCGCGGCGCCCTCATCCTTCAATGCCCGGGCGGCGTGACACAGCGTGCCGGCGGTGTCGACCATGTCGTCCACCAGCACGCAAGTCTTGTCCTTGATGTCGCCGATGATGTTCATCACCTTCGACTCGTTGGGCCGCGGCCGGCGCTTGTCGATGATCGCGAGCTCCGCATCGTCGAGGCGCTTGGCGAATGCCCGCGCCCGCACCACACCGCCGACGTCCGGCGACACGATGACCACGTTGCGATACGCCTGCTTCCACGCGTCTCCAAGCAGTACCGGCGACGCGTACACGTTGTCGACCGGGATGTCGAAGAACCCCTGCACCTGGTCGGCGTGCAGGTCGATCGTCAGCAGCCGGGTCACGCCGGCGCTCGAGATCATGTTGGCCACCAGCTTCGCCGTGATCGCCGAGCGCGTTGCGCGCGGCCGGCGATCCTGCCGGGAGTAGCCGAAGTACGGCATCACCGCGGTGATGCGGGCCGCCGAAGCGCGCCGGCAGGCGTCCACCATGACGAGCAGCTCCATGAGCGTGTCATTGGCGGGCGGGCAGGTCGGTTGCACGATGAAGACGTCCCGACCGCGCACGTTCTCCATCAGCTCGATATTCACCTCGCCGTCGCTGAATCGGCCGACAGACGCCCGCCCCAGCGGCGTCTGCAGGTGGCGGGCGATGTCAGTCGCCAGCGTCGGATTGGCGTTGCCGGCAAAAAGAGCCAGCGTGTCGCTCGTCGTCATAGGATCGTCGGGCCAACCGCCTCATGAGTGAAAATGGCTGGGGTGGAAGGATTCGAACCTCCGAATGGCGGGATCAAAACCCGCTGCCTTACCACTTGGCGACACCCCAGCAACCAACTACGTCAGGGAACGATGCGCCGGTGAGATATTAAGTCCCCGCGCAACGAAACTCGTCCACTCGTCCGGTACGTGCGCTGCGATGCGCTCCGCCTCGATGGCGGTCGCGCAGGACGCGAAGATACAGGAGCCGGTTCCCGTCAGCCTTGCCGGCGCATATCGCGACAGCCAATCAAGGGCCGCCGCCACCTCGGGACAGCGCGCCCGCACCACCGGCTCGCAATCGTTGCGACCACCGGCCTCGAAAAAGGCGCGTATTGTGATGAGGGGGGAATTTCGTGTCAATTCAGGGCTCTGGAATACGTCCCGGGTGCTCACCCCGACGCCGGGATGGATGATCACGTACCAGCGCTCCGGCAGGTCCAGCGGCGTCAGCCGCTCACCCACCCCCTCCGCCCAGGCGGAGAAACCTCTAACGAATACAGGGACATCCGCGCCAAGAGGCAGTCCCAGCCGCGCCAGCTCCTCGATCCCGAGCCGACAGCCCCAGAGGGTATTGAGCGCCAGCAGAGTCGTGGCGGCATCGGAGCTGCCACCGCCGAGGCCCCCTCCCATGGGGATGCGCTTACGGATGCGCAGAGTTGCGCCGAGGTGCGATCCCGAAGCGGCCTGCAGCGCGCGCGCAGCCCGGACTACGAGGTCCGAGTCCGGCGGCACGTCGGCAGGTCCTTCGGGGCGCTCGATTACCCCATCGTCGCGGACGCTGATCCCGACGCTGTCGCAAAGGTCGATGAGCTGAAAGACGGTCTGCAGCTCGTGGTAGCCGTCGGCGCGCCTGCCCGTGACGTGGAGAAAGAGATTCAGCTTGGCCGGCGCCGGCCAGACCGTTTCCCGGCCCGGCTCGGCGGCTTCGCCGCCGGTCAAAGCTGCCATCCGTCCACCACCATCCGCACCCGCACACCCTCGTGGCGCAGGGTCAGCAGGCGCGGCAGCCATTCTGCCCCCACCGGCATGTAGGCGGCATAGTCGATCTGCCACCCCTCCTGCGTCAGCTGCGCGAGGCGCTGTTGGGAATCGAATTGCAGGGCGGCGGGCGCACCCGGGTCCGGCACGCCGAGGACCCAATACCTCAGGCTTGCGAGCGGCGGCTCGAACCCCAGCTTGTCCTGCAGCTCCCCGCGCGCCTCGGCTGCGCCCAGGCGCTTGCCGCTCGAGGTGACGACGCTCAGGTCCGTCCCATCCGCGCTCACTTCGACGCCGCCCGCGCCGAGCGGCCCGGTGAGCGTCAGATGCGTCGCCGTGCCTGCCTGCGACCAGCGAAGTCCGGCATTGAACCCCTGGGTGCCCACGGCGACCGCGACCCGGCCGTTGAGGCCGAAGCGGTTGAGACTCTGCAGCGCCGGCCGGCGCACGCCCCAGGCGACCGGGGGCGCCGGCGCGACGGGCACGGTCTGGCAGCCAACCAGCGTCGACGCCAGCACGATGCCGGCCAACAGGCTGCCGGCCCCGAAGCGTCGACTGTTATTTCGCATTGGGGATGTAGCGGCCGACGACCGCCTGCAGCGACTTGGAGTCCGGATCGCGCGCCAGCGCCTCCGCCCATACCTTGCGCGCCGCCTCCTGCCGACCCGCCACCCACAGTGCCTGTCCCCAGTGCGCCGCTATCTCGGCATCGTGGCTGATGTCATACGCACGCTCGAGCGACGGCAGGGCGCCGACCGCATCGCCGCGGCGGAAGCGCACCCAGCCCATGCTGTCGAGCACGGCGGGATTGTCAGGCATCTGCTCCAGGGCGCGGCGGATCAGCGACTCGGCGCGAGTCAGATCCATGTCATGGTCGGCCAGCGTGTAGCCGAGCGCATTCAGCAGGGTGGGATCGTCGGGCCGCTGCGCCAGCAGCACCTGCAGCGCCTGCACCGACTCGGGCACCTGCCCCGCCTGCTCCAGGATGATGGCGCGCTCGTATTGCAGCGCCGGGTGTTGCGGATGAGCGCGCAGCGCGGCATCCAGCAGCTTCAGCGCCGCATCGGTGCGCCCGTGATCGCCGAGCAGCTGCGCCTCCGCGACCGTCAGGTCGACAGTCTCCTCCGGATGCGCACGCGCATACTCCTTGAGCAGAGTCAGCGCCGGACCCGGATGATGCGAGGCCAGCAGCAGCCCGGCGGCCTTCTCCCGCGCCTCGAGTGCCATCGATGAATCCGCGAGCTTGCCGTAACCGGCGAGCGCCGCGGTGACATCGCCCTGCCGCGCTGCGATGTCCGAGAGATACATCAGCGTGCTTTCATCCGCCTCGCCTCTTTCGGCGAGATCGGCAAACCGTTGCTGTGCCTCCTCCAGGTCGCCGGACTGGTACGCCAGCACCGCCAGCCGCCGGTCGATCTCGGCGCGCGGCGCATCGGTGGCACGCAGCCGTTCGAGCTCCTGGTGCGCGTCCTCGACGCGGCCCAGATCCTGATAGATCTCCGCCAGCTCGAACATGCCGTGGCGCGGATCGGCGCGCATCAGGCCGCGCGCCGCGGCGATGGCCTTGTCCGGCTGACCCAACACCACGTAGGTCCGCGCGAGCAGCCGATTCGCCTGCAGGTTCTTCGGGCTTTCCCGCACAGCGCGCGCCGCGTACTGCTGCGCGCTGCGGGCGTCATAGGCTTCCAGCGCCAGCTCCCCGAGGAGCGTCAGCCGCGCCGGGGAGGCGTCCGCGGTGTCGATCACCCCGTTGACAGCCGCGAAGACCTCCGGCGGATCGGACTCCTCGAGCAGTAAAGTGGTGAGGTCCGCGAGTGCGCTGTCGCCGCTGCCGCGCATGGCGGCGGTGCCGACGCCGTGCCGGTGCACCGAGCTACTCCCAGGCAGCGGCGGTGCCCGCAGGAAGGCTTTGACGGCCTCGCGGGCATCGGGGATGCGGTAGAGCTTCAACGCCACGGTCGCATACATGGCTTCAGCTTCCCGGCTCTGCGGCGCCAGCTCCCGCCAGCGTTGCACGGAGGCCCAGGCTGCCGGCAGATCCTCGCAAGCGAGCGCGACCTCACTCGCCCGATGCGCTACGGGCGCGGAAGCGATCTGTGCTGCCTTGGCATAGGTCTGGGAGGCCGTTCTGCAGTCGCCGCGCTGCAACGCGATCTCGGCCACGATGGTCAGCGCGGCCGCATCGGGTGCCGGTGGCGGGGGCGGCTGCCGCACGGTGGCGCAGCCCGCTGCGAGCGCTACGCATAGGGCCGGGAGAAGGATACGCACACTTGTCCGCATGGCCTACAATGCCGCGCCTCAAAAACGGCCTCTATTATGAAGGAATCCATCCGCCTGCGGCTCGAGAAGCTCTCCGATCGCTTCGAGGAGGTCGGCCGCCTGCTCGCCACCGCCGATATCGCCGGAGGCTCGCCGCAATTCCGCGACCTGTCGGTCGAGTACGCGCGTCTCGAGCCGCTCGCCGAGCGGCTGCGCCATTACCGCGAGCTCGAGCGGGACCTGGCCGCCGCGCGGGAGATGCTGGCCGATCCCGATGGGGAGATGCGCACGCTGGGCGCGGAAGAAGTGGCCCGGCTGCAGGCGGGACTCGAGGCCGCGGAGTCGCAGCTGCGCTCGATGCTGCTGCCCAAGGACCCGCGCGATGACAAGAGCCTCTTCCTGGAGGTACGCGCCGGCACCGGCGGCGATGAGGCGGCCCTGTTCGCGGGCGATCTCTTTCGCATGTACGCCCGCTATGCCGAGGCCAAGGGCTTCTCCGTCGAAGTGCTGAGCGAGAGCCCGGGTGAGCACGGCGGCTACAAGGAAATCATCAGCCGGATCGCCGGCGGCGGCGCGTTCTCACGCCTGAAGTTCGAATCCGGGACGCATCGCGTGCAGCGGGTGCCGCAGACCGAGGCCCAGGGACGGATCCATACCTCGGCGTGCACGGTGGCGATCCTCCCGGAGCTCGACGAGATCGAGGAAGTGGCGATCAATCCCGCGGAGCTGCGCATCGACACCTACCGTTCCTCGGGCGCGGGCGGACAGCACGTCAACAAGACCGACTCGGCGGTGCGTATCACCCATCTGCCGACCGGCATCGTGGTGGAATGTCAGGATGAGCGCTCGCAGCACAAGAACCGCTCCCGCGCGATGAAGCTGCTGCGGGCGCGGCTGCTCGCGGCGGAGGAAGAGAAGCAACAGAGCGCCCAGGCGCAGACGCGGCGTCTGCAGGTCGGCAGCGGCGACCGCTCGGAGCGCATCCGCACCTACAACTTTCCGCAGGGGCGGGTGACCGATCACCGCATCAATCTCACGCTTTACAAGCTGCAGCAGATCATGAACGGCGATCTCGACGAGTTGCTCGATGCGCTGCAGCAGGAGCATCAGGCGGAGCTCCTGTCCGAGTTGGAAGAGTAACGCCGCCGACGCGCGCGCGGCGTGCGCAGTTCAGGTCGCGATCCGCAAGCGGCGAAACCAGGCCTCGGTACCGTGGTGCTGCAGGGCGATGTGCCCCTCCGCGAGAAGGGCGAACTGCGGCCATTCGCGGAACTTGCTGCGCGCGATGCGCTCGCGCACCTCTTCGCTGCCGAGGTCGTAGCCGAGCACCTGCGTATCGTCGATCCAATGCTCCACCCGGCTGCCCTGCACGACCAGGCGCGCGCTGTGGTACGTGTTGGCGATGTCGCGCTGATCGTGCCACGGCGCGATGAGGCCGTAGAGCGCTCCACAGGAAGTGAGCGCGTTGGCGCCGTCCTGGGCGTGTTCGTCATCGAGCAGCTGCATCTCCGGTCCGGATTGCCACGAATGATCGAATTGCTCGCTGACGCGAAAGAGCACTCCGGAATTGCCGCCCCGCGGCAGGCGCCACTCGAAATGCAGCGTGAAGTCGCGAAACCGCTCGCGCGTGATGAGATCGACCGGCGGCCCCGCCGCGAGCGCGCGCAGCACGTGGTCGTCCAAGCTCCAGCTTCCCTGTGGAAACTGCGCCTCGCAGTAGCCCCGCCAGTCCGCAGGGATCAATTCGCGCTCGGTCATGAAGTTGGTTTCGGTTCCGGGAGGAGTCGCCGCCTGCAATGCCCGTACCCGCGATTATATGCGGCGCGCGGCGCGCGCGACCCCTCTAATGGTTCTGTCCTACTGCCCGCAGGTAGGTCGCGCCGCCGAGATTGCGCATCTGCAGCAGTATCCAGCGCTGCTTCCACGCCACGAAACGCGACGGGCGATCCACGTGCCAGTTCACGGGGTTGGGCAGCACGGCCGCAAGCATCGCAGCCTGGTCCGCCGTCAGGCGCGCGGCGGGCTCACGATAGAAGTGGCGCGCCGCCGCCTCGACGCCGTAGATGCCGCGCCCGAATTGCGCGACGTTGAGATAGACCTCCAGGATGCGCTCCTTCGGCCAGAGCGTCTCCAGCAGCACCGTGAAGTACGCCTCGATGCCCTTGCGCACGAAGCTGCGGCCCGGCCAGAGAAAGAGGTTGCGCGCCACTTGCTGCGAGATCGTGCTCGCCCCGCGCAGCCGCCTGCCGCGCTGCGCCGCGCGCACCGCGCCGCGGATGGAATGGAAGTCGAAGCCGTAGTTGAACGGGAAAGTCTGATCCTCCGAAGCGATCACCGCGATCGCGGCCTGCGGCGAGATGCGCTCGAGGCTCACCCAGTGATACTGGGTGCGGTAGCCTTTCTCGCCGGTGCGCAGCGCACCGATCCGGGCCTCCAGCATGAATGCGCTGGTGACAGGCGCGATCCAGCGCAGCAACAGCACCGGCACCACCGTCAGGACGAGCCATGCGGCGATCGCGACCAGCAACCAGAGGCGCAGCCGCGCACGACCCCCATGCCGCATGCGTCGACTCTACTGGGTCTTCGATTCCGACCGCCGTGCGGAGGCGATCACCACATCCTCGAGCGGCGCATCCTGATAACCCTGCCGCCGCCCGGTTTTGACACGGGCGATCTTGTCTATGACATCCATTCCTTCGGTGATGCGCCCGAACACGGCGTAGCCGAAATCGCGGGCGCTGTGATCGAGGAACTCGTTGTCGGAGAGATTGACGAAGAATTGCGAGGTGGCGCTGTCCACCTCGCTGGTGCGCGCCATGGAAAGGCTGCCACGCGTATTCTTCAAACCGTTCTTCGCCTCGTTGCGGATCGGCTCATGCGTGCGCTTGTTGCGGAACTGCGCGTCGAGCCCGCCGCCCTGGATGACGAAGCCCGGTACGATGCGGTGGAAGATCGTGCCGTCGAAATGCCGCTCATCGACATAGCGGAGAAAATTCTCCACGGTGAGCGGCGCCTCCTTCGCGAACAGCTCCACGGTGAACGCGCCGTGCGAAGTCTCGAATCGAATCAGGGATGTGTCGGCCATTGGCCCTCCGTCATGCGCTCGCGCCCGGCGAGATCGGGGTGCGAGCGTACTTGAGCGAAGCCGCGCGCCACAAGCGCACCCGCGACCGCGGCGGCTTGGGTCGCGCCATGCTCGAGCAACAGCCAGCCGCCTGGGGCGAGATGGTCGGGCGCGGCTGCGATGATAGCGCGCAATGCCGCGAGGCCGCCGTCCGCCGCGACGAGCGCCTGCGCCGGCTCGCGCATCAGCTCCGGCTGCGAGAGCACCGGGTCGTCGGCGGCCACGTAAGGCGGATTGCTCAACAGCAGATCGAAAGTGCGCCCGCGCAGACAGCTCAGCCAGTCCCCCTGCACCATTTGAACGCGCGCCAGGCCGAGCGCGGCTGCGTTGGCGCCCGCGACCGCAAGCGCCGCGGCGGAGATATCGGTGGCCACGATCTGCCAGCGCGGCTGGGCACTCGCCAGCGAAAGGGCGATCGCCCCCGAGCCCGTGCCGAGGTCGGCCACCCGCGCCTCCCCTCCCGGATGCAGCGCCAGAGCCCGCTCGACCAGCAGTTCCGTTTCCGGGCGAGGAACCAGTACGGCGGGACTCACCGCGAGCTCGATCGTCCAGAAATCCTTGCGACCCAGGATATAGGCGATGGGCTCGCCCGCTGCACGCCGCTCGATGAGCGCCAGGAAGCGCGCCGCGGCTTCGGCCGCCGGAGTCTCCTCGCCATGAGATCGCAGCCGCGCGCGAGCGACGCCCAGCGCATGGGCCAGAAGCAGCTCGGCGTCGAGATCCGGTGACGCGTCGGGATCACGAGGGATCAGCGCCTCGCGCAGACGTCCCGCTCCCGCGGACAGGAGCGCAGCGGCCGTCAAGTCCCCGGATTGGATAGCCGTCGAAGTCATCGCGAAGCTAAGATGCTCCCATGCCCAATGCCCTCTACCCGCCGCTCAAGCCGCGGTCGTTCGCGGACCTGCTCGAAGCGGTCATCCAGCTCTTCCGCCTGTCGCTGCTCAAGTGCCTTCCGTACGCGACCGTGGCCATCGTCGCCGCGCAGCTGTGGATGCTCTACTACCTGTCGCACGGCCAAAAGCCCGTGCTCGACGGCAACGATCCGGTCGGAGTCACACTATACGGGGTTGGAACGCTGATCGGCGTCATCCTGTCGGTGACGATATTGCTGCGCCAGTCGGCCATGGCCGCCGGCCGGCCGGTGACCGGCTCCACGTGTCTCCTGGAAACGCTGAAGCGGGCCCCCGCGATCGTCGCCATCGCGCTGCTCGGCGGCGCGGTACTCACGATGCTCATGCTGCCGGCGCTCGCGCTAGCGCCCGCCTACAGGACGGCGGCGGCCGCAGTGATGATGGTGCCCGCCATCTATGTCCTGATCGCCCTGTCGTTCTCGCTGCCGGCGCTGGTGCTCGCGCGCAAAGGCGTGCTCGCGAGTCTTGCCTACAGCTTCAGGCTGGTGCGGGGCAACTGGTGGCGGGTTGCCTTCGTCTACATCGTCGGGGCGATGATCATCATGACGTTCGTGCTGCTGGTCGCCGCGGTCACCACCCTGGCGCAGGCCGACAACGGCCCCGACGATGCGGCCATCACCCATGCGATCACTTTCGCCGCATCCCTCGCGGTCTCCGCGCTCGGGCTGACATTCTGGTCCGCCCTCAGCCTCACGCTGTTCGGCGATCTCGAGGTCCGCAGGATGACGAGCCGACCCGACTAGGCAGTCACCGGCAGGTCAGGCGCTGGCCGCCTGCAGCATGACGCCCGCGCAGCGCCCGTCGTCGTCCTGATGCAGGTCCTGGTGCAGGTCCTGCTCCGGGTCGCCGCCCTCCGTCTGCACGAATTCCCCGGCGCGGGCGAGGCGGGCGAAGGCTCCGTCCCGGAATATCAGCTCTTCATAACGGCCCCGCTCCACGAGCTCGCCGTCCTCGAGGACGAGGATGAGATCCGCATCGCGAATCGTCGCGAGCCGGTGTGCGATCACGAACGTCGTGCGGCCCCGCGTCAGCGTCTCGAGCGCCCGTTGGATCCGCAACTCCGTCGCGTTGTCGAGGGCGCTGGTCGCCTCGTCCAGCACCAGAATGGGCGCGTCCTTGAGCATCGCGCGGGCGATGGCGACGCGCTGGCGCTCGCCGCCGGAGAGGGAGCGGCCGCGCTCGGCCACCAACGTGTCGTAACCCTCGGGCTTGACGCGGATGAATTCATGCGCCTCGCTGGCCCGCGCGGCGCGCTCGATCTGCTCGGCGCTCGCGCCCGGATGTCCGACCGCGATATTGTCGGCGATCGAGCGGTAAAGGAGGCCTGCGTCCTGGAACACAACCGCGACGTTGCGACGCAGGGAGCTCAAACCGACGGAGCGGATGTCGACGCCGTCGATGGTAATGCGGCCTGTCGTCGGATCGTGCGCGCGATAGAGGAGGCTCGCCGCGGTGCTCTTGCCCGCCCCGGTCGGGCCGACGAGGGCGACCTTGGCGCCGGCCGGCACCCGGAAGCTGAGGTGCCTGACCGCGGGCCCGCCCGCGGGGTATGAGAACGACACGTCCTCGAATGCCACCTCACCGCGCAACGGCGGCAGTTGCGGCGCGTCCGGCCGTTCATCGCGCGGACCGGGTACGTCGAGCACCTCGAAGAAATCCCGCAGCGCGGGCGCGTGATAGAAGAGTCCCGCCGCGAAGGTCGCCAGCTGATCGAGCCGTCCGATGATCGCGAGCGAAAAGCCCGCGAACGTCACGATGTCGCCGATGGACGCCTCGCCGCGACTCCAGAGCCATGCGCCCAGGGCGAAAATGGCGACGACGGTGAGCGTGCTGGCGGAGCGGTTCGCCACGGTGAGCCACGCCCAGCTGCGCAGCACCGGATATTGCGCGGCCAGCGCGCGGTGCGAGAACTCCCGCACCGCATCGAGCTCGGCCTCCTGCCGCGTAAAGCTCTGCACGATCGTGGCGTTCGCCAGCACATCGCCGGCGCGTTCCGCCAAGGCGTGGTGCAGCTTCTCGACCGCGCGCTGCGCACCGGCCGTGCGGCGCATCGCGAGGCTCATCGTGAGCAGGAAGCACACGAGCAGAGCGGCCATCAGGGAGGCGAGCTTCCAGTTGAGCACCATCGCGATCGGCAGCATCACCACGATCGACAGCAGTGTCGCGAGATGACTGCGCAGGAACCCGAGCCAGAGCGTGAAGAGATCGCTCGCTCCGGTGTGCATGATGCGCAGCAGGCCGCCCGAATGGTGCTGCGCATGAAAGCCGAGCGGCAGCGCCAGGGCGTGCTCGAAGAAGGCGAGAATGGCGCCCTGGCGGCGTCGATGCGAGAGCCGATCGGCGTACAGCGAGACCCACACATTGAGTGCGATCCCGAGCAGCCCGAAACCGGCCCATTGTCCGATGTAGCGAAAGGCCTGGTGCGGTGCGCTCACCAGCTCGCCGACCACACGGCCGAAGAGCCACGACTCGTAGAAGATGAGTACCGCGAGTGCGAGGTTACCTGCGCAGACCAGCAGGAAGAGCGGCCGCTCGACGGCGAGCAGACTCAGCACGCGCCGGTACACGGCGAGCAGCGACATCGAGGGCGGCGCGGGTGAGGTGCAGTCGTCCATTTGAAACAGGTCTCCCGAGGCCCGCCATCATGCCGCAGCCGGCGTGAACACCCCGTGAATCAGCTCGCATACCCGAGATTCGCGGACAGCCATTTCTCGGCCTGCGCCACCGTCATCCCCTTGCGCCGTGCGTAATCCTCCACCTGATCGCGGGCGATCATCCCCAGCGGAAAGTAATGCGCCTGCGGGTGCGACAGGTACCAGCCGCTCACCGCGGCCGTCGGGTACATCGCGTAGGACTCGGTCAGGCGGATGC
>Ga0335075_10006121_pt1 | contig 18594 bp, 14 predicted proteins | sample Lox_Sample_24_FD_206723 | JGI IMG/M metagenome (GOLD analysis project Ga0335075, IMG submission 206723) | Soil microbial communities from Loxahatchee National Wildlife Refuge, Florida, United States - Lox_Sample_2.4 | ecosystem: Environmental > Terrestrial > Soil > Wetlands | place: USA... | reverse complement strand
TCCGCCTCAAGGATTGGGGCATCAGCCGCCAGCGCTACTGGGGCACCCCCATCCCCATGCTCTATTGCGAGACCTGCGGCATCGTTCCCGTGGCTGACAGTGATTTGCCCGTGCTGCTGCCCGACAACATCGAGATTACCCAGCAGGGCGGATCTCCGCTCTCGCGCGTCCGCGAGTTCGTCAGCGTTCCCTGCCCGAAATGCAATGGCCGCGCCCGCCGCGAGACCGATACCATGGACACCTTCGTCGACTCGTCCTGGTATTTCTACCGCTACACCGACGCCCGCAACCACTCCGCCCCATTTGCAACCGACACGGTTGCGTATTGGTTCCCCATCAACCAGTACATCGGCGGCGTCGAGCACGCCATCCTGCACCTCATTTACTCGCGCTTCTGGACGAAGGTCATGCGCGATCTCGGCCTCGTGAAAAACGATGAGCCGGTCGAGCGTCTCTTCACCCAGGGCATGGTCATCAAAAACGGCGCGAAGATGTCGAAGTCGAAGGGCAACGTCGTTTCGCCCGACGACATGATCGCCCGCTACGGCGCCGACGCCACGCGCATGTACTCGCTCTTCGCCGCGCCCCCGGATCGCGATCTCGACTGGCAGGAAGACGGCGTCGCCGGCATCAGCCGCTTCCTCGGCCGCGTCTATCGCTTCGCAATGAAGCACGGCGACCGCGCGCGCGCCGCGCTGGGCGGCCCCGCCCCGGCGAACCTTTCACCGGCCACGCAGGCCCTCCTGCGCAAGCTGCACCAGACCATCCGCAAAATTACCGAAGACTTCGCCGGCCGCTGGCATTTCAACACCTGCATCGCCGCCATCATGGAGCTGGTCAACACGCTCACCGCGGCTGAGCCTCAAATCGCCGCCGCCGAAGTCCCCGACGCCGTCCGCGCCGAGATTCTCCGCTCGCTCACCCTCCTCCTCGCGCCCTTCGCGCCCTATCTCGCCTTCGAGCTCTGGCAGCACATCGGCGAAACATCCAACTTGCTCCGCGCGCCCTGGCCGAAGTTTGACGGCGCGCTCGCCGCCGAGGAGCAAATCGAGATTCCCGTGCAGATCAACGGCAAACTGCGCTCGGTTGTCAAAGTCGACGCCAACGCGACCGAAGAACAGGTCCGCGACGCCGCCCTCGCCGACGCAAAAATCGCCGCAGCCCTCGAGGGCAAAGAGGCAGCGCGCATCATCCTCGTCCCCCGCAAACTCGTGAATATCGTCGTGAAGTGAACTGTCATCCTGAGCGGAGCGCCGCCACGTCGTTGTGAGCGGGACAACCACGCAAACGGCGCGCAGTCGAAGGACCCTCCGAGCCGCGCGAGGAGAATCGGTCGCGAAGCGGCCGAAAAGAATCTGAGAGCAGGCCTGCGTTTCCGTCTTCTTCCCCCTCGGCGCATTACTCTCAAAGAAGCCCCTTGCCCACCCCCGCCCAATCCGCCATCGAAACCGCAAAAACTCGCGGAACCCAATCCTTCGTCTACATCCTCTCGCTCTGCTGGCATCGCCCCTCGCTCGTCGCCATCGAGCTCGCCTGGCGCTGGCTCCTCGGCATCCCGCTCCTCGCCGTCCTCGCCTTTACCAGCCTCCGCATCTGGAGCCAAACCGCCGCCCAGATTCGCACCACCGGCCTCTTCGACTTCTCCCTGCAGTTTCCGCTCAATGGCGCGCTCTCGATCGCGGAGACCTGGCAGATTCTGCGCGCCCCCATCCTCCACGCCCTCGCCTGGCTCGTCCCTGTCGCAGTCGGCGCCGCCTCCGTCGCTGCCGCCATCGGCCGCAACGCCGTCCTGCGCCGCTACCGTCCATCGCTGCCCTGGAAGCCCGCAGTCGGCATCGCCCTCCAACTGCTGCGCCTCTCCGCCCTGTGCCTCACGTTCGCCATCTGGTTTCGAGCGATCCAGGGTGCGGCGAACTTCGCCCTCGCCAGCGCCTCGCCCACTGACGTAGCTCAGGGCGAGCCGAATCTCGTCCTCTACTGCGCCCTGGTCATCGTCATCTCGCTCGGCATCTTCACCGTGTGGGCGCTGCTCAGCTGGGTCTTCTCCATCGCGCCGCTGCTGGCCGTGCTCGAAAATCGCACCATCGGCGCAAGCCTCGCGCGCAGCCTGCGCCTCGGGCCGCTCACGGGCAAGCTGGTCGAAATCAATCTGGTGATGGGCATCGTCAAGATCGCGCTCATCGTGCTGGCGATGGTCTTCTCCGCCACGCCGCTGCCCTTCGAAGATGTCGTCCATGGCACGACGCTCTACGCCTGGTGGGCAGTGGTATCGGTGCTCTACCTCATCGCGTCGGATTTCTTTCAGGTCGCGCGGGTCGTGGCCTTTGTGGAGTTGTGGGGACTGGCCCTCCAGGCGGACGCGCCTTCGGCGCGCCGGGATTAATCGCCGCCGTCCGCTGCCCTTGCGCTGCTTTCCACTGCCTTCCTCACATCTTCATGCCCGGCATGGCCGAGTGATCCATGTTGTCGTGGCCGTGATCGTCGTCGACCGACCAAATCTTCGCCGGGTCGGTTTCGTACGGATAGACATGAACCATCCATCCAAGCACGTGAGGAATGAAGACCCCGCCGGCCGCGTCGCACGCGTCCCTGGTGTTGATCGATCCCATCAGCCCGAACTTCGCGTTGGGTCCGAAGTATTCCGCCCAGTGACCGAACGGCGCTTTGCAGAAGTTCACATGCTGGTGCCAGCGCGCGATGCTCAACGGGATGCGCTCGTTGATTTCGTCCTCGCTTGCCGTTACCCGGTCGGTGTACATGACGCCCACGAGCGTGTAGCCGCCGTCGGGATTCTTCGTATAGAGCAGGGACGTGGGCTTCAGGGGATCGAACTTCCAGTTCGCCTCGCGCCCATTGGCGTAATTCGAGAAGTGATACTGCGGCTGCTTCACGTTGGGCAGAAAGATGCGATATCCGTCCGCCAGCGCCTTGCGATAATCGCGGTACGGCTCCATGGCCTGCTTCGCATCGGCCACGATGGCATCAGCTTTCGCCTGATCGCCGGGCTGTACAGGCCGCAGGGTGGTCATGTACATGTGGGCCATCATGCCACCCATGCTGCCTGAATCCGAGGCCGCATGCGGCACGGCGCGCAGCGGCGAAGTAACCGCCAGAAACGCCGCAGTGAAGACCAGGAACAGAAACCAGCGGAAGGAACGCGGAGACATAGGACCCCCTTGCACGTCCGGTACGTCGCGATGCGGGCCGCGGTTCCGTGCTGGGCACGCCGAGCTCGCAATCTGACGATGCAAACCCCAGTTCGGCCCGCCAGTTGCGGCCATCTGCTACAGCCGCGCGTACAGCCGCCCCTGCCGCAGCTCCGGCGCAATCTCTGCCGAGCGGATGATTTTCGTCACCCGCTGGTGCCACAGCCTGTCGCGCCACATGCCCACAAACTGCGGCTCGCAGAAATTGCTGCTTGCTATGGCGAGCCAACGCCCTGTCGATGCGGCGTGCTGCGCGCCCAGCACGCACAGTTCCTGTACCCAGTCCCACTGGAGCAGGGGCCAGTCTTTGTAATCGACCACGCCCCAGCACTCGGTGGTGATGAGCGGCATTTTGATCTTCTGCGACACGGCCGCGAAGGCATCGATGCCGTCCACCAGGCCCTTCTGCCAATAGTCGGCGCGGGCGCGATACGCGCTCTCGGCTTTGAGGCTCATGTTCGTGTAGCCCTCCGGTTCGAAGCGCTCGTAGGCGTAGCCGCACTCTTTGTAGAACTCGCCGCCGTACTGCTGGGCCATCCAGATGTGCGGATCGAGCAGGTCGAAGAAACTCAGATCGTGCTGCTCGAAGGCCGCCATGCTGCCGCTCGCGACGGAGAAGAACAGCGGGATGTCGGGATACTGCTCGCGCACCAGCGCGACGGCCTTCGGCATCCACGCGAGCGACGCAGGCTGATCCCACTGCCCGTAGCTCAGCGGCTTCATAAACGGAGCCCAGTCTTCGCCCGGCCACTCGTTGCAAAGGTCGGTGTAGAGAATCGTATCCAGCAGCCCCGCCTGGCGGATGAGATCGAGCGTCTTCACCCAGTTTTCGGCCATGATTGTGGGGCTCGTGATCTTCATCCTCGTGTCGGCATCATCCCTGCGATACCAGGTGGAGAGCCCCACCATCACGCCGCGCTGCCTGCACTTGCCGATGAATTCAAAGAGCGCGGGCAGCAGCACGATGCGGTTCACGTCGGGAGAGCCCCAGTCCTGGGTATTCCACTCCGGCCACAGAGTCCACTCCTTGTGCGGATCGACGCCGAGCAGATGCGGAAACGGGTCGATGCGAACCGCGTTGTAGCCACGCTCACACAGCTCGTCGAGCGCGCGGTCCCAGTCCTCGAAGCCGGCGCCGGGCCAGCGCCGCTCGATCCACGAGAACTCCCACATGGTGATGGCGCGAGGGTGTTTCGGGCCGCCGGCCGGCGATGCGTTCCGATGCTTCTGCGCCGGCTCTGCGTCCGGCGTCGCTCCGCTCGCTGCCGACAATGTGCTCGCGACCGCAGCCGATGCTACTCCACTCAGGAATTTCCTGCGATTCATATCTGTGCTCTCTCGACGTGCGCCTCAAGTCTAAGGTCGTTTTTCGCTATCTGCTACCGGCTACTCGCTCACGGCCGATTCTTTACACCCCAACCAACCTCTGCCAAACTAATCTGTGACCAGCCCCACTGCCACCGCTTCTGCCACTCGCTCGATCGTCATCCTCGACTTCGGCTCGCAGTACACGCAGCTCATCGCCCGCCGCATCCGCGAGCAGAACGTCTTCTCCGCTGTCCTCCCCTGCACCGCCGGGCTCGACGAGATCCGCGCGCAGAATCCTATCGGCATCGTGCTCTCCGGCGGACCCTGCTCGGTCTACGACTCGGACGCGCCGCCCGCTGATCCGGCGGTTCTCGGGCTTGGCCTGCCGGTGCTGGGCATTTGCTACGGGCTGCAGTTCATTACGCATCACCTCGGCGGCAAGGTGCGCTCGGCCGCGAAGCGGGAATACGGTCATGCCGAAGTGGAGTTGGTGGACGGGGCCAATCCGCTGTTTGAGAGCCTGCCCGCCTCGCTGCACGTCTGGATGTCGCACGGCGACGAAGCGCTGGAGCTGCCGGCCGGATTCCATCTCACCGCAAAGACGTCGAACGCCGTCGCCGGCATCGCGAACCCGGAGAAGCGCATCTGGGCGGTGCAGTTTCACCCTGAAGTCCACCACACGAAGCAGGGCACCGAGCTGCTGCGGAACTTCCTCTTCAATATCTGCGGCGCCCAACCGGACTGGACCCCAGAGCACTTCATCCAGTCCACCGTCGCCGCCATTCGGGCCAAAGTCGGCGATGGCCAGGCCATTTGCGCGCTTTCCGGCGGCGTCGACTCCTCCGTCGCCGCCGTCCTCGTCCACAAGGCCATCGGAGACCGCCTCACGTGCGTGTTTGTGAACAACGGCGTGCTGCGCAAGAACGAGTTCCAGAAAGTGCAGCAGAATCTGCGCGACAAGCTCGGCCTCAAGCTGGTCGCCGCCGACGCGTCCCGGCGCTTTCTCTCGCGCCTCGCCGGCATCACCGATCCCGAAGCCAAGCGCAAGATCATCGGCAAGGAATTCATCGCCGTCTTCGACGACGAGGCTGTCAAAATCAGGCAGGAAACCGGGGGCGTCGACTTCCTCGTCCAGGGCACGCTGTATCCCGACGTGATCGAGTCCTCTTCCGTCAAGGGCCCGTCGCAGACCATCAAGAGCCACCACAATGTCGGCGGCCTGCCCGAAGACATGGAGCTGAAGCTCATCGAGCCGTTGCGCGACCTCTTCAAGGACGAGGTGCGACGCATCGGCCGTGACCTCGGCATGCCCGACGACATCCTGCAGCGCCAGCCGTTCCCTGGACCGGGACTCGCCGTGCGCATCCTCGGCGAAGTGACAGCGGAGCGCGTCGCGCTGCTTCAGGAAGCGGACGACATCGTCGTGACCGAAATCAAAAACGCCGGGCTCTACCAGCAGATCTGGCAGTCGTTCGCGGTGCTGCTGCCGGTGAAGAGCGTGGGCGTGATGGGCGACCAGCGCACCTACGCCTACACCTGCGCCGTCCGCGCGGTGCACTCCGAGGACGGCATGACCGCCGACTGGGTTCCACTCCCGTACGGTGTGCTGAAGACCATCTCCTCCCGCATCGTGAACGAAGTCCGCGGCATCAACCGTGTCGTCTACGACATCACGTCCAAGCCGCCCGGCACCATCGAGTGGGAGTAGCTGGCCGCTCCGGGCGGACCGCCTTCGGCGGGACTCGCCGTCCAGGCACACGCGATCCCCCAAACAACGTTCGGGTCCCGGAGGGCCGGCGCTGAACGCCTTTGCTCTTCTATCAGGCCACGAATTCGCTTGTGCCGTAACGCGACTGGCAAGGAACCGCGATTCGCCTCTCCCGCACCGCAGGCGCCGTCGCCTGGACGGCCAGTCCTGATATTCTTCCTCCTTCAGTTCCCCACACCTCACGCACGAGGCTTTCCGCCTATGAAGCTGCACCGCTCCCTGCTGCTTGCCCTCGCTTTCAGCCTTCCCGCGTTCGCGCAAACCACGCCGCCGGCCGGCACGCCCTCCACCGGCATGGCCGCCATCGGAACCTGGTACGCGCGCGATTCGCAGCAGCCGGTGGATCAGGCGTACACCGCGAAGATCAAGCAGTACACGACGGAGCCGTACTTTAACTCGCCGCTCACGGATTACCTGCCCGCGTCGAAGACCGTCCCCACACCCGACAAGGTCTTCGGCGATGTCTCCGGCGCGCCCAACATCCTGCCCTACGCCGAAGACGTCTACAAATACTTCCGGATGCTCGCCGCCGCGTCACCGCGCGTGAAGGTCTACACCATCGGCCACACCGAAGAAGGCCGCGAGATGATCGCGGTGGCGATCGCCGACGAATCGCTGCTGGCGCAGCAGAAGGAAAACGACGCGCGCCTGGCGAAGCTGGGCGATCCGCGCACCATCAACATGGACGACAAAGTCGCCGCGGGCCTGGTGAAGCAATCGTTCCCGGTTTACTACATCACCGGGACGATCCACTCGCCGGAGACCGGCGCGCCGACCGCGCTGTCGGAACTCGCCTATCGCCTCGCCGTGGACGACTCGCCGTACATCAGGTACATCCGCTCGCACATGATCGTGCTCATCACGCCGGTGGTGGAGGTCGACGGCCGCGACCGCATGTGTGACATCTACAACTGGCATCGCGCGCACCTGGGCGAGAATTATCCGCACCTCATCTACTGGGGTCACTACGTCGCGCACGACAACAATCGCGACGCCATGGGCATGACGCTCGACCTCACACGCAACGTGCTCAATACTTATCTCGACTGGCACGCGCAGGTGCTGCACGATCTTCATGAATCCGTCCCGTTTCTCTACGACAACACGGTCGGCGACGGCCCCTACAACGCGTGGATCGATCCGCTGCTCAACGGCGAGTGGGCGGAACTGGGCTGGAATAACGTTTCGCAGATGACGGCGTTCGGCATGCCCGGCGTCTTCACGCACGGCGATTTCGACACGTGGAGCCCCGGCTACCTCATGTTCCTCGCCGCCATGCACAACGGCATCAGCCGCCTGTACGAAACCTTCGGCAACGGCGGCGCCGACACGGAGAAGCGCATCCTCCAGCCCGACGAATATGAGCGCACCTGGTACAAGTCGAATCCGCCGCTGCCGGTCGTGGAGTGGTCGCAGCGCAACAACAACAACTACGAAGAGACCGCACTGCTTTCGACGATTTCGTACTTCTCGCAGAACACCCAGCACTTCCTTGAGGACTACTACCTCAAGTCGAAGCGCTCCATCGAGAAGCCGGAAGCGGCTGGACCCGCAGCCTACGTCATTCCCGACGAGCATCAGTCCGCGAGCCGGCGCGCCGAGCTGCTGCGCGTGCTGACCTTGCAGCATGTGGAGATCAGCCGGCTGTCGGCGCCTGCGACCGTGACGCTGCCTGCGGAGAAGAGAGCGGGCGATGCAAAATCGGAGGATAAGACCGCCGCGTCCACCTCGCGCACGTTTCCCGCCGGCAGCTACGTCATCCGCATGGATCAGCCCTACTCGCGCATCGCCGATGCCCTGCTCGATCGCCAGTACTGGTCGCCTGAAGATCCGCAGAAACATCCCTACGACGACACTGGCTGGTCGTTCCCCGATCTCTTCAACGTGCCCACAGTGCGCGTGACCGATGCGTCGATCCTGAAAGCACAGATGGATCGCGTCGCCGATCCCGGCGCGCCCTCCGGCTCCGTGAGCGGATCGGGCAACGTCGTCGCCGTCAACAACGCTGGAGAAATTACCCTCCTCGGCCTGCGCTACGCACTCAAGGACGCGAAGGTTTCCGTGGCCGATGCAGCGTTTGACGCGGGGGGGCATCATTTTGGCGCGGGATCGCTGATTATTCAGAATGCCTCGGCAGATGCGCTGGCGTCGGCGGTGAAAGATGCCGACGTGGCAGCCGTCGCCCTGGGCTCTGCGCCGGATGTCGCCATGCACGATGCGCCGCTACCGCGCATCGCGATGATGCACACCTGGCTCGACACGCAGCTCGAGGGCTGGTGGCGCGAGGCCTTCGACAAGCTGCATATCCCTTACGACTACATCAACACACAGACCGCGGCGCAGGATGCCGATTTGCGCGCGAAGTACGACGTGATCGTTTTCGCGCCCATGGAGCGCGCCCGTCCCGAGCAGATCATCGACGGCGCCCCGATGTACGGCAACGCGCTGCCGTGGCAGAAGACAGACCTTACGCCGAACCTGGGCCGCAACGACTCGACCCCAGACATGCGCCCCGGCCTCGGCCTCGACGGCCTCCAGCACCTGAAGGATTTCGTCGCGAAGGGTGGCCTGCTCATCACCTCTGAATCGACCTCGGAGTTCGCCATCGCCGAAGGTATGGCGCCGGGCGTCTTCGTCAACCGCGGCGAGAAGGTGAACGTCGTGGGCAGCGTTCTCGGCGCGCAGTTCGTCGACGCAAAGAGTCCGGTGGCCGCGGGCTTTGGCGATTCGCTCGCCGTCTACAGCGCCAGCGGGCTCGCGTTTACCATCAGCAATACCGTCTCCCCAGGACGCGGCACGACCGCGAAGGAATATCAGCGGCCCACGGGTCGCGGGGGACCGGACGAAGCGGACATCCCGGAAGGCCGTAGCTACGTCGCGCCGGAGCCTCTGCCCTCGCCCAAGCCGTGGGAAGCGACGCCGCTCAATGAAGAGCAGACGCGCAACAATCCCTACGTCATCCCTGCGCAGGATCGGCCTGATGTGATCCTGCGGTTTACCTCGTCGAAGGGACTGCTGCTTTCCGGATTGCTGGAGGGCGGGAACTCAATCGAAGAGAAGCCCATCGTCGTCGATGCGCACTACGGCACCGGCAACGTGCTGCTCTTCGCCAACAATCCCATTTATCGCGGCGAGACGATCGGCAGTTACCCTCTGGTCTTCAACGCGATCATGAACTGGGATCACCTCAACCGCCCCGCGTCGAATTAGGAAGTTGTGGGTACCCACCCTTGTCGTTCGTGCACTTCGAACGAGAGGGTGGGTGCGCGCCCTGAAACCTGTACCCTGTAACCTGTCATGGCTCCTCTCGGCCTCATTGCCGGCAACGGACGCTTTCCGTTTCTCCTCCTCGACGCGGCGCGCGCGCATGGCGTGCCGGTGGTGGTGGCGGCGATCAAGGAGGAGACCGATCCCGAGATGAACGCACGCGCCGCCGCCGACCCCGCCATCCGCGTCCACTGGCTCTCGCTCGGAGAGCTGTCGCGCCTGATCGATATGTTCCACAAAGAAGACGTCACCCAGGCAGTCATGGCCGGCCAGGTGAAGCACAAGCAGATTTTCTCGAGCATCCGGCCAGACTGGCGCCTCGCCAAGCTGCTCCTCAATCTGCGCACCCGCAACACCGACATGCTTCTAGGCGCGGTAGCCAAAGTGCTGGCCGACGAAGGCATCGAGCTGATCCCCTCGACCGCGTATCTTGAGCCGCTGCTCGCGGCACCGGGCGTCCTCACCGCCCGCGCGCCCAACGGCGCCGAGGCCAAAGACATCGCCTACGGCCGCGAGGTTGCTCGCCATCTGGCGGCGTACGATCTCGGCCAGACGGTCGTTATCGCCGCGCAGGCCTGCGTTGCCGTCGAAGCCATGGAGGGCACCGACGCGACCATTGAGCGGGCCGGCGCGATCATGCGCACGCTGGGCGATCCCACCGACGATCCCGCGTCGACGTTGGCGCGCTCGCTTACCGTGGTAAAGGTCGCCAAGCCCAAACAGGACCTTCGCTTTGATGTTCCCGTCATCGGCGTCGGCACCATCGAGGCCATGCGCGCCGCCGGTGCCACCTGCCTCGCCGTCGAAGCCGGCCGTACCCTTCTCTTCGATCGCGACGCCCTCCGCGCCCAGGCCGACGCCTCCGGCATTGCGGTCATCGCCGTGGAAATCGCATAATGGTGGGCACGCGCCCGAGCCCCGGCTCGGCTGAAGTCTTTTGATTCTCTGGCCCCCGAGAGTGCGATCCAACGCACCGCGATAACGACGTCCTCATCCTCACAAACACTCTTTCGATTGAAATCCCGGCACGACCCGTCGTGCCCACCGCCCTCGAGGGAACACCAAAGGAGAATCCCCAATGTCGAAGTTTTCCATCATCGCTCTGTCGGTTGTCGCCGTGCTCGTCGTCGCTGGATACACCGTTCAGCGCGCTTTTGCCGGCGACAATGCGCCCATGCCGGAAGTGGGCCAGACCGCGCCCACCTTCACTCTTCCCAACCAGGAAGGGAAGCCCATTGCGCTCGACAGCTACAAGGGCAAGTGGGTCGTCCTCTACTTCTATCCGAAGGACATGACCAGCGGCTGCACCATTGAGGCGCACAACTTCCAGCGTGATCTTGACAAGTATCAGGCGCTCAACGCGGTCATCCTCGGCGTCTCGGTCGATACGGTCGACAGCCACAAGCAGTTCTGCACGAAGGATTCGCTGAGCTTCACGCTGCTGGCCGATCCTGACAAGAAGGTCGTGGAGCAGTACGGCTCGCTCGGGAACTTCGGCACCATGCAGATCGCGATGCGGAATACGTTCCTCATCGATCCCAGCGGAAAGATCGTGAAGGTGTATACCAAGGTAGATCCCAACGTCCACAGTGCCGATCTTTTGTCTGAGCTGAACACCCTCGAAGGCAAGAGCTAATCTGCGCGGCCTTGCGCAAAAGAAAACAGGGGGCGATTGCCCCCTGTTTCTGTCTACCGCAGGCGCGTGCCACCGCGCACGCAGCACTATTCCACTTTGTACGAACCTTTCCCCCACGCAAACTGCACGCTCGGTTTGCACGCCGGATCCGGCACCGGGGGATTTTTGTCCGTCTCGAGGCTCGGGTAATGCATTACTCCTGCAAATGTGACCGTCGTCTGCCCTGACTCCTGTCCCTTGGCCTCCGGCAGCACCGCAAACACCATCCGCCCATCGGCGTTCGTCTTCGGGTGCATCGTCCGCGTGTCGCCCAGCGTCGTGGTATCCACCTTCAGCGCGGTGTTTGCTGGAAATCCCGTGCCCTCCACCAGCACCATCGCCGCATCCTTCACGCCCAGCATCACCTGCAGGCGGCAGCCCTGATCTTCCTGCGCGAGGGGAAACGGGACCGCGCTCGCTGCCGCGCCATTCTTTTCCGTGTCGCCCACCAGGGCTACGCGGATCGCCTCTCCCTGCGCGGCGGTCGCCTGAACCTCAACGGGCTGGTTCGCCTGCATCGTTTGCGTGCACGCCGGAGCCAGCGGGGCGGCAGGCGCTGTACCGGGCGCGGCGGGCGTTGCGGCTGCAGCTGAGGGCGTTCCACAGACGACGTTGCCGCGGGAGTCGAGCACCAGGCCGCTCATCACATGAACGGCTGGTTCTCCCAGCGGCCAGCGTACGAGGGTGAGACGTTCTCCGGGGCTGAATCCCGATCCGGTGATGTGATAGGTCAGCTGGGTGGCGCCGTCCGCGGCCTTTGTCCGTCCTGCTTCGGCCAGCGCGATCGACATCCCGGGCGTCGACATCTCCGGTCCCCACCGCGCCTCGATCGCGGCCAGCCGCATCGCCGCGTTGAGCGCTTCCTGCTGTTTCAATTGCGCCTGCTCAGCCGGCGTCAGCGTATGTGAGTCCGGAGGCAGATCGTGCAGCTGCAGGCTCGGGGGCGCCTCCCCCGATGGGGCGGCCTGCTGGGGCGGCTGGGCCGCCGGCTGGGTGCCTGTGTTCTGGGCCGCGAGACTGAGGCAAAGGGGAAGAGGACAGAGAAAGGCCGCCAGACGCCAGGCGGCTCGTGCCGATCGGGAAACCATACGTCTGAGCATAGTCGAAAAGCGCCGCGGCGCGACATGCTCCCGCGCCTCTCCTCCAACCTGGGCATGCCCGGGTGACGGATGCCCTCCCTTCCCTATCTAATGTCTGCAGCGAAGGTTTGGTTCCCATGAAAGCTCGTCCCACGTCTGCCGTCCTGTTCGCGCTCCTCGCGCTCTTTCTGTCTTTCGGAGTTCTGCCCGGCCTCACGTCTCACGCCACCGCACAGGCCGCTCCTCCAGCAAGCGAGCGCCAGCGGCTCATCCTCACCGACGGCAGCTACCAGATCGTCATGAAGTATGAAGTCCACGGCGATCGCGTTCGGTTCTTCAGCGCGGAACGTGACGACTGGGAAGAGATTCCCTACAACCTCATCGACTGGGACGCGACCAAAAAGTGGAATCAGGAGCATCAGCCCGGCACTGCGTCCCCCGCCGCCCCGGCCGTCAACCCTCAGCCCGGCAATCCGTCCGCCGGCCAGTCGCCCAACGCCGGCGAGACCGGCATGAGCGACGCGGCCAAAATCGATGCCGAGGCCGCCGCCGAACGCGCCGACCTCAGAGCTCGCGTTCCGCTGGTCGCCCCCGGCCTCCATCTGCCCGATCAGGACGGCATCTTCGTCCTCGACAATTACCAGAGCATCCCCGAGCTCATTCGCCTGGATCAGACCTCCGGCAACGTGAACCGTTCGGCCGCCCACAACGTCTTCCGCGTCGCCGTTGACTCGTTTCACGGCGCGCAGGAGCCTGTCCGCATCAATGGCCAGGCCGCCCCCGTCCGCCTCCACGTCAACGACCCCGTTCTCTACGTCGCTCTCGACAGCACCACTGCCGACGTCGCTCCCGAAGCCGCCATGATGGTCGACACTCATGGCGCGAGTTCCGTGAAGGACAAGAACCAGTACAGCTCCCCCGATAGCCGCTACGCCATCGTCCGCGTCGATGTGCGCCCCGGCGAGCGCGTCATCGGCGCCATCCGCATCAGTCGCCTCGGCAAGGCTACGCAGTCTGCCGATATTGTGCCTACCACGGCAGAAATCTTGCCCGGCCGGCACTGGATGAAGCTGACCCCGAAAGAACCCCTCGCCATCGGCGAGTACGCCCTCATGGAGATCCTCTCTCCCGGCGAAATCAACCTCGACGTCTGGGACTTCGGCGTCTCGCCTAACGCGCCCGAAAACAAGCACCCAATCACCCCGGTGAAGGATGGGGAAGAGTAGGGGCCACGGGCCCCTATTCTCCCCTTGCCTTCCCCCGAAAATCCGGCCATACTTGATCGTGCCCGCCTGGTTCGTCCAGCACACAATTCAAATTAAGGTGACGCAGAAATGTCCGCGAAGTACATTTTTGTGACCGGCGGAGTTGTATCCAGCCTCGGCAAGGGTCTTGCCGCTGCCTCCATCGGATCTCTTCTCGAAGCCCGCGGTCTCAAAGTCAACCTGATGAAGTTCGATCCGTACCTGAACGTCGATCCGGGTACGATGTCGCCGTTTCAGCATGGCGAGGTTTTCGTGACCGACGATGGCGCGGAAACCGACCTCGATCTCGGCCACTACGAGCGCTTTACCCACGCCAAACTCAGCCGCGACAACAACTGGACCACCGGCCGCATTTACGAGCAGATCATCCTCAAAGAGCGGCGCGGCGACTACCTCGGCAAGACCGTCCAGGTGATCCCTCATGTCACCAACGAGATCAAGAACGCGATGCGCAAGGTCGCAGCCGAAGGTGACATCACCATCGTCGAAATTGGCGGCACCGTCGGCGACATCGAATCGCTGCCGTTCCTCGAAGCGATCCGCCAGATGCGCCAGGAACTGGGCCGCGAGAACACCGTCTTCGTCCACGTCACCCTTGTTCCGTGGATCGGCGCCGCGCAGGAACTGAAGACCAAGCCGACGCAGCACTCCGTGAAAGAGCTGCTCTCGATCGGAATCCAGCCTGACATTCTGCTTTGCCGCACCGACCGGCATCTTTCCCGTGAGGTGAAGAGCAAGATCGCCCTCTTCTGTAACCTCGAGGATCAGGCCGTCGTGACGGCTCGCGACGTCGACTCCATCTACGAAGTGCCGCAGGCGTTCTCCGCCGAGGGCGTGGATCGGCTGGCGCTGAGATATCTGCACCTCGAGACGCCGGATGCGAAGCTCGAGCGGTGGACCGACCTCGTCCACCGCTGCTACAACCCGCGCGACGAAGTCTCGATCGCCATCTGCGGCAAGTACGTCGAGTACGAAGACAGCTACAAGTCGCTAAAGGAAGCGCTGATCCACGGCGCGCTCGCCGACAACCTGAAGCTGAGCGTTACGTGGATCGAGGCCGAGGGCCTCGAAGCACCTGGCTACGAAGAGCAGCTCCGCGGATACGACGGCATCCTCGTCCCCGGCGGATTCGGCAAGCGCGGCATCGAAGGCATGCTCAACGCGATTCGTTACGCGCGCGAGCACCGGGTTCCGTACTTTGGCATCTGCCTCGGCATGCAGACCGCGTGCATCGAGTATGCGCGCAACGTCTGCGGCTTGCAGGGAGCGAATTCCAGCGAATTCGATCCCGCGACCCCGCACCGCGTCATCTACAAACTGCGCGAGCTGACCGGCGTGGAAGAGATGGGCGGGACCATGCGCCTCGGCGCGTGGACCTGCATTCTGCAGCCCGGCTCGCTGGCGGCGAAGGCGTATGGGAAGACGGAAATCTCAGAGCGTCACCGTCACCGTTACGAATTCAACCGCGAATACGAGGCGCTGCTGACAGGCGCTGGATTGCAGATCACGGGCACGACGCCCGACGGAACCTACGTCGAGATCGTGGAGATCCCGGACCATCCGTTCTTCCTCGGCTGCCAGTTCCACCCCGAGTTCAAGTCGAAGCCGCTGGAGCCGCACCCGATCTTCTCGGCCTTCATCAAAGCCAGCTACGCAAACCGTACGATAAAGAAGTCCGAGGAGCCGGCAAGGATCGCGGTCGCGCAAGGCTAAGGACTACACCGCCGCCGGCGCGTGCACCGCAATCTCCATCTTCGGCGGACGCAGCAGCGTGTTGTGGATTAGGCACCCGTGCACCGCGCGATCTACCCCTTCGCGATCCGCATCGCTGCATTCGATCGGCAGTTCCACCTCGATCCGAATGTTGTCAACCCGCGCTGGATTCTTCACCTTGTCTGCGTGAACCCGGACGCGCGTGCCCTCTTTCGCCAGCCCATGGCGGCGCAGATAATCGGCCGCGTAATACGCAGCGCACGAGCCCAGTGACGCCAGCAGCAACTCCGGAGGCGTCATGCCCTCGTCGAACCCGCCATTTTCCGGAGGCTGATCGCTCACGATCGTGTGCTGCCGCGCCTTGATCTCAAACTGCACCGCACCCAAATGGTTCACCGTGATTTCCATGGCCCATTCCTCGAGCCCATCTTCCGCGTGTCGCCCGTCGGTTCTCCGTGACCGCGGTCACTGACGCTCCACGTCCGTCTCTTCTATTCAGGAAGCGGCGACGCCTGCGCCGCTCCGCCGTTCCTTCCTTTGCGCATCCCGCACCGCCGCCGCTGAAGAGGGTTCCATGCACTATCTCAATCGCGCCTGCCTTGAAGCTCTTACGCCTGAGGCTTTTCACGCGAACGAGCCCTATCCCTGGACCACGCTCGACCGCTCGCTCACGCCCGAAGGCTACGAAGCTCTGCGCGAAACCCTGCCCGACGTGCAGGCGTTCGATCGACAGGTCGGCAAGAAGCGCGGCTACGGCCAGGCCCCGCACGATCGCTATCTGCTGCACTACAGCCCCACCCTCGCCATCGCTCCGCCGTGGCAGGAGTTTTTCGCCGAGCTGCAGGGCCCCGTCTATCAGGACTTCCTCCGCCGCGTGCTCGGCCCGCGCACCTTTATCCCCACCTTCGAGTGGTATTACGCCTGGCAGGGCTGCGCCGTCTCGCCGCACTGCGACGCCGCCCGTAAGCTGGCCACCCACATTTTCTACTTCAATACCGATGCCGACTGGAGCCCGCAGTGGGGCGGCGAAATCCTCATCCTCGACTCCGAGCGTCGCTTCAAAGCCCACTCCGCGCCGCAGTTCGACGACCTGAAAGTTGCCGCTTCTCTCGAGCCGCGCGGCAACGGCAGCCTGTTCTTTGAGCGCACTCCGCACTCCTGGCACGGCGTCCGCCCGCTCGCCTGCCCGCCGGGACATCTGCGCAAACTCTTCATCGTCACCGTCAACGTGCCCAGCTTCCAGGTTTGGTGGCGCAAAGTGCGCGGCAAAGATCCTGACGGCTATCGCGTCGAAGCTGCATAACCTATACCCGCGCCACTATCATCCAATCAGCATGCCCGTCGCCGCTGAGCCCGTTCGTCGCGCGCGCCTCCTTCCGGCCGTCGCCCTTGCCATCCTGCTCGGAGCGCTCGGCGGCATCGCCGTTCTCACGCTGTTTCTGCATGCAGCGAAATCGGGCGTCTGGGATCGCCTTGCCTCCCTGGTTTCCGCGCGCACTACCCGCATTGACACCTCGCAGCCCACAGTGGTCACGCAGATCCGGCGTCTCGCCCGCCTCGAATCCGTCTCCTACTCCATGGACAAGATGGTTTCCGGCGACCGCGAGGGACGCATCCTGCCCGCCTTCCTCACAGGCGATCGCGTCATCCTCGAAGTCCATGGCGAAGCTACCGCCGGCGTCGACCTCAGTCAGCTCACGCCCTCCTCGGTCCAGGTCGCCGGCCGCACCGTTCACGTGCACCTGCCCGACGCGCAAATCTTCACCGTCGCGCTCGACGACGCGAAGACTCACGTCTATCAGCGCGAGACCGGATTGCTCGTGCCTGTCGATCCCAGCCTCGAAGGCGAAGTGCGCGAGCAGGCCGTGAACAACCTGCGCCAATCCGCCCTCACCTCCGGCATCCTGACGACCTCCCACCAGAACGCCTGCGCCACCGTGACCAAACTCCTCCTCGGCCTCGACTTCCAGCAGGTGGACTGCAACTGACCTCGCCTCCTGCACGCCAGGCGCTAAAGGCTATACGCTATTTCCGTGACCACTGAATTCGAGATCGGCCCGGTCCGCGTCGGCAGCAATCAGCTTTTCCTCATCGCCGGTCCCTGCGTCATCGAGAGCGAGAAGCACGTCCGCATCATGGCCGATGCCATCCAGCGCATCACGTCCGATCTCGGCATCGCCTCCATCTTCAAGGCTTCGTACGACAAGGCCAACCGCACGTCGGTCACAAGCTTCCGTGGCCCCGGCCTCGTGGAAGGTACAGCGATCCTGCGCCGCCTTGCCGAATCCACCGGCCTGCCCGTCCTGACCGACGTGCACGAGCCGGCCCACTGCGAAATCGCCGCCGCAGGCGTCGACGTCCTCCAGATCCCCGCCTTCCTCTGCCGCCAAACCGACCTGCTCGTCGCCGCCGGCCGCACCGGCCGCGCCGTCAATGTGAAGAAGGGCCAGTTTGTCGCCCCCTGGGACATGCGCCACGCCGTCGAGAAGATCGAGTCCGCCGGCAACACCCGCATTTTCCTCACCGAGCGCGGCGCCAGCTTCGGCTACAACAATTTAGTCGTGGATATGCGCTCGCTGGCGATCATGCGCAAATTTGCGCCGATCGTTTTCGACGGAACCCACTCGGTGCAGATTCCTTCGGGTTCGAATGGCGTCTCCGGCGGGCAGCCGGAATTCATTCCCTTGCTGGCGCGCGCGGCTGTCGCTGCCGGTGTCGATGGCCTCTTTCTTGAAGTCCACGACAACCCCGCCGAAGCAAAATCCGATGGCGCGAACGCTCTCGATCTCAAAAACCTGAAACCGCTGCTCGAAACGCTGCTCGCGATCCACACTGTTGCGGGGACGTCAGCGAACCCTTAGCGCTTTCCTGATGTTGTCGTGCGGGAATTCGCGGGAATTGGGCCTTACGCTACCGGCCGTCGCAGCACCGCCGTCAGGCTGCCGCGCAGCGCCGGATGGCTCACCACCTGCAACCCCGCCCCGTCCGCAGCCCTCAGCTCGCCGGCGAATTTCTCTTCCGTCACGTGCCCCTTTGGTTCCGCCAGCAAAATCGCCCCCCCCGGTCGCAGCACGCTCGCAATTTCCTCGAAGAATCGCTCCACCGGCGGCACCTCGTGCACCACCGCCGACGCCAGCACAAAGTCAACGCCAACTGCCAGATCGCCGATGCCCAGCGAATCCGATCCCGCCACCCGCGTCTCAATCCGCTCCGCCAATCCTGCCCTTTGCGCCCGGCGTCGCAATCCTTCCAGCATCTTCGGCTGCAGATCCACGGCGATCACCCGCCCCTGCGCGCCCACCAGCCGCGCCAG
>Ga0335075_10006120_pt1 | contig 18595 bp, 14 predicted proteins | sample Lox_Sample_24_FD_206723 | JGI IMG/M metagenome (GOLD analysis project Ga0335075, IMG submission 206723) | Soil microbial communities from Loxahatchee National Wildlife Refuge, Florida, United States - Lox_Sample_2.4 | ecosystem: Environmental > Terrestrial > Soil > Wetlands | place: USA... | reverse complement strand
GCATAACGAATGAGTGACTCCGGCAGCATGGCTGCAGTGTGAGGGCCGTCTCGCGGCTGCACGATTACATCCTCTCCGCGAATAGTTGCTTCCGCGTCTATCTGCAGCTCCTCACCTTGGGGACAAATCAAGAGGGCTCGCTCCGCGCCGGCGTGCTCGATTGCGGCGCGCATGAGCCTGTCGATGAGCTTTTCCAGAACCATTTCGCTGGAAACGGCTTGCGACACTTTGAGCACGGTCGCGAGGTCGAGCTGTTCAACCGGCGTCTCGATCGTGCCCGTTGGACCGGGCGCACGCTCGTCCTGTCTCAGCCGCGGATGGAGCTGATCGAGTTGCCGCACCTTACCGTCGGCTCCCCATCGGAGATAGCCCCGCCGTGCGTTTCCCAGGTAGAGATACGCGACCTCCTCGAAGTCCCGCGCCGCGTAAAATCGGGCAGCCAGCTCGTAGGCGAGCGCCTCGTTGTGGACAAAGGCGCTTGCGCGCGCCGAGCGGATGGCCTGTTCGTAGAGGCGCTCGGCATCGAGCTCGCGACCTTCAATCCGCGCAATCTCAGCGCTTACGAGGGCAAGTCGGTTCTCGAAGTTTTCCGGACAGTTCTCCGTCCATACGGCAAGCTGTCGTTGGTGAGCGGTTAGGGACCCCAAGTGCTCCTGCCGCTCACCCGTTGAAGCTGCATCGCAGCAAGCCGCTCGCGACAGCGCGCCATAAAAGTGATATTCGGCCTCCTCGAAGAAGGCGGGTGAGGTCCAGAGCAGCTGCTGCGCCCGCGATGAAGCCCTCATGGCCTCTTCGTAGTCACCCGCAAAATAGCGCGCCTGCAGCTTGCGGACCCAATACCAGCACTCGGCGATCGCCAAGGCTGGGTTGCTGGCCAAATGACGTTCGAATGGGAGCTCCTCAAACCGTCGAAGCAGCCGAATATTGGCGTCAATCCGCGGAGTGTTCGAATCAATGCGAGTTGAGTGGTAGTGACGTCGGCAACGATGCCGAACTGTGCCCTTTGTGCAAACGCCAAGCCAAGATCGGCTTCGTGTTGCACCTCGCTCAGCGGGTCGCCCGCGACGAGAAGGTCCGAGTTCAAGTTGACGCTTGCGTATGCTGCATACGTGAGATCGCCGATCTGGTTCGCGGCTTCGAAGGCGCGGCGCTGAAGGTCACTGGAGGTCCGCACATGTCTCATCCAGCGCGCGATCCAAGCAGCAAAATATAGATAAGTGCCCGCTTGGAAGCGCTTCAGTCCGCGGCCTTCGACGAGTTCATAGCCGACCTGGCCGAATCGAAATCCCACCTGGTGGTCGCCGAAGCGCGGTCCGGCAATCCTTCCGAGCGTGACGAAGGCGAGGCACGACGCGTTGCAGTTGCCCCGCTCGAGGCTGAGATTGACCGCTCTGCAGATGGCCAAGGAGTCCAGGTTCCGATCCGTAAAAAAGGCGGGGACCACGACCTTGGTCAGAACGTCGACCGTCGCGAGCGAATCCGGGTCGCTCATCAGCGGCGAATTGACGACATCCTCGATCGTCCGGCTGCCAAGCTGCGGCCAGATCTGCTCGTATTCGCGCCGCGCTTCGTCTTCTGTCGGATGCGGCGACCACTCAATGCCCACTTGCCGGAGGTAGTCAAGAGCAACAGCGACGGCACGGCCGCTCTGACCGAGCGTCGTGCAGACATCCATGTGTAAGCACGCGACCGCCGCTCGCTCGACGGTATTAGCTATGCGGTTGGGCAGCGCAGTCAGGCGCTCATCTGCGGCGGCCGGCTCACCGCTCAGGAACTCGCATTCGGCCCGTTCCAACTCCAGCGCGAAGATCAGGTCACGCCGTCGTTCCCAACAATCATCGCCCAAGAGCGCTGCGCCGGCGATCAGGTATCTGAGCGCCGAGGTATAAGCGGTAGATGCTTTAGCGCGCTTGCCAGCGATCAGGTTGAGCTCGGCCAGCTCCTCGCGTTCCTCTCGTGAGGTGATCAAGGAGATGGCGCGGTTGAGTTGATTGACGATCTCGAAGATCGCCTCTTGTCGCTTCTCGGGAGGCGTGTGCGACACGAGAAGACGCCCTATCCGTAGATGTGCTGCCGCGCGCAACTCTGTCGGGATCAGTGAATAGGCGGCTTCCTGAACGCGATCGTGGACAAACCGGCAGGCGCCGGCGAGGCGCTGGATCAATTCCTGGCGGACGGCCGGCCACAGGGCCGGGTGCACCTGCTCCTCCGAAGTCTCGAGAACAATCGCAAGCGTCGTGAGCTCGGCGAGGTTTCCGAGACAGGCCAGCTGCTGCAATGCGGTTTGCGTTTGGGCCGGAAGGCGGATGAGCTTCGCGACCATAAGGTCCACCACATTGTCGGTGTATCCTTTGGCGTGAATTCGGGCGAGATCGCAGCTCCAGCACGCCGCATCATTGTCAAAGACGAGTATTCGTTCGTCGGCGAGCGAAGAAATGAACTGAATAACGAAGAACGGATTGCCGCCCGTCTTCTCGTGCACCAGTTTCGTGAGCGGCGCGATGGGTTCAGACGCGCAGCGTACAGTGTCCGCAATCAAATGCCCGATATGTTCTCGGGCGAGCGGCCCAAGCGTGATCTCGCTTACCGTTCCGCCAGCGGTCTTGATTGCGTCGAGTTTGCGCATGAGCGGATGAGAGGCAGTGACTTCGTTATCGCGGTAGGCGCCGATGAGGAGAAGATTGCGGAGATCGGACCGGCTCAACAGGTCTTCCAGCAAGTCGAGCGTCGCCGCGTCGAGCCATTGCAGGTCATCGAGGAAGAGCGCGACGGGATGCTCCGGCCGAGCGAAGACGCCGATAAACTGCCGAAAGACCAGCTGGAACCGCCGCTGCGCGTCCTGTGGCGGAAGCTCAGGGACCGGCGGCGGCTCTCCGATGATGAGCTTCACTTCAGGAACGAGAGCCACGATCAGTCCCGCGTTCGGTCCCAACGCTCCCCGCAGTGCATCGCGCCAAAGCGACAGCTCCGCTTCGCTTTTGCCGAGCAGCGGCCTGATCAGGCTCTGAAAGGCCTGAGCTAGCGTCGAGTAGGGAATGTCGCGTTTGTACTGATCGAACTTGCCGGAGGCGAACAGGCCGCGCGGCGGGACCAGCACCGGCTGCAGTTCGTTGACGACCGAGGACTTGCCGATGCCGGAATAGCCGGAGACCAGTACAAATTCCGGGGCGCCGCCGTTGACGACGCGCTCGAAGGAGGCGAGCAGGGTCTCGACCTCACGCTGTCGCCCGTAGAGTTTCTCAGGGATTAGCAGCCGGTCGGGCGTGTCGTGTTCGCCGAGCGGAAACTCGTCAATTCGGTTCAGCGCCTCCCATTCGCTTTGGCAGCGGCGAAGGTCGCTTTCGAGGCCAGCGGCAGTCTGATAGCGATCTTCGGCCCTCTTCGCCAGCAGCTTCATGACGATCGCCGAGACAGGGCCGGGGATTTCCTTCAGCCGCTCGGCGGGCGCCACAGGCCGCCTCGCGAGGTGGCAGTGCACCCATTCCATGGGATCAGCCGCGGCAAACGGCAAAGCGCCGGTGACCATTTGGTAGAAAGTGACGCCGAGCGCGTAGAGATCGCTGCGGGAATCGATTGACCGATTCATTCGTCCGGTCTGCTCCGGCGCCATATAGGCAAGCGTGCCGGCGATCGTCTCCGGAGGGTGAGCCGACTGGCGCTCGCGCGCCAAGCGCGAAGCGATGCCGAACCCGGTCAGCCGCACCTCGCCGGTCGCGCCGTTGACCAGGATGTTGGCCGGCTTGATGTCCTTGTGGACGAGCCCGCGCTGGTGAAGCTTGCCGAGAGCCATTGCAATGCCGACCCCGACGTCCAGGAAGCGGCCGAACTCCATGGGCGCGCCGAGCAGCGGGTCGAGCGGCTCACCGCCGGCGTCCTCGAGCACCAGCAAGGTCCGACCGGCGTCGCGCACGAGGTCCAGCGGCCGCGCCGCCCACGCCCCGTCGAGCTCATCCTTGAGTTCGTATTCATGCGTGAGGCGATCGAGGCTCGAGCGGGATGGCTGGTCGGCGGCAGGCAGAACGATCAGCACGGCGCTCCGGTTGCCATCATCGTCCAGGCGCCACCCTTTTCGGAAGACGCGTTCGCCGTCCTCCCACAAAACCTGAGAGACGCTGTCCAAGTCCGCGCTGCTCAGCGAATGCGGCGCCATCTGTTAGCTCCGGCGTCGGACTTCCGGGCGAGTTTGGCAAACGCACTTTACGTGCGCCACGCGGCCGGGGCCTCTCTCCACTCTGCAGGAATTGTACCGCATCGCCCGAGAAGTGCCAGCCGTCGGCTCATTTGCCTGATTCGACCTGCGTGGTTCCCCGTCTCGTAAGCAGCAATTTGGCGCGATTTGCCGGGCTTTACTCGCGAAGGCGGCGTATGCGGTTAAATGGAGGCCAACGAACGCAAGCTGAGAAAAGGCAACTACGGCACCAAAGGAAGGACCGTGAGGGTACTCCCAGCAGCCAAATCAAAGAACTCATTGGGCGCCATCCGATCTGGCCGACTGTTCGTCGTCGGCAAGAACATCGCAGTTCTGGAGCGAGGCGGGCTACGTACAAGCGGCCTCCTGACGTGGCTGGTGTGGGCCTTCGACTACGTCCTTTCCATGCCGCAGCTGCAGAACCGCCTGCGCGTGCAGCGCCAATGGCTCTGGTCGTATTTCATCGGCCAGCGCAGTTCGCGCCTGATCCCCGAGCCGCCGCGAGTTGCTGCTCCGGGTCTGACCGCTGAGCGGTCGCTCCGCCATGGATACTGCCTACGTCCCTGCATTCGCCGCCTTGGCGGGGTCAGCGATCGGGGGTCTTACGTCGTTCGCATCAGCCTGGCTCACGCAGCAACATCAGGATCGCGCCAAGCGGTTGTCAGGGGAAAAGGCCAGTCGACAAAATCTGTACAAGCAATTCATCGATGAGGCGTTGAAGCTCTACGCCGACGCGCTGGTCCACGATCAAGCGGAGGTCTCGGCACTGGTTAGCGTCTACGCTCTGATCAGCCGGATGCGTGTCGTATCGAGCTCCGCCGTGATCGAGAAGGCGGAGGCTGTTGTTCATTTGATCATCGACACTTATTTCGCGCCCAACAGAGACTTTTCCGAACTTCGCCAGCTGCTGAACAGCCACGCCTTCAATCCATCGCGGTCGTTCAGCGAGGAATGCAGGGCCGAATTGCAGACGCTCAACGACCGTTGAGCATGCGCTCAATGTAGATGCCGCACTGCCCCTAGCATCCAGCACAACCGCACGCGCGCGGCATTCCGCTGGAGATTTGCACGCCGAACAATGGCGGATCGGTCGTGACCCCAGCCAGCCTGATCTCCTTTCGTCGCGACGACTGACGATCTGATCATGGCGATCGGAATCCAGACCGGCGAGATTCTTTGGAGTGACGTTGTTCTTCGGCTTTGAGCCGCCTGCGCACGCCTCTCCCGCCAGCTCAGCGGGCCGCGAGGATGGGCTGGGTTCGCCTCATCGGGATACGCTTAGGAAAGCTTTGGCAGGATTTGCCAGCGTTTACTCACGGTCTTCCACACGGGCTTGTATCGATTGATCAGCAAGGCCCGCCGCGAACGCTAGTTCGCAAGCCTTCACGAAGGCGGTTCTTGTTGAGGGATCGACCATGAAGACTACAGCCATTGCCTTATCGCGCCTACGGCTAGCTACGGGGCCCAATTTGGCGGCGCGATTGCCCGATTTCATCGCCTTGACGAAGCCACGGGTGATGGCGCTCGCCGTATTCACGGCGCTTGTCGGACTGGTGATGGCGCCAAGTCGCCTCGATCCGCTCCTCGGATCTGTTGCAGTCCTGGCAATCGCAGTAGGCGCTGGAGCCGCCGGCGTGCTGAATATGTGGTACGACGCCGATATCGATGCCGTGATGACGCGCACCGCGGGCCGTCCAATTCCCCGCGGCGCGATCTCGCGCCTGGAAGCGCTGGCATTCGGCCTCGTCCTTGCCTGCAGCGCCGTCGCTGTTCTTGCTTTCGCAGCCAATATCATAGCCGCGGCGCTGCTCGCATTTGCCATCTTCTTCTACGTCGTCGTTTATACGATGTGGCTCAAGCGTGCCACTCCGCAGAATATCGTGATCGGTGGTGCTGCCGGCGCGCTTCCACCCCTCATCGGCTGGGCGGCGGCAAGGGGCGAGATTGCGATCGAGCCGCTGATCCTGTTCCTGATCGTGTTCCTGTGGACGCCGCCTCACTTCTGGGCGCTGTCGCTCACTCGCGCTGACCTCGCTGCTTTGGGCGCTCGGCGTGCCCATGGGGCTCGTCGTGCTCGCCATCGCTCAGATGGGCGTTCACTTGGTCTTCTTCCTGCACATCACTACCGCTCCGGACAACACCAACAACGTCCTGGCGCTGGCGTTCGGCGTGCTCATCGTGTTCCTGGTCGTCGTCGGATCGCTCTGGATTATGACCGATCTGAACTCCAACATGATGTCAACCGAACCGAGGAATCTGGTCCAGCCCTGAATGGCTTGAGAGATCGCTCGGTGAAATGGAGACAGACCGCGAATCCGTGAGGACGGCGGAATGCAGCAGAGCACAGAAGGTTCAGCATCTGTCTTCAAGCAGGCCATGAGGGCGCATTTCGCCAGCGCCATCCGCCGCCTAAAGGACGAGCGGCGCTATCGGGTCTTCATCGACCTTGACCGCGACGCCGTCCGCTTCCCGACTGCGGTTTGGCGACCGCACGGTTCCCGAGAGCAGCGCGAGGTGACCATTTGGTGCTCTAACGACTATCTCGGCATGGGGGGTCATCCGAAGGTTCGGGCAGCCGCAGTCGCGGCGGCGGAGCGCCACGGAGCAGGCGCCGGCGGCACCCGCAATATTTCGGGCACTCATCATCAAATGGTCGAACTTGAGGCCGAACTCGCTGATCTTCATCGAAAGGAAGCCGCTCTTGTCTTCACGTCGGGTTGGGTTTCGAACCTCGCCGGCATTTCAACGATCGCGTCCTTGCTGCCAGACTGCCTGATCCTTTCTGACGCACTCAATCACAACTCCATGATCGAAGGCGTGCGACGGTCAGGCTGCGAGAAGAAGATCTGGCGGCACAACGATCTCACGCATCTCGAGAAGTTGCTGATCGAGGCGGGTCCCGATCGCGCGAAGCTGATTGTTTTCGAGAGCCTTTATTCGATGGATGGCGACATAGCGCCGGTCCACGGAATCGTGGAGCTGGCCGACCGGAACAACGCGCTCACATATGTCGACGAAGTTCACGCTGTCGGTCTGTACGGCCCGCGGGGTGGAGGTATCGCCGAACGGGAAGGCCTTATGAGTCGCATCGACATCATCGAAGGTACCCTCGCCAAGGGATTCGGCTCGCTCGGCGGATACATCGCCGCCGACGCTTCGATCGTGGATGCAGTGCGCAGCTATTCGCCGCAATTCATTTTCACGACCGCCTTGCCGCCGGTGGTTGCCGCCGGCGCGTGCGCCGCAGTCCGCCATCTCAAGACATCGAACGAGGAACGAGAGCAACACCAGTACATGGCAACGGTCACCAAGCACGCGCTCCGCGCGGCGGGCCTGCCCATCCTCGAGAACCCGTCGCACATCGTCCCGGTCATGATTGGCGACGCGGACCGCTGCAAGGCGGCAAGCGACCTCCTATTGAGCCGGCACAGCATCTATATTCAACCGATCAACTATCCCACCGTCCCGATCGGGAAGGAGCGTCTGCGCATCACCCCGACGCCGCGTCATAGTGAAGTGCATGTCTTCAATCTGGTCGAAGCGCTCGTCGACGTGTGGAAGACGCTCGACCTTCCTTTCCTGCCGGCGCGAATCCTGACGCTTCGCGAACGTAGACCGAACCCGGAATGCGCCTACCCCACGATGCACAAAGCAGCCGAGTAGCGGCGGGATTGTGAGTTGCCAGTTCCGTGGCGCCGGGACATCCGGAAAGGTGGGGTGAGCATTGCGGATCATGATCGTCAACGGTCTTGCAGCGGCGCGGCGGCGCACGCTTTGAACCGATACGATGCCGGCGGAATTCCGAATCGGCCGGCATCGTCTGGTGTCGCGGCGCCGATCGGCCAGCTCGCCAAACACCGAATTGCAAGCTTTCAGGCGACCTATTGATCGCGTTCCGTCTCTGTTGTGCGGAACGATCAAGGGTGGGGAAAAGGTGTCCGCGGACCCGAAAAGGTCGAACTAAACCAAGGTTCAGCGCAGGAAACCATAAGCGCGTCCCGCTCGTCCTGCGTGCAATAGATCCCTGCATTCCAAATCGTCAAATTGGGTCTCACCAGGGTATCGGCGGCGGACTTGGCAGGCCTCCTTTTCGCAGGATCTCTGCAGTGCGCCGTCGAGCCTTGGCGCCCGAAGGAGGTCCCCATGTCGAGCAACCGTGCCCTGGCGTTGGCCGTCGGTCTCACGGTCCTGCCCCAAATGGCCTGTGCGGCCGATGGCCCCGCTCGCTGCGTCGATGCCTCAGTGCCCAAGCACGCCGCCGAAGCGCGCCACGGCAAATGGATCGAACTAACGTCCGATCGGTGGCAGTTCCTTCGCGGCATCTACGCGATGAATCCGCAGACCCCGCCGGGCTTGCCCTTCGGCGACAAGGCCGCACTCGTCGAGATCGACGGCCGCTCCGGCGGCTTGGTCTTCTTCATCGACGGCGACAAGGCCTGCACGCCAATGGCGGTTCCGAACGAGCTTCTCACAATGATGAACGACGTGGCGACGGCCAAGATCAGCCACGAAGGAAGCCCGCTCTGACCATTGCGCGCCCAAAGCTCGCCGCCCGCCTGAAGGAGGACAAAATGACCGCGACCCAATTGCGCTATCGGCGCTATTTCAAGCAGACACGCTCTGCCCTCGCAATCGCTGAGTTTTTCCGGGAATACCCGCAGTTCATAGATTGCGAATTCACTTTCACCGATCGCTCGGTGACGATCTTCGCCAAGGAGCCCAACGCCGATCTCGCGGACATTTGCGAAGTCGTGGGTTTCGATCTTGTGGTTGACGGGCCCGACCCCGCGGCGCGCTACCTCAACCTGCATTGAGGCCTGAGCGAAGATGATCACGATGATCCTCGTCTTCGTTTTGTCCTTGGCGGACCAAACGCCACGCCGCAAACGCCAAGGCCATGACCGGAATCAGCAGCAGCTCGGCGGCGCACGCGGTGTAGCTCTTTGCGTACCAAGCGAATGGTTGTGTCTCGTTCCCACAGCTCAAAAGCGCGAAGAATCGACCAAGCGGCGTGGGTTCCGTCAAGAAACACTGAGACGGTTCCGTAACTTGGACCTCGCGTTTTCGGCTTTTTCCTTTTGCGAGAACCGCCCGTGCTAACCCTGCGACCCATCGACCTCGCCGCGATCGAGAGACAGCTCGAAAGCTCGGATGCGCCCGTCATCTCGGTCAGCGTCTCCACGATCGACGCGGCGTATGTGGATGGACTCGTTCCGGGAGACAGACTCCAACAGGAAGAAGCGCCAGGCCGGCTTCATCGCCAAGGCCGCCCAACGGACGTCGCGCCCAATGCGGCGCCGATTCGATCGGACGTCTGGGTAAGGTTGTTTGCGTTCGCCTTCGTCGGCTTGCTCTGCGCCGCGGTCATCGGGTTCGTGTCGGAGATCCGACCCCTTAAGCCGGATAAACCCGACTATGGCTACGACGAAGCGCTCGGAACGGAGACCTCTTCCCTGTCCAGCGCGAACTTTGTGTCGAATTGCTCCGGCGACAGCCCGGCGACTGCCGGGGCGTCGAAGGACGGCTTGGATGGGCGCGGGGTAAGCGCGATCGCCGCACACGCCGCCGAGTCGCCAACTGCCAACTTCACGTCAAGAGAATAGAGGAGGCAATCGTGCCGAGTAGACATTTCTTGTTTGTCATTGGCGTCGCGCGCTCCCGCGGAAAATCGCGGTCGGTGCCAAATTGAATCGCTCCCTCGATCTCGCGAGGGTGCGCGCCGCGATCAATGATCAAGACAGCAAACCGATCGAGATCACGTCGGATCAGTGGAAGTTCCTTCGCGGCGTCTACGCAATGAATCCCGAGGCGCCTTGCGGCCTGCCGTATGGGGACAACGCCGTGCTTGCGCAAGACAGCGGCGACTTCGACGGTCTGTTGTTCTTCATCGACGGCGACAAGCCCTGCGCACCGATGCACGCGCCGCCCGCGCTGCTCTCCCTCATGGAGCGGGTCACGATGGCCGACTACGGGAGTATACTTTGAATACGCAAAACTTCATTGCTCGGGCCGCCGCTCCGCGCAGGGGTCGGTTCGGCATCGCGTTCGGCGCTGAACGGCTGGCGCTCATCCCGTTCCGGGCGCCGAGGGCGACGGTTCTCATCGCACTCGCGCTCGCTGCCCTGGCCGTTCTGGGGATCCAAAGGATCCGGATCGACGACTCGCTCAGCCAGCTGTTCCACTCGGAGTCGCCGGCGTTCAAGCTATTCGAGCACGTCTCGCACGATTTTCCCTCGAGCGAGTATGACGTGATGATCGTGGTGACCGGCGAAACATTGCTCGATCGCCAATCGGTCGAGAAGCTGCGCTCGCTGGTCACCGACGTGCAACTCATCCAGGGAACGCGCGGCGTTCTCTCGATGTTTTCCGCGCGCGAGCCCGCCCCGGAAGGCGGCCTGCCGCAGCCTGTCTTTCCCGAGCCCCTGCCGCAGGGATCGGACTACCATGCGCTCGTCGAGCGGGCGCTGAACAACGACATCATCCATGGCAGGCTGCTGTCGGCCGACGGCCGACTCGCGCTCGTCGTCCTGTCGCTCGAGCCCTCGGCGGTCGACGGCGGCGGGCTCGAAAGGATCGTGAGTGACGTCCGCCAGACGATGGCCGAGGACCTCCGCGGAACCGGCCTCACCGCGGAGCTGACGGGCGTGCCGGTGATGCAGCTCGAAATCCGTCAGGCCGTCGAGCGCGACCGCATCCTCTACAACGCTGTCGGCTTTGGCCTGGGCTGCGTGATCGCGGCGCTGTTCTTCCGTCGTCTCACGCTGATGATCGTCGCTGCCGGCCCGCCGCTGATTGCGATCGTCCTCGCGCTCGGCGCGCTCGGCTGGCTCGGGTTTCGCCTCAACATGTTCCTCAACGTGATGACGCCGCTCATCATGGTGATCAGCTTTTCCGACAGCATGCAGCTCACTTTTGCGGCGCGCGACCAGCTGATGGCCGGCCGCGACAAGCGCACCGCATTCCGCAACGCAATTCTCATCGTCGGCCCGGCGTGCGTGCTCACCCATCTTGCTGCGGGCCTTTCCCTGCTCGGCCTTCTCGCGTCTTCGAGCGACACCATTCGCGGCTTCGGCGAGGCCGGGTTCTTGGCCACCGCGATTGCGCTCGTCACCGTTCTCGCGCTGGTTCCCGCATTCGGCGTGCTTCTCGTTCGCAATAATTCGCATTTCGTCGTGCTCAAGACCGCCGATCCCGGCGTGACGGCTCTGCGTCGCTTCTGCGCCTGGATCGCGGAGCGCATGGTCAGCCATCCCGCCGCTTTCAGCCTTGTCGGCCTCATCGTCGTGGCCTCTCTTGGCGTCTTTTACTCTGGAGTGGAGCCCAGCTATCGGCTCGCCGATCAGGTGCCCGACAAGGAGCAGGCGGTCGCCGCGAGCGGCCGGCTCGACGCGGCGGTCGCCGGCTCGAACCCCGTCTACGTTCTGGTCACTTTCCCGTCCGGTAAGAGCCTCTATGCTCCGGAAACGCTTTCGGCGATCGCCGACGTCCACCACATCGTCGCGGGCCAGCCGGGCATCGGCAACGTATGGTCCCTCGAATCGCTCAGGCAGTGGCTCGCTCAGGAGAGTGGAACGACCGACGTCGGCATGCTTCGCCAATATGTCGACGAGCTGCCGCTCTTTCTCGTGCGCCGATTCGTCAACAAGGATGAGAATGCCGCCATCGTCTTCAGCCTGGTGGCCGACAAGAACCTGACCAAGCTCGTGCCGATCGTCGATCAGCTCGATTGGCGGCTGAACGCGGCGCGTGCGGCCCATCCGGGCTACGTGATCGAGGTGACCGGCCTATCCGCGATCGCCGCCCGCAGCAGCGCCGGCATGATCAACAAGCTGAACCGAGCGCTGACCGTCGAGTTCGCCTTCATCGCCGCTTTCATCGGCCTGGCATTCCGCTCGGACCGCATCGGGCTCGCCTGCCTCTTGCCGGGGATCTTTCCGGTTGTCGCGGCGGGCTCGATGCTCGGGCTCCTCGGGTACGGCCTGCAATTCTCCGGCGTCATCGCGCTGACCGTCTCCTTCGGCCTGGGCCTGAGCGCGACCATCCATTTCCTCAATCGCATGACACAGGAGAGAAAGCCGGATGAGGACCCGGCGGTCGCTGTCGAGCGGGCGACGATTCTCGTCGGCCCGGCGCTCATTCTGACGACTCTGGTGCTGGCGTGCGGGCTCGGGGCGCTCGTCCTTTCTGACCTCCCCGCGCTTCGCCTGTTCGGCTGGTTGAGCGCGCTCGCCATGCTCGCCGCGCTCCTCGCCGATCTCCTGATCCTGAGGCCCGTCATTACCTTCCTGTTGCGTTCCGCCGCTCGTCGCACGACGCCGCTCGAGGCGGCGGCAGTTGTCCAATCCAACCTTTGAAAGGAGAGACGCGGATGTTTGAAGCCTTGCTTTCGTTTCGTTCATTGCGCCTGGGGCAACTCGGTCTCGCTGTTGCCGTCGCCTTCAGCGCGCAACAGACCGTCGCCCTGCCGGCGAGCCCATTTCAAAAGTTCATCGGCGAATGGAGAGGCGGCGGTGAGATCGTCGCATCGAATGGGCATCGCGAGTCGATCCGCTGCCGGGCTGAATATGCCGAGGCGAAAAACGGGTCGGCGCTCAGTCAGGCGATCGTCTGCGCCAGCGAAAGCTTCAAGCTCAACATCAAGAGCTATGCCGAGGCGTCCGGGGAGTCGGTCCAGGGATACTGGAGCGAAGCCGCGCGCGACCTCTCCGGGCATCTGACGGGGCGCATCCAAGAAGGCCGCTTCGAAGGCGAGATCAGCGCCCCGGCTTTCACCGCGGCAATCTCACTGACCTCCAACGGTCGAAGCCAGGCGGTCAGCATCAGGCCGCACGGCGGCGACGTCTCTGACGTGCGCATCGAGCTGGAAAGGCGCACATGAGGCGGACGTCTCTGGCTTGTTGCGAGTTTGACCGAGATTGACAACGTCAAGACGCCGGCGTTCGGCGGGACAGGTTAAGCACGGCGCTCTGGATGCGGCTGCGCGCTGCAGGGGGAGGCTGGACTGTGCGCAGATGCGCGGTGCACCGCAAGAGAACCACACAGCGCATAATGATGAACGGCTGAACGAGAGGAGAGACACATGCCACGTCATAAAGAGCAAAAGACGCTTGCCTTCGCGGCCGACGAGCTTTTCTCGGTTGTGGCGGACGTGAAGGAGTACCCCTCATTCGTGCCCTGGTGCACCTCCATTTCCCGGCGACCTGGCTCGCGGTCAAAACGAGACGCCCTCGAACTTCAAGGGCCAACTCTCCAATCATTCCGTAGTGACGCAATGGGCGGACTCCGCGCCTACAAGTATCGCCCGGGAACGCCCGCTGCCCGCGCGATTCCGAACCTTCTCAGGCCGCCTTGTAGGCCCGGAGTCCGCCATTCAGAGACATTGTAGCATGGATACGCGCTGCCATGCGTTCGGAAAGCCTTCGAGCCGTGCATGGAACTCGCCCCAAGACCCGACTTGAACACCTTATTTCGTCAAGTCTCTGACTGGATTTGTTTTCTGACGAAATTCAGGTCGACATGGCACTACGCCTGGGGCGGCCGCGGCGTTTTCGAGCGGGCTTGGGTAGGGCTGGGGGCGGCGGGCGAGCCTTTCGGGCGCGCGGCGGCAGGACGAGATGGGCGGCGCGGAAGAGGGCCGCGACGGCCGGCGCAGCGTCGGCGCGCACCAGCCAGTCGGCGCCGCGATGGCGGATGCGCACCTCGGCGAGACGGTCGAGGTCGCGCAGCAGGTCTTTCCATTCCGGAACGAGGCCGGTCTGACGCAGGAGGTCGTCGAGATGCTTCTGCATGGCGAGCGCCAGGAACGAGCAGAAGACATGGCCGTGGATGGCCGCGTCGGAGGAATGGAAGATCGGCCGGGTGCGCATGATCGCCTTGGTCCGGCGGAAGAGGTCCTCGACCTGAAGAAGGTCGCGATAGCGCAGGACCGCCTGAAGGGGTGTGACCTTTGCGTTCGTGCGCAGCACGAAAATCCCGTCGAACCGCGCCGCCTCGGCGAGCTTGCCGGCGTCGATCTCGAATGAGGAGGCGCCTCGGGCGCCGGCCTTGCGCAGATAGCGGCGATAGGCGGAGTTGCCGATCAGCGCCTTGTCGCCCTTCTTCAATTGGGCGTCGAGCGCGGCCACGATCGCCTCGCGCTCCTTGCGGTCGTTCTCGGCCTCCTCCTCGTTGCGGCAGACGACGTAGCGGACGCCCTCGACCTTGACCTGCTTGACGAAGAGCTGCGTCTCTCCCGCCTTGCGCTCGACGAGCAGGGGCACGAACGGATCGTTGTTCTCGAGCACGATCTTGCGAGCGACTGCGTCGGAGCGCTCGCGGGCGCCCAGGATGTATTCGAGCTTGCGCTCCTCGAGCCCGGCGATGGTCGCCGCCGAGATCATGCCGCGGTCGGCCACGACGCAGACCCGGCCGATGGAGAAGCGCTGCCGCAAGCGGTCGACGACCGGCAGGAGCGTTGTCACGTCGGCGGTGTTGCCCGGCCACATCTCGGTGCAGATCGGCCGCCCGTCGCCATCGACGACGAGGCCGAGGATCATCTGCTTGAGGTCGGGGCGGTAGTCCTTGGAGTAGCCGTGCTCGCCCAGCGTTTCGCCGCCCTCGCCGGAGAAGGAGAGGCTGGTGGTGTCCATGAACACGGCGGAGAGGTCGGTGAAGAGGTCCCGGCGTCGGTCGAACAGCCGCTCCTCGATCAGGTCCTTGACGCAGCGCGGCGCGAGCGCCTCGGCCGGCTTCTCCTCGAGCTCTTCGCCGAGCCAGGCCATGGCGCGGTAGAAGTGATGCAGGTCGAGCCCCTCGGCCCCGGGGAGGTCGTAGTCCGCCATCCACGACGAACAGTCGCGGTCCGAGCCCGAGACGAACAGGCGGTGCAGTGTGGCGACGAACACCGCCCGCTCGACCGCAAACCCGAAGGCGCGGTCCTTCAAGAGATCGTCGAGGACCGCGTCGATCCCCAACCGCTCCCAGATCCGGCCGAACAGCATCGGCCCGCCGATCCGCTTCGCCGCAACGGAGAGCGCGCCGTCGGCGTCCTCGTCGAGCGCGGCGATCAGCAGCACCTGGTCGGTGAGCCTGGCGCCCGAGGCGATGAGGGAAGCGAGCGCGCCGGAGGCGACCAGTTCATCGGCGCGGCCGAGATTGGCGATCACCCTCTGACGCACCGCGGCGCCTTCGCGCCGGTTCTCGACGATCTGCACGTAGCCGCGTTGGCCGGAGGTCTTGAGGCGGAAGAACATGGGCGCTCACAATCGAGCACCACGGAATCCGAGTCGCAGCCAAAGATCAAGTGCAAAAATCATGCTGACGTGGCACTACATTTTGCAAGAATCGCCCGCCGCCATCAATGATATCAATGCCTTGCAAACGCAGGCCCGCGTTTACTGTTTAACTCGGGCAAGGGTGCGATGGGCGACACGGACCGGTTCGATCGGGTCGCTGATCGGCGGTCGATCCACACAGAAGGAGCAGTCGGAGCCGATGGTGTCTGCGTCAGGCGAGGTCCACCGCGAACCGCTTCAGATCGGCGAGCGCGCAGTAGTCGAGGGCGCCTTCGTGCGTAGCCCGCAAAACTACGCGGGGCGCCTGGCCCGTTTCGAGCGCTTCCTGCCAGCGCGGCGCACACAAGCACCAGCGGTCGCCAGGCCTCAGGCCGGGAAAGCCAAATTGTGGCATCGGCGTCGCAAGATCATTGCCACAGGATTTGGAAAACTCGAGGAACTCAGCAGTCATGATAGCGCAGACGGTATGACTGCCGATGTCTTCTCGTCTCGTGTTGCAGCAGCCGTCTCGGAAGAACCCCGTCAGGGGCTTCGTCGAGCAGTCTTCAAGTCGGTCACCTAGGACATTCCTGGGCGCTTTTGGCCGGCCCCCTCCGTTCCCTTGGTCGTCCCTCAGCACTGCTGACCTCTGGATTGCCGCCACGTTCCCTATTCCCGCAACCGCCGGCCGCCGATAGTGGGCGCCGGCGCTTGTCCTCGGAGTTGAGGAATCAACTCAAGCTCTAGCCGCGGCCGCGCACGTCAGCAACCGCCGGCTCTAGGAGCCTGTCCGAGAAATCGAATTTTCAGAAAAGGCAATCAAGATGTTGTGCCGCCGCCAACGGTTGAATGACACTATATATATTGTGCCTCAGGGCGAATTTTTGCATTATTGGGACAGGCTCCTAGCAGGACGAAATTTCGGCGCGGCTTGCGTGTGTCGAGCCCGACGATCGCGCGACCCTGTGCGGTGAATGCAAGACCTTCCGCCTTGCCATCCAGGTCGCCGAGCCACCACCATCAACGAGCGCTGCGGCGCCGCCACCCGCCGGGAGATCATCCAGCCGTGCAATTGTGGAGGACTTGTCACTGAGGAGATAGAGACAACCATCCGGACCAATTTCGAGGTCACTGAAGTCGGCGCAGGTCTTGGCGAGTGTTTTGCAGGGAACCCAGATGGCGAGAGCCACGAACCTGCGGCGCCCTTTCTTGGTCCGCCAGCGCTCGCCATCCGCCAGTGCATCGCCACGAAGTAAGCCCCTCGACCGCGAATCTGGCGGGCCAAGCTCAATTAGAGCCGCTGGCTTCTTCTCCCCGCGACCCCTTCGGATCGGACCACGCTCCGCAATTTCGCCGTTCAATGGACGCAATCATCTTTGACGCCTTGGGGTCCATGAATTCGACGCGCCGAGGCGTTTCCTGGAACAGCAGAATCCGGCCGAGGCCATCAGCGCAGACAGCCTCGGTCTGCGGGTCATCCTCGGGAAGCATCGAACCGGAGAGCTTCGAAGAGTCGCTCGTATGCCAGTCGATTCGGCCCTTATCGCTTCGCGGCAGGGAAAACCACGCGATCTTGGACGCCCGGTGGCCGACCGCGACCAAAGACATGCGACCAGTTCGGCTGCGGCGTAAGCAAATGCCAGAGACCTCGTGAAGCGGCACGTCGACCACACGGCACACTCGCAGCCGGCTCTTCTTCGACTTGCCGTTTTTCACCATGGGGGAAAGAATCATGCGGACATCAAGGTGAACGTACAACCATTGGCTTGGGTCGCAAAGGTTGTTCTTACGAGAGCCGCGAGGGGAGACCACAACCAAATATCCGTTCACACCTTGCGCCAGCACGCTCCATCTGCCTTGTTGTAGCCGAAAGCGCGCCTAAGAATTGGCGGTCTCATTCATCCATAACTTCCCCGAGATCATCCGGCGTATCGGCAAACAGGCTCGCTTCGGTCTCCAGTTCTTCCGACAATTGCGAGACGGACTCGTCCAGGCTCTCATCTACGCCGACCGAGACCATTGATCGGAAGGCCTCCGACAACCCCCCTACATCCACGCCAATCTCCTCGACGGCGGTGATAACGTCCGTCGGCGCCTTCCCCCTTTGCGCGGCGCTCCCTTCACTCATCGACATCTGCGAGAACGCGAGCACTGTCGGCGCAGGGGTCGATTGAACGGGCTCCGCCGGTCGGACGCCATCCCGCGGCGCCGGTTGCACGCTGTTCTGAGGCCCAGCTTGGACGCTGCTCTGAGGCCCCGGCCCCACCATCGCGTCCATGACAAATTCCGCTCGCGCATCATTGAGGGCGCGGCGCGCCGCAATGATTTCGGTTCGCAAGGCGAGGGTACGTGCCTCTGGCGACCTCTCGCGGCGAAAGCGGCGACGGCCTTCCTCGCGAAAATTGCCAAGCGTCTCAGGCGTTGTCCGAAGCAACTTGCACAATTCGGCGATCGCCTCATTCTGCGGCTCACCCATGGCCTGGACAAAGACCGCTTCAAATGCGCGGGGGTCGAGAAAAACAGTGGACGCGGCTTCCAGCACCCTCGCCTTCGCGATTTCGTGTCTTCGGGGGTCCGCCTTCAGCACAGGCGCTGTCGTGGGCTGCTCTTGCTCCGCTGCGCCAATCGTTGGAATCGTCAGTTTCGAGCGAAAGGCCTCGGACGCCTGCACTTGTCGCTTGAACCCGGCCTCTTTGAGGCAAAACGCCTTGTCGATCAGCGCGCCGGGGTGGCCACGCATCAGCAACACCGCCTTCTCGGGATCGAGGCGGCTCATCGCGTCGCTCGTGATGATCGGCTGCAATTCCCAACGGCCTTGTCGCGTCCTGCTACCGCCTTGAGCTCCAGTCGACGTCCCCCAGCCCTCCCGGCGCTCGTATTGCTTTCCCAGCTCTGCCGACCAGTAGGCCGCGGTCACTTCGTCGCCGGCCGCGATCAGCAGTTTCACATCCATGTTGCCGACCATCATGTCCCGCGTCGGCCGACCATACAGAACGTCAAACTGCGTCAGGGCTTGAGCGATCACGGCGATCTGGAAGCCATATCCGGCGACCAGGGGCGACCGGTCGACAATTTCCGGCATCCGGCCAAACTGGTAGAACTCATCGAGCAACAACAGCAGCCGATGCGGTTCATCCGCGCCCGGAAGGTTCTT
>Ga0335075_10006118_pt1 | contig 18598 bp, 15 predicted proteins | sample Lox_Sample_24_FD_206723 | JGI IMG/M metagenome (GOLD analysis project Ga0335075, IMG submission 206723) | Soil microbial communities from Loxahatchee National Wildlife Refuge, Florida, United States - Lox_Sample_2.4 | ecosystem: Environmental > Terrestrial > Soil > Wetlands | place: USA... | reverse complement strand
TGGGCGTCTCGGGGAGACGCCCTCTACCAGCCAGATCCAGTACGTCGACTACGCCGCGACCGACGCCGCACCTCGGCGCACGCGATGTCCTGTATCCCGCTGGTAGGGGCATGTCCCCGTCCCTCGACTTGGCTCGGGACGCCCTGAGCATCGTCGAAGGGCGACGTGCCCACCAATCGGCGCCGGCCGATCAGGCCGGCGACCGCTGCTGTCAGTCCCGCAATGACATTCCCGTCCAGGCGCCATGGCTCCCGCCCTTGTCGCCGGTCCGCCTCGGTGGTACGCTCCTCTGGAGGCGAAAGAAAAACGAATGTCGCTCCCGCGCTCGCGTGCTCATCTCGAAGCGTTGCTGCAGACCCGTCGGCTGGATGGGACCCTGGCCGGGCGCGTCCCGGCCACCGGGGCCTTGTCGACCGGCCTGCCCGATCTCGACACCACACTGGGCGGCGGGTGGCCGCGCGGGCATGTGTCCGAGATCGTCGGACCAGCCTCTTCGGGGCGCACGCGGGTGCTGGTGTCGACGATGGCGGCGGCAACCACGCGGGGGGATGTAGCGGCGTGGATCGACACGGTGGATCGCGGCGACCCGGCCGGCGCTGCCGCGGCGGGCGTCCGGCTGTCGCACGTGCTGTGGGTGCGTGGCCTGCCACTCTCGCCGGGTGTCCTCGCGTTGCGGCCGCGCCGCGGTGATCCGGACCTCTCGCACACCGTCGTCCAGCGCGCCATCAAGGCGGCGCACCTGGTCGCGCAGGCCGGTGGCTTCGGCGCCATCGCGCTCGACCTGTGCGACATCCCGTCGTTCGTCCTGCGGCAAATTCCGGCGTCCACCTGGCTGCGCCTGCATCGGGCGGTCGAGGGTCGCGAAACGATGATGGTCGTGCTCGGGGCCGAACCCATCACGCGGAGTGCAGGTGGCGTATCGGTGCGCGTGCAGGGGCGTCCGCGCTGGGAGGGCGACAGCCCGCGTGCCTGTCGGCTCGCCGGTATGGACTGCGCACTTCGCGTCGTCAGCAGCCGCATGGCGGTGGGCACGGGCCGTGAGGTCCAGGTCGCGCTGGCGGGGTAGACGCGGAAATTTCAGACGTTCACGATTTCAGAATTTCATCACCACCGCCAGACGTCGAAACACGTCGCCAACGAACGGCGCACGCCATGCGGAAATGCGGAAAGGCGGCAATGTCGAAGGCTTGCGAGGCAGGTGGCGACCACGTCGGCAATGCAGATGTGCCGTCATTGGTAATGAAATCGTGAAATTTTGAAGTTCTGAAATTTCTCGACTTGGTTTCCAACTGCCGACTCGCCGACTGCCGACTGCCGTCCGTACCCGGTACCCGGTACCCGGTACCCGGTTCCCGTATCCCGTATCCCGTTTCCCGTCCCTGAGCTGACATGTACGCCGCCGCGTATCTCGCTTCGCCATCGCCAGACCTGACGCGTGAGGAACTCCTCACGCGTCTGTCGTCGGTGGCCGGCGACATGACCCCGCGCTGGGAGCGACTCGGGCCGCAGGTGCTGCTGCTCGACGTGTCGGGGCTCCAGCGCATCCTCGGGGGGCCTGAGGCGATTGCCGCGGCAGTGCGAACGCTGGGACGTGAACGGCAGATCGATCTGCGCGTAGCGATCGCGCCGGGCTGGCTGGCGGCGCTGGCCCTGGCTGGCGCAGGCATCGAAGCCATCGTTCCAACCGGCGGCGCCGCCACGGCCCTGGCGCCGTTGCCGGTCGAAGCCCTCGCGGTGTTGCCGGGTGTCGACCTGGTGAGCGAGGGGCCGGCTCGTGTGCGTCGGCTCGGTGGCGCGGGAAACTATCGCCTCTCGGCCGGCCTCGGGCTGGTCAATGCACCTGCGGCCTCGTCCACCCCACTCGACCCTGCAGGTGTCGCTGACGACGCGCCCGTACGCATGCCGCCAGGCCGGCCGTGGCCCGATCTGCTCGCGACGTTCCAGCGGTGGGGTGTCACAACGTGCGGTGCACTGGCACGCCTGCCGCGTGCCGATCTGCAGGCCAGGCTCGGTGATCGTGGATGTTGGCTGCAGGGGCTGGCCGCCGGTCTGGATCCGCGGCCGTTGCGGGCGCAACCGCCCGACGAGGACTTCACGCAAGGCATGGAGCTCGAATGGCCGATCGATGGCCTCGAGCCGCTGTCGTTCGTCCTCGGTCGCGTGCTGGAGCCGCTCTGCGCGCATCTCGAGGCGCGCGATCGGGCCGCGGCGATCGTTCGCCTCACGCTCCACCTGACCGACCGACAGGAACATGCCCGCGAGATCGAGCTGCCGGTGCCGGTCCGCGAAGCGAAGGTGCTGCGCACACTGTTGCTGCTCGATCTCGAGGCGCATCCGCCGCACGCTGCGATCGATCGCGTTCAGGTGTCGGTGGAGCCCGTGCCGGGCCGGGTGTTGCAGTTCTCGCTGCTGCGCAAGGCACTGCCATCGGACGATCAACTCGCGGCGTTGCTCGCGCGGCTGACGGCGTTGGTCGGCGAGGGACGGTGTGGCGCGCCAGCACTGGTTGATTCGCATCGGCCCGGCGACGTCGCGATGGCGCCCTTCGTGCCGTCGGGCACCGAGGGCGGCGATACCGGATCGGCGGCGCTGCTGTCGGCGCTCGGTCTCACCGCCACGCGTGATGCGGGACGGGCCCGTGAGCTCGAACGCGAACCGGCGCGCGAGGGCTGGCTCGACACGGCCGGCTATCACGTGCGGCGCCTGCGACAGCCCTGGCCCGTCGAGGTCGTGCTCGCAGGACGCACGCCGAAGGCGATCCGCTTCGGCATCCGCACGCGCGATACGGCGTTTCGCGATGGCGCGATCGTGCAGGCGGCCGGCCCCTGGCGATCGTCGGGCGCGTGGTGGCAGTCGTCGACTGAGCAGGAAGGCGCCTGGGATCGCGACGAATGGGACGTGTCGCTGGAGAGCGGCGCCGCCTACCGCGTCTTCCAGGATCGCCGCAGCGGGCAATGGTGGGTCGAGGGGGAGATCGACTGAGAAGTCAGAAGTCAGAAGTGAAGTCAGAAGGCAAAGGTTCGACGTCGAAGTCGGAAGCACAAAGTCGGCAGTCGGCAGTCGGCAGTCGGCGGGAGTCGGGAGTCGGGAGGGGGGCCAGTCGGCAGTCCGCCTTCGCCCTTTGGGCTACGGCGCGGCAAGCCTGCGGTCGGTGACCTTCATTGATTTCGTAGCCGTCCGACTTGTCGGACGGTTCCGCCGTTCGTCGTTTCGTTACGCGTCGAGTTCGTAGCCGTCGAGCTTCAGCTCGACGGTCTGTGTCGTGTGGAACTTTCGACGACCTGTGGGGTTTGAGGAGGTGGGAGCCACGATGGACTCGATGCGCGTGATTGCGGTGACGGCCCTCGTGCTCTTCGTCGCCGCGCTGCCGGCCAATTGCGAGGAGCGTCAGCCCGCCCGGGCCGGCCGTCCCGACGTGCGCGCCGCCGTCGCAGCGCCGCGGTAGCCCACGACGGCCGGCGTTCACGTATCCTCATCCGGTTGCCGGTTGCCGGTTGCCGGTTGCCGATTACCGTACCCGGTACCCGGCACCCGGTACCCGGCGGTTCCGTTCCCGGTTCCCGATCTGCTCACGTATGTTCCTGGCCCGCCCTCCACGTCCGCCGCTCGATCGCTGCGTCAGCGTGTTGTGGACGTGTCGGCAGTCGATCACCGAGCGCCGGTTCGAGCGGGTGCTGCCGACGGCGACGGCGCAACTCATCGTCAATCTGGCTGAAGACGAGACGCGGAGTTACGACCCGGCTGATGTGTCGCGCTGCATGCGCGGGCCGGCGATGGTGATCACCGGGCCGAGCACCACCCACGGCATCATCGACACTGACGAACAGGCGCACGTCGCTGGCGTGTGTTTCACGCCGACGGGACTGCTGGACGTGGTGCCGGCGCCAGCGTCGCTCCTGGCCGGACAGGACGTGGCGCTCGACGATCTGTGGCCGGCGCGCATGGCGCAGCGCTTGCGGGAGCAACTGCTGGAGGCGCCCTCGCCGCAGGCGCAACTCGACCTGCTCGAAGAGGCGCTCCGCGCGATGTTTCGCGATCGTCCCGCGCACGCGGCGGTCCGCCACGCGACCACGGCCCTCGCCGCGCGTCCCGACGTGGCCCGCATCGGCGAACTGGCCGAGGCGAGCGGCCTCAGTCAACGCCACTTCATCGAGTGCTTCACGCGCGAGGTCGGCGTCACGCCGAAGCGCTTCGCACGTGTGCAGCGGTTCCAGCAGGTGGTGCAGCGGGCGCACCGCGGCCAGCGCGATCGCTGGTGCGACATCGCGGCCGACGGCGGCTTCGCCGATCAGTCACACCTGGTGCACGAGTTTCGCGAGTTCGCCGGCCTCACGCCCACCGCCTGGGAACGCCTGCGGACCGATCACCACAATCACGTCAGATTTCTCCAAGACGACGCGGAGGGTGGTTTGCAAGGATCGGCGGCATGACCGATACCACTTATCGCACCGTGACCCCATACCTCTGCGTGGCCGATGCCGACGCGGAGCTCACGTTCCTCACGCAGGCCTTCGGCGCATCCGAGATGCAGATCGAGCGCACCGACACGGGCGCCATCATGCATGCCGAGCTGCGCGTCGGTGACACGCTCGTCATGCTGGGCCAGGCCAACGACCGCTACGGCGCCAAGCCGGCCGCGCTCTACCTGTGGGTGGACGACGTGGATGCGGCGTACGCGAAGGCGCTGGCTGCCGGCGCGTCTTCCGAGAGTGCGCCTGAGGACAAGCCCTACGGCCACCGCAACGCCGGCGTGGTGGACGCCAACGGCATCACGTGGTGGATCGGCGCCCCGGTGCGAGCGAAGGGCTGAGCGGGACGGCGGCAGAGGGCAGGCCCGTCGAGGACGAGCCTGCCGGCCGTCGGATCAGGCGTCCTGCGCCTTGCTGCAGTTGACCATCCAGGACACGCCGAAGCGGTCCTTGAGCATGCCGAAGCGGAGCGCCCAGAACGTTTCGCCGATCGGCATCACGGTCGTGCCGCCTTCGGCCAATTCCTTGAAGAGTCGCTCGGCTTCGTCGGCCGACTCGACCGACAACGACACCCACACACTGTCCTTCGGGCTGTCGCCACCAGGCCCGTCCGAGCCCATCAGGATGGCTCCGTGCGCCTGCAGGTGCGCGTGCATGATGTGGTCGGGCGGCTGCGCTGGGCCATCCGAGGCCGGCGCGTCGCCGTACGGCATCAACTGCGCCGTGCCGCCGAAGATCTTCTCGTAGGTGGTGAATGCGTCACGACACTGGCCGTTGAAAATCAGATACGGGTTGATCTGCATCGGTTCCTCCCGCCGCGGATGAATGGTGCGCCTGGCGGCAGTGTACGGGACGGCGGCGTGTTCGCGGATCTGACACAGCACGAAACGACGAACGACGAACGACGTTTCCACTGCCCACTGCCCACTGCCCACTGCCCACTGTCGACCCGCCGATTGCCGAATCTCTCCCGCAGGTGTAGCGGCCGGACCTTGTCCGGCCGAGCCACATCATCGACCGTCGAACTGAAGTTCGACGGCTACACAATCAATAGGCGACGAGCCGAACCGTCCGACAAGTCGGACGGCTACGAAATCAATGAAGGTCGCGGGCCGGACGTGTCGCGCCGTAGCCCAAAGGGCGAGGCGGACTGCCGACTCAACGACCGCGGACTTGTCGCGCCGTAGCCTGAAGGGCGAAGGCGGACTGCTGACTCACCGACCGCCGACTCGCCGACTGCCGACTCACCGACTGCCGACTCGCCGACTGCCGACTGCCGTTCCCAAGGCCGACTTGTCGCGCCGGAGCCCGGAGGGCAGAGGCGGAAGGCCGAGTGTTCCCGTCCTTGATACGATCGTCCCCGCGTGCTCTCGACCGACGCAATCCCCGCCACACTCGAAGACGTCCTCGCCAGGTACTGGGGCTACACGCAGTTCCGCCCCCACCAGCGCGCGGTGATGGACGCCATCGTCGCCGGCCGCGATTCGCTGCTCGTGATGCCAACCGGTGGCGGCAAGTCGCTGTGCTTCCAGGCGCCGGCGCTAATCAAGCCGGGGCTCGCCGTCGTCGTGTCACCGCTGATTTCTCTGATGAAGGATCAGGTCGACAGCCTGACCGCGAACGGTGTAGCGGCGGCCTGCTACAACAGCGCGCTCGACGAAGACGAGAAGCGCGCGGTGGTGCGGGGCGTGCGCGAGGGGCAGACGCGCCTGCTGTACGTCGCGCCGGAACGGCTGGTTGGCGACGGCGGTGAGCGTTTCGTGCGCTGGCTCGCGCAGGTCGGCGTGAGCTTCATCGCCGTCGACGAGGCGCACTGCATCAGCCAGTGGGGGCATGACTTCCGGCCCGAGTACCGCCGCCTCGGACAGCTGCGCGGTCTGTTGCCGACGGCCAGCATCCACGCATTCACGGCGACGGCCACCGGTCGCGTACGCCGCGACATCGTCACGCAACTCGGGCTGCGTGATGCGCTCGAGGAGGTTGGTTCCTTCGACCGTCCCAACCTCGTGTACCGCGTGCTGCTGCGCGATCAGCTGAAGAAGCAGCTGCTCGACGTGCTGAGCCGGCATCGTGGCGAGGCGGGCATCGTCTACTGCCAGTCACGCAAGGACGTCGACAGCCTGGCGGCCTGGCTGACCGACGAGGGCTGGGCCGCGGTGCCGTATCACGCCGGCCTCACCGCCGATGAGCGCAGCAGGAATCAGGAAGCCTTCCTCGCCGAGCGTGCCGCCATCGTCGTCGCCACGGTGGCGTTCGGGATGGGCATCCATCGATCGAACGTGCGGTTCGTCATCCACACCGGGGCGCCGCAGTCGCTCGAGCACTATCAGCAGGAGTCGGGCCGCGCCGGCCGCGATGGACTCGAAGCCGAGTGCGTGCTGATCACGTCGGGGGCCGACTTCCTGAAGTGGCGCATGATGCTCGAGAAGAACGGTGAACTCACCGACTCGGCGCAGTCGCTGCTGCGAGACATCGAGCGTTACACGGCCAGCACGCTCTGTCGTCATCGTCACCTGGTGCAGTACTTCGGCGAGACCTACGAGCGCGATGATTGCGGTGCCTGCGACGTGTGTCTCGGCGAACTCGAGCTGGTGACCGATGCAGTGACCGTGTCACGCAAGGTGCTGTCGTGCGTGGCGCGCGTCGAGCAGCGCTTCGGCGCGGCGCACGTCACCAACGTGCTGATCGGCAAGGACTCGGAAGCCGTGTCGGCGCGAGGGCACGCGCAGCTCAGTACATTCGGGTTGTTCTCCGGCGTGCCGGCCACCGAGGTGCGCGGCTACATCGAACAGCTGACGGCCACCGGCTTCCTGAAGCAGACGGCGGGGGAGTACCCGGTGCTGGTGCTCACGCCGGAAGGTCGTCTGCTGATGCGCGACGGATCGAGCGACGCGCCGGTCTCCCTGTTCCGGCAGAAGCGTCGCGCCAAGGACAGCGGGCCGCGTCGATCGCGGGTCGAGACCGAGTCGTGGGAGGGCGTCGACCGCGACCTGTTCGAACAACTGCGCGAAGTGCGCCTGACGCTGGCGCGGGGCCGGGGCGTGCCCCCGTACGTCATCTTCCACGACACGACGCTGCGCGAGATGGCCCGGCTTCGCCCCTCGTCGCCGGCCGCCCTGCGCGACATCTATGGGGTCGGCCAGCGCAAGGCCGAAGATGTGGGGCCTGCCTTCCTCGATGTGATAAATCGGGCGAATCCCCTTTAATTTCACCTCTTTACGTCTTTTCTTCGCCGCGCTATCGTCACTGCAGGCCTGTCCCGCCGTAGCCTCGGCGGAGGCGGAATGGCCCCTCGACGGGGCCTTTTTCGACGATGCAACTTTCGCCTTTTATTTGCGTAAATGCTCTACAGGTAGAGCCGGTTGTCCCAACCCGGCCTGTCGACCCTCTCGTCGTATCGCATTGCTCGGAATGGGCCGCGTTCGGAGAACGGGCCCTACCTTCAACCACTCAGCCCCGGTTCCTGGTTCCCGGTTCCCGGTCCCCGGAGCGTTAGCCATGTACGTCGAACTGCATGCCGCGTCGGCATTCTCCTTCCTCGACGGCGCCTCGCTGCCCGAGGCGCTCGTGGATCAGGCAAAGGCGCTCGGCTACGACGCGATCGCGCTGCTCGATCGCGACGGTGTCTACGGCGCGCCGCGTTTCTACCAGGCCGCGCGCAAGGCCGGCCTGCGCGCGCTGGTCGGCGCGGAGTTGACGATGCAGACGGGCAGTGGCAGGGCCGGCTCTCCGAGCCCGGCCCACGCTCAGGTGATGCCGCTGCACCCGCCGCTCATCTGGCGGCTGCCCGTCATCGTCGCGTCATCGGAAGGTTACCGGTCGCTGTGCCGGCTGGTCACGCGGATGAAGCTGGCGGCGGCCAAGGGGCAGGGTGCCCTGACGCTGCACGACCTCGACGGCCACGTGGCCGGGCTCATCGCCGTCGCCGGCCGCCCGATGCTGGCCGCCGATCGGCATGGCGTGGCCGGTCTGCTCGATCGCATCGTCGGCGTGTTCGGGCGCGCCAATGTGTACGTCGAGATCCAGCGCCACCTCACGCGCGACGAAGCGGCCGACAACCGCGTCCTGACGTCGACGGCCGAGGCGTATCGCGTGCCCGTCGTCGCCACCAACGGTGTGCGATTCGCCACGCCGGACGCGCGTCCGCTCTACGACGTGCTCACCTGCATCCGTCATGGCACGACGCTGGCCAACGCCGGTCGCCGGCTGGCCGCCAATGCGGAGCGTTATCTGAAGTCGCCGGCGCAGATGCAGGCGTTGTTCAGCGACATGCCGGGGGCGATCGCCGGCACTCGTGCGCTTGCCGATCGGCTCGAGTTCACGCTGGCCGATCTGGGCTATCGCTTTCCCGATTATCCGGTGCCCGAAGGCGAATCGCAGATGTCGTTCCTGCGGCGGATCACCGAGGCCGGTGCGCACTGGCGGTATCGGCCGCTGTCGGAGAAGGCGCGCCGGCAGATCGATCGGGAACTCGATCTGATCGAGAAGCTCGATCTCGCCGGCTACTTCCTGATCGTGTGGGACCTGGTGAACTTCTGCCGGCAGCACGACATCCTCGCGCAGGGCCGTGGGTCGGCGGCCAACAGTGCGGTCTGTTACAGCCTCGGGATCACCGCGGTCGATCCGGTCGGCATGGAACTGCTGTTCGAGCGGTTCCTGTCCGAGGAGCGCGGCGAGTGGCCCGACATCGATCTCGATCTGCCGAGCGGCGATCGGCGCGAGCAGGCCATCCAGTATCTCTACACGCGATACGGCGATCGCGGTGCGGCGATGACGGCCAACGTCATCACCTATCGCGGCCGCAGTGCGGCGCGCGAAGTGGGGAAGGTGCTCGGGTGTCCGCCGGACATGGTGGACACGCTCGCGAAGGTGATGAGCCCGTTCGAGTGGCAGGACCCGAAGGACACCCTGTCCAGGCACATGCGCGATCTGGGCGTCGATCCGGACCTGCCGCAGCTGCAGCAGTTCGGCGATCTCTGGTTTCGCATGCAGGACATCCCCCGGCATCTCGGCCAGCACTCCGGCGGCATGGTGCTGTGCCAGGGGCGGCTGGACGATGTGGTGCCGCTCGAACCGGCGAGCATGCCGGGGCGGGTCGTCGTGCAGTGGGACAAGGAGGACTGCGCCGACATGGGCATCGTCAAGGTCGACCTGCTCGGCCTCGGGATGCTGGCCGTGCTGCAGGAGTCGATCACCATCGTCAACACGACGGCGGCGCAGGTGGCGCGTGCGTCGGGCATGAACGTCGAGGAAGAGCCGCCACCGGTCATCGACCTCGCGCACCTGCCGCCCGACGATCCGGTCGTCTACCAGATGCTGCAGGAAGCCGACACCGTCGGCTTGTTCCAGGTGGAATCGCGGGCCCAGATGGCGACGCTGCCGCGGCTCAAGCCGACCTGTTTCTACGATCTCGTCGTCGAGGTCGCGATCATCAGACCGGGGCCGATCGTCGGGCAGATGGTGCATCCGTATCTCGCGCGTCGTCGCGGCGACGAGCCGGTGGCGTACGCACATCCATCACTCGAGCCGATCCTGAAGCGCACGCTCGGCGTGCCGCTGTTCCAGGAGCAGCTGCTGCGCATGGCGATGGTCGTCGCCGGCTTCACGGGTGGTGAGGCCGAGGAACTGCGCCGGGCGATGGGCTTCAAGCGATCGGAGGCGCGCATGCGGCAGATCGAGGTGCGTCTGCGTGAAGGCATGGCCGCGCGCGGCATTGTCGGCGACACGGCAGAGACGATCCTGCGGTCGATCTCGTCGTTCGCGCTATACGGTTTTCCCGAGTCGCACGCGGCGAGCTTCGCGCTCATCGTGTATGCGAGCGCCTACCTCAAGGCGTATTACCCGTCGGCGTTCTACACCGGACTGCTGAATAATCAGCCGCTCGGCTTCTATCATCCGGCGACGTTGATCAAGGACGCGCAGCGTCATGGCGTGCGCTTCCTGCCGGTGGACGTGCAGCACTCGACGTGGGACTGCCACATCACCACCGATGGCGCCGTGCGCCTCGGCTTCTGCATGGTGCAGGGGCTGCGCGAAGACGTCGGCCGCAAGCTCGAAAAGGGAACGCCGAACGGAAGAGGGACAACGACGAACGCAAGACCCACGGCAGGTGTAGCCGCCGGACTTGTCCGGCGGTCTCCGGACTCGTCATCGACCGACGACCGACCACCGACTGTCGATGGTCGATTGCCCAGAGTGCACGAAGGCCGAAGGCCGAATGACGAAGGCCGAAACGGTGTGCCGCCGTTGGTGTGCCCGAAGTGCGGCGTCGACGACCAGACGATGTTCGAGATCGAGGCGTATGGCGAACACTGCCACGTGTACTGCAGCGTCTGCGCGCACGACTGGGCCTCCGCGCCTGGGACGACGTCCGTTCCTGCGGCGGTACCTGAAGGTACGAGCGCCTCTCTGAGGCGCCCGTCACCTGTGACAGACGCGGCCCGCTCGGTCTTCGGCTCTTGCTCAGACCGTCCCGAGCGAGGTCGAGGGACGGCGAGCGGGCCCTACCCACTGAATTCACAGACTGCCGACGGCCCAGTGCCGACTGCCGGGAGGGATTCGTCGAAGGCCGAAGGCCGAATGACGACGGCCGATTCTGTTCGCTTCCCGTCGCTCGACGCACTGGTCGCCGCCACGGGCATACGGCGCGACGAGCTGACGACGCTCGCGAGCCTCGGCGCGCTGAACGTCTTCGGCACCGATCGCCGCGGCGCGTTGTGGAACGCCGAACGTGCGGTCCGTCCGACTGGCGATCTGTTCGCACTGCTCGACGAGGACGCCGCCCCGATCCGCGTCGGCAGTACTTCGAGCGAGCCGCTCGTTGCGGTCAATGCGTCGTTGAAGACCGAGGAAGGTAGGGGCGCCTCTCTGAGGCGCCCGTCGGCCGGAGGGATCACGGCCGACTCTGCGGAGATGGCCCGCTCGGCGAGCGGGCCCTACCCACAAGAGTCACAGTCGATTGCCGACCTGTCGCGCCGAAGCTTGGGAGTGAGCGAGCAAGCGCAGGCGGACGGCCCACTGCCGACTACCGTGAGTGTGTCGTCGACTGCCAACTGCCGACCGCCTATTGCCGAAAGAGACCAGTCGCAGGCCGTGCTGTCAGGCCGAAGCCGATACGCCAGTGAACAGGCGACTGCCGACGGCCGACTGCCCACTGCCGAGAGCGCTCAGTCGAAGGCCCAAGGCCCAAGGCCCAAGGCCGACTTGTCGGGCCGAAGCCGTGACGTGAGTGAGCAGGCGAAGGCCGAGAACGATTCCCCCCTGCCTCCGATGTCGTCGATGGAGCGCATCGTCGCCGACTACCGCGGCAGCGGCGTGACGATCGGTCCCCATCCGATGGCATTGCGGCGTGCCGACCTGCGCTTGCGTGGCGTGATGCGGTCCGACGAACTGGTCCGCACGCGCAGGGGGCGCCGTGTGCGCGTGGCTGGCGCCGTGATCACGCGTCAGCGGCCGGGCACGGCCAAGGGCATGGTGTTCCTGACACTCGAGGACGAGGTCGGGCTCGCCAACGTGATCATCCGGCCCGACGTGTTCGATCGGCAGCGGCCGTTGATCATGCGAGCGCCGTTCCTCGTCGTCGAGGGCGTGCTGCAGCAGCAGGAGGGCGTGACATCGGTGAGGGCCGAGCGGGTGATGGGATTTGGCGGCGATCAGCCGACCGTTCCCTCACACGACTTCCGCTGAGCGTTTCGCCACGCGCCAGACTAACGCCATGGATGGGAGACACGAGTTGCAGCGTGTCGTACGCCTGACGTCGCTCGACGAAGAGGAACAGACGCGGCCAGCGTTGCGACATTGGTTGTCCAGGCCTCCCGAGGAACGCGTGGCGGCTGTCGAGTACCTGCGGAGACGAGTCGATGGAACTCGCGGCCGACTTCGACGAGTGTATCGGGTACTTGAATGCCCATGGGGTTGAGTTCCTCGTCGTGGGGGCCGATGCCCTCGCGTTCCACGGGGCGCACGGTTCACCGGTGACCTCGATCTCCTGATCGAGCCCACCATCGCCAACGCCGAGCGGTTGCGCAGTGCCCTCACCGCATTCGGGTTCCCCATCGACAACTGAGCGCGGAGACCATCCCGGACCCGCGACGCATGCTCGAAATGGGCTGCCACCAGTGCAGATCCACGTGATGAGCGCGATCACTGGAGCCGAGTGGGCGGAAGCGTGGGCGGATCGAATCGAGGGGCGCATCGGGGCCATCACGCGTGGTTGCTGGGCCGTCACTCATTTCTGAAGAACAAGCGCGCAGCAGGCCGCCCCAAGGATCTCGCCGACGTGGATGCCCTGGCATCCGGCGACGAGTTCTAGCGGTCTCAGCCGCACGACTCACTAGGCGAGATCGGGATGGCGTGGGGCGAGCTGCACGTCGAGCACGCGCACGTCGCGATCGGTCAGGCTGTCGACGATGCGCGTGCGGGCGTCTTCGTCGGCCGCCAGCAGCGTCAGCGAGCCGCCCGGACCACCAGCCCCGTTCACCTTCCACCCGAGTAGATGGGCGGCGGGCAGTGCGGCAATCAGGGCGCGCGCTTCATCGGTGACCAGTGCCGGATGCAACTGGGCTTGCAGGTCGGTGTTGCGGGTCAGCACCTGGCCATACGCCCCGAGGTCGCCGTCGCGCAGCGCCTGCGCGCCGTCGTGTGCGCACCGGCGCAAGGCCTCCAGACGTGCATCGGCCGCGGCATCCGGGCCGAGTGCCGCGATCACCTGCTGATGCAGCGCCGAGGAGTCATGGTCACACGCCAGCAACACGACGACCAGGCGTGCCTGGAGCGCCGTGCGCGTGGCCACGGTCAGCGGCACGTCCGCTCCCGCGACCTCCGGATAGCGCGACAGGGTCACCAGATTGATGCCACCCGCCGCCGCGGCCCACTGATCCTGCACGCCGCTCTCCTGGCCGAGCCGACGCGTTTCGACGGCATGCGCCCGCCGCACGATCGACGGGACGGTATCGTCGGCACCACGCAGGCGATCGAGCGCGCGCAGGACGGCGACACACACGCTCGCCGATCCACCCATCGACGCGCCTGGCGGCACCTCGGAACGCACCTCGAGCAACCACGCGCCGTCGGGGATCTCGTTTTCGTCGAGGCAGGCGCCGAGCACCGGGTCGGGGCAGACCGCGGCGGGTGTGCCGGCCGACCAGTGCCATTCGCGATCGAGCGAGGGCAGTCGCACCTGCACGCCAACCGGCCCATCATGCGGTTGCAGCGTCACCTCGACGCCCGGCCACACCGCGAGATGGCAGACGGCGCCACGTCCGGCGAACCACGTGTCGGTCCATCCACCGAGATCAGCGATGCGGGTTGGAGCAGTGGCGGTGATTGGGGGCATCTGGGAATTTCAGAATTTCACCATTTCAGAATTTCATCACCAGCATCGCCAGCATTACCAGCGTCGGCACGTTGGCATCCTGACGCCTCGACCTATGGAGTTGTGACCGAGATGCTGCAATTCTCGCAGTCTCTGCAATCTCGCGGGCCGTGCGCAGCCATGTCGACGGTTGGCCGTACTGATGAAATTCTGAAATTCCTGAAATTCTGCAATTTCTTTGTGTCTATCCCGCCGCTGGCGTCTCCACCGGCGTTCGTGAACGGTCGCGCGGGTCGGCCGGTGCGGGCGGCACGATGTCGGCGGGAAGATCCTCGGGCCGGATCTCGTCGCCGGCCATCAACCGATCGGCCAGCCAGCCATGGACTTCCGGTTCCGGGCGCGCCAGCAGGGCCTCGAGTGGCGTCGACGGCGCCGCGTGCACGGCCCGCTCCTGCATCGGCACGTAGGTGCCGTCGGCCTGCCGTGGGATGTGCCGGCACCACAGCCCCAGGTGCCACACCAGGAACGGCCGCAGTCGCGTCGTGCCGCGCTCGTCCTCGCCGAAGTGCGCGCGGGCGAGGCCGACGTACCGCCGATACACCGCGACCCGGCCCTCCGGGGAGTCGTCCACGGTCTCGCCGAGCGCCTCGGCGAAGATCCAGGGCTTGATCAGCGCGCCGCGCGCGATCATCACGGCCGGGACCCCCGCGATGGCCCGCCCTCGGGCGATGTCCTCGGGAAAGAGGATGTCGCCGTTGCCGACGACTGGAATCCCTACAGCCGCAGCCACCTCGCCGATCGCCGCCCAATCCGCCGCGAACCGATAGCGTGCGCTGCGCGTCCGACCATGTACGGTGAGGGCGTCCGCCCCACCTGCCTCGGCGGCCCGTGCAACATCCACGGCGTTTCGCTCGTCTTCATTCCAGCCGAGTCGAATCTTGACGGTCACCGGTATCGGCCCGGCGCCCGTTTTCATGGCGGCGACGAGCCGTTCGATGCGGCGCGGCTGGCGGAGCAGGGCGGAACCGAGCCCGCGTCGCGTGAACTCGTCGATGGGGCAGCCGAGGTTGAGGTCGACGAAGTCGGCACCGCGGGAGGCGACGAGTTCGGCGCCCCAGCGCAGTTCGTCAGGCGACCGCCCGGCGAGCTGGACGCCGAAGCACCGTTCGTCGGGCGCGCGCTGGATCAGGGCGAATTCGGCCCGGCGCCGATGTTGCAAGCTGCGCACGACGGCCATCTCGCTCATCGTCACGGTGGCGCCAAAGGCCTGGCACAACCGGCGGTAGGGCAGGTTGCCGCCCTTGGTCATCGGCGCCATGACGAGCGCGGGGCCGGAAAGCAGTGAGATGACCGACATGGGCGGCCGTATGATAAGCGGTGGAAGGGTGGCCGAGCTTGAGCTTTACGTCTACACTTACGGCCATTCGGACGAGGAATTCTGATGCCTCACCCGTTCAAGGTGCACCGGACCGCTGAAGGCGACGTCTCGGTGCTGCATCTCGAGGGCTTTCTCGACGCGCATACGGCGCCCGTGTTCGAGCAGGCCATCCAGGCCGAGCTGGATGCCCACCGGCCGCGGATCGTCGTCGACGGTGCACAGCTCACGTACATTTCGTCGGCAGGACTCGGCGTCTTCATGGGCTTCATCGAGCAGATCCGCGAAGACGGCGGCGACCTGAAGATCTGCGGCCTGAGCCCGAAAGTCCGCCAGATCTTCGAAATCCTCGGGTTCCAGGCCATCTACGACATGGTCGACACCGTCCCCGAGGCGGTCCAGCGCTTCGCTTCGACCCCGACCAGGGAGGCATGACGCCGATGACCTCCCTCGAGCGGACGTTCTCCCTGAAGGTACCCTCGGCCACCGAGAACCTGGCGCTGATCCGGGAGTTCGTCGGCAACGTCGGCTCGCAGGCGGGGCTGGTCGAGGACGATGTGGCCAAGCTGGAGCTGGCGGTGGACGAGGCGGTGGCCAACGTCATCGAGCACGCCCACGGTAACGACAGCAACAAGGAAGTGACCGTCCGCGCCACCTTCGACACCGCCACGCTGCGCATCGAAGTGGTGGACGAGGGCGAAGGCTTCGATCCGACAGCCGTGCCCAGCACGCCAGTCGAACAGATGGTCCACGACCGCCGTACCGGTGGCCTGGGCCTCCGGGTGATGAAGTCGTTGATGGACGAGGTGTCCTACGAAATCATCCCCGGCGAGCGCAACCGCCTCCGCCTCCTCAAGCGCATCCAGAAGTAGATCCCGCGTGGCGCACGTCTCCGTCAGCCGCCTCGAATCCCTCCTGGAATCGGCGCAGCTGCTGCACGCCTCCCTCGACCTCGACAACCTGCTTCGCCACCTGCTGCGCACCGTGATGGGGCGCCTGCTGGTGACCCGTGCCGTGATCGCGATCGACGCCGGCGACGGCCCCCGCGTGTCAATGTCGCGTGGCGTGCCCGACGCCGGGCTGGGGCAGCCCTTCGATGCCGCGCGCGCCACCGCACTCGGCCTGCCGCATCAGATGACGATTGGGGCCGCGCCCGGAGTGGGCCTGCTCGCTACCGCGACGCCCGCCCGTCCGGTCGTCGACGCCGAGGAGCAGGCCTTTCTCGAGGCGCTGCTGGGCATCGCTGCCACCGGCATCAGCAACGCGCGCGCCCACACCGAGGCCACGCGGCTCAATCGCGACCTCGATCGCAAGATCCAGGAACTGCGCACGTTGATGGAGCTCGGGCGCGCCTTCTCACGCGTCAACGAGGTCGACGAGGTCGCGCGCATTCTCGGCCTCACGCTCGCCGGGCAATGGCTCGTCTCGCGCTACGCCATCGTCGTCTGTCGCGAAACGTTCGGCACGGTGTCGCGACAGCAGGGCGTGAAGCTGCCGCCGATGTCCGACTTCATGCCGGCGCTGCAGACGATGCCCGACGCGCTGCGCGTCGATGATGTCGAAGACCAGGCCCTGCGTGAACTGCTCGCGCAGCACCGCCTGTGCGTGTTGTTTCCGCTGCGCAGCGGCGACAAGGTCTGTGGTTTCGCGGCACTCGGCCCACGTCCGGGCAACCAGCCGTACGCACCGGCCGATCTCGAACTCGGTGCCGGCATGGCGGCACAGGCCGTGGTCGCTTTCGACAACTGCTGGCACTTCCGCGAGATGCTGGACAAGAAGCAGTACGAGAAGGAACTGGCGGTGGCGGCCAGTATCCAGCAGGGGCTGTTCCCGTCGCAGTTGCCAGACCTGTCGGGCTTCGACGTCGCCGCGATGAACCGCCCGGCGCAACAGGTCGGTGGTGACTACTACGACGTGCTGACGCTCCGCGACGGTGGCACCGATGCTTGCCTGTTCTGTGTCGCCGACGTCTCCGGCAAGGGCCTGGCCGCGTCGCTCCTCATGAGCACGATCCAGGCGACCCTACGCGCGTTGCTGGGGCGCGAGCCGTCGCTGGCCGAACTCGCGTCTCGCGCCAACGAGCTGCTCTTCGCGACCACCCCGGGCAGCAAGTACGCCACGGCGGCGCTCGTCCTCGCGCATCCGCAGACGGGCGAATGCCGCTACGTGAGCGGCGGTCATACCGAGAGCCTGTTGTTGCACGCGAGCGGCGAACGCACGTGGCTCGGCGCCACCGGCGTGCCGCTCGGTCTCTTTCCCGGCATGTCGTGGGAAGAAGTGTCGCTGACGATGGGCGACGGCGACGTGATGGTGCTCTACTCGGACGGCGTGAGCGAGGCCCAGACGGTGGCCTTCGACGAGTTCGGGTCCGACCGCCTAGCGGCGATCGTCGAGCGCGAGCGCGACAAGCCGGCCTCGGCCATCATCGCGGCAATCGTCGACGCCATCGACGCGTTCGTCGAAGGCGCGCCGCAGTTCGACGACATCACGTTGATGGTGATCAGGCGGATCTAGACGTTTACGGGTACCGGGTACCGGGAACCGGAGACCAGCAAGAGGTGACGCATGCAGCCGCAGCGGTCGTCGCTCTGTGCACTCGTGCTGACCTCTGTCCTCCTGATGACGGCAGCTCTCAGGGGCGAGGCGCCCACCGTACTCGCGAGCCGTGCGCCGCTCGAGTTCTCGATATCCCAGCAAGACGTCGATGCAGTACCGGCGGGACAGGCGCCCGCCCTGCGCGCCCGTAATCGTGGCCGCGGCATCATCGTCGCCTACGGCGTGCGGGTGCTCGCGCGTGACGACCGTGCGCGGTTGCAGCCTCACCAGACGTACGTCGTGCGTCCGCGCTCGCCCCTGCTCCCACAGACCACGCAGTCGCTGACGCTGCCGGTGGCGGTCCAGCCTTCACTCGACGCACTCGAGACGACGTTCGTCCTGCATGCCGACGGGCAGTGGTGGGGCGATGCCGAGCAGGCCCGCCGCGAGATTGCGGCGTATCGGGAAGAGTTCGTGCTGTTGTCGGCGCTCGGGCAGGCACTTGCAGCAACGGGCGAGACCCCGACGCGCGACACCGTGCGTGACGTGGCGGCACTGTGTGCACGCCTGCTGGCCGGGGCCGAGACGCGTGGGGCCAGGCGACACCTGGCCCAGATGCAGCGCCAGCTGGCGGCGGGCCTCGACGATCGCACCCGAGGCGGTCGGTCGTTCGCCTCGGTCCTTGCGCTGCAGCGCGATCGCGTCAATCGCGTGCTGACCCGCTACACCGCGCTGACCTTCGTGCGTCGCCCCGCGTTCAGGAGCTGACGGACCGGGCCGCCACGCTGTCTCGTCCCCGGTACTCGGTACCCGGTACCCGGTACCCCGTACCCGGTACCCCGTACCCTGTGCAACCGGAAACATGGGTAACGGATTAGACCGGATAGATCGGTAACACTTTCTGCC
>Ga0335075_10006117_pt1 | contig 18602 bp, 16 predicted proteins | sample Lox_Sample_24_FD_206723 | JGI IMG/M metagenome (GOLD analysis project Ga0335075, IMG submission 206723) | Soil microbial communities from Loxahatchee National Wildlife Refuge, Florida, United States - Lox_Sample_2.4 | ecosystem: Environmental > Terrestrial > Soil > Wetlands | place: USA... | reverse complement strand
GCGTTCGTCTCGGTGGCCAACAAGGACAAGCGCTCGATGGTGTTCCCGGTCAAGCGCCTGGCCGACCTCGGCTTCCAGATCTGGGCCACCGCGGGCACCGGCGAGGTGCTGCGCAGGAACGGGGTCCACAGCACGATCGTGCGTAAGCACAGTGACGGCCCCGGGCCGGACGGCGAGCCGACTATCGTGGAGCGGATCCTGGCCGGCCAGGTGGATCTCATCGTGAACACGCCGTTCGGCAGCCCCGGCCAGTCCGGGCCGCGGCTCGACGGCTACGAGATCCGTACCGCGGCGGTGCGGCGGGGCATTCCCTGCGTCACGACCACGGCGGGCCTGGCGGCGGCCGTGCAGGGCATCGAGGCGATCAACTCCGGCGAGGTGGGCGTGCGGTCGCTGCAGGAGCACGCGGCGCGCATCCGCGGCGCGTCGGCGGAGGAGTCATGACGCACGGCGACGGCGAGGCCGAGGCGGGCCCGGTCCAGGTGCGCGGGACGGTGCTGACCGTCCGGCGGGTGGACGCCTACTACGCGATGACGGTCGTGGCGCCCGGCATCGCGGCCCGCTTCCGCCCGGGGCAGTTCGTGACGCTCGCGGTGGGCGGCCCGGCCACATCGATGCTGCTGCGGCGGTCGTTCTCGATCTATGACGTCCGGCCGGATCACGGCGGCACCGTGGAGTTCGTGTTCTCCGCGGAGGGCCCGGGGACCCGGTGGCTGGCCGAGCGGCGCTCCCGGGACGTGCTCGACATCACCGGGCCGCTCGGCCGGCCGTTTCCCGTGCCGCGGGATCCGGTCAGCTGCCTGCTGGTGGGCGGCGGTTACGGCAGCGCCCCGCTGTTCTCGCTGGCGGCCAGGCTGCGCCAGCGCCGGTGCACGGTCGACTTCCTGCTCGGCGCGGCGACCGGGGAGCGGGTCTTTGGCGCCCTGACCGCCCGGCGGACCGGGCGCACAGCCACCATCACCACCGAGGACGGCTCGCTGGGCGCGCGCGGCATCGTCACCGACATGATGGGCCAGATCATCCACGAGGCCCGCACCGACGTCATCTACGCGTGCGGTCCGATGCCGATGCTGCGCCAGGTGACGTCGCTGGCCCGGCGCTACGACATCCCGGTGCAGGTGGCAGTGGAAGAGCTGATGGCCTGCGGGATCGGGGTCTGCATGACCTGCGTGCTGCCCGTGGTCGGCACCGACGGGATCACCAGGATGGTCCGCTCCTGTATTGACGGCCCGGTATTCCGCGGCGAGCAGGTGCGCTGGGACGACGTGGGCACGATTCCGTTCGACGCGTTCGGCGCCCCCGGCTGGGAGCCGAGGTCCAGGCGCGCGGCCGGGCTTTCTGGCACCCGGGCCGGGGCCGGCGGCCAGCAGGCCGGGAAGGCGGCCAATGGCGACTGACCTGCGGGCCCGGCTCGGCCAGGCCGAGCTGCCCAACCCGATCCTGACCGCATCGGGTTGCGCCAGCTCAGGACGCGAACTGGCGCAGTTCCTTGATGTCTCCAAGATCGGCGCCGTGGTGACGAAGTCGGTGATGCTCGCGCCGCGGGCGGGCCGGCCCACGCCCAGGATGGCCGAGACGCCCAGCGGCATGCTCAACTCGATCGGCCTGCAGGGCCCGGGCATCGACGCGTTCCTGCAGCGGGACCTGCCCTGGCTGCTGTCCAGGGGAGCCCGCGCGGTGGTCTCGATCGCCGGAGGGACCGTCGATGAGTTCGCCGAGCTCACCGAGCGCCTGTCCGACGCGGCCGGGGTCACCGCGATCGAGGTCAACATTTCCTGTCCCAACGTCGAGGACCGGGGGCAGGTGTTCGCCTGTGATTCGGGCGCGGCGGCAGCGGTCATCGACGCGGTCCGCAGCCGGGCCCGGTACGACATCCCGGTGTTCGCCAAGCTCTCGCCCGACGTAACCGACATCGTGGCGATTGCCCGGGCCTGCGTGGCGGCTGGGGCGGACGGGCTGTCGCTGATCAACACCCTGCTCGGCATGGCGATCGACGTGGACACCATGCGCCCGGTGCTGGCCGGGATGACCGGCGGGCTCTCCGGGCCCGCCATCCGGCCGGTAGCCGTGCGGTGCATCTGGCAGGTTCGCGAGGCGCTGCCCGATGTCCCGATCATCGGCATGGGCGGGGTGCGGACCGGCCGGGACGCCCTCGAGCTGATCCTGGCCGGCGCGACGCTGGTCAGCGTCGGGACGACGACCTTCCACGATCCGTCGGCCTGCATTCGCATAGTCCGCGAGCTCGAAGAGGAATTGGCCCGGCGCGGGGTGGAGCGCCTTTCCGATGTCATCGGGCTGGCCCACGAACCGCGTGCCGCGCCACGGCGCAGGCTAACCGGAAACGTGCTATAGGGGAGAGATGAGGATGGTGAAAAGGGCATGGAGGAAGACGGGCAGCCAAACGGGAAACGCGGCGTGAGTTATCCCGCGCCGATCGCCGTCGCCCTGGATGCGCCCACCCTGGACACCGCCGCCCGGTGGGCCGGCCTGGTCACGCCGCACGTCAGCACGGTAAAGATCGGCCTCGAGCTATACCTGCGTTATGGCCCCGACGCGGTGGCCTCGGTCCGCGGCGGCAGCAGCGTCCGCGTCTTCCTCGACCTGAAACTTAATGACATACCCGCGACCGTGGCCGGAGCGGCGCGGTCGGTTGCCAGGCTGCGCCCCGACCTGCTCACCGTGCACGCGGTCGGCGGCATGAGCGCCGTGCGCGCCGCGGTGGAGGCCGCTCCGGACACCAGGGTCGTCGCGGTCACCGTGCTCACCTCGCTCGGCGACGCCGACCTCGACCGGATCGGCCTGGCCGGGCCGGTCAGGGACGCCGTGCGGCGGCTGGCCGTGCTGGCAGTGGAGGCCGGGGCCCGAGGGCTGGTCTGCTCGCCACGGGAGGTGGCGGCCGTGCGGGCCGAGGTCGGACGCGACATCATGCTCATCACTCCGGGCGTGCGCCCGGCCGGGTCCGACGCCAACGATCAGGCGCGCGTGGCCACCCCCGAGGAGGCGCTGCGGGCCGGAGCGGACCTTCTCGTCATCGGGCGCCCGATCACTGGCGCGGCCGATCCGGGGGCGGCCGCCGCCGCCATCGGTGCCTCGCTGCGGAAGATAGCGATGGCGTCAGGCTGAGCGATGCCTTCCGGGTGCCCGCCACGGTTCCGCTCGCGGCGCCCGGCCAGCCCGCGGGCGTAACGTTCAGCGAAAGTCCTTTGGCGCACTGTCATGCGACCAGGATCGCCCGTGTGTGGCGCGCATCCGGTCTAGGCTGCGAGCCGAGGCCCACAGATCGGCCGCAAACGTTAGCAATGGCCTCTGGTCATGAGATCTCGGAATCTACCGGACTTCGGCTACAGTGGGTACTCATCTATGTTCAGCCAGTAATAATGGTCAATTTGTGACGCCACAAACGGGGGTTCACGTTGCCGTGACGGGCCGAACTCGCTAGTTTTCCCACGCGGAGCGAGTTTTTCGATACGAAACCCGAGGTGACCACTAGTGGCTCTTCCTCCACTCACCCCCGATCAGCGGGCGGCAGCGCTGGAGAAGGCTGCCAAGGCGCGCAAAGAGCGCGCGGAGGTAAAAAATCGACTGAAGAAGGGTTCAACGACCCTGCCCCAGGTTCTGAAGGAGGGTCAGACCGACGACGTTGTCGGCAAGATGAAAGTGTCGGCTCTGCTCGAGTCGATGCCGGGCGTCGGCAAGGTCCGCGCCAAGCAGATCATGGAGAAGCTGGGCATTGCCGAGTCGCGGCGGGTTCGCGGCCTTGGCGCGAACCAGCGGACCGCTCTGGAGCACGAGTTCCGCGGCGGCGAGATCTGACCGAAGCGGCAAGCAGCAGGGGCGGGGCGGGGGACGCAAGTCCAAAGCCGATCCGTCCACGCACGGTGGGCGCGCCGCAGCCCCGCGCGGCGACGCCCCAGCCCCTGTGCGGCACCTGGTAGCCTGGTTGACAGCTCCCGGGTGGCCAATAGGGCCGCAGGCTGCGCTCCGAGCATAGGAAAGGCACAAGGTGGCAGGGACACCCGCCGTAGAAGGCATCATCAACCCGCCCATCGACGATCTGCTCGATGTGGTGGACAGCAAGTACGGTCTCGTCATCATGGCGTCGAAGCGGGCACGGCAGATCAATGCCTACTACGCCCAGCTCAGCGAGGGCCTGCTGGAGTATGTCGGCCCGCTCGTCGAGACCCGCGTCCAGGAGAAGCCGCTGTCCATCGCGCTGCGCGAGATCAGTGAACGACTCGTCAGCGCGGAGGAGGCGGCGGCGGAGTCCTGACGGCCTAGCCGTCCGGCCCGGGCACGTGCGATGCGCATCGTCCTCGGGGTAGGCGCAGGAATCGCCGCCTACAAGTCCTGTGAGCTGTTGCGGCTGCTCACCGAGTCCGGGCACCGCGTCCGGGTGGTCCCAACGCCGGATGCGCTGCGTTTCGTCGGCGAGGCCACCTGGGCGGCGCTGTCCGGTGAGCCCGTCTCTGCCGACGTATGGCATGACGTGCACGACGTCCCTCACGTGCGGCTGGGCCAGACGGCCGACCTGGTCTTCGTCGCACCGGCCACCGCCGATCTGCTGGCCCGCGCGGCAGCGGGCCGGTCGGACGACCTGCTGACCGCGGTTCTGCTGACCGCACGCTGCCCGGTCGTGTTCGCGCCCGCCATGCACACCGAAATGTGGCAGCATCCGGCCACACAGGCCAACGTGTCCGTGCTGCGGGCCCGGGGCACAGTCGTGCTCGACCCCGCGTCCGGCCGGCTCACCGGGGCCGATACGGGGCCCGGACGGCTGCCCGAACCCGCCGAACTGTTCGCCGTCGCGCAGCGCGTGCTGGCGCGCGGAGCCGAGGGCCTGGCGCCCGACCTGTCCGGGCGGCGGGTGGTGGTGTCGGCGGGCGGCACGCGGGAGGAACTCGATCCCGTCCGGTTCCTCGGCAACTGGTCGTCGGGGCGGCAGGGCTACGCGATCGCCCGGGCCGCCGCCGCGCGCGGCGCGAAGGTGACGCTGGTCGCCGCGAACGTGGCCCTGGATGATCCGGCGGGCGCCCAGGTCGTGCGGGTGATCTCGGCCCGCGAGATGCGGGAAGCGGTGACCTCGGCCGCGCCCGAGGCGGACGCCGTGGTCATGGCGGCGGCCGTGGCCGATTACCGGCCGGAGACCAGGAGTGATTCGAAGATCAAGAAGTCGGGCGGTGCCCCGCCACCGCTCCACCTGGTGCAGAACCCCGACATCCTGGCCGAGCTGTCCGGCCACCGGGCCCAGCCCGGCCAGGTGATCGTCGGGTTCGCCGCGGAGACCGGGGATGTGCTGGCCAACGGCCGGGCCAAGCTGGCGGCCAAGGGGTGTGACCTGCTGGTCGTGAATCAGGTTGGCGGCGGCCTAGCCTTCGGGACCACTGACAACGAGGCGGTGGTGCTCGCGGCGGACGGCAGCGAGACCCCCGTACCCCGCGGGCCCAAGGAAGTACTCGCCGACGTCATATGGGATCTAGTGGTAAGCAAGCTGGAGTAGCCACGTCGGCCACGCTGGCCCGGCTACACTTCGGCGAGACCTCGTCGCGTAATAACTCCTGGAAGAAAAGGGTGTCAGGTGGCTCGTCGTCTGTTTACTTCCGAGTCGGTCACAGAGGGCCATCCGGACAAGATGGCCGACCAGATCAGCGATGCCATCCTGGATGGGATGCTCAAGGGCGACCCGGCGAGCCATGTCGCCGTGGAGACGCTGATCACCACCGGCCAGGTGCACGTCGCCGGGGAGGTGACCACCGAGACCTACGTGGACATCCCCGACGTGATCAGGGAGAAGATCCTGGAGATCGGCTACGACTCCTCGGCCAAGGGCTACGACGGCCGCTCGTGCGGCGTGTCGGTGTCGATCGGCTCGCAGTCCCCGGACATCGCCCAGGGCGTGCAGGAGGCGTTCGAGCACCGCGAGGGTGAGGGCGCGGACGAGCTCGACCGGCAGGGTGCCGGTGACCAGGGCCTGATGTTCGGCTACGCCTGCCGGGAGACACCCGAGCTGATGCCGCTGCCGATCATGCTCGCCCACCGGCTGGCCCGGCGCCTGTCCGACGTCCGGCGCAGCGGCGATGTGCCCTACCTGCGGCCGGACGGCAAGACCCAGGTGACGATCGAGTACGCGGACGGCCAGCCGGTGCGCCTCGACACGGTCGTGGTCTCCAGCCAGCACGCGGCCGCCATCGACCTGAAGGAACTGCTCACCCCGGACATCCGTGAGCACGTGGTCCAGCCGGTCGTGGGCAGCCTGGACATCGACACGTCCGGCTACCGGCTGCTGGTCAACCCGACCGGGCGGTTCGAGATCGGCGGCCCGATGGGCGACGCCGGGCTGACCGGCCGCAAGATCATCATCGACACGTACGGCGGGATGGCCAGGCACGGCGGCGGGGCCTTCTCCGGCAAGGACCCTTCCAAGGTCGACCGCAGCGCCGCGTACGCGATGCGCTGGGTGGCCAAGAACGTCGTCGCCGCCGGGCTGGCCGACCGGTGCGAGACCCAGGTTGCCTACGCCATCGGCAAGGCCAAGCCGGTCGGGTTGTTCGTGGAGTGCTTCGGCACCGAGCAGGTGCCGGTCGAGCGCATCCAGGATGCGGTGCTCGAGGTGTTCGACCTGCGGCCGGCCGCGATCATCAGGGACCTGGACCTGCTCCGCCCCATCTACTCGCAGACCGCTGCCTACGGCCACTTCGGCCGCGAGGAGCCCAACTTCTCCTGGGAGCGCACCGACCGGACGGAGGCGCTGCGGTCCGCGGTTGGCCTCTGATGGTCAGCCGGGCGCTCTCGCTGATCCACCTGGACTTCTCGCCCCAGCATGGTCAGCCGGCCGCCTGGCGGGTCCTGCTGGCCACCGTCGCATCGCTGGCCGGCTCGCTGGCTGCCGACGCGATCCTGGTGGCCATCGGTACCACCGTCTTCCCCTCGACCAAGGGATACGTCCACTTCCAGTTCTCCGACTACGGGAAGCTGACGGTCATCGGGGTGATCATCGCGTGCGTGGCCTGGCCGGTCACCACCCGGATAACCTCGGAACCCCGGTGGATGTTCTTCCGCATGGCCATCCTGGTCACGCTGGTCCTGTGGCTCCCCGACCTGTACATCCTGTACCGGGGCCAGCCGGCCAAGGCGGTCGCGGTCCTGATGGTGATGCACCTGGCCATCGCGGTGGTGACCTGCAACCTGCTGACCCGCCTGGCCCCGGTGCGGTCGGCACAGCCGGCCCGCCCAGCCGGCCGGCCGGGTGCGCGCGGCGGCCGCCACGCCATGACCGCCGATGGGGACAGGTAGCCCGGCGTGGCGCAGGGACGTCGCATCCTGGTGACCGGCGGAGCCGGGTTCATCGGCGCCACCCTGGTCCGGCGGCTGGTTACGGCCGGGCACCGGGTGCGCGTGTTCGACAACTACTCGACAGGTGACCCCACGCATCTGGCCGGCGTGGACGCCGAACTGGTCGAGGGGGACATTCGCGACGTCTCAGCCCTCGACGCCGCGTTCGCCGGGATGGAGGCGGTCGTGCACCTGGCGGCGGCCGGCTCGGTCGTCATGTCCATCGCCGACCCGGTGGCGAACTTCGAGGTCAACGTGCTCGGCACGTTCCGGGTGCTGGACGCGGCCCGGCGGGCCGGCGTGGAACGCACGGTGCAGGCGTCCACCGGGGGTGCGCTGATCGGCGACGCCACGCCCCCGGTCAGCGAGTCTTCCCTGCCCAAGCCGATCTCGCCCTACGGGGCGAGCAAGCTGGCTGGCGAGGGCTACGCCCACGCGTTCGCCTTGTCCTATGGGCTGCGCACGGTGGCGCTCCGGTTCGCCAACGCCTACGGCCCGTGGAGCGAACGGAAGCAGGGGGCCGTGACGATGTTCTTCCGGGCGATCGATGCGGGCGAGCCGATCGTGATCTACGGCGATGGCTCGGCCTCGCGTGACTACACGCACGTGGATGACATCTCGGGCGCGATCGAGCTGGCCCTGGACCGCGATGTCCGGGGCGGCACCGTGCTGCACGTCGCCTCCGGAGTGGAGACCACCACGGCCGAACTGGCCGACCTGTGCCGCGGCGCAGTCGGCGCACCGGATCATCCGGTCAAGTACCGCCCGGTACGGGTTGGCGAGGTGGGGCGCAACTTCGCGTCCTATGACCTGGCCAGGCAGGTGCTTGGCTATGCGCCGAGCATCAGCCGCGAGGCAGGCATCCGCAGCACCTGGCAGTGGTTCGCCGAGTCGGTCTTCCGCTCCTAGGGCGACGGCCCCTGACGCCGGCCTCTGGTAGGACAGAGCCGTGGCCGGTTCGGGACGGGGGAGCAAGGTGGCCGCCGGCCGCCTGCCGGTGGCGCGGGTGGCCGTTGACGTGTCCCTGGCGCACCTGGACCGGCCCTTCGATTACCTGGTGCCCGAGCGGCTCTCGCCGGAGGCAGTGCCCGGCTGCCGGGTCCGGGTCAGGTTCGCCGGCCGGCTGACCAGCGGTTACCTGCTGCAGCGGGCCGAGGACAGCGAGCACGAGGGCGGGCTGGCCTTCCTTGAGCGGGTGGTGTCGCCGGAGCCGGTGCTGACGGCCGAGGTCTTCGGCCTGGCCCGGGCGGTGGCGGACCGTTACGGCGGCACGCTGGCCGACGTGCTGCGGCTGGCGATCCCGCCGCGACACGGCGCGGCTGAGTCCGCGGCCGCCGAGGAGAAACCGCAGGCGGCGCCGCCGCTGCCCGAGCCGGGTTCCTGGGCCCGGTATCCGGCCGGCCGGTCCTTCCTCGCCGCGCTGGGCGACGGGCGCGCGCCCCGCGCGGCCTGGTCCGCGCTGCCCGGGCCGCACTGGCCGGACGAGATCGCGCGGGCCGCGGCCACCGCCAGGGCGGCCGGGCGCGGCGTGGTGATCGTCGTTCCCGACGCCAGGGATCTCGGCCTGCTCGACGGGGCGCTGGCCGAGGTGCTCGGCTCCGGCCAGCACGTGTGCCTGGCCGCCGGTCTCGGGCCCGCCGAGCGATACCGCCGCTGGCTGGCGGTCGCGCGCGGCCAGATCCGCGTCGTGGCCGGGACCAGGTCCGCCATGTTCGCCCCGGTCGCCGAGCTCGGCCTGGTCGTCGTCTGGGATGACGGCGACGACCTGCACGCCGAGCCGCGGGCTCCGTACCCGCACGTCAGGGAGGTTCTCGCGCTCAGGGCACACCGCTGCGGCGCGGCCGCGCTGATCGGCGGTTTCGCGCGGACGGCCGAGGTGACCCAGCTGGTGGCCGGCGGCTGGGCCGCCGCCCTGACCGCGGACCGGGCGACGGTCAGGCAGTTCGCGCCGCGGATCACCGCGACCGGCGATGACGCGGAACTGGGCAGGGACGAGGCCGCCCGGTCGGCTCGCATGCCCAGCCTGGCCCTGCGCACCGCGCGCGAGGCCGTGGCCCGGGGGCCAGTGCTGTTCCAGGTGCCACGCCGCGGCTACGTCGTCGCCGCCGCCTGCGAGCACTGCGGCACGCGAGCCCGCTGCTCCCGGTGCGGCGGACCGCTGTCCCTGCCCGGCGCACGGGCGGCGGCACAGTGCGGCTGGTGCGGCACGGCCGGCGCCCCGCGCTGCGCGCGGTGCGGGCAGACGGGCCTGCGTGCGCTGGTGGTCGGCGCCGGCCGCACCGCCGAGGAGCTGGGCCGGGCCTTTCCCGCCGTGGCTGTGCGCACTTCAGGCGGCGCCGATGTCATCGCCGAGGTCGGCAGCGAGCCAGCGGTCATCGTGGCCACGCCGGGAGCCGAGCCGCGGGCCGCCGGGGGGTATGCGGCCGCCATCCTGCTCGACGGCTGGGCCCTGCTCAGCCGGGCCAGCCTGCGCGCGTCCGAGGAGGCGCTGCGCCGGTGGCTGAACGCCGCGGCGCTGGTGCGGGCCGGCCGCGATGGCGGCTCGGTCGTGGTCGTCGCCGACGCCGCGCTCGCCCCGGTGCAGGCGCTGGTGCGCTGGGATCCGGTGACACACGCCGAGCGCGAGCTGGCCGAGCGGCGCGAGCTCCGGTTTCCGCCGACGGTCAGGCTGGCCGCGCTGACCGGTATGTCCGGTGCGGTGCAGGAGGTTCTTGACGCGGCCGAGCTGCCGGCCGGCGCCGAGGTACTCGGGCCGATCCCGGTCGCCGATGGGGGCCCGCCCAGTGAGCGGCCAGATGGCTCCGCAGCCGTGCGAGTGCTGGTCAGGGTGGATCGGCGGCAGGGGACGCGGCTCGCGGCCGCGCTGCGCGCTGCGCAGGCCATTCGCACCGCGCGCAAGGACGCGGGCGTGGTGCGGCTGCAGCTTGACCCGGCCGAGCTGCTCTGACAATGCCGCCAGAGGCCATAGGGTGCTTGGGTGGCCACCTCACGAAGAAACCCGAGTGCGAGGTCAACCTCGCCGCGCCCGGCCGGGGACGCGAATGCGTCGGCAAGCGGCTGGAACGGGTCCGTGGGCGGCCCCGCCAGCGACCTGAGCTCCGCGTCGTCCCGGGGCGGCCTGCGGCGGCTCCCTCCGGTCCGCCTGGCCCCGCGGGAGGAGCTGGCTGCCGCGGCGCGCGTGGCGCCGCTGCTTCGCGCCGCCCGCGACGTTGCCCGCTGGGCGCGACGGCAGCAGGGCAGCGCCGTGCGGTCAGGACGCACGGTCCTCGGGCCGGAAGCGTGTGCGACGGCCGCCGCGGACCTCGAGCTGGCGCCCACCGAGGTGGAAGCGGCGTGGCGGGTCGCGGTGGCGACCGGGATGCTGCCCGGCGAGCCGGAGAACGGTGAGCCGGAGAGCAGCGAGCCGGAGAGCAGCGAGCCGGTCCGGGGCGAGCCTGGTAGCGGCGAGCCGGGCCGCGGCGAGCCGGCCCGCGGCGGGTCCCCGGGTGAAATCCTGGCCTCGGGTGACGCCGAGCAGGTGCTGGCCATCTGGGATGTCGCGCTCAAGGCGATCCTGGCCGCCGAGGACCTGGACGGGCTGGCCACCGCCTTGTACACGGTGGGCGGCCCGGTCCGGATGGAAGGGCTGTTCGACGCGTACGCGGCGGCGGCCGGGACCAGGCGGAGCCAGCCGGGGTCGGCCGCGCCGGACCAGGCCGCGGCGCTGTCGGCCGTGCTCGAGACGCTGGCCGACCTGGGTGTCGTGGAACTCGGCACCGAGGAAGCCGCCGGCGGGCTGACCGTTGCCCTGTCGCCGCTTGGCGTCTGGGGCGTGCACCGCAGGCTCCGGGCCCAGGGATGGCACGTCCCCGTTCTCGGCGGCGCGGGCCGGTCCGGGGCGGCAGGCCTGCTGATGACCCTGGCCAGCTGTGACGCGGAAGATGGCGAGGCGGAGATCAGCTCCTGGCTGGCCGGACGGACGCCGGCCCAGGCCGCTGCCGAGCTGGTCCGGGCCGCGGGCAGCGGAACGCCCGGCCTGCGCGGTGCAGCCTTCGCCGTGCTTGACCGCATCGGCGAGGCAGCCATCGGCGAGGTCCGTGCCGCCCTCGCCGACCCGGTGCTGCGCGCGCATGCATCGGTCTGGCTGCACGAGCACGGTGAGCAGGCCGAACTGCGGCCGGAGGACCGGACCTGGCTGCTCGTCGACCTGGGCGCGGGCCTGCTCGAGGAGGCGGACCCGGCCGACGTCGTGGCCGAACTGCTGCCCGACGTGTCGGCGGACGCCCAGGCCGAGATCGTGGCCAGCCTGTGGCGGGTCGACCATCCGGGAGTAACCGATCTGCTGACCGCGCTGAGCGACCATCATCCCGATCCGGCGGTGGCCCGGGCAGCGCGCAAGGCCGCGTTCAAGGCCCGCTCGCCCTCCATAGACTGAACGCGCGGTACGGTACGTGCCCTAAAGGGTGGAGGAACAGTTGAGCGTCAAGCCGATACGCCTGTTCGGCGATCCGGTGCTGCGTACGCCGGCCGAGCCGGTCCGCGATTTCGATGCCGAGCTGCGCAAGCTGGTCAAGGACCTGACCGACACCATGCTGGAAGCGCCAGGGGTGGGCTTGGCCGCGCCGCAGATCGGAGTGGGGCTGCGGGTCTTCACCTACAACATTGACGACGTGGTCGGTCACCTGATCAACCCCGTGCTGCGGCTGTCCGACGACCAGGAGACCGACGACGAGGGCTGCCTGTCCTTCCCCGGTCTGCAGTATCCGACGGCCCGCGCCCACGGCGTCGTGGCCACGGGTTTCGACCTCCACGGCGAGCCGGTCACGCTGGACGGAACCGGCCAGCTGGCCCGCTGCGTGCAGCACGAGACCGACCACCTGGACGGCATTCTGTTCATCGACCGCCTGGACCCGGCTCAGCGCAAGCTGGCCATGAAGGAGATCCGCGCCGCCGAATGGTGGGGCGAGCCGGTCCCGGTTGTGCGGGAATCACCGCACCCGACCCGCGGGAAGGCGTACTAGGGCATGCGACTCGTCTTCGTGGGCACCCCGGCAACGGCGGTGCCCTCGCTGGACGCGCTGCTCAAGTCGCGGCACGAGGTCGCTGCCGTGGTCACCCGGCCGGACGCCCCGGCGGGCCGCGGGCTCCGCGTGGCCCCGAGCCCGGTGGCGCAGCGCGCCGAGTCGGCCGGCCTGGAGGTGCTCAAGCCGGTTAAGCCGGGCGATCCAGATTTCCTGGCCCGGCTGCAGCACATCGCGCCCGCATGCTGCCCGGTCACCGCGTACGGCGCGCTGATCCCGCAGCGGGCCCTGGACATCCCCTCTCGCGGCTGGGTCAACCTGCACTTCTCCCTGCTGCCAGCCTGGCGCGGCGCGGCGCCGGTGCAGCACGCGATACTGCACGGCGACGAACTCACCGGCGCTACCACGTTCCTGATCGTCGCCGCGCTGGACGCGGGCCCGGTCTTCGGCGTGGTCACTGAGCAGATCCGGCCGGCCGACACCGCGGGCGACCTGCTGGAGCGGCTGGCCGTTTCCGGTGCCGAGCTGCTGGTGGCGACCATGGACGGCATCGAGTCCGGCGAACTGGTGGCGCGCGCGCAGCCTGCGGACGGAGTGAGCCTGGCGCCGAAGATCACGCCGGAGGATGCCCAGGTGCGATGGGGCGACCCGGCCATCGCGGTCAGCCGCATGGTTCGCGCGTGCACGCCGGCCCCGGGCGCGTGGACGGCGCTGAACGGCACCAGGATCAAGCTGTGGCCGCTGGCCGGCATCGCCACAGATGATCATGACGGCCGGCCCGCCCCGGGGCAGCTGCGCGTGCTGGGGTCCCAGGTCCTGGTCGGCACCGGAACCCAGCCGGTCCAGCTCGGCGACGTACAGCCGCGCGGCAAACGCCGGATGCCGGCCGCGGACTGGGCGCGAGGGCTGCGGCTCGGCCCGTCCGGCGCCCTGCTGGGCTGAGGTACCGGCCCGAGATGCCACCTCGCGGACACGCCAAGCCGGCCAGGCCGAAGCGGACCAGGGCAGACCCGGCCCGCGGCGTAGCGTTCAAGGTTCTCTCCGCCGTTGCGGAACGGGACGCCTACGCCAACCTGCTGCTGCCTGCGCTGCTGCGGGACAGCGGGCTGACCGGGCGGGACGCGGCACTGGCGACCGAGCTGGCCTATGGCACCCTGCGTGGCCAGGGCAGTTACGACGCCATCCTGGCCATCTGCAGCGACCGGGATCTCGACCGCATCGACCCGCCGCTGCGCCCGGTGCTGCGGCTCGGCGCGCACCAGCTTCTGGCCACCCGGATCGGCGCGCACGCCGCGGTCGCGACCTCGGTGGACCTGGCCCGGGACGTGGCGGGCCCGCGTCCGGCCGGATTCGTCAACGCGGTGCTGCGCCGGGTCGCCACCCGGGACTTTGAGAGCTGGCTCGAGATCGCCGCGCCGAGCCGCGCTGAGGACATCGTCGGCCACCTGTCGATCAGGTACAGCCATCCGCGCTGGATCGTCAGCGCGCTGGCCGACGCGCTCGCCGAGAGCCCGGAATCCGGCCTGGCCGAGACCGAGGCGGCGCTGGCCGCGGGCGGTGAGCGCCCGCGGGTCACCCTGTGCGCCGTGCCCGGGCAGGCCGATCCCGCCGAGCTGGTCGCGGCGGGCGCCGAGCCCGGCCGGTGGTCACCGTACGCCGCGGCGCTGGCCGAGGGGGACCCGGCGCAGGTTCCAGCGGTGGCGCAAGGCCGGGCCGCGGTCCAGGACGAGGCCAGCCAGCTGGCCGCGCTCGCGCTGGCCAGGGTGGACGCTCCCGGGAACGACACCGGCCTGGCCGGTGCCCGGTGGCTCGACGTCTGCGCGGGACCGGGCGGCAAGGCGCGGCTGCTCGCCGCGCTCGCCGGGGCCAGCGGGGCGCGCCTGCTGGCCGCGGACGTGCGCCCGCACCGGGCCCAGCTGCTGCAGGCCGCCCTGGCCGGAGCGGCCCGGGGCGCCGCTGTGCCCGGAGCGGCCCGGGGCGCCGCTGTGCCCGGAGCGGCCCACGGCGCCGCGGCTGCGGTGGTGGCGGCCGACGGGACTGCCCCGGCGTGGCGGCCCGGGAGCTTCGGCCGGGTGCTGGCCGACGTGCCGTGCTCGGGGCTCGGGGCCCTGCGCCGCCGGGCCGAGGCCCGCTGGCGCCGGTCGCCCGAAGACGTCACCGCGCTGGTTCCTTTGCAGCGCGCCCTGCTGGCCGCGGCGCTCGATTCGGCTGCGCCCGGCGGCGTCGTGGCCTACGTCACCTGCTCTCCGCACGTCGCCGAGACCCGTGACGTGGTCACGGCCGTCCTGGCCGGGCGGGACGACGTCCAGGTGCTCGACGCGCCGGCCGTCCTGCCCGAGGTTCCCGGCCTGCGCTGCCCGGAGCCGCACGGCGCCTTCGCGCAGTTCTGGCCGCACCGGCACGGGACCGACGCGATCTTCCTGGCCCTGCTGCGCCGGAACGGCTGACCCGCTGACCCGCTGAAATGGCCGGCAAGCGAATCGCGGTTTAACGTCAGTTTTCAAGATTCGCCCTATATGTAAAGCTTCACCAACCGATTCCCGTTCATTAACGAAACGGTCGGCCTACGGCGACCCTGATCCGACTGGATCGTGCTGGTTGCAATTACCGGCACTTCCGGATGGAGCAGGCCTATGCCCGAACTCACCAGACGCCGCCTCCTGACTGCTGCAGGGGCAGCGGCCACCGCGGCCTTCGCCGCCGAATTCCTGCCGCGGAACGTCCGCAAGGCACTCGCGTCCGGGCCGCCGCGCGGCGCGGGGCAGCTCAGCGACATCAAGCACGTGGTGATCCTGATGCAGGAGAACCGGTCGTTCGACCACTACTTCGGCATGCTTCCCGGCGTCCGGGGCTTCTCCGACCCCACCGCCATCAAGCTGCCCGACGGCAACCCGGTGTGGTACCAGCCCGCTCCGACCACTCCTCCACCCACCGACCCAACTGAGTACACGAACCCGGACGGCTACCTGCTGCCGTTCCGGCTCAACACGCAGACCACCAGCGCCCAGGCCATTCCGTCCACCAGTCACGCCTGGTACTACCAGCACACGTCCTGGGACAACGGCGCGATGGACGGCTTCGTCACTTCTCACCTGGCGGCGAACGGCAACAACGGCCCGTTCACCATGGGCTACTACAACTCCGAAGACATCCCGTTCCAGTGGGCGCTGGCCGAGAACTTCACCATCTGCGACAACTACCACTGCTCGGTGCTCGGCCCGACCTGGCCGAACCGGCTGTACCACTGGAGCGCCTGGATCGACCCGCAAGGCGTCGGCGGCGGCCCGATCACCAGCAACATCGATCCCGTCCCGTACGAGTGGATGACCTACCCGGAGGCGCTGACCGCGGCCGGCGTGAGCTGGCAGATCTACCAGGAGGTCGACAACTACGAGACCAACCTGCTGGAGATGTTCAAGAACTTCCAGAACGCGCCGGTGAACTCCACGCTGTTCCAGAGCGGGATGCGGACCTTCTCGCCGGGCCAGTTTGAGTATGACGCCATGCATGACCGGCTGCCCACCGTGTCCTGGCTGATACCCACCAGCTACCAGTCCGAGCACCCGGATTACACCCCGGCGGCCGGCGCCGACTTCGTGGCCAGCAAGATCGACGCGATCGCCGCCAACCCCGACGTCTGGGCCAAGACGGTGTTCATCCTCAACTACGACGAGAACGACGGCCTGTTCGACCACGTCGTGCCGCCCACCCCGCCGGCCGGCACGCCGAACGAGTTCATCACCGTTCCCGGCAACCCCGACTGGCCGATCGGCGCCGGGTTCCGGGTGCCGTGCATCATCGTCTCGCCGTGGACCCAGGGCGGCTGGGTCGCCAGCGAGACCTTCGACCACACGTCATCGCTGCAGTTCCTCGAGCTGCTCACCGGCGTGACGATCCCCAACATCACGCCCTGGCGCCGGGCCACGTTCGGCAACCTGACCTCAGCATTCGGGTTCCCGCAGTTCCCCAGCGCCGTGCCGGGCCTGCCCAGCACCAAGGCCACGCTGGCGCAGGCCGTGCACAACGTCAACTACCTGCCGGAGCCGACGTTCCCCGGCGCCAATCAGACGCCCCCGGTGCAGGAGACCGGCCCGCGTCCCCGCCCGCGCAACACCACCCGCGAGAGCTGACGGTCCGGGAAAGAGGAGAACCTACGTGTCTGCAGACTCAGTCAACCCAATCCCGGCCAGCACCGGCCAGCCGGACGCGGCGACGCCAACGGCCACCGGACGCCGGTCCCGGCGGCGGATAACCAAGCTGTCCTGGACAGCTGGCATCGCCGTGGTCGTCCTCGGCGCGCCGACCGCCGCTTTCGGCATCGCCGGGAGCTTCGGCACGACGCACGGGACCAAGGTCGCCAACGCGCCGCAGAGCAACCTCAAGTATGAGCGCAGCGGGCCGTCCGCCTTCCGCTTCCATCCGGCAGCCGGCCACGCGCTCCCAGCCACGACCGGCGATTTCGACGCCTACGTGGCGGCCGCAGGCGGAGACGAAGTCCTTCAGGTCAACGTCTCCACTGACACGATCACCGCTGCCTACGGCGCCGACACGGCCGAGGGCGTGGCGGTCACACCGAACAATTCGCAGGCCTTCATCGCCGAGACCGGCCAGTACGACGTGATACCGGTCAACGTCGCCACCGGCGCGGAAGGGACCCCGATCGAGGTCGGTGCCTACCCGCAGGACGTGGCGGTCTCACCCGATGGCAGCACCGTCTACGCGACCCTGACCGGTGGCGACACCGGGCCAGGCGGCTCGAACCAGGTCGCGGTCATCAGCACCGCCACCGACACCGTGACCGGTGATATCACCGTCGGCACGGGCCCCCGGCAGGTCGCGTTCAGCCCGGACGGGACCCGCGCCTACGTCACCACCGAGAACGGTGTCGACGTAATCGACACCGCCGCCAACCGGGTCGTCGCGGCCATCAACATCCCCACCGGGGCGCAGGGCCTCGCGGTCAGCCCGAATGGCAGCACGGTGTACGTCACCAGCCCGCAAACCGGCCAGCTGGTGGTGATCAGCGCCGCTCGTGATCGCGTGGTCGCCGACATCCCGGCCGGCGCCGAGCCGTACTCAGTAGCCGTCACGCCGGACGGCAGCACTGCGTACGTGACCGACATGAACTCCGACTCGGTGATGGCGATCAACACGGCCACCGACCGCACGGTCGCGAACATAGCGGTCGGCGAGCTGCCTGGCTCCGTGGCCGTCACGCCGGACGGCTCGCAGCTCTGGGTCGGCAACATCCTGGACGGCGACATCACCGTCATCAGCCCGGCGACCAACACCGTGGCCGGCACCATCGACGGCGCGCCGGGCGTGGCGCCGCCGCCGGCCAGCACCGGCACGCTGGACGGCGCGCCCGTCGGCATCACGTTCGTCGGGGCATAGCGCTCGTCATGCCATTGCCGGGCTTGTTGGCCGCACTGGTGTGGCTGGTGTGGCGAACGGGACCAGTGGAACACCACAGCGACGACTCAGGCCGACCGACCGGCTAGCGGGCGGCACCGGTGAGGGCGCGCCCACGGCCGCGGGTCACCCGGCCGGTGCCGATGTCGGCGCGCTGGCCCTGCGCGTACCCGTCCCGGTAGCCGGTCCCGCTGTAGGTGACCCGCGCGGTGCGGGTCAGCGGGTAGGCCCGCTCCGCCTCGCCCCGGATGACCTGCGCCCGGTCGGCCAGGACCAGCGCGGTCCGGGAGCTGCCGGCGTCGTCAGGGCTGGCCGCCCGGCAGGCGGCCGCGTGCTCGGCGGCGCGGACCCTGGAGATCACGGCGGTGGCGAAGCCGAGCAGCCAGCTGCGCCGCCAGGCCCGCGGGTTGTGGCTCCAGGCGGGCACCTGCGCACCGGCCAGCCCGTGCCACATCTGGATCAGCACCGAGGTGTACAGCAGGTCGGTGCGCTCGATGTCTGACGCGTACCCGAACACGTGGATCCGGGCGCCCGGGCGGGTGGTCGCGACCATGATGCACTGGCAGCGCAGCGCGGAGCCGAGACCGCACAGCAGGTGGGCTTTGACCCGCGCCCAGGGGTTGTCGATGTCAAGCAGCCGGTTGGACGGCCGGTCGGTCTCGGGCCGGTCGGCCGCGAGCAGCGCCCGGTCGATCCCGTACTTGGCCATCAGCTCAGCGGCCTTGGCCGTCAGCGCCTGCGCCTCCGGCGGTGTCACGCTCTCGTCCTCTGCCTTGGCCAGCAGCTTGCGGACGCGGTCAAGCAGCCTGCTCGATGCCTCGGTGTTCAACGAGCGCCTCCTCGGCGGGTTGGGCTTCGAAT
>Ga0335075_10006115_pt1 | contig 18604 bp, 16 predicted proteins | sample Lox_Sample_24_FD_206723 | JGI IMG/M metagenome (GOLD analysis project Ga0335075, IMG submission 206723) | Soil microbial communities from Loxahatchee National Wildlife Refuge, Florida, United States - Lox_Sample_2.4 | ecosystem: Environmental > Terrestrial > Soil > Wetlands | place: USA... | reverse complement strand
GCCTCGATACTTTATCTTCATCCTGGGGTATAGGGACCTCGTGCCCACCGAGATGAAACCCAAAGTCCCGGCTCGAGCTAAATCCCACGCGTCCTTGGGTGCACGAGAACTCGCCACCCGCGGGTCACCCAACGTCCTGGTCCGCTTCTTGCGCATCCTCGGGCCAGGCGTGATCGCAGGGGCTTCGGACGACGATCCTTCCGGGATCGGTACCTACTCCGTCGCTGGTGCTTCGCTCGGATTTTCGACCCTTTGGACCGCGCTGATCACGCTGCCGATGATGGCGGCAGTGCAATACATTGCCGCTCGCATCGGTCTTGTGACCGGGCTCGGCTTCGGCTCGATCCTGCGGCGGTACTATCCGGCTTGGGTCGCGATCGGCATCGCCCTAGCACTCCTCGTCGCCAACACGATCAACGCCGGAGCCGACATCGGGGCCATCGCAGCCGCAGTCAACCTGCTGGCACCGCGCGTCTCCATCACCGCGCTCGTCATCCCAATCGGCGCGATGCTCCTAGCCTTTCAATGGTGGGGATCGTACCGGTTGCTCACCTCGATTTTCAAGTGGCTCGCACTGGCACTCTTTGCCTATATCGCGGCTGCAGTTCTCGCGCATCCCAACTGGCAGGAGGTGCTGCTGGGAACCTTCGTTCCGCGCATCCGCTTCGATTCCAGCTACCTCACCACGCTGGTTGCAATCCTCGGAACGACGATCTCTCCCTATATGCTCTATTGGCAGGCGAGTCAGGAGGTGGAAGAGGACATCGCGCTGGGACGCACCTCGCTGCGCCAACGCCGCGGAACGACGCCACGCGAGCTGCGCTATGCAGCGATCGACATCGGCATCGGCATGCTCTTCTCCAACATCGTGATGTACTTCATCATCACGGCAACGGGGGCGACGCTCTACGCGAGTGGCCACCATCAGATCCAGACGGCAACCGACGCCGCGCGGGCGCTCGCACCGCTCGCCGGCCAGTGGTCGCAGTGGCTCCTGGCTCTTGGTTTGATCGGCTCGGGAATTCTCGCCGTCCCCGTCATGACGATCTCTTCGGCGTATGCGCTCGCCGGTGCGTTAGGCTGGAAAGAGGGCCTGAACTTCGATCCCACGCGGGCGCCGCACTTTTACGCCATCATCGCCGGATCGACGCTGGTCGGGATGGAGATCAATTTTTCGGGACTTGGAACGATAGCGGCGCTCTTTTGGAGCGCCGTGATCAACGGCCTTCTCGCACCCATCGTGCTTTTCGTTCTGATGCTCGTCGCCAACAATCGCAAGATCATGGCAGAGAACGTGAACGGCTGGCTGCTCAACGTGCTCGGCTGGACGACCACCGTCATAATGGCCGTCGCGGCGATCCTCCTCGTGGTATACGCGAACGGCGGCTGACCTCAGTCGACCAGTGCAACCTCGCTGAGACGGTTGAGCTGCGCGGTTGTGTCGAAAAGCGCCGATCCCAGATGCGGAGCAAGCACGATACGTTGACCGTTCACGTTCGCGTAGGCAAAGTCGCCTTGCTCACGCCAGTGCCGAATACCGAAGATGTCTTTGTACGTCGACCAGTCGCTGTCTCTGCCATGCGCAACGACGACCTCGAAGCCGGAGTTGCCGATCACGTCGCGCAGCAAGCGCACCCGGTGCGGAAGAACCTCGCGGATGTAGGCCTCATCCATCGACCGGTTCGCCTTGGGGAGTAGCTCCGAGAGCAGCGTCTCTCCGTCAACCCGACCGAGTTGTTCGGACTGGTAGCGGTACAACTGGTCGTCCGTCGGATCGTCGATTCCTTGGCGGCGCAACATGAGATGCGACATCGCGCGCCACGTGCGCTGACTCTTCGGCAAGCGCCAAAAATAAAAGCGCGAGGCGTCGGGGCTGTAGTCGGCCCGCAGATCCGCCGTGCGGGGAAATTCGCTGCGAGCGGCGGGATGCGCAGCCGTGAAGGTGCCTAAGAGGCCCTCCTCCATCCCGAGGAAGAGCACGTCGCCCTCCTCGTTCCCAAAACCAATGAAATCCTCGAAGCTCTTCCCTGAGTCCAGCATCCTGACGGTCTTCTTCCTTGAAGCGCGTTCCTAGGCGGTATTTCGTCCGGGGCAATCTCTTGGTTTAGCCGCTAGACGCTTGCCGGTATTGCTTGCAGCGGGGCGGGACGCCCCTACCGCGCTTCAGTAAAGCCGGCGGGGACGCCGAAAAGAGCGGCACCGGAATTGTCGATACGACGGACGTTGCCGTTCTCCGTCACGATCGCGAAGCCGCCTTTGACTGCGGTACCCAGCAGGCAGAGAAGCGCGCAGCACAGCGAAGCAAGCACCGATTTCATGCTCGTGCCGAGCACGCCGGCGATCCCTCCGCCTTCGGGCTCCGGACCTTAACGGAAACTTTGCCCGCAAGGGCGTACGGCCACTCGAACCCAGCTCGAAGTCGTCCCGGCCACGCCGATAATCTGAACAGGGCCGTGCTCATTGCCGGCCACCCAACCTCCGCAGAGGACCGCAGAAGAACCTCATGGATTCGACGCAGCAGATATATCACACGTTCGGCGCCATCGCAACGCCGGAGCAGATCCGCCAGGGCATCCTTCTGAGCCGCCATGCGCTCGCATGGTGGGCGGCTCAAGGCGTCGCGGGACAGCTCATCCTCTGCGTGGTCCTCTTCGCACTCATCGGTGTCTTCTTCACCTTCATGCTCGCCTTCTTTCGCAAGATGCCGCTGCCCGAGAGACACGCGATCGCGCAAGAGCACGTCAACGAAGAGATTCGCCGCCGTCAGCGCGCGGTACGGCAGGTCCGCTACTAGCGAATCGCTAGCTACCCGCTAACGATACGCCGACTCGATCAGGTCGGCGTAGCGCTGCTCGACGACGCGGCGCATGACCTTCATCGTCGGCGAGAGCTCTCCGTCTTCGATCGTGAGATCGCGCGGCAGGATCGCAACGCGCCGGACCTGCTCGTACGAGGCGAGGTCTTTGGTCTGTTCGGCAACCTCGCTCTGCATGAATTCACGTACGTCGGCGCGCGTCGCCAGCAGCGGCCACGGCAGCTCTTCGGCGATACGGAGCTGCTCACGGAGCAGCGTCCAATGCGGAACGAGCACGGCGGCAGGATACGGACGCCCTTCACCGACCAGCATGACCTGACTGACGTAGAGCGAGCGTTTGATCGCGGTCTCCACGCGTGCGGGCGCAATGAATTTTCCGCCGGAGGTTTTGATGAGTTCGCGCTTACGGTCGGTGATGCGCAGGTAACCGTCGGCGTCGAGCTCGCCGATGTCGCCGGTCAGCAACCATCCGTCAGACGTGAAGACCGACGGATCGTGATGATAGTAACCCTTCATCACGTTCGGCCCGCGCACCAGGATCTCGCCGTCTTCGGCGATCCGTACGCTGACGCCGGGGATGGGTTTGCCGACGGTGCCGTAACGATTGTCGACCACGCGGTTGACCGAGATCACGGGTGAGGTCTCGGTCTGCCCATAGCCTTCACAAATGACGACTCCCGCCCCCGCAAACGTGTACGCGACGTCGCGGTGGAGCGGAGCACTGCCGCAGACGAAGTAGACGAGCCGGTCGAGCCCGAGCAGGGGGCGCAGCTTGCGCAACACGACGAGCCACGCTGCCGCGTAACGAAGCCGCAGCAGGAATGAGGGGCGGCCGTCTGCGCGCGCGGCGGCGAAGATACGACCGGTGCGCAGCGCCCACGGCACGAGGTAGGCGCGCAGGCCGCCGGCTTCCCGCGAGCGCGTCAGGATGCCGTTGAGCACCCGCTCCAAGAGCCGCGGCACAACGCTCATCACATGTGGCCGAATGTCATGCAGATCGGCGACCAAACGGTCCGGCACCGAGACGATGCAGGTGAGCCGCGAGTAGACGTACCCGATGAGGTTGGTGTGTTCCATGATGTGCGCGTACGGAAGCACGGAGAGCCCGACGCCGTCGCTCGGGATACCTTGCAGGCCGTAACTCCAGGCACTCGCGGCGTTGGAGGCAATGTTGTCGTGCGAGAGCATCACGCCTTTGGGATCGCCCGTCGTCCCCGACGTGTAGATGAGCACGGCGAGATCATCCGGCTTGATCGAATCGTGAAACTCACCGAAGCGGCCGGGTTCCGCCGCATACAGGGCGGCGCCGCGCGATTCGAATTCGGCGAGCGTTCCGGCTCCCTCGCCCTCGAACTGAACGATCGGCGTACCCAGCGGCGCGGCCTGCGCAACGCGCCGCGCGTCTTGCGCCGTCTCCACGAAGACCAGCTTGGGCGAACAATCACGCAGGATGAATTCCAGTTGATCGGCGGCTAAAGTAGCGAAGAGCGGAACGCAGACGCAGCCCGCCGCCAGGATGCCGAAGTCCGCCACGATCCAGTCGATGCGGTTGTGTGAGACCAGCGCGACGCGATCGCCACGCTCGATCCCGAAAGCACGCAGGGCATAGGCGATCGCTGCGATACGATCATGCAGAGCAGAGGTCGAAACGTAGCGGAAATCCGCGCCGTCGCGACGCTCTCCAAAGACGCGCTCGCGCGGTTGCCGCAACGATTCCAACACCAAAGCCGGCAGCGTCTGTTTAGAAACCGTCGCCGCCAAAATAATTCGCCTTACATTGCACCGCAATGCAAGAACTTTTGTCGTCAGCGAATAAACCCTCTCGCACGTCACCCACGTCGGCATAGAGGTACCTGCGTATGTTGCGAGGGCTCTTTCGAGCTGTCGGCCTTCTTCTGTTCGTGTCGGTCGGTACCGCCCCGGCATATGCCGACGTAGCGGATGCGCAGGCACTCACGGGCGCCGTGATCCACTCCGCAAATGCTGCGCTCGAAGAAGCGCTCAGCCACGATCAAGTTGCTCAGGCAAAACCGGTCGGCGAAGTCGAGCGCCCGCTGCGGAAGCCGGGCCTCCCTCTCGGACTCGCCTACACACTGGACGGCTCGATCGCGTTTCCGTTCGGTCACGTCACCGACGGCAATCCCAACGTGCGCCTTCCCGGCGGCTTCGACGCGGTGCTCGGCTACGGCTTCACCCGGCAGTTGCGACTCCAAGCCGGCTATTACGTCGTTCAAGAATATCCCGTCGGTTTCAGCACGGGCAAAGTACCGTTGTATCTGCAAGGCCTCAGCGCGCCGATCGGCACGGCACCCCTCGCGGGCAACGATGCGACGGTTCGCAACGGCATCTTCGTGGCGAATCTCCAGACGCTCGTGCAGATCGGAAAGCTCCCGATCGTGATCTCGCCCACCTACGTTGCGAGGACCGGAACCGTGGGCGGGCATTCCGATCTCATTCCCGTCGAGATCAACGGATTCGCGCAGCTCGTCCACCTGCGCACGTTTCAGTACAAACTGCTCGGCTTCACGATTCCGTTTCTCTCGACGCCCAAGATGTTCGGGACCTATACGATTGCGCCGCAGTGGCTGATGCAGACCGCCGGCGCGAACACGAAGAACAGTCCGCAGCTCTTCCAGCTGATGTACCTCGAGTATCGGGCCAATGCGAAGACGACGTTCTTTCTCCAGCCGTCGCTGCTGCAGAACTATACGCCGGTCGACGCCTATCCCGAGCACATTCCGACGCTGATCTACGGCTTCTCGTACCGGCTCGATCGGCTCTTCTATCTGCAAGGTCAAGTGAGCACGGGAACCCCGGTCAATCCGAACAACGGGGGTATCGGGATCAGGGCGGTCACCTGCCAACAACTTCCCTGCTCGCCGAGCCAAGTCGCGCCGACGATCGGCGGTCTCAAAGCTTCACAAGTTCAGTTGATGCTCGGCTTTGGTAAGCCACAGGTGGTGCCGCTGTGAGAGAGGTTCTTTTGCGCACGTGCGCGCGTACACTGGTGGGTCTGCTCGCACTTTCGTTCGGGGTCAGCGGTTGCGGCGGCGGCACGAAAGCCGCAGCACCGTTGCCTCCCGGAAACGTCACGGGCGCTAGCGGAAGCGGCCTCACCGCACGCATCGTCGGTGTCGGCGACAGCTTGACGGCGGGCGAGCAGTCCGAGGCGCTTTTGGGTGCGACGATCTCCCCGAATCCGATCGCCGGATCGCCCTTTCCGATCGTTCCGGAGACGCAAGGAAACGGCTATTACGCGCTCATTTGGTCACAGGCCAACGGGGGCGCCGATCCACTAGCGCTTGCGACCTCGCCGCTCCCGCTCATGGCACCGCCCGGCCTTGGAACGATCCTCGTCCCCACGAGCACGAATGGACTGACCTCGATCACCACGCCGTGCGCAGGAACCAACGGTGCGGCCTTCTCGCGCTCCACCGCACTGACGGCGCGTCTCAATCCGACGGCGACGCCACTCGATGTTGCGATTCCAGGGCAGACCCTTCACGAGGCACTCTATCAGACGCAACCGACCGGCACGTGCACGGGTGCCGGCTTGCCGACGGCGCTCGCCGGCCTCAACGCGATCCTCAACGCAGAGAACCAGACGTTCTATCCGATCTTGGGGACGTTCCCTGCGGGGACGACGCAAGTCCAAGCAGCGGTCTCACTGCAACCGACGCTTGCGCTTGTGTGGCTCGGATCCAACGATCTTTTGAAGTACCTCTTCACCAACGGTGCCGTCGGACCGACGAGTGCGGCCGCCTTTCAAACCGACATGCTCAACGTCATCGCGAGCCTGCAAGGCGCCGGCGCGAAGGTCGCCGTCGCCAACCTCGTCGATGTTCTCGGCACGGCGCAGTTCACGCCGGTCGCCGCGCTGCCGGCAGCGCTCGGCACAAGCGGTGTGCCGAGCGCATTGCAGGCACCCATCGCGAGCGCCGTCGGCACATTTCTGGCCGGATTCAACGTCGGCAGCGGCGGCTATCTGACGCTCACCGGTTCGAACAAGATTCTCACGGTCGTGCAAGGCGCGATTCCGGCGATCGAGCAGGGGACGCCGCCGGCGACCGCACTCGCCGCGGGGTTCGCGGAGTTGCAAGCCTCAGCGACGCCGTTCGCCGTCGGCGATTATGTCAGCGACTCAGTCGCAGCGAACGCAGCCGCGCTCAACGCCGCATACAACAGCGCAATCGCAGCCGCAGTCAGCAAGCGAGGCGCGGCGCTGGTCGATGTGCATGCAACGTTCGTGCAAGCGGAGCAAGCCCCCGGAGAGCTCTTACCGGTCACCGGCAAGTGCTGTTCCCTGCTTTACGGAGGAGGCTTCTTCAGCCTCGACGGCTTGCATCCGTCGAACACCGCATACGCCGTCGTCGCCAATTTGTTCATCGCGGCAATCGACGGAACGTACGGCGCAACCATCCCCACCATCTCAGCCTCGCAACTCGCCACGATCAACGCTACCGACCTCTACTCTCCGCACTAATCGAACCGGTCAATCACATGCGGTGAAACACAGTTCGGCGTACTGCACTGGAAGCCAAGCATGGTCGAGCAACGCCGGCCCCGAGCGGCTGGTTGCCAGAGGGGACGAGCTTCTCTATCCCGACGGAGTATGGGCGTTGCGCGACCGACTGGGTTAAGGGTGCTCGCGAGACGGGGGCCGGGGGCGCCTGGCGCCGAGCAGCAGGACTTGTACTCTATTAAAAGTATCAAACTATTGATTTAATATGGCCAGCCGGAAGCCGAAGACGCCAGCCGACGAGATGCTGCGGGGACCGATCAAGAGCAAGACGGTCTTTCCGGTACTGGTTCTGCATATGCTCGAGGCGGAGCCCGACCACGGCTTTGGGCTGATGCAGCGTATCGACGCCGTCACCAGTGGCCTGCTCGCTACCAATACCAATACGATCTATCCGTTGCTGCGCCGGCTCGAAGAGCGCGGCTTCATCCACGGGGCGTGGGAGCATCCCACCAAACGGTCGCGGCGCTTCTACCGCATTACGCCCTCCGGGCGCGAGCGGCTGGCGCGCATCAAGACCAATATGCTGCCATATCTCGAGCTGATCGAAACGTCCGTCGGTCGGCTGCGCGCGGAACTCTACGGACCGCACTCCGCCACACAGGAGCGATCAGCTTCATGAGCACCTATCGCGCGCCTCTCGCCGACATGCAGTTCGTCTTGCGCGAACTCGCCGGCGTCGAGGCGATCACCAAGCTCCCCGGCTACGAAGATGCGGCCGACGTCGTCGACGCGATCCTCGAAGAGGCCGCGACCTTTGCAAGTGAAGTCCTCGATCCAATCAACGCCACCGGCGACCGCGCGGGCTGCACCTGGCATGCGGGTGAGGTGAGTACGCCCCAAGGCTTCAAAGAAGCATACAAACAGTTCGCCGGCGCCGGCTGGATCGGTTTGCCCGTCCCACCGGAGTACGGAGGCCAAGGGCTTCCGCAGTTGCTGCTCGGGCCGACCTTGGAGATGTGGAACGCCGCGAACGTCGGTTTTGCGAATGGGCCGCTGCTCAACCAAGGCGCGATCGAAGCGATCGAGCTCACCGGATCAGACGAACAGAAACACCGTTACATTCCCAAACTCGTCTCCGGTGAGTGGACGGGGACGATGTGCCTGACGGAACCCCAGGCGGGTTCCGATCTCGCCGCGGTGCGCAGCAAAGCCGTCCCGGAAGGCGACCACTACCGCATCAGCGGTCAGAAAATCTTCATCACCTTCGGCGAGCACGACATGGCCGCCAACGTCGTGCATCTCGTCCTCGCGCGGCTCCCCGATGCGCCTGAAGGGACCAAGGGCATCTCGCTCTTCATCGTGCCGAAGTTTCTGGTCAATGCCGACGGGTCGCTCGGCGAGCGCAACGACGTGCATTGCAGCGGCATCGAGCACAAGCTCGGGATCAACGCAAATCCGACGTGCACGCTCAACTACGGTGAGCGTAGCGGCGGTGCAACCGGATATCTGATCGGCGAACCCAACCGCGGGCTCGAGTACATGTTCATCATGATGAATGCCGCCCGATTTTCGGTCGGCGTGCAAGGATATGCGATCGCCGATCGTGCCTATCAGAGTGCGCTCGCATATGCCAAAGAGCGCGTGCAGGGGCGTGACATCGGGCAGCTCGGTTCGCGCACGGGGCAAGCCGTCCCGATCATCAAACACCCCGACGTGCGTCGCATGCTTCTCACCATGAAGGCGCAGATCGAGGCGATGCGCGCGCTTTCGTACGTGACGGCCGCCGCGCTGGACCTCTCGCTGCGGCATCCCGATGAGAACGTGCGCAAGGAGCAGAAGGCGTTCATCGAGCTGATGATCCCGGTCGTCAAAGGCTGGTGCACCGAGACGGCAGTCGACGTCTGCTCGATGGCAGTGCAGGTCTTCGGCGGGATGGGCTACATCGAAGAGACCGGCATCGCCCAACAGTACCGCGACGTGCGCATCACGCCGATCTACGAAGGGACGACCGGCATCCAGGCGATGGATCTCGTCGGACGCAAGCTGCTGCGCGATATGGGGACGACCGTCACACGCGTCGTCAAACAGATGAAGGCGTTCGTCGCCCAACTCAAAGGCGAGCAAAACCCAGACCTGGCGGCCATCGCCGCACAACTCGAGCGCGGCGTCGACGTCTTGGCTGAGACCTCGACCTGGATCGGTATGAACGCGATGGGCGATCTGCGCAAGAGCTTCGCGTGTTCGGTCCCGTACCTCCGGCTGTGGGGTGTCGTCGCCGGCGGCTGGCAGATGGCGCGCGCGGCGCAGATCGCGGTGCAACGGCTCGGCAGCGGGGCGGCTGAGCGTGATTTCTACGAAGCGAAGATCGTCACGGCGCGCTTTTACGCCGATCACATCCTCAGCCAAAGCTCGTGGTTGCGCCAACAGATCGTTGAAGGCTCGGCCTCGGTGATGCGGTTGACCGACGAACAATTCGAACTCGATCGCAAGACGACGGTGAACGCGTGAAGACCGCCGACGCCGGCAACGTCCGGATCATCACCCTGGACAACCCACCGATCAACGCCCTCTCCTTCGCGCTCTCGGGCGAACTGCTCGAGGCGATCGAGGGCGCGGAGGCGCAGACGTCGGTGAGCGCCGTCGTCCTCACCGGCGCGAACGGCCTCTTCAGCGGCGGCGCCGACATCAACGACTTCCAGCGCGAACCGACTCCGGAGACCAAGACGATTCGCGACGTCATCGCACGGATCGAGCGCGGCACGAAGACATACGTCGCGGCGATCGACGGGAACGCGCTCGGCGGCGGCCTCGAACTCTCGCTCGCCTGCGACTACCGCCTTGGAACGCCGCGCGCGAAGGTCGGCTTGCCGGAGATTCGCCTCGGGCTCATCCCCGGAGCAGGCGGCACGCAACGCTTGCCGCGACTCATCGGTGCGCAAGCCGCACTCGAGCTCATGCTCAAAGCCGAGACGATCCCCGCCGCACGCGCCAAGGAACTCGGACTCCTCGACGACGTGATCGATGGCGACGTCGTCGAGGCGGCCGTGGCATGTGCGCAGCGCGCGGTGACGAGCGAACCGAAGCGACGCGTCTCGCAGCGCAAAGCCTTCATCGCCGCCGGAATGCACGCGTTCATGCTCCCCTTCGTCGCGGCGCAAGCGCACAAGATGGCGCCGCCCGAAGAGAACGGCGGCTTCGCCGCGCACAAACTCATCGATGCGGTCCAAGCGGCGATCGAACTCGACTTTCCACGCGGTTTGGCGCGCGAGTACCGGCTCTTCGACGAACTCGTCCACTCCGCGCCCGCGCACGCGCTCATGCACCTGTTCTTCGCCGAACGCGAGCTGGCAAAGATTCCCGGTCTCGATCCGGCGACGCCGCGCGAGATCGCCCGTGCCGGCGTGATCGGCGCCGGGACGATGGGGACCGGGATCGCCATCACCTTCGCCGCCGCCGACATCCCGGTCACGGTCGTCGAGCCCAAAGACGAGCAGGTCGAACGCGCCAAGCAGATGGTCTTCGGCATGTTCTCCCATCAGGTCCAGCGCGGACGGCTCACGCAAGAGGAAGCGTGGCGCCGCGCGCAACTGATCACCTTCGAAAGCGAATTTGGCGCACTGGCCGAGGCGGACGTCGTGGTCGAGGCCGTCTTCGAGGATATGGACGTCAAGAAGGACGTCTTTCGCAAGCTCGATGCCGTCGCGAAACCAGGGGCGATCTTGGCAAGCAATACCTCCACGCTCGACATCGATGCGATGGCACAGCAGACGGGGCGGCCCGGCGACGTCGTCGGCCTGCACTTCTTCGCGCCCGCCAATATCATGAAGCTGCTCGAAATCGTGCGCGGTGCGCAAACCTCCGCCCAAACGCTGGTTACCGCGATGAAGCTGGGAAAGACGCTGCGGAAGATCAGCGTCCTCTCCGGCAACGCCTTCGGGTTTATCGGCAACCGCATGATCTTCGACTACTCGCGCGAGGCGATCTACCTTGCCGAAGAGGGCGTCCCGCCCGAACGCGTTGATTCGGTGATGAAGGCATTCGGTTTTGCGATGGGACCCTTCGCGATGTTCGATCTCTCCGGCGTCGATGTCTTTTGGCACATCTCACACGCGCGCCCCGGTTCCATGGGAGCACGCACCAAGATCGTCGACGTCTTGTACGAACGCAAGCGCTTCGGGCAGAAGAGCGGCGCCGGCTTCTATCGCTACGAAAAAGGCAGCCGCGACCCGCTCGCCGATCCCGAAGTCGTGCAACTCTTCGCGCAGGAGGCGGCAGCGCACGGCATCGCGCCACGCGACGTGAGCGATGCGGAGATCGTCGAACGCCTTACGCACGCTCTCATCAATGCCGGCGCCAATCTCCTGCGTGACGGCGTCGCACTGCGCCCAGGCGATATCGATATCGTCTACATTTACGGCTATGGGTTCCCCCCGCACCACGGTGGCCCGATGTGGTATGCCGACGAGCTCGGCGTCCCGCGGGTCGTCGAGAACCTTCGCGCGCTCCAGCAGCGGTTCGGCAACCAGTGGGAGCCGTCGCCGTTGCTCGTCGAGCTGGCGCGCAGCGGCACCGCACTTGCCGGGGCGCGCCCGTCGGCCAAGGAGTTTGCCCATGCCTGAAGCCGCGATCGTCTCCGCTGCGCGCACGCCCATCGGGCGCGCCTTTCGAGGTGCCTTCAATCAGACGCACGGCGCAACACTCGCCGGTCACGCCGTGAAGGCGGCCGCTCAGCGCGCGCAAGTCGATCCTGCCGAGATCGAAGACGTGATCATGGGCGTCGGTCTTCCCGAAGGGGCGACCGGTCACAACCTCGGGCGCAATGCCGCGCTGCGCGCCGGGTTCCCGGTTAGCGTTCCCGGTACCACGATCAATCGTTACTGCGCCTCCGGACTGCAGGCGATCTCGCTTGCGGCGCAACGCGTGATCGTCGACGGCGCAAAAGTCGTCGTCGCCGGTGGTTGTGAGTCGATCAGTATGGTGCAAAACGAAATGAATTTGCGGAGCTTCACCGAGGAGTGGCTCCTGCGCCATCAACCCGACGTCTTCATGCCGATGCTCCAAACCGCAGACAACGTCGCCAAGCACTATCAGATCTCGCGCGAAACCCAAGACGCCTACGCGCTGCAATCGCAACAACGCACCGCAGCCGCCCAAGCCGCCGGGCGATTCGACGCCGAGATCGTCCCGTTACCGAGTTGGAAATACGTCGAAGACAAAGGGAGCGGCACATTCCGCGAAGAGCTCGTCACGCTCACCAAAGACGAAGGGAACCGCCCCGAGACGACGCTGGAAGGCCTGGCCGCACTCAAAGGCGTGCTCGATCCGAAGTCGACGATCACCGCGGGAAACTCATCGCAGCTCTCCGACGGTGCAGCAGCAGTCGTCGTCATGGAGACCACACTCGCGCAGCAGCGTGGCCTCACGCCGCTCGGTTTCTACCGCGGTATGGTCGTCGTCGGCTGCGACCCCGGCGAGATGGGAATTGGCCCCGTATTCGCCGTCCCCGCGCTGCTCGCACGGCACGGGCTCACAATCGATGACATCGGGCTCTGGGAGCTGAACGAAGCCTTCGCCGTGCAGACGGTCTACTGCCGCGACCGGCTCGGCATCCCGGGCGAACGCCTCAACGTGGACGGCGGCGCGATCTCGATCGGTCATCCGTACGGCCTCAGCGGCGCGCGCATGGTGATGCACGCGCTGATCGAGGGGAAGCGCCGCAACGTTCGGCACGTCGTCGTCACCATGTGCGTCGGCGGAGGGATGGGGGCGGCGGGTCTCTTCGAAGTTGCCTAGCGATGGAGCAGTTTGAAGGCGTGGGTCCAGTTCTGCGTACGTAGGCCGTAGTCGATCCAGAGCACGCACATCGGTTCCAAGTAACGCGACGATTCGATGTCGCCGGCGTCGATGCACTCCCAGCCGAAATCGGCGAGAATCTTGGCTACGGTCTGCTTCGCACCGTCGTCGTCACCGGCGACGAACATCGATGGTGGTCCGCCGGGGAGATCGGGGTGCACGAAGAGCGCGTGGCCGACCGTGTTGAAGGCCTTGACGACCTTCGCGGCCGGAAGCGCTTGTTGCACCCGCTCACCGTTGGAGTCGTCGAAACCCCACGTGAGCCGGAGTTTACCGGTGCTCGAGTCGAGCGGATTGGTGACGTCGATGACCACCTTGGAGTTGAAATTGTCGGCGCCGGCGAGTTCGAGCGCGTCTTCGACGGCCGTTCCGTTCGTCGCGACGACGACGACCTCATCGAACTGCGCGGCCTGCGCAAACGAGCCGACACGTACACCTTCTTGCACGTCTGCCGCGAGTTTGTCGGGATCGCGCGTCCCGAGCATGACGGCATCGCCGCGCCCGATAAACCCCGCCGCCAGTGATTTTGCAACTTCTCCGCTTCCGAGTATACCGATATTCATCGCCCGCGCCTCCCGTTCTGGTGAGACGTTGCCGTGCGTCGTCGGCACAGACTTTCCTTCGCCGAGCAGACCGCGGTGAAAGGAACCACGGCGTACGCGACGATCAAAGAGCAGTGTGGTCAATCGCTGCTCCTGGGCGCACACGGATCTTTCCATTCCCTACCACGATGAGGAATGGGGCGTACCGCTGCACGACGACAACCGGCTCTTCGAGTTTCTGATCCTCGAAGGGGCGCAAGCCGGGCTGAGCTGGGAGACGATCTTGCGCAAGCGCGCGCGCTATCGCGTCGTTTTCGACGGTTTCGATCCCGCGGTGGTGGCGGGTTACGGTGCACGCAAGGTCGAGGCCCTTCTGGGCGATGCCGGCATCGTTCGCAACCGCGCCAAGATCGCTTCAGCGATCGGCAACGCGCAGGCAGCACTCCCCGTACAGCGCGAGTTCGGCTCGCTCGACACGTACCTCTGGAGCTTCGTCGGCGGCGCGCCGATCGTCCATCGCCTGCGCCGCACCGACGATATCCCCGCAACGAACGACGCCTCCGACCACATGAGCCGGGAACTCCGCCGGCGCGGCTTTCGCTTCGTCGGCTCGACGATCTGCTACGCGTTCATGCAGGCTTGCGGCCTGGTGAACGACCACCGTACCGACTGCTTCCGTTATGCCGAACTCGTCGCGCTCGCGGGCGGCAGGAAGAAATGACTTTGTGTCGCAAAGTTCAAGGGGTGGAGTTTCAACAGGCACTGGCCGATCTAGCGGAGGTCCGTGGGCGCCTAGCGACCGAGCAGCGCTTCGACGGGTATTCCGGCTGGGCGGCGATCTCCAGCGGCGTCGTCGCCGTCGTGGCCGGCCTCGCGCAGGGCCTCTTCGACCCCCACCCGCGCAGCGCGCCGCAGATCAGCTTCTACCTCTTCGTCTGGCTGAGCTGCCTCGGCGTCGCGCTCGCGATCAACTACGGGGCGATTTTGGCCTGGCGCGCACGCCACCGCGACTCGCAGTCGCTTGCGCAGATGCGAACGGTCGGCTGGACGATTCTTCCGGCGGTCGCCGCCGGCGGCGTCATGACGGCGGCGCTCATCGGGCGCGGCCTCTACACGTTGCTCCCGGGCATGTGGTGCGCAACGTACGCCTTGGGGCTCTTCGCCTCACGTAGCATGGTGCCGCGCGATGTCGTCTACGTGGCGGTCGCCTTCGGCGTCTGCGCCACGGCGCTCTTGCTCGTGCCGCAGATCGACGTGTTGGCGTGGTGGATCATGCCGCTGGCTTTCGGCTGCGGGCAGATCGTGATTGGTCTACTCGTGCGCGCGCGGCCTGAAGACGAGCAGCGTGAGGGCGCGGCATGAGCAAAGCGCCGGCACCCTTCGCATATGAGGGCCTCGAACGCATCTTCCATGAGCGCGGACGCCTCGCGGCCTGCACCTGCCTGCTCGCACACAAGGAAGGCATGAGTTTCAAAGCGTTGCAAGATGCCTGCGCGCTTACGGACGGCAATCTCAATCGCCATCTGCATGCGCTCGCCGAGATGAAGATCGTCTCCCTCGAACGCGTGCGCGGCGACGGCCGTCCGACGACGATCGTGCGCATCACCGCTTCGGGACGCGCGCGCTTTCTCGAATACATCGATGCGCTCGAAGCGGTCGTGCGCGCCGTCCACGAGAGCAAAAAACCCGCCGACGCGGCCGCCGCCTTCCGCTTGGCAACGTCGTCATGATCGAGCGCGCCGTCGTCGCGCCGGTTGCGCGCAGCATCCCTCGTCACGTCGCGATCATCATGGACGGCAATCGCCGGTGGGCGCGTGAACGTGGACTGCCGGGCATCGAAGGGCATCGCGCCGGGACGCGCGCCGTGCGCGAAGCGGTGCGCGCCGCGATCCACACCCGCGTCGAGGTCCTCACCGTCTTCGCGTTCTCCGAGGAGAACTGGCGGCGAGACGCGCTCGAAGTGCGGCTGCTCATGGAACTCGTCGCGCTCTTCGCATCGAGTGAGCGCGAACAGCTCGTGCGCGAGAACGTGCGCGTGCGCATTCTCGGCCGGCTCGACCGCTTACCGGGATCCACCAAGACGGCGCTCGCCGAGCTCGTGCGTGCGACCGAGGGATGCACCGGTCTCGCTCTCAATCTCGCGATCAACTACGGCGCGCGGACGGAGCTCTGCGACGCCGTTCGCGCTCTCGCCAAAGACGTCGCCTCGGGAACGATCACAGCGGCCCAAGTCAATGAGTCGCTTCTCGGGAACTACCTCTACACAGCGGGGCTACCGGACCCCGACCTCGTCATCCGCACCGGGGGCGAGTTACGGCTCTCGAACTTCCTGCTGTATCAGGCCGCCTACAGCGAGTTGTGGTCGACGCCACACTACTGGCCGGCGTTCGATGCGACGATTCTCGAACAGGCCATCGCCGATTTTGCGAAGCGGCAGCGTCGTTTCGGCACGTAAACCGCCCGCTCTCTAGCCGGACGCTAGGCCGGCGCCGGAGGGCCGTGTTATACTACGGCGCGTGAAGACCCGACCGGATATCCGTAACGTCGCCATCATCGCCCATGTCGACCACGGCAAAACGACTTTAGTCGATGCCATGCTACGTCAGAGCGGCGTCTTTCGTGAGGGACAGGCCGTCACGACGCGAGTCATGGATTCCAACCCGCTCGAACGCGAGCGTGGTATCACGATTCTCGCGAAGAACACCGCGATCCGGCACGGCGACATGAAGTTCAATATCGTCGATACACCGGGCCATGCCGATTTCGGCGGCGAGGTCGAGCGCGTCTTACAGATGGTGCAGGGCGTCTTGTTGCTCGTCGACGCAGCCGAAGGCGTGATGCCGCAGACACGCTTCGTCTTGCGCAAGGCGCTCGAACTCGACCTGCACTCGATCGTCGTCATCAACAAGATCGATCGCAAAGACGCGCGCGCAACCGAAGTGCTCGATGAAGTCTTCGATCTCTTCGTCGAACTCGGCGCAAGCGATCAGCAGGCCGATTTTCCGGTCGTCTACACCAACGGCCGGGCCGGAACGGCGACGCGCGATCTCGCGGTTCCCGGGATCAATCTCGAGCCGCTCTTCGAGACGATCGCGACCGCCATCCCCGAAGCACCGGGCGAAGATGGTCCGTTCCAGATGCTCGTCTCGGCGATCGATCACAATCGCTACGTCGGGCGCATCGGTATCGGCCGCGTCTTTCGTGGGAGCGCGCGGGTCAACGATCCGATCGCCAAAGTCGCGCGGGACGGGACGGTGCAGACGGGGCTGCGGCTGACGAAGCTGTTGATCTTCGCCGGCCTCGAGCGCACCGAAGTCGAGGAGGCGTCCGCCGGCGACATCGTCGCGGTCTCCGGGATCGAAGGCCTCAACATCGGCGACACGATCGCCGATGCACAAACTCCCGAGGGAATCCACGCAGTCTCCGTTGACGAGCCGACCGTCGCGATGTTCTTCTCGGTCAACACCTCACCGTTCGCGGGTCGCGATGGGAAGTTTCTCACCTCGCGCCAGATACGCGAGCGCCTCTATCGTGAACTCGACTCGAACGTTGCGCTGCGCGTCTCCGACACGGAGAGCGCCGACACGTTCGAAGTGCGTGGCCGCGGCGAACTCCATCTCTCGATCCTCATCGAGACGATGCGCCGCGAAGGCTATGAGCTCGCCGTCTCCAAGCCGCAGGTCATCCTCACCGAACAGAACGGTTCCAAGTACGAACCGATCGAGTACGTCGTGATCGATGTGCAAGAAGAATACGCCGGTCCCGTGATCGAGTCGCTCGGGCGGCGCAAAGCCATCATGTCGAACATGGTGACGATCGGTGAGACGCGGCGCCTGGAATACACGATGCCGACCCGCGCAATCTTCGGTCTGCGCGGCGAGTTGCTCACGCTCTCACGCGGCACCGCCGTCATGTCGCACACCTATTACGATCACCAGCCCTACGGCGGCGAGCTACCGGGGCGCCCCGTCGGGGCCTTGATCGCCAGCGAAGGCGGCGTCGCGACCGGCTACGCGCTGATGGGTCTGGAGGCGCGCGGCCGCTTCTTCATCGGCCCCGGCGTCGACGTCTACGAAGGGATGATCGTCGGCCGCAGCAACGACGACCACGACGTGACGATCAACGTCGTGCGCGCGAAGAAGCTCACCAACATGCGTGCCGCCGGTACCGACGAAAACGTCAAGCTCGCCCCGCCCGACGAGCTCTCCCTCGAACGCGCCATCGAATTCATCGAAGACGACGAACTCGTCGAGATCACGCCCAAAGCAATCCGCATCCGCAAGCGCGAACTCAACGAAACCGATCGCCTGCGTCAGAGAAAGCGCGTCAAAGCGCTGGTGTAAGAGAAGGGCCGTTGATTGGCCCTACGGCGCGCGGCGCAGGAGACTCGTGGGCAGACTGGGGTCTCCGAGCGCTGTTGCCATCGCGCGGTAGACGTTCAGACGACCGCAGCCTTCATCGGCCACCTTGATGTCGTCGGCCGTGGAGCAGAGGAGGGAGCGCATCTTCGCGGGCGACTGATAGGACGAGTTTACCGAGAGGATGAGCGCCGCCGCCCCGGCGACATGCGGCGTTGCCATCGATGTGCCCGCAATGAGCGTGCGACAGTCGACCGGAGGCGTTGTGCCGCTCGAGTTCGGATAGTCGTCGGTGCACTCACCGGCGAAGTTCGCATCAAATGGAGTCGACGTCCAAATATTCTCGATCCAGTGCAGGTCGTCGGCGTCCGTATCACTACTGGGATCGCCGCCGGGTGCGACGATTCCCCACGCGTTGGGACTGTCCACGTCCGCCGCCGGCGACCCGTGATTGGCATAAGAAGCGACGTATTCGACCGGTGCACTCGCCGAGCCGCCGCTGACGTTCGAGCCGTTCGGCTGACCGTCGGCGAGCGAGGTAGCACCAACCGCAAGGACACCGCTGTCGCAGCCC
>Ga0335075_10006113_pt1 | contig 18605 bp, 30 predicted proteins | sample Lox_Sample_24_FD_206723 | JGI IMG/M metagenome (GOLD analysis project Ga0335075, IMG submission 206723) | Soil microbial communities from Loxahatchee National Wildlife Refuge, Florida, United States - Lox_Sample_2.4 | ecosystem: Environmental > Terrestrial > Soil > Wetlands | place: USA... | reverse complement strand
CATCTCCGCGCGGCCGCGCTCGAACTCCTCGCCGGTGTCTTGGTCCTTATCAGGTGGTTCCATCGGGCAGGATTATGGTAGCGCTAACGGGAATCGAACCCGTATTTCGGCCTTGAAAGGGCCGATTTAATCGCTAAAATCACAATAAAAACGCACTTTTGTCTTGACACTGCATCAGTAATGCATTAGGATGGTTTTAGTACGCAGAATGCGTCCAAACAGGGAGCCCAACCGATGGTCACCATCAAAAAGTTGGTCACCTACCAATTAAACGGCAAGAGCGTATCGAAGCACACCCCCGGCGCAGTCCGAACAGAGTCCGGCAACTGGTATTTGTTCGGTCGCGACATTCGAGGCAAGCAGGTGCGCCTCGCCACTGGGACTGATTCTCATAGTGCAGCCGAAAAGATGGTCGCTGAGTTCGAGGTGGGCTTGAAGCGCGGTCAGGTCACGACGGAGAATTCCAAGAAACTCCGCTACGAAGACATCAAGGCCGATTATCTGCGCGACAATCCTGAACAGACCGCCTACTACGGCATGAAGCACCTCGACTCGTTTTTCGGGAAACTCCCCGTTGCCGCTATCACCACCGATACCATCCGCGAATTTATCGAGCACCGCCGTGAGGAAGACGAGGCTGCCTATCCCACCATTCGTCGCAACCTCGTCGCACTTCGTGCAATGATGAATCTCGCGCACAAGGCTGCAAAGATTGCGAACGTTCCGTATTTCCCGATGCCGGATGACTCAGAAGCGGCTGGGCAGTACATCACTCCCGAGCAATTCGAAAACGTCAAGTCGAACCTCCCGAAAAATCTCCACCTCTTTTTCGAGTTTATGTATGGTACGGGTTGCCGCCTCGGCGCGCTCCAGCGGGTGACGTGGTCGATGGTTCAGGACAAAGATTGCACGCTCATCAACCTTCCAGGCACCATAACGAAGTCAGGTAAAGCCATTTTAATTCCGGTGCCTGAGAATGTCGCGAAGCAATTGCGCAAGATGTTCCGAGACGCCGACCAGCCTATTTTCGATCACACTAACTATCGCCCAGAGTGGGCGAAGGCAACAGCAAAAGCTGGCCTCGGGACTTGGGACGCGAAGACTCGTACTCGAACAGGCGTCCGCATACACGATTGCCGCTGCAGCGCGGCCATCAACTTGCTCGCGGCGGGTGTTGATGAAGGTACCGTGCTGAAGATCGGTGGGTGGACGACCCGTAAGATGCTCGACCGCTACAACGTCCAGCATGGTGACATTTTGAAGGCTGCGATGCAAAAGCGCGACGCGTACATCAAGCAGCAGATGGCCGCCGCGCAGTAAATTTGATTCCCAACGACTCCGGTTCAGGCTCTGACCAGGGGTTTTCTTTTGTGGTAGACTTTCCACTGTGGCGCGTTGGTGCATCGGTTAGCACGGTGGCCTTTCAAGCCGCAAAGACGGGTCCGACTCCCGTACGCGCTACCATCCGGTTCTCCTGCTGTTGACTGCGGCTCGCAGTGGTTAGCGTAAAAGTTACTTGACAGTACTACGGTCTGAGTAGTACTATCCAAGGTGTTGGAATACTTGCGGCTGAGATAGCGTGTGTTGACCGTCTGGCGTCTGGAGGTTCTACTCCTCCTCCCGGCAACCGCTGTACACTCGTAAAGACAGCCGAAGCGAACAAAGGTTCTGAGCAGACCTTAGCGTCATAGCGCCCAAGATTCCCGGGTCTCTCGAATCAAGTCCCACCGAATAAGCCCGGATGGAGACGCTCCAGAAAGAGTAGGAGTGTCTCTATCGTGAGCACCAAGCAAAAATTCCAAACTGTAATTCCTTCGGTTGCGCCCGTCATTTTGCCTCGTCCTGACGCAGCGAAGTATCTCGGCTGTACCGTGTCGTGGCTTCGCATCGAGGCTGCCGAGGGACACATCACGCCGATCCGACTGGGCCGACGTGTGTGCTTCTCCATCGAAGAACTCCAGCGCTACAAGTCTCAAGTCTGTCAGGACGCCGGAGACATGGCGGGCGTCCAATGATCCCCAGCACAGCACTGTCAATCCAAAGTGAAAGTATCGATCTCGCTAGACTCGAAAAAGCGCGTCGGACGGCGAACCTGAAGGAGTGCGCGACGACATCCGTCTGTGGTCTGGTGCGCGCGTCGGGTCACAGTCTTGCTGTGAACCTCTATAATTTCCCGCCGCAAAACTTTTCAACAAAAAATTCGTTCATCTGTCTTCGATTCAACGCATCTCCCGATTTTTCGCAGCACTGTAAGCGGTTATTACATTGAATTACGAATTCGAAAGAACAGCCTAATTAAGTCTGTAATAGGAGGAACTTTTATGCAGCAAAAATTGAGCCGAACGTCGTTTCTGGTTCCAACCGCAAACTGGGAAGCGGCCCGGAAATTGGCGTTCGACCATCACGTGAGCCTCGGCAAGATATTCCGCGCAGCCTTGACTGAATACCTGGACTGCGAAGTGCGTAAGATCCCGCGCGTACGGCACTTGGGTATAAATATCGTGCGCGATAATGAATCTGTGATGGCGTTGCCGCGACACGACTGGGACATGGCCGATTTTGACGCCGAAAGCAAGTGTTACTTCGCACCCGAGGCTTTGAGCGGGCATGACACGAAAGACATTCGCCGCGAGTACGTCGAGTTGGCCGACCTCCCGCCTGGGACCGTGCCTGAAGACGATAGTAACGACCACAGTTGGGAAGCGAAATTTAGTCCGGATTCAATTTATCCTCCAATTGTCGCTAAATTTGATCCAAAGGACGGCACGTATTCCATCACTATGGGCAACCACCGAGTACGCATGTGGCGAAAGTTCGGCTTCACGCATGCTCCGGCTTTCGTATGGGAAAGTTGCGCAAGTTAATAACCCATGCCGTAAACGGCGGGGCTTGTGAAAACGAGTTCGAGATGTGACATCAATTTTGAGGGTGCCGCGACCGATTTTCGCGGCAGGCGACCAGGGCGCTTTCAGTTGGCTGTACCCGGTAAAAAGATTCGAAGGAAACTGCCATGCTGTCACCAACCAAAAATCTCGTGTCGGGAACCGTTACCGCATGGACTCGCCGTCACTTTGGATTTATCGCCGTAGACGGCAACCCGGACGAACTGTTCTTACACCTCACCGACTGCCCGAATCGGGAACCCCTCACGGTTAACACCCGCGTGAGATTCCAGATCGTGACGTATGGTGCAAGGTTGAAGGCCGCAAACGTCGAGGTGATTCAATGAGCGCCTCAACCACAACCGACTCACTTAGCGGCATCGACGATTTTCGGCAATCGGGTGAACGGCAGGTGTTGCCGCTGCATCCTGCATCGGACTACCTTAGCGCGCTGTTCGTGCCTAACGACCTGATCGCTGTGATGTTGTTGCGAGACAGAGAAACACCGACTCACTGGTTTGCCCTCGCAGGAGAAGCTGCATCATCCAAGTATCTAGAGCGGCTCCAAAAGAAAAATGATGTCGGATACAACGTTTACGTCTGCATGAACCCGCTCAGCGACAAGCGCCGCGTGAAAGAAAACGTCGCGGCCATTCGCACGCTCTATCTCGACCAAGACGTGAACGGTCTAGAATCTCTTGAGAAAATATCGAAAAGCGTGCTTGTTCCGAAACCACACTTCATTCTTGAGACGAGCCCTGGGAAATTCCAAACCGTCTGGTGTGTTGACGGCATACAGCCTGTAGAACAAGAGGGTTTGCTTCGCGCGCTGATTCAGGAGTTTGGCGGTGATCCAGCCGCGAGCGACATGACCCGCGTGCTGCGTCTACCAGGATTCGCCAATCGGAAATACCCGAGCAAGCCTGTGGTACAAATCGTCGAGAATAGTTTCGACGGGGGCTCTTACGCGCGCGAGGATTTTAAAGTCAAGACCGCTGAAGGGAATGAATCTCGTACACCGTTCGTGGCCCCCAGCGAGATTTACGAGGGCCGAGGCCGCAACGATCAACTGTTTCGAACTGCGTCGTCTTTGCGCACCAAAAACCTTACGGATGAAGCGGTTCGAGCCGCAGTTGCTGCACAGAACCGTGCGACCTGCAAACCGCCGCTTGACGATGAGGAGCTGAACGCACTCCTGGCATCAGCCTTGAGAAATGAATACAAGGCAAGAGATGCAAAATGGCGGCAGGAAAAGCAAGAATCCGTGCCGAATAAACCCGCTAAAGGCGTCTATAGCGTTCCCCCTACCGAAGCGCCGCAACAAAAACGCAACAAAAAGAAACTGCAATTTCAATCGGTGGCACGACCAGACCCGGATGGCGAATACGTTATTCAGCCAGTTGAGGGTCAGCAAGACGGTTGGTTTCCCCTAGGAGATATCAGTCTCGTTGGCGGTGCAAGCGGCACTGGAAAAACTACGCTGCTCTTTGACATGCTTACTCGACAGAAGGCGGGCTACCCGTTCCTCGGCCATGAGACGAACAAGCTTCTGTTTCATGTGCTGACTTATGACCGTGGAAAAAACGCGTTCAATCGCACCATGAGACGGTTGCGACTAAATGATCTCGACTTTCCGATGACGCCCTTAGAGTCAGACGATGACAAGTCAACGGTTCAGATAATCGCCGATGAAATCGAAAAACTGAGCCCGACTCCGCGTATTGTGGTCATCGAAGGCTTGGACATGCTCATCGACGAGGCAAATAGGAAATCCACTGTAACTTCATTCATGCGTCAGCTACAAAAAATCGCGGCACACTTCCACTCTGCTTTGATTGGCACCGTCGGCGCGCCAAAAACGAAGCGGGGCGAAGAATACGCAACGAAACGTGACCACCTATCAGGAAGCGAGGCTTGGGGCCGCAACAGTGAAACGGTGGCTATCCTAGAGTTCTCCGAAGATGACGACGGGACCGCGCCGCGACGAGAGCTGAGTGTGCTCCCCCGCAACGCTAAGGCTGAAAAGTTCTCGCTGCAATTCCAAGGCGGACGGCTTGTACAGGTTGAGCCGACCGAGCAAACGGAAAAACATGCAGGCGGTCGCCCGAGCGAAAAGATGGAAGCGGCTGTTCATTTCTTGGTCCGCGAACTGCAGAAACATCATCAAGGTATTGACGGCAAGATTCTAATTCGACGGGGACACAACGAGGAAAATATCAGCAGAACCACCATGTTTGATGCTGCCAAGAAACTTCACGTGAGTAAGGTGGATGGTATTTGGAAGATCGAGCCGATTTCCGCTATTTCGAATTCGTTCGAGAACGTCGAAGTAGAGCACGAGATGGAGCTAGGAATATGAGCGTTTCTACGACACCCTGGCAGAGTTTTCGGACTGCATCTACATATATTAAAAATCAACAATATATGAGTGCAAAAACTAGTTTTCGGAAAGTTTCCGAACTGGGGTTATCGGACTACCGCCAGTCCGAAACGCAGGCAGTGCAAAACTGTGCAAAAACTAGTTTTCGCACTCGGATGTTTCAGATTTTCTTGGGGTTCCGAGCAGTGCGGAAACTCCACCGTTCTTTTCGCGTGGGCAATGGTGACGAAAGATGGAGCAAACGCCTAAACCGAAGAGGTGTTGCTTATGCGGGGGACGGATAGCTTTCTTCGGGGTATTCAAACCGGACGCGGAGACCAACCGACACGGCGGAATAGCGACGGTCGCCAAGCGCAAGCCCAATTTCTCTTCGAATCGCACCCAAGATTCTCTTCCCCCGCGAAAAAAGATGAAAAAATGCAGCCGTGCAAAGGCATGATGCTGAACCAAGCTACTGAAAACACATCAGATAGAATGCACTGCATTAGCACTGCTTTAAGACCGGATCGCCCTAGCCTTTATTTTGCGTCAGCCACGACGCAGCGTGCGCGGCGCGCGGATCGACCGGACTGCATCCTTCCCCGTAAGCCCCTGATTCGATTGGATCAGCATGCGAGTACCGCCCAGTACCGCACTGGATGAGTAAGTCATTTCCCATCGCCAGCAGAACGAATTGGGGGATCCTTTTGAAAACACACGGCTTAGGTGCTCGCCCCCGACCGGAATTCGCCAGCCAGGCTTTTGACAACCACCCTTTTTTAAATACGTTACGCCCAATATATACCCAAGGTATGTGCCCGCCTGTAAAAACCTCCGCCCCGAAACTCCTCCCCGTGAAATCCCCAGCGTAGTTTGAAAACCCCGGGGACTACCCCCGAAAATACGTAACTGTTCTTGCAATATATCGCCGATAGCCTGCCGATGTATTCCCGAAGTCGCCTTGAAAACAGCCTAAGGTTGCTCACTATTGTAGCATGGCGCGTCTCGCGCCGACCACAGCGCCCCGAGAATTGAAAGGAGCAAGACTATGGAATTTAGCAAGTTGATCGAGACCCGCGAGTGGGCCGCGCTGCCGCCCGTGATCCAGACCGCGATGCGGCACCTTATTGACTCCGGCGGCTATACCATGTCTGACCTGTCCAACGGCATCGCCCGCTATCCGAACCTTCCCGCGCTGCTGGCTGAGGTCGTTATTGCCGATCCTCGGGTCGCACGCGTTCTGGAATTAAGATTTGGGACAGGGGAGAAGCCATGAGCGCCAAGACCCCAAAGACAATCGTTTACACCGCGCCAGAGGGAGTCACCGCGACGGAGTGGGCGGCGTTTATGTTGAGCCCAGCCTGGGCGCGTTTGACCGAAAACCAAAAGCAATTTTTCATCGTTTGGAAGTCCACGGGCAGTCCTCGTCTTGCCACCCAGCAGATTTACGGCGGCGATTCGAAACAACTGGCTGGGAAAGCAAACAGTGCGATGCACTCCCGTCGATTCGTCAAGGCGCGCGAATTTTTCGAGAAGGAACTCCCGAAGCTCGTGCTTCTCCAAGAGCTGAAGAGGACGATGTCCGCCGACACGTCCGCTGTGGCGAGGGTTCAAGCGGCTCAACTCTACGCTCGATTGACAGGCATGGATAGCGCCGATACGGATACGCCTGCTGTAGATGCCGAGCCGCACAAGTCTTCAAGAACGACCGTGCCGCCACGGCACTACGTCGGTGAACTGTTTTCGCAAAACGGCGTGCACTTCCGTGCCACGAAAATCAGTGTAGACGGCGGTATCGAGGAGGCGGAGGAGCTCAATGCCATTCGATAAGAACCAGCCCATCGTTCCATTGCCAGCAGCAAAAGCGACATCTGACCTTGTGGAGGTCGAATTCAACGAACCACCCATGCCGCTCGACCGCGACGCCCTGGTTGAAACTCTGATCGCCCAACACTCTCGGAGGCAAAAAGCGGCATTTGCCTTTTGTCCCGAAATGAGTCGCGCTTTTTGGTTACAACTTCTCGCCGATGAAATCAAGTTTTTTCAGGAGGCCGATGAATCCGTCGTGCGGCGTTTTATTCAGAAGGTGCCTTCGACCGAAAATTATAACTTGTGGCACGACCACTACCGGGAAATCCGAAACTATTTCAAGGCCCACGAAGAGGAAAAACGCTTTGCGGACCTTTTTGGCCAAGGCCAGTGGGACAGTTGCGCTATGGGCAAGGGGTTCGATGATCGCGTTTCGGCCTTGGGACAACGCCTTGTGCAATTTGATTTCTATCGGGACATTCCGAACGACGCGCCAAAGGCGGCGCGTGTCCTCCTGTACCTATCATTCCACCCGGATTATTGCCACTGGACTCCGTCAAAAAATTACGTGACCGAGCGTTCGGTTTTCGAGCGGATCGCGTTGCGTCCTGATACCGAATACCGAAGACGGCCATTTTTTCTGATCGGGCGACTTATCGACGCTGGAAAATGACTCCCGCGCCTTAGTTCTTGTGAAAATCTTGTCGTCGGCTCGAAGAAATCCACAAGAAAAATAGCCTCAGTTTTCCGTTAGTGTGGGGTTCAGCCGATTAGATAGTCCTGCGGCGCTCACCGCCAGGAGGCTCCTTTTCGGTACCGAGCCCCCCTCATTTTGGAGGAGTATGGATAGCAGTTTTTCAGCCGCCTTGAACGGCCTGAGCAGCAAACCCGATATGGCACCGGCACCACAATCGACCGACTCGTCTGCGGAATCCACACAACAGGCGTCATCGCCAGAATTGAACGCGCTGATGGACCGACTCAACGCGGTAAGTCAATTGCTCGATATTTCTGCCGATGCTAGCGTTCGTGCTCAACTCGAATCCAGAAAGCACGAGCTGCAGCGCCAGATCGTCGCGCTGAACCCTAGCGCATTTTTGACTAGCGCACCCGAGCCGCCGGAAGAAAATGAGAGCGTCGAGGATTCGAATCTAGTTTCGTCTGCGCCTGCATCCGCGACTGCGCCAGAGCCCGAACCCACATTCAAGCTCACATCCCGCGACCTTGCGGCCTTTCGTCGGATGGTCGTGGCCGAAGTTGTTGCGGAGTTCATACGCGAAGGACAGCCAAAAACGTGAAATATAAATCGCAAAAATCCAAAATGTCCGTGGAGCAGATCGGAGCGCTTCCTGAATTCGGCGTGCTGACCGAAGCGCAGAAGACCTTTGTGTTGATGTTGGCGAACGGAGAAGAGCCCAAGCACGCCGTGCTCGGCTGCTACGAATTCGATTCTGTGAAAGCTGCGCATAAAGCGGTTACCGGCATCGTTCGCAGCCCCCGCGTAAGGGCTGTCCTCGCCCGAGTGTTTCCCGATCCGAAAGCCACCCTGCTGGAAGAGCTGGGTCGCGCCTTTGAATCCCGTGGGACCACCGACCAGCAAATCGAAGCTCTAGTTGTAAAAGGTGTTGCGCTGGGAGTTCTGCCCCCAACGTTTTCGCTGAAAGACTACGTGGAGGCACTTGGCCGATGAAACCTCTGCGCGAACTGGAATTTGAACGAAAGGTAAGCAGGGCTAAAGACCCGACCGAAATTCGACTCCTGTGCGAGGCATACCAAATCCAAGCAGGGAATCAGTTTCGATCTGAATTTGGGAGCATGGAACCGAACCTAGTGCCCGCCGACTTTATCCCGCCGAAGCGGCAGGAGCCAGAACACCCTGCTGCGGATAACGGTCTATTAAGAAAGATTGTGAAAGGTCCGACCGGCAAAGCGGTCCTGATTGAGGCGTTTTCACCATCGGGTTTGGACACGCTGGAGCAAGCTGTAATTCGCGGGCAGCTTTAGAGAACAGATTTTGTGTGAGGCATTGACCTCACAGGAGGAATGGACCATGTCGGATATTTCCAGAAGTGCTTTCGAAGATACCCCGGAGTTCAAGGCGGCGGTCGAACAAGCAGCCAAAGATGCGCAGAGCCCCACAGAACTGGCGTCGATGCTCAGTCGCATCAATACTGAATTCGTGGCTGCTCACGGCGGCGTTCGCTCAAATTTAGACCCGAACGTGATTATTGATACCCATTCGTTTCGCGCGCCCGAACCTAGCACCGCGCCGAAATTCGAGCGTGAGATGACGATCAACGGCGTCACCCAGCGATTCGCTGCAGAGACGGAAGCACAACTCTGGAAGGAAATTGCTTCGGCCTATGAAGCGTCCCACAACGCGCAGCCCCAACAGACGCCACAGCAACAGGAAGAAGAGCGACAGCGACTAGCGCGCGAGGAATACGAAAACGGTCCCAAGTACAAAGCCGACCTTGAAATCGCATGGAGGACGGGGGCCATCACCAGCGACGAATATTTACTCAAAAGCGGCGCGCTTGACAAATACGCCCGTGAACGACTCGGCATCGATCCGCAAGAAATTCAGACCCAGCGCGATGCTCAGCCTTGGATTGATGCCAGTTCTGTTTTTCTTCAGAGGCACGAAAACGATTGGCCTGGCGGATCAGACAACTTGGCAGTTATAACGGACATTTTAGAAAGTAACGAACATCTCATCGCGGGTGACCCTTTGGATGCGCTTGAGCAAGCATATCAATACGCTCGGGAGAATCATTTACTAAACGACCCTGTCGGGGACGCCAAGGAGCGGATCAAAAAAGCGACAACTCCCGAGGAACTTCGTGCCGCTGCTCTTTCGGCTCATGGCAGAACCGACAGCGGCGTGTGGGGTGGACGTTGATGGAATCGCGTCTACTTCCGACGACACCCGCGCCCGAACTTACTCAGACTGAGACTCCACTTTGGTCGGACCAAGCAGAATCCATACTCAGGAATGATAGAAGCCTCGACGATTCAAAGCGGGCTCTACTTTTCGACGTATACCACGACGCCAAAAATCCTGAAGAACTTGCTCGACGGCTCCAATATTTCAATATCCCGAACTCTACGAAATCTGAACTGTATGCCGCCAAAGCGCGCACGGCCCTGAATCCTTCGCCGGTTGATCGAGCCGTTTCCGCTTTGAATCGTGTCGCGCGTCTTCCACAAAATGTTCTTGAGGCGGTCGAGCGATTTCCCACAACTGCGCGGGCACTTGTTGCATCGGCGTTAAAAGGATTCGACACAAAGTAGTTTCGGAGGGCGTCATGGCCAGCACAGCACCTTCGGAATCTGCGCCAGCACCGCAACCCGCAAATCCAACTGTTGTCGGCAAGCGCCTGGCGAAAGGCAAAGTTAAGCGTTCTCGGGTAATTGGATGACGCCGTTAGCGATAAAGCCAGGGGATAGATTCGGAAGGCTCACCGTCCTGCATCGTGTTCGGGGCGACAAGCGCGCGATGTCTGTTTGTCGATGTGAATGTGGCGCGTTTCGCAACGTTTTGAATTTCCGCTTGCGAAATGGAACAGTTTCGGCCTGCATGAATTGTGCAGTTCTCGAAAGGAAATTCGCCGTAGAGATCGCAGCGGAGAAGAGAAAAGCTGCGGAAGTAGGCTGTCACGCTATTGATCCCGAGGAATTGCCAAAGCGTGCAAAGTTTGAGTTCGAGGGCGACGAGGCCGCATTAGCTGCAGCCCAGGAGGGTGATTCGCAATGACACCAGAAGAGATTAAAACGCCTGATCCAAGGTCGGCATATGAAAAAACGCTAGACACCGCAAAAAACCCTCAAGACTTAGCAAATTTACTACGTTCCGTGCAGTTCCCAGCACCGGAGTTCGCGCACGAGCCGGTCGGCACTGTGCTGCCGGACGAGCTTGTCGCTAAAATGGCGGCAGCTAGGGACAAAAAATAGTCCACACTTTTCAGCCTTTTTTTACCCCTATATGAAGTTAGAAGGAGAACGTTATGGCAAATGGAATTATAGCTCCGACTTCGTTCATTAATCCGCTGATGCCCCCCGGCTGGCCTTTGGCGCAATCCGGCGGCGATGGGATGCTTGCGAATTCGGGGGTTGCAGAATCACTTGCTACGAATCCGGCATCGGCAACAGCTCCAGCGGGTTCGGCGGCTGCTATATATCAGGCGGAGCTGGCGAATGCCGTCAAGGCTAGTGGAAACGTGCGGCTAGCCTAAAAAGTTTTCTGGCCAGCTTAGTGCAAAAAAAGAGCCCACATTTGGTTCTCCCGCGAAATCTTACTTGCCTTGGACCCTTCGAAGCGCAGTCTCGATGTCAGCAGTCGTACGTTCGATGGTGGCTATCGCGCCTTTTTGCTCTTCCACTGCTTTTTTGATGGCGACTAACGCATCCCCCTGATCTTGCACAATGCCCGTTAGACGCTCATTTTCCTTCTTCCATAATTTGTTTTGGCCCTTCAGCTCTTCTATTTCTGTTTGTTCTCCGCCTGCAGACAATGTTTTAATACCACGATCCATACCGCTCGGTTCGTCGGGCTTGTTGACCATTGGCATTTCTTTCTCCTTTTCTGCTTAGAGTGGCAATTCAAGAATCACTGATCCAGACGATTGCTACCAACACGAGAAAAATCGCCAGCCCAACCAACAGCCCTCGCACCTTCGCCTTCTCTTCCGGGGACAGGCTCTTGGCCCACTCGATTAGTTGTTGCATCATTCCCTGCGAGCTTGTCTTCAGGTTGAATTCTGTTCTCATTTCTCGGACTCCAATGGAAAAACTGGATCACCAGAAATTTCACCGAGATCAACCTCGCCTGCTGGACGATAATGAAATTCAGACTGCGCAATCTTCCAGTGTTGCCAAACTTCATTGATGAAACCATCTGCGCCGAGCCGTTCGCTAGGATGCTCGGTCTTTGTCACTTCACGTGGCGTGACGCGCGGTGTTAGAGCGCGAATTGTGAAGATGTCGTCAGCCATTGGGTTCGCCCCAGTCGGAGACGCCGAGGTCCCACAAAAAGAATCTGTCCTCTCGCGTCAGCAGTAATCTGTTGAAGTCTCTTCCTGGGATCGTCCGCAATTCGGGGTCGATTTCGAAGGCGCGGTCTAGATTACGTTCTGGCACATCGTGCAAAGCTTCGTCATTCGTAATTATCCTAATGCACTCCGGCGTAGACAGCGGCGGAAGTTTTTGCAGGTCGAGCATCCGAGTTTTGAAACAGCCCGTCATTAAATTACCTCCTGAGATTGTTTTCAGTCTCTCCGAGGAGAGGGTTTATCTGACCACCAATTCAGCCTCTCGCATTCTAGCGACTAGGGCTTCGATGTAGCGGTCTTCAACGACAAGTGCGCCGACGAAGTACTGCGCCTCTTCGGTAACATTCTCTGTGAGCCAATCACACGCGGAGTTTGAGACCGCACGCACATGAAAAGGCTACCGTGATTTTCAACGTACGCGTCAACGAGTCGTTCGGGCGCGCTGATTTCAGAACTCCTAAGATTGGACATTGGTTTCCTCGATGTATCGAGAGAAGCCCGCCAGAAGCTTTATTTCAGTGGGAAGTCCAACGGTGAGTGGAATTTTCCCCCGTTAAGGAGCGCATCCATTCCTGAGTCTGGAAGGCTACCACCGTGGCGGTTGTCTCTCCGCTCGGTTGGAGCGCGGGCGATTTCTCCGCGACTCTTGATACAGCCAGAATCTTACCGCGAGGCGTCGGCCTTCTCGAATGGTATGGAAGGACCGCGGACGAGCTACGCAAGTATGGAAGCGAACATCGTGAGATGAGCTGTCGCAGATGGTGAGGGGATCTAAGACCCACAACAACAGTATGTTAGCAAAGATTTGCGCTCCTAAATGTCAAGTAAACGGTTACAGAAACTTGACATTTAGATGGGACTAGCTTACAGTTCACCTATGAGAAAACCGAGTACAAATTCGATCTCCACCAAAGTCCGCAAGCGAATTGAAAAGGGAGGGGAAGACCGGCTATGGGGCTATCCCGATTTCCACGGACTTCCGACGTTGGCGCTCGCCCAAGCTTTGAGTCGGCTTTCGAGGGGGCCAGATGCCTTGCTGCGGCGAGTCCGCAGGGGTGTGTACTATGTTCCTAAGAAAACCAGGTTCGGCGAGACCAAGCCTGAGCTAGATGATGTAATGGCTTACTTGCTTCGACACCGAGGCATCGCGTATTCGCCGACCGGAACTGCGGCATTCAACGGGTTGGGCCTTACAACGCAAGTTTCGCCGAGGATCAGCTATCGAGTGAATCGGCCGGTGCGGTCAATCGAACCAGGGCGCAAGCTGTTTGGTTTTAAGACGATCACTCTGCGGCCTTCGTATAAAGTCGAGGGACTTGCTTCGTCAGAACTCACTACTCTCGATGCACTCAAGGATCTTGACCGGATACCCGACGCTTCACCCGCGGATACGATTCGTCGCATTGTTGACTTGATCCTGTCGCGAAAGTTGTCATTCAGACGATTGGCAAGGCTCGCACGGCATGAATCCCCACGGGTTCGTGCCCTGGTTGGGGCCATCGGCAGCTACATCGGTGAGGAGAAAGTGGTAGCAGGTCTCAAGATGTCTTTAAACCCTCTTACCAAGTTTCGCCTTAAGATTGGCGACGTGCTTCCGAGCGCTGCCGAGTGGAATATCCGTGACGAAATTCGCAAGTGAACTTCCCGATTTTGCTGACCTTGTTCGAGCCGTTGCTGATTGGAAAAAACAAAGGACGGCGATCATTGAAAAGGACTATTACCTTACGCGCGCTCTACACGCGCTTTGTTCTAAGCATGCGGGTGAGTTTGTCTTAAAGGGTGGAACGAGTCTCACCAAAGGATGGAATCTCCTCGATCGATTTTCGGAGGATCTCGACATATTGGTTCGAGCTGAGGCCGGTTGGGGTGAAGCGAGACGCGATACACGTCTGAGAGCCTTCCGAGATACGATCGCCAGTACAAAGGGGCTGACGCTCGATTCAAAAGACATACGCACGCGGTCAGAGAGAGGCGTAAGTAGGACGGCTGTCTATCTCTACGAAAGCGTTACGACCGATGTTCCGGGCCTTGGGAGGAATATCTTGTTCGAGGCCGGTTATCGTGGATCCCCAGATCAAGCCGTGAAAAAGCACATCCAGTCAATTGTTGCCGATTACGCAGCCTACAAAGGAATACGGGATCTCGCTGAGGACCTTAGCAGTTTTGAAATCGAGCTTCAGAATGTGAGGCGGACCTTCGTTGAAAAAGGATTTGCCATTCACGCCGCGTATCAGAAGGACCTTTGTAACAATCGAATGCGCCACTACTATGACCTCGCTCAGCTATGCACCCTCGAAGAGATCAAGTGTTATGTTGGAACTGCCGAATATCGAGATTCTGTGGTTGATGTGAGGAACATCTCTCTAAAATCATTTCCCGATCAAGCCGTGCCGGAGGGAAATTCGTTGTCGGTTAGTCCGGCCTTTACGGTGAGGGCAGAAACACTGGAGGTCCTCGAAAGAAACTATAAGCGGGAAGCCGAAATTTTTTTTTCCGAGCCTCCTTCACTCGCGTCGATTTTCGGCGAGATTGCAAAGCTCCTACCACGGCTATGATCTCGTCCCGGACGTAAAAATCTGGCCAGCCGAGGAACGGCAGCACTCCGGGATTGGTCAACACAATCCTGAGGGGAAGAAGTGAAGATGCAATGCAGACAGTCGTGTCCGTGATTCAGGGCAAGAACACCAGGCTTATAGATGTGAAATTTCAAATTCTACCGCGCGTAGGCGAGAGTCTGAGAATAGAAGGCTTGCGCTACGAGATACTAGAAATAGAACGCTCATTTTCAACTAATCCAGACTGCCACGACATTAGAATCCATGTCCGTTGAAAACAGGTCGAAGCGCTAGGTTCGCTACAAACTCGCGCCACCTTTTTCGGTGAAACGATCTAGCAGGTTACTCGACGATTTTCTTAGCAGATTCGGTGATGTCGGCAAGAATTTCGCCGACGCTCTTTGCGAATGTTGCACTATTCAGATGGTTTTCAAGTTGGTGGACGGCCCTGCGCCAGCGATTGAGCACGTCAATTCTCTTGACTTCACCGGAAATGAACACGCGGTCGCCAATCACAGCGAGAGCCATCAATTGCTCCGCGTGTTCGGCGCGTTGTTCCTCCGGGCCGTGACCGACCATCGGCGCGTGATACTCTCGGAGGAAATTGAAGGTCTGAGATAGGGTGCTTAGTAGTTCGCGGTATTCTTCTTTCATGCTGTCGAGGATCCAATGGCGCTTCTGTGCTTGCGCCGCCAGGTGTGCTCCGAGCAGCACTCCGATGAGTGGCCCCACAGCCGCCCAGATGGAGAGAAAGACTTGCATCGGCGCGGATTCTACCACGTCGTCACGTAAGTTGAAGTACTATGCCTGCTCGCGGTAGATTTCGCGGCGATGAGTGCTGATTTGCAGGAGCAGGATAAATGAGAACACTCGCAATGCTCGTGATGCTGTTCCTCGCGGGCACGGGGGCAGCACGTGCTAAACAGAAGCACACCGAAGCGGATTACAAAGTCGGTTGGTTGGAACATTGGACTGAAGAAGTGTGGGGGCCAGGTGTCTACTACGATTCCCAGAACGGTCTTTCTTGCTTTGCTGCGCACGACCACGAACTCCCGCAGTGCTACAAGGACAGCAACAGTTACCAGTGGGTCGTAAGAATCTCTGATGACAACTACATGCAGGTTGGAATTGGCGATCACAGTCCGTCTCCAATGCTAGCAAATATAAATAAGGACAATGCATTGGCAGACCTGACGCTTCCGTGCTTGATGTCGAACACCTCGGAGTCAACAAAGCGTATAGCAGCGCAAGAAGTAGCGTTCAAGAACTCAGTGCCCGAAGGTCGAGTCACGATAGTTGGTTGCGCAATTCAGGTCCACTATCGAATCGAGGGGAAGATTATGTATATACCTCTCTACCGCAAGGGCAAACTTATCGATGAAGTGGGCTACGATAATGTTTTTTTAGAGCACGCACCGGGAGGGCGTGTTGTTGGGGCTCCTGGTGACTCCTTCTTTGTGGATGTGTGGGATTATTCGGAAAGCAAGTAAAAATCTTCAAATGCAGCAATCCGCACCGTAGTCTGCAAAAGTGACGAGTCAATTATAGATCGAATCGATTGGGAACTTGGCTCTATTGTTTCATGATGACGGTAAGAAGATCGCAATACTGCAGAATACTTCTCAAACAAGGGCAAGTTCACTATCGACGCCCTCGATTGCGGCGGCCCAGTCTGGTTTCGTGGTCGACTTACGGGAATGATTTCCTTCGCGATATTGGTCGATACGGGAACGAAAGGAACCCCTCGATGTCGTCGAGTAATGACTCACCACTGCGGGACCTCCGCACGAGTTCTTTGAGGAGGAGCTTGCTTAGAGCAACTTTTGGATCGGTGAAGTCCACTTCTTCTATGCTAGGCAAAATGCTTTGCTCGTGCAGGGGAGAACGCTCAAGTACCATCGTCAACCATGCGCGTGATTCAGGTTCTTTTGGGTTCTTCAGCCCGTAATTCACGGCAGCCGAAACCACGTCTGCAATCTGGATTCCGGGATGATTCTCCGATCTGACTAGTGACACGGGTCGCAAGAGGTTGAAAGTGACTAACGTTGGTTCTTTTCCGCCGAAGGTGAAGTATTGTTTGTCCGTCCTTCCGATCATCGCCGCGAAAACACCCTCGCGCTCCTGAATGTAGGCTGCCAACGGCTTTGATTCGTCACAGAAAACATCGAGCTGCGGAAATCGCTCGCCCCAATGACAGAGCAAAGAGTACAACGCAGCATCGGTGACATCCAATGTCCACCTTCCGGTATGGCCTATTTCGCGGATTGTCTGCAATTCTTCGATTATCGCAGCACGCTGCGCGTGCGCGAATGTGACGACCTCCCTGGCTACACTTCGAGTTATCCGTTTTGTTGGCTTCTGCGCGAAAAACAAATCTATATCTTTTGGGCTCTGTGACTGCAACAACTGCTCAAATCGCTTGAAGAGTAATTTATTCGAGGTGTCCCCAGTTATCGATTCAGCGTAGAGAAGTGTACTCACAAACTTGTTGAAGCCGAGTCCATAAAAGATGAAGCTCTTCTCTGAAAGAGCAGGTTCAAAAATGTACTCGAACAGCTTGCAGGCGAGCGTGTACTTCTTGTTGAATGCGACGCCTTTAGAATTTTGAAGACATTTGTCCAGAAAAAAGGAGATCGCCTTGCGGCCTCTCTGCGTCTTGAGTAAGGACCCACCCTTCATCTCCTGTAAGGCTCCCCGCTAATTTAGACGGTCAGGGCCTCCGAGTTTAGGTCAGTTGCAAAAGCCAAGAAAGCCTCATGGGGAGTGCGATTCTGGACTCCGCGATGAGGCCGGTCGTGATTGTATTCCTCGATCCAACGAGCGATCGATGTTCGCGCTTCTTCCAAGCTACGATACTCCGCCGTCCAGACTTCCTCTTCTTTCAAGCTGCGATGGAACCGTTCGATGTAGCTGTTGCCCTCCGGGTGATGATACGCCGTGCGGCGATGCGTGATGCCGAGTCGCCCCAACGTTTCTAAGAACCGCGAGGAAGTGAACTGCGTGCCGTTGTCGGTTGTCAGCGTCAGGTTCTCTTCACGGCTGCCCTCGGGCAGCCGTGCCAGGACGGCTTGCTCTACCGCAGTCAGTGCATCTTCGGTTCGGCAACGGTGTGAGAGATTCCAGCCCACGATCTCCCGCGTGCAGCAGTCGATCACGCACACCAGATATGCCCAACCCACTGCCGGCCCCGCCCAGATTTTCGTCATGTCCGACTGCCAGATCTGATTCGGCTCGGCTGCTTCCACACGTCCCCACTCTTTCTTCCTGCGAGCCCGCAGACGACGGGAGCGCACCAACAACCCACGTTCTCGCATCACCCGCAGGACACGTTTGCGATTCACCGGGAGGTTTTCTTTTCTTCGCAGCCACCAGGTCACGCGGCGATATCCATACGCGGGTTTTTCGCCGCACGCCACGACGATCTGTTCGTCGTACTGTCGATCGGCCCGGCTGCCTCGCGGCTTCTTTCGGTAGTACAGACTCGATCGGCTGATGGCCAGAGTCGCCGCTACCAACGTGGCCGTGTAGCCCTGCGTTACCATCTCCCGCGCCTGGGAATGAACTGCACCGCAGCTCACTCCCCCACGACGTTTTTTAGGATTTCGATCTCCAGCGACTTCCGCCCCAACGTTCTCTCCAACTGCCGGATGCGATGGTCCTTTTCGGTTTCGGCCGCGGCAGCGCTTCTCCCCCCAAGCGCTGCCTTTGCTCCCTGCTCGGCTTCATCCTTCCAGCGATAGAACAGATTCGGAGCGATCCCGTGACGCCGACACGTCTCCGAGACGTTTCCGCTCTTGATACCTTCCTGCACGATCTGCCACTTCTCTTCCGGGGATCGATCTACGCGCGGTTTCCTGCCCATGTTGCCTCCTGTGTGGAGGCCCTGATCTTACCTAACTAAGGTGTCCAGTTTTAGCGGGGAGCCTTACATTTGCTTCCCCTTTTCCCT
>Ga0335075_10006112_pt1 | contig 18608 bp, 15 predicted proteins | sample Lox_Sample_24_FD_206723 | JGI IMG/M metagenome (GOLD analysis project Ga0335075, IMG submission 206723) | Soil microbial communities from Loxahatchee National Wildlife Refuge, Florida, United States - Lox_Sample_2.4 | ecosystem: Environmental > Terrestrial > Soil > Wetlands | place: USA... | reverse complement strand
CAAGGGGACAGTCGGGGTCCGGCCGGTATTGGCGGAGCGCCTCGTGGAGGCGCTGAACGCAGCTCAGCACCCGCCGGTGCGGGTCCTGGGCTCGGCCGGGGAGGCGGATCTGGGACCGCTTGCCGATCTGGCTCACGGGGTATTCGGCGATCTCGAGCTGGAGGCCAAGGAAGGCCTCGCGCTGGTCAACAACAACTCCTTCTCCACCGCGCTGGCGGCGCTGGCGGTGGCCGACGCGAGAACGCTGGTGGACTCGGTCACCGTCGCGGGGGCGCTTGACCTCGAGGCGTTTGGCGCGAACCTCAGCATCCTGGACCCGGTGGTGGGGGAGTCGCGGCCCTACCCGGGGCTGCAGGCGGAGCTGGCCGGGCTGCGGCGTGCCCTTGAGGGCAGCTCGCTGTGGGAGCCCGGAATGGCGCGCAATCTCCAGGATCCGCTCAGCTACCGCTCGATCGCGCAGGTGGGTGGTGCCGCCCGTGACGCGCTGGCGTTCGTGGAGAGCCAATTGGCCATCGAGCTCAACGCCCACCACGACAACCCGATCGTGACCCCGGACGCGGACCGCATCATCTCGGCGGGCAACTACGAGGCGCTCCCGGTGGCGGCCGCGCTCGACTTCCTGCGGATCGCGCTGGCGCCCCTGGTGACGGCCAGCCTCGAGCGCGCCATGAAGCTGTTGCAGACCCCGCTCTCCGGGCTGCCGGGCGGCCTCTCGGAGCAGGAGGGCCTGCTCTACGGTGGGCTCGGGGCGATCTCCTGGTCCGCCCACGCTCTCACCGCCGAGGCCCGGCTGCTGGCCCAGCCCGTCTCGTTTGAGCTGGCCACCACCACTCCCGAGGAGGGGATCGGCGATCGGATCACGATGGCGCCGCTGGCCGCCCGCCGTCTCGCCGAGCAGACCCAGCTCGGTCAGCGCATCGTCGCCATCGAGCTGCTGTGCGCGGCGCAGGCCGTCGACCTACGCGCCCCCAACCCCCTCGGCGCGCTGACGGGACAGGCCTACGCCCACGTACGCCGGCTGATCCCATTCGCCGGCGCGGAGACCCCGTACCCGCATGACCTGGAGCCCCTGGTGGCCCTCGTGCGCTCCGGGTCGGTGGCTCTCGGGGCCTAGGGGATTCGTGGCGCCACGGCGCGCCTACAGGTCGAGGATCTCGTCGCACACCTCGACGACATCGGGATCGTGGGAGGCGATCGCCACCGCGGCCCCGGCGCGAGCCCGCTCCACCAGCAGCGAGACGACCAGGCCACGGTTGTCGGCGTCGAGCTCCGCGGTCGGCTCGTCGGCGAGGAAGACGTCGGCGTCGCTGACCAGGGCCCGAGCGACGGCCACCCGCTGCTGCTGGCCGCCCGAGAGATCTTCGATGAGGTGGTCAGCGACGGGGGCGAGCCCGACGCGCTCGAGCACGGCCTCAACCCGCGAGTGGACCTCAGCGCCCGGCACTCGGGCGGCCTGCAGCACGATCGCGACGTTCTCGCGCGTCGTCAGCGCGGCCACCAGGCCGTAGCCCTGGAGGATGAAAGCGAACCGGCGGCGCAGGGCAAGCGCCCCGCCGGGGGTCACCGGCGCGCCGTCGAGGGTGACCGTCCCGCCCGACGGCGCGACGAGGCCGCCGAGGATGCTGAGCAGCGACGACTTCCCGGACCCCGACGGGCCGCGCACGGCGAGGACGCGGCCACAGGACACCTGCACCGAGATCCCGTCGAGGATGGTCCGGTCGCCGACGGCGTAGCGGAGATCGCTGCCGATGAGGGCGACGGTCACCGCGATTCCTCGGCGCGGGGCCTGAGGGTGACGTCCCGACCGTCGCGCCGGACCTCGAGCAACGTGCCCGGCGGAAACTCCTCACACAACTCCGGCGGCAGCTGCAGCGATCCGTCCCGGCCGACCACCGCGTAGTCGCGGCCGTGCACGCCCTCGCTCCCGACCCGCCCGTCGCGAATGGTGACCGTTCGCGCCGAGCGGGCGGCGACCGAGAGGTCGTGGGTGACCAGCACGACGGTGCGCCCGAAGTCGGCGTGCACCTGCGCCAGGAGCTCCATGACGCGCTCCCGGCCCGCGGCGTCCAGCTGACTGGTCGGCTCGTCGGCGAGCACCAGTTGCGCCCCCGACGACAGTGCGGCTGCGATGGCGACGCACTGCTGTTCGCCACCCGAGAGCTGCCCGGCGACCCGGTCGGCGAGGGCGGTCAGCCCGAGCCGCTCGAGCAGCTCACCCGATGACGCGCTTGACGGGCCGGCGGCGAAGGCCACGTTCTGGCGAGCGGTGGCGTAGGCCAGGAGGTTGCGGGCCGGGTTCTGGAGGACGAGCGCCACCACCGACCCACGCAGCCGGGCAAGCGCGCGCGGTGCCATCCGGCCGATGTCGTGGGCGCCGATCAGGACCCGTCCGGCCGACGGGCGAAGCACACCCGCGAGCAGGCCGAGCACCGTGGACTTCCCGGACCCGGAGGGGCCGAGCAGCGCCACGAACTCGCCCGGATCGATGTCGAGATCGATGCCGCGTAGGGCGACGACGTCGTCGAGGCCCTCGCCGGATGCGGGGTAGATGTGCACCACCCCGTCGCACCGCACCCCCACGCCCGCGGACCCGGTCACTGCTGGGCTCCTCTCAGCTGGCTCGGGGCGGCGGCGCGCCCGACCAGCCTCGCGATGGCGACGCTGACGACGGCGAAGACGAGGACCAGCCCGATGGCGAGCGCGGCCAGCAACGCCCAGGGCAGCCCCACCACGAGCGGGGGTCCGGTGGACGTGTCGACGAAGACCGGTGTGCTGGGCAGCGCGAGCCGCGCGCCGGCCACCCCCGCGGCCAGCCCGACGAGAAGCCCGATGCCGAAGATGCTCCCCTGTTCGACCGCCGTCGCTCGGCGCAGGGTGCGGGGTGAGATCCCCACCGCCTCCAGCGCGGCCAGCTCGTAGGCCCGGCGGCGGATGGAGACCACTCGGCCCAGCGCCGTCGCGCCGACGGCGAGGACCACCGCGGCCAGCGCGGCGAGCAGGAACAAGGCGTCGGCGAATGCAGGCCCGCTGTCGTCCAGGGCCGGACGGTAGGTCGACGAGTGGATCGCGCGGGTCACGTACACATGCTGGCGGGCCAGGCGCGCGGCCATGTCCGACGGCGCCGACGGCGACAGCCACACCTGGTATTGCGTCGTGTCGGCGGCCGGGCCGTCCATTGCGGCCAGCGCGGTGCCGAAGTCGACCATGATCCCGTTGCGGTCGACCTGTGGCAGCGTGACCGAGCGGAACACGCCATCGGCGGACACCACCTGGCCGTCCAGCCCCAGGGCGACGACGCTGTGGATGTCGTTGCCCCGGTACAGCGCCGCCGTCGCCGACGCGATGACCGCGGGGAGAGTCGTCGGGATCGCTGCCGACACGACCGTCGGCCACGTCGCCGTCGCCGGGTTCTGGCGGACGTCGAGGGACACGCCGGTGCTCGCGGTGGCGATCGCCGCCGGTCCCTTGCCGTCCCCGTGCCACCGAGAGCCTTCACCGAACGACGGGAGCGGCTGCCAGCCACCGTGTGAGCGAACCGACGCGCCGATCACGGCGTCGATCTCGCCCGCGTGCCGAGGAGACCCGAAGGGGTCCAGGGGCGTGTCGGCGGTCAGATCGAGCGCGGAGACCGAGCAACCGCTCACGCACGTCGGGGGCAGCGAGATGTCATAGGACGCGGTCCCGGGCGCGACGGGCGCGACGGTGCGCACCGCCTGGCGGTGGTCCGGCTCGGCCAGGGTCACCGCCAGGTGGACCGGCCGGCTGGGATGCCGGATCACCTCGACGCGCAGCCGAAGCTCGGTCCCCGTCACCGCGACCGGGGCCGGGCGCCCGTCGCCGAGACGTTGCAGGAGCGAGGGTAGGGACGGTGATGCGTTGCCCGGCACCCAGGCCCCAACCGAAGCGAAGCGCGCGGTGTCGACCGCGATCAGCGGCGGCTGCTGGTCAACGTCCGTATACGCCGCCGCCATCGCGTGCCCGCCCGGGTCCGCTCGATCGACCGCGGTGCGCAGATCCTCGACCCCGGCGCCGGGCCGCACGATCAGGACGGTGTCGGCGCCGGCCATGTTCACGGCGCGCAGCGAGCGGTTGTGGCCCCCCTCAGCCCAGATGCTCACCGCGACCACCGCGATCGACACGGCCACCGCGACGAGTAGGATCGCCCGGGTCTCAGCCGGGCGGCGCAGCAGTTGACGGACGGCGAGGAACGTCGCCAGTCGCGGCGAGTCCCGTGTCCACCGCACCAGCCGGCGGGTGAGAAACGGCAGCAACCGCATGATCACCACGGCCGCGGCGATGGCCACCAGAGTGGGGGCCAGCACCGACAGCGGATTCGGCTTGCCCGAGTCAAGGACGCCGCCGGCCTCCAGCTCGATCAGGCCGGCCACCGCGAGAGTGACTGCCGTGGCGTCGGCGACGAGGAGCCCGAGCGGCGACGCGGGCGGGGCGGCGCCGAGGCGCATCAGCGCTCCGACCGGCGTCATGACGATCCGTCGGGCGGCCACCACGGCAGCCAGGACGCCGCCCAGCACGGCGAGCGCCGCGATCCCGTACGCCGCCGGTGGGAACGTCACGTCCACCGCATGGCCGAGCAATCGCGGCGCGAGCAGCCGCACCGCGATCCATGCCAACAGCGCGGCCACCGGGGCCGCGATCACCACCAGCGCGACCGGCTGAGCGACGCTCTGCACCAGGACGCTCCCGGTCGGGCGCCCGCGCAGCTTGGCCAGCGCCACCTCGGGGCCCTGGGCCGTCGCCGTGTTCGCCACCACGGCGTAGAGGACGAACATCGCGAGCAGCGCCAGCTGGGCCGTCGCCACCGTCACCAGGGTGCGAGCCAGCGACGTCTCGGTGGCTGTCTGGTCAAGGACGGTGGGCAGGCTGGTGGTCACCGAGGGGACGGAGGCGCCGGTGGTCCCCGCCTGGTAGGTGAGGTGCGCAACCGCGGCATTCGCGCGCGCGACCGTGGCGCGCAGCTCGCCGATGTCGTCATAGCCCACCGCGCCGGATCGCAGCGCGACGTTGGCTGACAGCGTCTGCGGCACTCGCTGCAGCCGGGAGGAGAGCGCGGTCGGGGTCACAAACGCGGCGTCGGCCGGCGGCGGCGCGTTGTCTGACCCCCGCTGGCCGAACTGGAAGAGGTCCCACCGCTCCCAGAACGCCCCGCTGGGCGCCACCGGCCGGTACAGCCCCACCACGCGCAGGCGGATCGCGACCCCGGTGGTCGTCCGGCTGGCCAGTGTGCTGCCGACCGTCAGATGTTCGGCGGCGGCGGTCGCGGCGCTGATCAGCGTCTGGTCGGTGGAGGGGCCCGACAGACACCGGCCGGTGACGATGCGCAGGTGGGCGCACAGATCGTCGATGGAGGCGATCTGGCTGGAGAACCGCTGGGCCCCACCGAAAACGACATCGGCCTCGTCCTCCGACAGGGGCGGCGCGAACAGTCGATCCTGCGCGACCTCTCCGGCGACCGCCCGCACGTCGGCACCCGGGTCCCCGCCCCGATAGGGCTCGCTGTCGCGGGAGACGAGGATGTCGCGCTGGAACACGGTGGCGTCCTGCAGATGCCGGGCCAGCACCGTCTCGTCGACCGCGTGCAGATAGATCGGCCCCACCGTGGCGGCGAGGATGGCGAGGACCGCGACCGCGAACACGGTGGCCGACGCGGCCGCGCGCCAGCGGATCGCGCGCCCGGCGAGTCGCAAGATGAGCACACGCGACTCTCGCGGCGCGCGTCGTTCGTCAGTGATCAGCACCTCCTCAGGATGAACCGTAACCCGGTCCGCTTACCAACCGCTGACAGCCGGCCGGGCACCCGCCCGCGGCGCGGGGATAGGCTGCCCGCATGCTCTCTGATCCTTTCCGGTCCGCCGTTGAACGAGGGGCGCTCGCGCCAAATTACCTCTCCCCGGAAAGATCAGCTGGTCGTCGGTCGTTGCTCAGGCGACGACGCTGACGCGTGTGAACGGGCACGCCCCGTACGGGGCTCAACAAGGAGGACCGGGAAGATGGCTGCTGAGGGAACTGCCGCGCTGGGCTCGCCGGTGATCGCCGGCGCGATGGTCAATCCGCGAGGGTTCGGCAAGAAGGCAACGGTGGGGGCGATCGGAGGGGTCGTGGGAGCCGTTGCGGCGACTGCGGTCGCCAGCCGGTCCTCGGTCTCTGACGTTCCCGCCTTCGGGCGCGTCGGCTACCTGGCGGCAAGCGAGACTGAGGTGGCGCTGATCAAGACCAAGTCCGGGGCTATCAAGATGAAGGTCACCGACGAGGTGCTGGTGCGCGCGCCGCGCAGCGAGCTGCAGAGCGTCGAGCTCAAGGACGGCAAGCTGCTGTCCTCGGTCCGGCTGCAGTTCGTTACCGGGACGGTGTGGGAGTTCGACGTCCCCAAGATCGGCAAGAAGAGTGCCAAGGAGCTGGTGTACGAGCTCGGCGGCAACGTCGTCTGATCGACGGCGTCAGCGGACGGCGATCTCCGCGGAGAGCTCGTAGGGCGGGACGAGCCCGAGGCGATCGCCGCTCCAGAACCGGCCCGGGTCATACCAGCTGGCCGGGCGGCTGGGGGGGAGCAGGCCCATGTCCTGGTAGGTGGTGGCCACCAGCTGGGCGCAGAACACCGTCTCCAGTGACGAGGGGCGGCGAGTCCGGCTGGTCAGCCACCCCGTGAAGAGGTTCAGCGTGGTCGGAAAGGGGCGCCCGTCGAACCGTTCGATGGTCTCCATCAGCCGGTCCTCGTGGTCACGGGTGATCGGGCCGCTGAGCTGGCGAAACCAGGCGCGCTGGCGGTAACGGTCATGCCAGGTGGTGACGGCATCGGCGAGGCGATGAAGCTGCACCCCACGGTGCCGGTCTCCGGTCCACACGTCGGGAAGCGAGCGGCCCAGCTCGGCGTGCCAGAGCAACGGCGGCAGGTCATCGAGCGCGACCACCATGCCGACGTGGTTGACGGGGCTGTTGGTCGCGGCCCGGATCGTCCAGTCGGCGACCGCCCGGCCGCGGAACAGCCAGATGTCGCCAGTGGCCGCCGTCCCCACTGCCTCGTTGAGAGCTACCGCCGAATCGGTCACATCACTACCGTACGCGGCGATGCGCATGCGATGGAAGCTCGTTGGGTTGGCCGGTCTTGCCGGGGTGGCGGCCACGGGGGTGGTGGTGGCCCGCAACCGGCGGTCCCAGCGCGAGTACTCGCCCGACGAGCTTCGCGAGCGCCTGCACAGCCGGCTCGCCGAGGCGTCGGACGGTGGCGGCGATCGCTCCTCGCTGTTCACCTCGTCCTCGGTTCCCGACGCGTATGAGCGCCACCTTGTCCCGGTGGTGTTCGCCCCCTGGGCCGAGGCGCTGCTTGACAGGGTGGGGGTCACGCCCGGCAGCGAGGTGCTCGACATCGCCAGCGGCACCGGTGTGGTGGCGCGCGCGGCGGCGCATCGGGCCGGCGGCGACGGACGCGTCGTGGCCAGCGATGTCAGCGGACCGATGCTGGCGCGCGCAGCCGCGATCGAGGCCGCCGAGGGCGCGGCGCCAATTGAGCGCCGCGAGGCGTCGGCGGACGCGTTGCCGTTCGACGACGGCTCCTTTGACGTGGTGCTCTGCCAGCAGGGTCTGCAGTTCTTCCCCGAGCCTGCCGCCGCGGTGAGCGAGATGCGGCGGGTGCTGCGGCCGGGCGGAGTGGCCGGCGTCGCGGTGTGGGCCGGCGGCCATCCGCTGGAGCCCTTCGGCGTCTACGGCGACGAGCTGGCAGCCGCCGGGGCCGAGCCCCCGTTCCCCCGCGCCTTCGAGAGCGAGACCTTCACGATGAGCGCCGACACGCTGCGGTCGCTGTTCACCGAGGCCGGCTTTGCCGCCGTCGAGGTCGAGGTGGTGCAGCTGGAGGTCAGCTTCCCTGACACCGGCTCCGCGGCGGCGGGGGCGCTGGGAACGCCGTTCGGGCCGATGATCGATGCGCTGGCCGCCGATCAGCGGGACCACTTTGAGGCGGCGCTGAGGCGGCGCTTCGCCCCGGAGCAGCCGGGCGGCGCGGTCCGGCGGCAGACCGCCGCAGTGGTGGTCCGCGCCACCGCGCCCTGAGCTCAGCGCGCCTGGCGCATCGTCGACCGCGCGTCGCTGGTGTGGATCATCGTCCAGGCGCAGATCGCGCCCAGCCCGGCGAGGATCGCGCTGGCCAGGTAGGCGGCGTGGAACTTGGTGAGCTCGCTGCCCGCCGCGCCGGCGACGATGGTGGTCACGATCGCGATGTTCAGTGCGATCGAGGATTGCCGCTGGGTGTTGTAGATCGCGGAGGCGTGGGCGGTGTCCTCGGAGGAGATCGTGGTGAACATCGCGGTCTGGATCGAGAGGAACACGCCGCTGTTGGCGGCGCCGCCGTAGAACATGAGCGCGCGGACCAGCCATAGGTTCGTCGAGGCGTTGACGCGGAGAAACAGCGCCAGGAAGATGCACAGGCCGATGGAGCCGACGCCGGCCATCACCCGCGGCCCCAGTCGGGGATAGAGGCGGCCCAGCGTCTGGGAGCCGATCGCGACCCCGATCGCCTCGACAAACGTGGTGGTCCCGGAGCCGATGGGTGACTGGTGCAGCACTTCCTGCAGGAAGATCGGGGTGAGGTAGAGGCTGGCCAGAAATGGCCCGCTGCTCAGCGCGAAGACGAGGTTGGTGGCCCGCAGCAGCCGGTCGTGCAGGAGCCCGACCCTCAGGATGGGGTCGCGCTGGCCCAGCGAGATCCGGACGAACACCGCCAGCAGCGCGAGGCCGCCGATCCCACTGACGACGATCGCCAGCGAGGACCAGCCGAGCACCGAGCCCTCGCTGATGGCGTACAACAGGGCGCTCAGGCCGACGCCCGAGAGGACCAGTCCCCGGAAGTCCAGCCGTCCCCTGGGCGAGGCACGGTGCTCGGGGAGCGACAGATAGGCGAAGGTCAAGGTGACGATGCCGACGGGAACGTTGACGAAGAACACCCACCGCCATGACAACCACTGGGTGAGCACGCCGCCGATGATCGGGGCGGTGCCCGGTGCCACCAGAATCGGCACGATCAGCGTGCGCGCCACGCGAGCGCGCCGTTCGGGGCCGTAGGCGCGGTAGAGCATCGCCATGCCGGTCGGGGTCAACATGCCCCCGCCGATGCCCTGCAGGGCACGCGCCCCGACCAGCTGTCCCAGGCTCTGAGCCGCGCCACACAGGGCCGATGCCACCGTGAACAGAGCGAGCGCGATGAGGAACGTCCGCTTGGTCCCGATCCGGTCACCGATCCACCCCGAGGCGGGCATCACCACCGCGAGCGTCAGCAGATACGCGATCACCGTCCACTGCACGTCCGACAGCGGCGCCGCGAACGTCCGCGCCAGGGTCGGCAGCGCCACGTTGACGATCTGCATGTCCATGGCGGTGACGAACACCGCGCTGACGTAGGCGATGGCCACCGCCCGTCCGGGCCCCACCGCCAAGCGCCCCAGCCCGGCCGGCGGCGCCGCGGTCTCAGACGGTTCGGCGCAGGCCACGGGCTCCAGGGTCACGCCTCGACCCTAGTAGGCCTGCACGCCGATGTACCCGGAACGGACCCGAATCGCTAGGACATCGTTTGCGCGAGTCGAAGTCTGCGCCGTGCGCTTCTCGGCATCAGCGGTGTGGCGGACGACAGCGATCGTCTGCGCCGCCGCCCTGGCGGTCTACATCGTCTACCTGCTCCGCGAGCCGATCGCCTGGCTGGCCATCGCCGCCTTCATCGCTCTGGCCTTGTCGCCGCCGGTGAAGTTCCTCACCCGATGGATGCGACGGGGCTTCGCCATCGCCATCGTCTACATCGCCCTGCTTCTCGTGCCGATCGGCTTCGGAGTGCTGGTGATCCCGCCGGTGGTGACCCAGGCGCAGCAGCTGGTGGATCACGCCCCCGGCTACGCCCAGGACGTCACCAAGTTCATCGAGCGCAACCGCACGCTCCGTTCCCTGCAGCGGAAGTACAACATCGGCGGGCAGCTGCAGAGGAAGGCCGGCGAGCTGCCCGGGAAGGTGGGGAGCGCCGCCTCGGTGCTCGCCGACGTCGGCCTTGGCCTGATCGACTCGGTCTTCGCCCTGGTGACGATCCTGATCCTGGCCGCCTTCATGCTCGGCGGCGGTCCGCGGTGGCGCGACGCCCTTCTGCGACTGCTCCCCGCAGAGCAGGCGTCGGCGTGGCGCAGTGTCACCGACGAGATCGCGGCGGCGGTCGCCAACTACGTGGGAGGTGCGCTGCTTCAGGCGCTGATCGCCGGGGTCACGAGCTACGTGGTGATGCTCATCCTCGGTATCCCGTTCCGGGTGCCGCTCGCCGTACTCGTGGCGCTGCTGGACCTCATTCCACTCGTCGGGGCGACCGTGGCCGCCGTGGCGGTCGCCATCGTGACGGTATTCACCGATTTCCCCACGGCCACGATCATCTGGGTCATCTGGGCCATCGTCTATCAGCAGTTCGAGAACAACGTGATCCAGCCGCGCATCCAATCGCGCGCGGTCGACGTCCTGCCCTTCGTGGTGCTGGTGGCCGTCCTCTTCGGGAGCACCCTGTTCGGCGTGGTCGGTGCGCTGTTGGCGGTGCCCGCCGCCGCCTCGATTCAGATCGTGGTTCGCGAGGTCCTGCGCTACCGCCGGGCGACGGCGCCCGTCGACGGCGCGGCCTAGGGATTGCAGGCCGCGGCCATCGCCCGGCGTGTCCCGGCGATCAGGCTCGCCAGCACGCTCAGAACCGCACCTCGACCTCGAGGCCGCCGCCGTCGACCGGGCGGGCCACGACCGCCGCACCGTGAACGTCGGCGATCGCGTGGACGATCGACAGCCCCAGGCCGAGCCCCGGCGCCGTTGCGGTCCGTTCGCCAGAGCCGGAGCCGCGGCGGAATGGTTCGAAGATCTCGGACAGCATCAACTCGGGCACCTCGGATCCGCTGTTGGAGACGCGCAGCCAGCTGCCGGCGCCCTCGTTGCCGGTCTCGACGGTGATCCAGGCGCCCTCGGCGACGTTGTGGATGATCGCGTTGTCGATCAGGTTGGCGACCAAGCGCTCCAGCAGGGCGGGATCGCCTTGCAGCGGCGCCGGATGCAGGTCCGCCGCGACGGTGACGTCCTCGAGCCGTTGCGCGCGCAGGGTGATGGCGTCCTGGGCCAGGTCGGCGAGATCCACCGGCGCGTCGACGTCGCTGCCCCCTTGGCTGCGGGCGAGCGCGAGCAGGGCCTCGATCATCCGCTGCTGCGTCTCATTGGAGACGAGCACACGTTCACAGGCGTGACGGAGCTGCTTGGCGTCGGCGTCCGGGTCGGCGAGGGCGGTCTCGAGCAGGACCCGCTCCAGCGTGACCGGCGTGCGCAGCTCGTGGGAGGCGTTGGCCACGAAGCGCTTCTGCGCGTCGAAGGCGCGCTCGAGCCGGGCCAGGACCCCGTCGAAGGTCTGGGCCAGTTCACCGAGCTCGTCGGCCCGGACGTCTTGGGCGAGCCGCTCGTGGAGGTTCTCCTCGGTGATCCGCCGCGCTCTGAAGCTCATCGTGCGCAGCGGCCGCAGGGCCCGGCCGGCCAACAGCCATCCGAGCAGGATCGAGATCACCGCCATGATGGCGAGGGCGACCCCTGACCAGGTCAGCAGCGCCCCGAGCGAGCGGTTGCGCTGCGTCGCCAGGGCGCCGTTGGCCCGGGCGACGATCACGTTCACCTGCTGCTGGACCGTCGAGGCGATCTCCGCGAACTTCGCCGTCTTGCGCGAGGAGCCCTTGCCCTGGCCGCCACCGCCGGAGGGCAGTCGTGACCTGGTCCAGGTGACGATCTCCGTCCCGTTCGGGAGCGTCTCGATCTGTTCATTGACCTGCGAGGGCGACCCGCTCGCCGTCGCGGCGGCGCTGGCGGCGCCTGACACCACGGCCGTCGGCGCTGAGCCGAACAGCCGGATCTGTGTCCCGTGGACGCGGAGATCGCGGCTCTGACTGCTCGTCTCGTGGGCGACAAACCCGTACGCGATGGCGAGGACGGCGGCGGCGCCGACGAGAAAGCAACTGCCGTAGAGCACCGTCAGGCGCATCTGCAGGCTCAGCCGGCGGGTGGCGCCGCGCCCGGCGTCAGATCCGGTAGCCGCCACCAGGGACCGTCTCGATCAGGGGCGGGTCACCGAGCTTGCGCCGCAGCCGGCTGATGGTCACCTTGACCACGTTGCTGAAGGGATCGGCCGCCTCGTCCCAGGCGCGGGCGAGGATCTCCTCGGTCTGGAGCACCGCGCCACCCGCGCTCATCAGGAGCTCGAGCACCGTGAACTCCTTGGCGCTCAGGTCGAGGCGCTCTCCGTCGCGGGTCACGAGCCGTCGGCCCGGGTCAAGCTGCACATCGCCGGCCTCCAGCACGGGAGCCAGCGCCGGCTGAGAGCGGCGGGCCAGCGCACGCACGCGCGCCACGAGCTCGGCGAAGGCGAATGGCTTGGTCAGATAGTCGTCGGCGCCGATGCTGAGCCCCTCGACTCGGTCCTGGACCTCGCCGGAGGCCGTGAGCATCAGGATCCGGGGTCGGGCGCCGGCCTCGATCATCCGCGCGGTGACCTCGTCACCGTGCAGCTTGGGCAGATCACGATCCAGCACCAGCACGTCGTACTCATAGATCTGGGCGTTGTAGAGCGCCTGGGCGCCGTCGTTGGCGATATCGACCGCCATGCCTTCGCGCCGGAGCCCGTTCGCGATCGTCTCGGCGAGCTCGGCATGGTCTTCGACTACAAGAACGCGCATGGGCGCGCCGCGATGGCAAGCATGGAGGCAAGGATGCCCGAGAGAGGTTACGTGGCGGTTACTCGCATCGTTCCCGTGATGTAACCGGCCGCACCGTACAACTCCGGCCATGCCACGACTCCGCACTCTCCGGCGGCCGGCGACGGCCGTCATGATCACCCTCGGCGCCTCGCTGGCCATCGCCGCCTGCGGTGGCTCGAGCTCGGCGAACTCCACCGCCGCCGCGACCGCCAACACCGGCCTGAAGTTCGCCTCATGCGTGCGGGCCCACGGCGTCCCCGACTATCCCGACCCACGCGCCGGCAAGGTCACCGTGGACACCCACACGCTGTCGGAGTCGACGCAGGTGGTCAACGCGGCGTTGAGCAAGTGCCAGAACCTGGCTCCGGGGCCCAACCTCGGGCCGCGGCTCTCGACGGCGCAGCTCGCGAAGGTCCAGGCTGGGGCTCTGGCCCTCGCGAAGTGCATGCGCGGCCACGGCCTGGTGTACCCGGACCCGGTGGTCGCGCCAGGCCCCGGCGGCCGCGGCTTCGAGATCGGCTGGCCCCGGAGTGAGCAGAAGGAACAGCCCATCCACTACCAGACCCAAGCGTTCAGGACCGCCAACGCCGAGTGCGGGAAGGCGTTCGTCAAGACCTTCCCCGCCTCGTTGCGCAAGAAGGGCTGACCCGGGTGACGACGACGGACGGAGCGCCACCGCCAGGGCGCTCCCGCAAGCGCGTCGCCGCGGGAGCCACCCTGCTGCTCGTGGTGGCGGCGATCGTCGCGGCAGTGCTGGCCACCCGCGGAGGCGGACACGCGACCGTCGCGTCGCGGCCGGCCACGGCCGCCACGGCCACCGTCCAGCGGCGCAACCTCGTCACGTCGGAGACGCAATCGGGGACGATCACCTACGCCAACACCTCGACCGTCGCCAATCGGCTGGCCGGCACGCTCACCTGGGTCCCGCCGGTCGGCCGCGTGATCGCGCCGGGACAGAAGCTCTTCAACGTCGACAACTTCCCGGTGATCCTGATGGACGGGACCACCCCGGCCTACCGGACGCTCGACGCATCTGACTCGCCCGGCCCCGACATCCAGCAGCTCAACGACAACCTGATCCACCTCGGGTTCGACTCCGGTGGCATCGTCGACAACGACGAGTGGCAGCCGGCGACGACGGACGGAGTCGAGCTCTTCCAGGAGGCAAACGGCGAGCCCGAGACCGGCAGCCTGACCCTCGGCACCGTCGTCTTTGAGCGTGGCACCCAGCGCGTCTCGGGCCTGCAGGGCGCCGCCACCTCGGTCAGCGACGACGACGTCTCAGACCAACCGGAGTTCGTCGACTTAAGCCTCGCGCGACCGTCCACCACCACGACGGCCAGGGCGCCGACGACCACCACGACAACGGCGACGACGACGGTGACCACCACGGCACCGGCGACTCCGACCACGACGCGCACGCCGAGCTCCCACGGCACCAGCGCCGCCACCCGCCAGGCGAACGCGACGATCTCGGGCCTGAAGTCGAAGATCGGGCAATTGCAGAGCCAGCAGGCGCGGCTCGGCCGGGAGCTGTCCTCAGCGCGCGCCAAGGCCCGGGCCAAGAGCGCCCCGGCGCCCGCCGGACCGGCCTCCGGCGGCGACAGTCCCGTGATGACGACCACCTCCACCAACCTGGTGGTCACCGTCGATGTGCCGGCCGGCCAGCAGGGCGTGACGCACGTCGGGGCACGGGTCCCCGTCCTCATGCCGTCAGGTTCCACCGTGCACGGACACGTGACCAAGATCGGTCAGGCGACCTCGAGCGGCGGGCATTCGACGGTGCCGATCACCATCCACCTCGACAGGCACGAGAACGGGCGCAACCTCGACCAGGCGACGGTCAGCGTCAAGTTCGTGCAGAAGACCGCCCGCCACGTGCTGTCGGTGCCCATCACGGCCCTGCTGGCCCAGCCCGGCGGCGGCTACGCGGTGCAGACCGCGACGGCCCCGTACACCCTGATCGGCGTCCACCTGGGCACCTTTGCCACCGGCTACGTCCAGGTCTCGGGCGCGGGCCTGCACCCCGGGCTGCGGGTCACGGACTCGCAGGGATGAGCCGCGTGGCCGCCGGCGCGCCGCCCAGCGCCAGGCTCGACGGCATCGTCAAGGAGTACCCCGGCGGGGTCACGGCCCTGCGTGATGTCTCGGTGCAGTTCGCCGGCGGCGAGCAGGTGGCTGTCGTCGGGCCGTCCGGGTCGGGCAAGACGACGCTGCTGACGATTCTCGGCACGCTCGAGCGCGCCTCGGCCGGGACGGTCGAGGTCGCCGGGCTCGACGTCGAACGCGCCAGCGATCGGGCGCTGGCCGGGCTGCGCGCGCACCGCATCGGGTTCGTGTTCCAGTCGTTTCACCTGCAGGACTCGCTCAATGCCCTCGATAACGTTGCCACGGGGATGCTGTATGGGGGCGCGCGACTTCGGGTGCGCCGGGAGCTCGCGCGCCAGGCGCTCGAGCGCGTGGGTCTCGGCCATCGGCTCGATCACCGTCCCGGCGCGCTTTCGGGCGGCGAGCGCCAGCGGGTGGCGATCGCACGGGCGCTGGCCAAGCGCCCGGCACTGCTGCTGGCCGACGAGCCGACCGGGAACCTCGACTCGCGCTCCGGTGCGGAGGTGATCGACCTTCTGCACGGGCTGGCCGCCGAGGGCTCGACGCTGGTGCTCATCACCCACGATGAGAAGGTTGCCGCCACCTTCCCGCGGCGGCTGCGCATGCATGACGGCGAGATCGTCGAGGACGTCTCGTGAGCGCCGCCGCACCCGCGCTCCCCTCGGGCCGCCCGCCGGCCGACAGCAGGCAACGCTCGCGGTTACCCGGGCGCGAGCTGGTGGGTGTCGCCTTTCAGGGGCTGCGTTCGCGCAAGCTGCGCGCCGCGCTGTCGGCGCTCGGGATCGCGATCGGGATCGGCGCCATGGTCGCGGTCGTCGGTGTCTCGGCCAGCGCTCAGGCCAACCTCATCGCCGAGATCGACGCGCTCGGCACCAACCTGCTCACGGTCACCCCCGGCACCAGCCTCTCGGGCAAGAGCGCACCGTTGCCGTCCACCGCGCTGCCGATGATCTCCGCGGTCCCGCGTGTCAACGGGGCGGCGGCGGTCTATGACACCCAGATGAGCGTTTACCGCTCACCGTTTGTGCCCAGCGGAGAGACCGGAGGGCTGGACGTCATGGCCGACACCGGTGACCTCCCCAAGGTGATGGGCGCCGGCATGAGCTCCGGTCGCTTTCTGTCGCCGCACCGTCAGGATCTCCCGGAGGCGGTGCTCGGCGATGCCGCGGCGCAGAACCTGCAGATCTACCATCTCAACGGGCGCGTGCTGGTGTCGATCGGCGACGACTGGTTCACCGTGATCGGGATCATGGGTCACGCCGAGCTTGACTCGACGCTCGACAGCGATGTGTTCATCTCACTGCCGATGGCCGCCAAGGACTTCCAGACCAAGGCGCACGCCACCACGATCTACGTCCGGTCGGCCCAGGACTCGGTCAACAGCGTGTCGGATCTGCTGGGGCCGACCGCGAACCCTCAGGATGCGAACGCCGTGGCCATCGGCCGACCGTCTGACGTGCTGGAGGCTCGGGCCGCGGCCAAGGGCCAGTTCACCACGTTGCTGCTGGGGCTCGGTGCCGTCGCATTGCTGGTGGGTGCGATCGGGATCGCCAACATCATGGTGATCTCGGTCCTGGAACGGCGGGGCGAGATCGGCCTGCGGCGCGCGCTGGGCGCCACCCGTGGTCACATCAGCGCCCAGTTCCTCTGCGAGTCGGCGCTGCTGGCGGCGATCGGCGGCGTGTTCGGGCTCCTCTTCGGCGCCGGCGCCACCGAGGTCTACGCCCAGGCCAAGCACGAACCGTTCGTTGTGCCGTTGTATGCGCTGATCGCGGCGCCGAGCGCGGGGTTTGTCATCGGCGCCCTGGCCGGCCTGTATCCGGCGACGAAGGCAGCGCGACTCAGCCCCACCGAAGCTCTGCGCGCATAACCGTTTATGAAATACCTGCGGAGGGGCAGTAAGCTCCTGCCCGCACTTTTCCGACCGCCATGCAGCACACCCCCTGGAGGGACTCAGCTTGGCCGCAGGAGCCGAGCCACAGCTCAGCGATGAGAAGGGCCGTGGCTTCAACACAGCAGTGAGCCGGGACGCCGAACCGAGGGCCTGAGGGCCCGGCGTCAACCACAGACTCGCCTAATACACACGTCCGAGGGTGGGGCGGCCGGCGCAGGGACGTGCGCCGGCGACATCGGACGCCAATACCTACGCAACAAGGAGAGACCGACGTGGGAGCAAGCCCCAGTCAGATAATGAGTGACACCGACGTCGAGCCATGGCGCGCCACGATCAAGGCCTACGCGCGCCCGCGTCCGGCGCGGACCGCGCTTGACCTCGCCACCTCCGTGGTGCCGTACCTGGGCCTGCTGGTCGCGGCCGCGTTCCTCATGCACATCTCGGTATTCGCGGCACTCGCGCTGGCCCCGCTGACCGCGGGATTTCTCTTGCGGACGTTCATCGTCTTTCACGATTGCGCGCACGGCTCCATGTTTGGCTCACGTCGCACCAACCGCACTGTCGGCACCCTGCTCGGCCTGCTGCTGTACACGCCGTTTGCTACTTGGACGCACACCCACGCTGTCCATCATGCGACCTCGGGCAACCTTGACCAGCGCGGCACGGGCGATCTCCCCATGCTCACCGTCGAGGAATACCGGGCCCGTTCGCCGCGTGGCCGGCTCGCCTACCGCCTGTTCCGTAACCCGATCGTCATGTTCGGCCTGGGGCCGATCCTCTCGTTCGTCATCCTGCCGCGACTGACGCACCGGGGCATGCGTCCGCGGCTGCGGCGCGCCGTGATCCGCACCAACGTGGCGGTGCTGTGCCTCGTGACCGCCGTGTGCCTGTGGATCGGGCCGGTGGAATACCTGGTGGTTCAGTGGCCCGCGGCGTGGTTGGCCGGCGCGGCGGGGATCTTCCTCTTCTACGTCCAACATCAGTTCGAGGACGCCTATTGGGAGGACGCCGAGGCGTGGAGCTTCGGCGACGCGGCGATCCGTGGCAGTTCGTTCCTGCGGTTGCCGGCGATCCTGAACTTCTTCTCAGGCAACATCGGCTACCACCACATCCACCATCTCAACGCGCGGGTTCCCAACTACAACCTGCGACGTGCCCACGAGGCCATCGACCTGTGCCGCGAGGTGCCCGTGCTGGACCTGCGCGAGGCACTGCGCACCGTGCGTCTGAAGCTGTGGTGTGAGCAGCGCGGGCGCCTGGTCACCTTCGCCGAGGTTGCCGAGCCTGCGTAGGGACCCGCCGGTGACCCGCTAAGGTCAGTGGTGTGCGGGAACGTTGTTCCCGCGAGGTTCTTGTCTCGAGCGCTCGCGCGATCCGGGTCAGTCGAATCTCCCGAATCGCCACTGGCGGCGTGTCATGCCGCCGTAAGGAGCACTCATATGTCCACGCAGTCATTCGCCGATCTCGGCGTGTCCCCGCCGGTCCTGGCCGCCCTCGCGGACCGGGGAATCACCGATCCCTTCGCCGTGCAGAAGCTCGTCATCGCCGACGTGCTCGCCGGTCACGATGTCCTCGCCAAGTCCCCGACGGGCTCGGGCAAGACGCTCGCCTTCGGGATCCCGCTCGTCGAGCGCCTGGACGCCAACGGGCCCAAGCAGTCTGCCCTGATCCTCGCCCCGACGCGCGAGCTGGTCCTGCAGATCACCGAGGAGCTGCGCGACATCGCCCACGCCCGCGCTCTCGCCGTCGCCGCGCTCTACGGCGGCGCCGGCATCGAGCGCCAGTCCAAGTTGGCCCGGCGCGCCCATGTGCTGGTGGCCACGCCGGGGCGACTCGAGGATCTGATCGGGCGCGGCACGGTC
>Ga0335075_10006111_pt1 | contig 18608 bp, 37 predicted proteins | sample Lox_Sample_24_FD_206723 | JGI IMG/M metagenome (GOLD analysis project Ga0335075, IMG submission 206723) | Soil microbial communities from Loxahatchee National Wildlife Refuge, Florida, United States - Lox_Sample_2.4 | ecosystem: Environmental > Terrestrial > Soil > Wetlands | place: USA... | reverse complement strand
GGGTCCACGCCCGCGCGGCGCGCGGGCCGCCGAGGTAGCCCATCGCTCCCTGCGCGAAGACCGGCGGGGCGGACGGCGGCTCGGCCGCGTCGAAAACCGTGTAGTTCATGCGGGTTCTTCTCCTTGGTGATACGGCGGCGGCTGCGGTGTGGGCAGCCATTTGCGCGGGTCGACGGTGAGGATCCGGATGAGGTAGGCCCGCGGGTTCGTGATGCCTGGCCGGCCCAGGATCGTCTCGGCCGTGGTAGCCGCCCAGGCGGCGTCGACCGTGACGCCGGTCTCCTTGGCCAGCACCCGGATGACGAGCTCGGTGAGGTCTGGCTGGTCTGGCTGGTCTGGAACGGTCTGGTTGAGGCGCGCACTGTCACTAGGTCCGGGTCTGTGTGTCCCTAGCTCTGGGGTGTCTTGGTCCCTAGCCTGGGCGCGGCCTGTCACCAGCCCCGGTGGTTGTGAGTCCCTAGACCGGGGTCGGTCTGTCACCAGCCGATCGGGGATCAGCACCGTGTATGCGGTCCTACGGTGATGGACCCGGGCATCATGGACAGTCGGGCGCAGCCGCGCCAGCCACCCGGCCTGCTCGAGGTAGTCGAGCCAGCGGATGACGGTGCGCCGCGTCCATGCGGTGTCGGCCGACAGGCCGGTGAGGCTGGGCGACCAGCGGTACGGGATGGCCAGCGACCCCGAGTCCATGTACGTCAGCAGGTCCAGCAGCAGATGCCGGGCGATCGGCGGGAGGTCCGAGCCCTTGACCGCGCGCTCGGCTTCCCACCGGTCTGGCGGCCGGACCGGGTCAGGCGCCGACAACGCTGGCCGCTTCGAGCGCGGCCAGCTCGTCGGCCTGGCGCCGGTTCTGGGTGCGCCTCAATGCCAGCCGGCGCATGTGGAGCCGGTACAGCGCCTCGCCGCGGCGGGCGATCTCCTCGGCCGGCAGCGCCTGGTCGATCTCGACCGGCTTGCACAGCGCGCAGGCGTGCCCGGCGAGGAACGACTCGCGGTAGGTCCGGTTGGCGGCGGCCATGCGGTCGGCGCCGGACTCGGTCGCCGACCGGCTCAGCGCGGCGATGGACGCTATGGCCCGGCGTTCCCCGGGGTCTCTTGCCGGCATGGCTCTCCTTCGGTGCCGCGCGGGCCGCCCCTGCCGCGGGGTCCTCGGCAGGGGCGGCCGGATCGGGTTTTTCTAGAAGTCCTGGCCGTCGGCGGCGGCGAGGGCGGCCTCGGCCCGCTCGTCGATCTCCTTGAAGGCCTCGCCGAGCTCGACGGCCACCGTCGGGACCCAGACGGACTCGACGCTGAGGTAGGTCGTCGAGCTGCGGCCGCTGTGGCCGCTGGCCTCGACGACGTAGCGATACTCCCCGTCGCTGCCGAGGCCGGGCGTGTACAGCTGCTCCTCGTCGCCGAGCAGCTCGACGAGCGTGTCGGCCAGGCGCTGGCCGAGCACGTTGTCCGTCTGGACGACGGAGAGCTGCGCGGCGCACTCGGCGGCAGTTCCGATGGCGCTGAATCCGAATGACATGAGGCCTCCTGTGAGTTGTCCGAACGTGGCGCAGAGTGATGTTTGCACCACGCTGAGTAACGTACACAGGCCCGGATGTCCGCGCAAGTGGGCCGCCTGGTCAGGTTCCGCGATTGATGCGCGACCGTTACCGTGCTTGACGCGCCGCGTCCTTAGCCCTTCCACGCATGCCGCCGACCTGCGTTTATGCATGACGGCACCACGCTCGGGGCGTCCGTCCCTGATAAGGACGAGGCCCGTGGTTCAAGTCCACGTACCCCCACGCCTATCGACGAACCCCCTGGTCACAGGGGGTTTTTTTATTGCCGTTCGAACCCTCCTGGCCTCCGGCGGCCACGGCACCACGTTGTTGCGCCGCGTCCCTATCCCGATTTACAGTGGCCTAGCTGCCCGGACAACCGGGCCACTGAACGGGAGGAAGAACATGTCGATCAGGATCGATGCCGCGGAGATGACCAGCGACCGGACCCGCCACACGGCCGCGATGTGGCCGGTGCCCGACTACGAAGCGCCGCCGACGCTCTGGCGCGTCACGTGGCTGCCCGACCGGTACCTCACCCGCAACCAGGCGATCACCGCGATGACGATCGCCGAGGTCGTGTGGACGCACGAATTCGAGACCCCGGGCAGCAAGGACCCGATCTGGCTCCACATCGACGGATGGGCGGCCGAGCTCGGGATCACCGGCCCGCACGCGGTCGCCGAGGCGTCGCTGCCGCCCGAGGACCACGCGCCGGAGCCGGCCGCGGAGATCGCGCGATGACACCGGAAAACGAGGCGCTGTACCGGTCGTGGCAGCGCAAGCGGAAGGGCGAGGGGTTCGGCGAGCTGCCGCGCAACCACCAGGCGCTGACGTCGCTGGAGCGGTTCCTCGGCGGCCGGCTGCTGACCGCGGTGACGCGCGACGAGGTGCTGCTGTGGTCGGGCGAGGGCCTGGCGGGCATGGCGGAGTCGAGCCGGGCCAGCTACTGGAGCGCCGCGCGGGCGTTCTACAACTGGGCGTCGAGCGACGAGGAGGCGATCATCGAGCGGTCGCCGATGCGCGGGATAGCCCAGCCGAAGGTGTCGGTGGTGCCCGTGCCGATCCCCGACGAGGGCGACGTGCGGCGGCTGATCGCGGCGACCGACGCCGATCGGTCGCCGATCGGCCGCCGCGACGCCGCGCTGATCCGGGTGATGGCCGACACCGGCGGCCCGCGCGCCAGCGAGGCGGCCGGGATGATGATCGCGGGCCGCCCGGGCGCCGGGCGCCTGGGCGTGGACCTCAACCACGACACGATCCGGGTGGTGGGCAAGGGCGGCAAGGAGCGGACGTGGCCGATCTCGTCGCGCACCGCGTCGGCCGTCGAGCGGTGGCTGAGGGTCCGCGACTCGCTGCCGGCCGGCCAGGGCAGCCCGCGGCTGTGGACGACGTTCCGGGTGAGCCGCTCCAGCGCCCGCCCGCTCACCCGGGACGGCGTCGGCGCCATCCTCGAGCGGCGCTGCGACGCCGCCGGCGTCCCCCGGATCCACCCCCACCAGGTCCGCCACGTGTCGTACCACAACTTCCTCAAGCGGGGCGGCCGGCTCAACGACGCGATGCTGCTGTACGGGTGGGAGGACGACGAGATGCCGCGCCGCTACGCCGCGGCGCTGGCGCTCGAGCGGTCGATCGAGGCCGGCGCGGCGCTGGCCGTCGGCGACATGTGGTAGGGGCGAACCGGGGCGAAAGCCACCCAGGGACGCACTAGCCCGGATGGGGCGTAACGGGCGCCCGGAACCGGGTCACGGCCTGGCTGTAGACCTCGGTCCCGCCGCCGGCGCGGGTGACCACGGCGACGGCGCCGAGCGGGCCGAGGGCGAGCCGCCGGCGCTCGCCCTCGTCGGGGGCGCGGAACCCGAGCTCGTCGCCCGGGAGGAGGTCGACGACCTTGAGCAGGGGGACGGCGGAGACGTAGGCGCCCAGGCCGGCCCGCATGACGACCAGGCCCTCCAGGCGCAGCACCTCGAGCGCGCGGCCGTAGGCGTGCCGGCCGACGCCGAGCCCGTCGCGGACCTCGCGGGCCGACGGCAGGCGCTCCCCGACCCCGAGCTCGCCGGCGGCGATCTGCTCGCGGATCGCCCTGGCGACCTGGAGGTAGGTCGTCTCGCCGCCGTGCCGGTCAACTGACGACAAATTTAGCATCTCTCCCCCGCATCCTCGCTCCGCCTGCACAGGTGGCCCGGATGCCTGGACAACCTGCGTGGTGCCGAGTATGGTTGCACCACGTCTACCGGCACCATAATGCATCGCGGTGCCGGCTAGGCGCCCGTGCGCGAACATGGGCGGCCGGCGAGGGGGGAGGCCGCCCGCGGGAGCGCGCGCGGGCCCCCGCCCGCCCCGGCCTGCCCCCGGGGGGCGGGCGGGGGCCGCACCCCCTTCCGGTCACGCCCCCCTCACAGGGAGCGATGATGACCACACAGTGGGGAGCAGGGGCAGGCCGGCGCGGGGACCGGTGGGAGGCGCCGCGGCTGGCTTACGAGCTCGCCGCGGCGTTCGCGGGGGAGGCCGCCGGCGGCGGGGGCTGCGGCGGCCTCTCCTTCCCCGAGCCGGCCGGCAAGCAGTGGGCCGACCTGGGCGACGCCGGCAGGCGCGAGGTCCTGGTCGCGCTGGGCGCCCAGGCCCGCGTCGCCGTCGCCGAGCTGGCGCGGATCCGCCCGGGGCACGAGTCGCTGGCCGGCCTGCGGGCCACCATGCGGCTGGCCGCGGCGTGCCCCCACCAGGCCTGCGCGTCGTGCGCGGTGGCGCTGTGCCGGGTCGAGATCGCGGCCTGGATGAGCGCCGGGTTCACCCTGGAGCGCATCGCCGCCGCGCTCGAGGCCGTCGGGGCCCGGCTGTGACCGCCCCCGCCGGCTACCACTGCCCCGGCTGCGGCAGGCACGCCATGATGATCCTGGGCGGCGGGACCCAGGCTTTCTGCGGCAGCGACGACTGCTCGATTTTGATGTGGGACCCGACCAAGACACTGGAGGAACTGATGGCCGACATGCACGAGATCGACCTGCGCGGGTGGCGGCTGTGAGCCGCAGGACCGAGATCAGGACTGACTTCGACGCGGAGGAGGCCGCGGCGATGCTCGCCCCGTTCTTCCCCGGCGTCGAGCTGACCGGCTACATCGTGATCGGCTTCGACGGCACCACCTCGCCGCACATGGCGAGCGACGCGCCGGGGGCCGACAAGATCATCGCCGGCCTGTCGATGTGCCTGTTCGGGCTGACCAACCACGAGCTGACCGGCGAGCCCGTGCAGCCCGAGGACATGCTGGAGATCACCTACCGGTCCGGGGCCGAGACGCTGTCGCTGGCGTGCCCTGCGTGCGGGTGCCTGGGATGGGCGAGGACGCCGGGCGGCGTCGTCTGCGGCGGCTGCAACGCGGCCTACAGCGGCGAGGAGATCGGGATCATGGTCAGGCGCGCGGGCGGCTTACCGGCCGGCCGCCGGGCGCTCGCCCTCGGGGACGACGACCCAGCCCCACCCGGCCCGCGAGCGGATCAGGCCCTCGTCGCGCAGCGCGGCGAGGGCCTTCGTCACGGTGCCGATCGCCATCCCGTCGTTCGCCTGGCCGAGCTGCCGCGCCGACGGCAGCCGGCCGGCCAGCTCGCCCGCGGTGATCGCCTCGCGCAGCGCGTCGCGCAGCTGCATCCACGGCGGCTCGCCGGAGTCCCGGTCTATGGTGCGCATCCACCGACCGTAGATGATCATGCGCACGCGCGGTGACCCGCCCGTAACCATGATTGACCATGGCTACGCATGGGTATGCCAGCGTAGGATTCCCCTTATGAGCAGCGACATCACATACAGGAATGACGGTGGGCCGTGGTACGCGAAGGACGCCGCGATGGCTGAGCACGTCGACCAGGCGATCAAGGAGGGGCGCGCCGTGAAGATCCTGCGGCCCGACGGCGCCAGCGCGGACGGCAAGTGGGAGGCGATCGGGTCCGGGTTCCACGTCTGGTGCGACACCTACGCCGAGATGTGCGAGGCGCTCCGCGAGGCGCTGGGGCTGCCGGCGTGATCTACCTCGTCGCCGTCGCGGCCGCGGCCCTGGCCGTCGGGGTCCCCTGGCTGGCCGCCGCGCTCGCCGGCCGCCTGCGCCGGCGCTAGAGGCCGCCCTTGTTGAGGCGGTTCTCGTGGTCCTGCACGGTCTCGCCGACCTGGGCGACCTTCCCGGACACCTCGGCGATGCGCTCGGCGAGCTGCTCGACCGCCACGGCGATCCGGGTCAGCTTCGCGACCAGGACGCCGCCGCCGCCCAGCACGGTGGGGGCGCCCAGGATCAGCTCTATCCAGTTCGAGGCGTTCACGATGGCTCCTATCCCTGCCCGGTGAGCGTGAGGACGATCTCTGTGGCGGTGTTCGACGGCTTGGCGATGAACGCCAGCTGGCTCGGCGGGGCGATGAAGTTGACCGGGACGGCGGACGCCTGGACGGCGCTCGGGAGACTCTGCAGGAGGCCGTTGTTGCCCGTGCCGGCGATCACGCTCCCGACGGTCGCGAACGCGAGGTCGATGATCACGCCGGCGTTGTCGAGCGCGTCCGTGTCGATCTGGTAGAAGCCCGACACGGGGCCGTTGTACATCGGCAGCAGCCACATGTACACGTCGCCCGCGGTCAGGCCCGTCGCGTTGATGTTGGCCAGCCAGCCGTTGACCGAGCCGACCGGGTTCTTCTGCGCCTCGATGACCAGGCCGGCGAACGAGGGCGAGCCCTGCGCGCTCGCGGTGAACCGCAGGTCGCTCACGGTGCGGAACGACCCGTCGACCAGGACCCCGTCGGAGGCGAACGACAGCGTGCCGACGCTGCCCGGGTTGTAGGCGCTCACGGTCAGCTGCACGCCCTGGCAGGGCACGGCGCCGATGGCGTACTGGCCCTGGCACACCGAGATGGTGTCGGCCCCGACGGGGGTGCCGTTCTCGTCCAGCCACTGGAAGGTGACCACCGCGCACATGGCGCTGCCGGCTGCGGCCGAGCTGTTGCTCAGCGCGCCGAACGAGAAGTCGATGCTCGCGTACGTGCTGACGTCGAACGGCCCCTGGCTCTCGACGACGCCGGCCGCGATCGTCCAGGCGCTCGCGTTGGCGTAGATCTCGCCGGTCTGCCCGGGCACGACGTAGCCGCCCTCGCCGACGATGTTGATGTTGGCGTTGGTGATCTCCACGTCTGTGGTGCCGCCGATGTCGACGGTGCCCTCGACGGTGACGGGGCCGCTGATCTCGGCGGTGACCGGGCCGGTGATGGTGAGCGACCCGGGGCTGTAGCCGCCGCCGCCCGGCACGATGCCGACCTGGAGCGGCTCGGTGGCGGCGGACGCCCACACGGGGGCGGTCAGCGTCACCGACGCGAGCGGGCCGAGCTGGAGCGGAAGGTAGCTCGCCTGCGATCCCAGGTTGACGGTGCTCGCGGTGTCGAGGTTGATCACGGTGACGACGTCCGCGGCCGCGCCGGCGACCGGCCCCGGCGCCAGGGGCTGGGCGTTCTGCTGGACGGTGGCCGTGGCGATCGACGCCATCAGAGCCTCCCGGCCAGCAGCAGCGGCAGGTCCGAGGCGTCCTGCGCCGCCGGCGGCGGCGCCCCGATCGCGAGGATCGCCGATGACGGCACGTCGGCGCCGGGGGACTGGGTGAATGTCGGCTGGATGGTCCCGGCCGGGGCGGCGAGGACGTAGCCGCCGATGGCGTCGCCGTAGTTGCTGATCTCCCACCCGGCCGGGGTGACCCCGGTGAACTCGCCGTTGTCGTTGCTGGTCGATACCACCGCGAGCGCCGTGGAGGGGGCGGTGAGCGCCGGGGTGGTGTAGCTGGTGGCGTCCGCCTGGAGCGTGCCGTCCGACGCGGCGGTCAGGAGGACCGATCCCGCGGGCAGCCCGGAGAACTCGTTGACCCCGGCCTCGCCGAAGGTGATCTCAGCCGAAAAGGTGAAGGTGACCGAGGTGACGGGGAGGGCGCCGATGCAGCAGGCCTCGGCCGTGAACCCGTACTGGCCGTTGGTCGCGCTGTAGGAGCCGGCGGCCGGCGGGTTCTGGCTCTGCTGGGCGGTGCTGTACTGCCAGGCGTTGCCGCCGCCGGTGCTGTCGGTCACCGACGCGAGGCTGATCGGGGTGTCGCCGGTGACCCACGCGGTGATCTGGGCGACCAGCGTGTGCCCGTCGGCGCTGGTGATGTCCACCGAGAAGGTGTCGCTGGTGCCGCCGGACCCGGACTGGGCCTGGACGAGCTCGGTCATCATCCCCCCTTGTAGGCGGTGGCGACCGAGATCCGGCTGGGCGTCGCGGTGGTGGTGGCCGCGGCCCACAGCGGGGCCGCGCTGAGCCAGGGGACGCCGACGCCCTTCGGCAGGTAGAAGACGCCCTGGGCGGAGGCGCCGCCGGTCGCGGCGGCGGCCGTGGCCGCGCCGGGCAGGGTGGAGAGGTAGACGTCGTTGTCGACCGCCAACAGGATCGCGCTGCGCCGGGTGGTGTCCCTCGGCAGCAGGGGCAGCACGGGGTTGGCGGCGCTCAGGGTGACGGTGATGGCGCCGCCGTTCTCGGGCAGCAGGCTGTCGACGGCGACGGGCTTCCCCTTGATCAGGGTGTCGGTCTGGGCGACCGGGAGGTCTTTGTCGGAGTGCGCCTCGGCCATCCGGCGGGCGGTGTCGATCTTCCCGCCGGCCCGGGGCCTGAGGGCGTGCTCTACCTCGCCGACGGCGTCCTCGACCCATTCCTCGGCCTCTGCGATGATCTCGTTCACTTCGCGGCCTCCGCTGCGCTCTCGATGACCTTGCCCGCGCCGGTGATCCTCGCCAGCCCGACGATGACCAGGGCTCCCCCGATGACGACCTTCGCCACCCGGATCCACGTGCCGCTGCTGGTCAGGGCGTGGTAGGCGTCCACGGCCGCCTGCTCCCAGCTGGTCGGGTTGGCGCCCGTGAGCTGCTGGAACTCCCCGGGCGCCGGGTTGGCCCTCTGGATGGCCGGTATCGCGGCGTTGGCCTGCGCCTGGGTGGCGTACGGGCCGTTGATGTTGAACCACGAGACGTTCTCGACGCTGATCGTGACCGGCGCCGACGGGTTCGCCTTGTCGGCGGCCGCGGCCGCGGCGAACTGCCTGTCGTCGGCCGCGCTGCCCGACGGGAGCGACTCGTAGCCGCTGGGCGACAGCAGCGACGACGTGCCGAAGACGGTGGACTGGTCGGACCCGACGTTGAGCCCGACCCACCACCTGTTCCCGCCGCCGCCGTAGACCGCCGCCATGGCGCTACTCGCCGACGGCCGTGGTGGGCCTGCCCGTCGCCGACGAGATCGAGTTGGCGTGCATGTCGGCGACGGCCAGGACCACGATGGTCAGGCCGCCCGCCACGTACACGGCCGGGGACTTGGCCAGCAGCGCGATGCCGCTGACGATGACGGCCGAGACGACCGACGCGGCCCGGATCGAGCCGTGGGCCGTCGGGTTGTTGCTGCCGTTGACCGAGTCGCCCCGCATGTCGGCGGTGTTGGGGGTCATCTTGGAGAAGACCCCGACCACGGACGCGACCCCGAAGGTCGCCGCGATGATCTCCTCGCTGGGCTTGAGAGGCATGGCCCGCTCCCTTACTTGGTGTAGACGAGTGTGACGGTGCTGCCCTTGGGCGCCTGGGCGCCGGCGGCCGGGTTCTGGCTGGTGACCTTGCCGGTGTTTCCCTTGGACGCGGCGACCGACGCGGCCGACGCGGTGGCCTTCAGGCCGGCCGCGGTGATGATCTGCTCGGCGGTGTCCAGGTCGGTGCGCCCGACCACGTTGGGCACCGCGACGTTCCCCGTGCCGGAGGCGGAGGCCGGGACGGTGTAGGTGAGGGTGACGGAGCTCCCCTTGCTGACCGTCGACCCGGCGGCCGGGTCCTGGCTGGTGACGCTGCCCTTGTTCCCGGCCGGGTTGTCGCCGGCCGCGTGCGCCGCCAGGCCGGCCGCGGTGATGATGCCCTCGGCGGTGTTCAGGTCGATGCGGCCGACCACGTTGGGCACGACGACGTTCCCCGTGCCGGGCAGGCTCGCGCTGCCGGCGCCGGACAGGACCGGGTAGGAGCCGGACGGGGGCGGCCCGTACTCCGATACCGCGAGGTTGATGATCTCGTACTCGCTGGTGCCGTCGCTGGTGATGCCGAGCGGCTGGCTGGCGAAGTACGCGGCGAGGGCCTGGCCGATGTCGGAGGCGCTGTAGCCCTGCGACGACAGGCCGGTCTCGACCTCGGCCATCCACTGGGCGTTGGTGGCCACGGGGGCGGCGGGCGTGTCGTAGGGCTGCCCGGTCTCCTGGTCGTACTCGCTCTGGGTCAGGCCCTCCTCGATCGCGGCGTCGCCGGCCTCGGTGCCCGCCTCGTCGGCCGCCGCGACGGAGCCGTACTCCTGGATCTCGGTGCCGTAGGTCAGGCCGGTGGCCGGGTCGACGGAGTCGGCCGGGTAGGTCTCCCCGGTGGTTGGGTCGGTGACCATGTCGCCCGCGGTCGACGCCGCCGCGGCCGCGCCCGGGGCGGCCGGGGCGGCGGCGGCCGCGGCCGCGGACTTCCGGCGCTCGTACACGTACCAGCCGACGACCCCGACGCCGCCGGCGACGATGGCGCCCTGCTGCCATGGCTTCAGCCCCTTGAAGACGTCGAGAGGGTTCGCCATTTAGAGCCACTCCTGCGCTGGGTCGACGTACGCGCCGCCGGGGTCGGTCGCGGTGGGCTGGAACGGGGTCGGCTCGGTGTAGGCGCTGCTGACCCCCTGCGGCGTCCACGACGACCCGGTCCGGGCGCCGGTGACGGCCAGCGGGGTGATCACCGGGTTCTGGCTGGTCGGCGCCGGCCAGTAGTACAGGTTGGCGTCGGCGGTCGCGCCGGACAGGATGGTGAACTCGGGCCGGTCGTTGGGGTGCCGGTTGACCCACCCGGCGGGGTCGACGTCCTGGGACTGGACGTCGTTGAGGTCGTAGCGGGTGGTCCGCGACCATTGCGACGCGCCGCCCTGGCGGGTGCTCGGCCGGCCCTTCGACGCGACCGGCGGCGTGACGCGGCCGCGCGGGTACGGCGGCTGCACCCACGGCAGGGCCTGGCCGGCGGCGGTCGGCGGCGGGTCGCCGAGCTGGCCCGCCGGCCCGGGCGGCGTGCGCAGGCCGGTCGGCGGCGACTTCCGCCACTGGACCGGGACGCCGGCCCGCTGCGGCGGCTCGGGCTGCTGCCCGGTCGCCTGGGGGCCGGTCACCGCCGGGGGCGGGCAGGCGGTCGTGGTGGCCCTCGAGGTGGTGAACAGGGGCGCCGACGGCGAGGACGTTGCCGACGGCACCGCGGAACCGACGGCGCCCACGGCTCAGCCCTTCTCGGCGTCGGTGAGGGCCGTGCCGAACCCGCCGGTGCCGGCCTTGATGACAGTCGCCGCCTGGTTGCCGTTCACGACGACGACCGCGACGAGCGCGACGGTCGTGATCGCCAGCGCGACCTTGGTGATGCTGTCCATCACAGTCCTCCTGCGAGCTTGGTGAAGTTCTGGTAGGGGGCCGGGCTCTGGGCGCCGGGGCCGACGCCGAGCAGCTCGGCGACGACGGCTATCCACGCGACCGCCGCGGCGACCGGCTCGAAGCCGGGGATCTGCGCCGCCAGGGCGAGGAACCCGGTGGCCAGGCCGCCCGCGATGAGGATCGGGATGTCGACCGCCCCGGTGTTGACGAAGTGGTTGGCCTCGCTGACGCCGATGAAGATCAGCATCGGCGTGACCACGCCGCTCACGCGTTCACCGCCGAGGAGAGCAGCTCGCTGTAGACCGAGTTGGCCACCGACGGCACCACGTCGGAGTCGGCGAACTCCGGCCGCTCGAAGTACTGCGAGTAGAACTCGGCCGCCGCGGTCGGGGTCGGCTGGGCGTTCAGCATCGCGATGAGGTTCTCGCCCTGGGCGTCGTTGTAGGCCAGCAGCGCCTGCAGCTGGGCGTCGAGGTCGGCCTGCGCGTTCCCGGTCACCAGGCCGGCGTACTGGGCGCCCTGCTCCTGGATGATGCCGTAGGCCCCGCCGGCGGCGGCCTCGGGGTTGCCGGACGACTCCCCCGCGACGCACCCGACGATTCCGGCCGCGCCGACCGGCGTGTAGCCGTTCGCGACGAGGAACTTCGCGATCGTCAGGTAGTTCGCGTTGCTCGTCGAGCTCGGGACGGCGACGTCGGAGCCCGACGTGATCGCCTCGGCGGCCGCCCCGGCGTCGGCCGCGACCGCCGACGCCTCCGGGGCGCTGTCGAGCACGCCGTGGGTCAGGTCGGTGAACGTGGCCGTGAGCGAGGTCCCCCGGATGCCGGAGTAGACCAGCAGGCCGCCGAGCGCCGTGTAGGCGACGGCGAACCCGCTGACCTTCCCTGCCATGGGGGAGCCTCCTGCTTCGCGTTCAGACGGTGGGGATCTTGCGGTAGAGGGCGCCGACGACGGGGATCCTGCCGATGAGGCCGCCCGCGGCCGCGCCGACCACGATCCCGCCGATCAGCCACCCGATTTCGCGCTTGGTCATGACGGCTCCTTAGGAGAGGTTTCCGACGACGTTGAGGAAGTTGGACAGGAGGTACAAGTTGCTCGCGGTCGCGAACGACCCGTTGATGGCGAGCGGGTCGCCGCCGTCGGTGTCGAGGTAGCCGTCGACCGACTCGGCGCCGACGCCGTTGCCGAAGGTCCCCCGGTTGAAGTTGACGATGAACACGCCGGTGTCGAGGCCGCCGGGCGTGTCGATCGCGTTGGAGTAGCCGTAGGACCGGCTCATCTCGTCCTGCCACAGCAGCTGGTCGATCGAGTCCAGGATCGGGTTGCCGCGGAACTGCAGCAGCATCGTGGTCGGGAACGCGGTCGAGGAGCGGGCGCCGCTCGACACCAGCCGGTTGATGAAGACCCACGACCGCTGCGGGTTGCCGAACCCGGGAGGGGCCTGAAGGGTGGTGTTCTGCTGCCCGGACAGCCCGCTGTAGGTCTGCTCGTTCCAGAACGAGGTGGTGCCGAACGCCATCGGGGTGGCCCGGCCCGACGGCCCGGACCAGTAGCCGGCCAGCGACGTCTTGACGGTCACGTTGGGCAGCGCGGTCGGGGCGGTCGAGTAGATCGCCGTCGAGGAGTTCAGCGTCATCTGCAGCTGCATCGGAGATTCGGTCGACGTGTTGCTGAGCGAGCCGAGGCCCGACCGGGCGACGACCTCGACCGGGATCCGCTGCACGATGGTGAAGTTGCCGCCCGTGGTGCCGGAGCCGGTGACCGCCTGGTACACGGCCGACATGCGCGGGTCGTTCTGGTAGGCGTAGCCGCCGTACTTCTGGACGATCGAGTGATCGTAAGAGTTGAACGCCCCGACGATCGGGGTGCCGCCCGACGTCGCCCACGCGAGGATCGAGGCCCAGTTGAGCGGGGCGTCCGCCTGGAACGCGACGGTCGCCGAGTTGTTCGACGGGACGAGCGCGGTGACCTCGACGATGATGCCGCGCACGACGTTGTTCGGGGGCAGGAACCACGTCGTGAGCGGCTGCGTGGACGTGGTCAGGGCGACGGTCTGGGTCAGGGAGCCGCCGACGCCGAGGGTCGGCTGGGTGTTGCCCCGGAACTTCGCCGGGCGCGTGGCGGCCGCGGGGGCGTCGGGGGCGGGGGCGGTCGTGGTCGCGGTGCCGGTCATCAGGAGCCTCCAGGGAACTCGCGGCCGCCGCTGATGAGGTGGCGGGCCATCTTGTAGCGATCGGACTTCAGGCGCGGGAGCCCGCTGCCGAGCTGGCTGCAGTAGCCGAAGGCGACGGAGTCGGGAGGGGGGAGCCGGTGGCCGGCGTCGTGCAGCCACCTCGCGTAGCGCAGGAAGGCGTCGGCCTCCCGGGGCGTCATCCCGTCGGGCTGCACCAGGAGGTAGATCACCTCGTCGCGGTCCCACCGCCCCGCGTACGCGACGGCGTCGTGCCACGTGTCGTAGGCGGTGTGGTCCCGGGGCGTGCCGTCGGCGAGGTTGAACGCGGCCCAGCACCCGGCCTTGCCGGCGAGGGTGTGCATGGTCATCTCGTCCGCGATGCGGCAGGCATCGAGGGTGGCGACCCGGAACGCGACGTCTGACATGGTCTCCCCTGCGCGGGCGGCGAGATTGCCCGGGAGACGTCGCTAAGAGATCGCCTGGCGGCAACTCACGTCCCCGGGCAACCTCTTAGCGCTACCAGAATACACACGTGAAACACGCGGTGCTACATTATGGGGCGCGCGGTAGACCAGCGGACTAAGTCGCCTGAGTCATTATCAGGACAGCGCGGGTTCGAATCCCGCCCGCGCAACGACCAGAGCGTCACGGGCCACGCGAACCCCAGCACCAGGAACAACGGGAACGGAAGATCCCGGCCCCGGTCGAGCCTCTCGAGCTTGGCGTATGTCAAGCTGGCGCCGAGCGCGAAGGCGATTCCGAAAGCCGCGGCGATGTAGTTGATCATGGCCCGATCAGCGCCATGTACGGGCCGCGCTTGTCGATGTAGAGCTTCTGGCTGACGGTATGCTTGCCGATCCGGTAGAGCCGCAGGCTCCTGATGATCGGCTCGATCTTGGCCGGGTCGATGCCGCCGCCGATCTCGGACAGGCGCTTGAGGTTGCGCGCCTCGGTGTCCTTGCCGAACAGGTAGTGGGTCGGCGAGCTGTAGGCGAACGAGGTGATGCCGCCGGAGTTCACGGTGCCGCTCGGCTTCTGCAGCCCCATCCACACCGACGCGCCGCCCGCCCGGCCGTTCACGAGGAGCTCCTCGATGTAGGAGTTGAGGCCCATCATCGTGGCGGCGCTGTGGGCGTCGTCCACGATGGTGATCGAGTTCCCCCGCTTGTACTGGTCGTCGAGCCCGTCGCGGAGGACCGCGCCGACCAGCTCGCGCCGCTTTTCGGGCGGGAGGTCCATGCGGTGCGGGGGCCACAGCACGTAGCCGGCTGGCTTGCCCCGGAACAGCTTCGGCTCCGGCGGCCATACCGGCGTCTCGCGCAGGTTCAGCCCCCTGGCCCACTGCGCGGTCGACGGGTCGGTCGCCTTCGGCATGAGCACGACCGGCCGGAGCTCGGGGTGCTGGCGGATGACGGCCGCGAGGATCTGCCACAGCATCCACGTCTTGCCGCCGCCGGTCGGCTCGACGATGATCCCGTGCTCGCCCGACTCTACGTCGAGGTAGTTCTCGAGCCAGTCCTGGCGGTCAAGCTCCAGGAGGGACATCTTCGTGGTCCGGGGCCGGCGTCTCGGCCTCGGTCCCCAGGAGCTCGGCGTGCGCGGCGTCGGCCAGGGCGTGCAGCTCGCCCCGGGCGTTGCCCTGCGGCGCCGCGTGATCAACCAGGTTGTGCAGCAGCTGGAACAGCTTGTTCATCATCGCTCCCTGAGTGGTCCTCGGCCGTCTCGGCGGCCTGGTCTTCGATCGCCTGCTGCCGGGCGGCGGCAGCTTCCTCGTTCAGCCGGATGATCTCGGCCGGGGAGATGGTGCCCATCGCGCCGGGCTTGATCAGCCGGTGGTTGGCCGCCGCCTGGAGGGCCACGCCGCTCGCGACGGACGCCAGCCCCATCCACGCGGTCACCTTCGCCGACGGGGCCTTGTCCAGCCACTTGGCGATCTGCGGCTCGACCGCGGCGACGTCGGCCAGCGCAACGGACAGCGGCGCGGCGTTCGCGTTCACCACGAACCCGTCGGCGGTGAACGACGGCATGCGGGTGACCTTGCCGGCGACCAGCAGGCAGGTGCCGGCCATGCGGAACGACTCCTCCGCCGAGCTCGCGCGCTTCGCGGTGACCTCGGGCGTCGGCGGGGCCGGCGGCGCCTGGGCGGCCTTGTCGACGGTCCGCGCCTGCTCGCTCTTCGGCCGCCGCCCGCGCCTCGGCTTCTCCGCGGCGTCGTCCGCCTTCGGCTGCCGCCTGGGCGGGGCCTGCTCGTCGGGGCCGTCGTCGAGCATGACCCGGTCGAACTGCGCGTTGACCGCGTCGGCGTCGATCGGGCCCACCTCGACCGGCCGGCCGTCCTTCGTCTCGACCTTGGGCTCCATGTTCAGCCGCCGAGCGCCTCGGACCGGGCGAGCTGCATCTCGCCGAGGCGGGCCCGCCGGTAATCGCACGCGCGGATGTCGAGCTCGACCGCCGCGTGGAACACCGCCATGGTGATCGCGCACAGCGCGAACGTCGCGACGGTCAGGATGGTCGGGTGGTCGGCCACGTACTCCAGGGCGGAATCCGGGACGGCGGCCGCGATCTTTTCTCCGAGGGTCACACGATCAGTCCTTCCGCGCGGCGATGACGAGCGCGATGAGCGCCACGGCGAGGGCGGCGACGCCGAGCACGGCCAGGCCGGTCATCGCGGCGCGGGTGTCGCTCGCGGTCTCGGCGAGCTTGTCCGCGGCGCGGTCGACGGTCTCCTGAACGCGCTTGGGGAAGATGCCCACGCTCTCGCTCCTGTAGCACATCGTGCGTATCCTAAATTTGAAGGTAGCACACAGGGAGGGCACATGCCGCGAGGGCCGGCGCCGGGGTGGAAGGCGCGCAAGCCGCCGATCACCGACGCCTACATCCTCGCCGCCGTCAACCAGGCTGGCGGCGTCGGCAAGCATCATCCGCAGACCGGCGAGTACGCCACGCTCGTCCTGCGCGGGTTCGCCGACCGCGACGAGGCCCTCGAGTGGCAGCGGTCCCTGTACCGGTGCGCACTGTTCCTCCACAAGCGCCGCGGCATCCCCGTGAGCGTGTCGGTGAAGATGGGCCGCGACGGCAAGGGCTGGAAGCTCACCTACCGCGTCGGCGACAAGACCCACGCGCGCAAATACCACCTCGAGACCCACGGCACCGACCGGCGCCGCTGGGCGTACGACCCGACACGAAGGGGAGCCTGACATGGCGGTCCACACCTGCGCCGACTGCGGCCTGATCCACGACGCGATCGTCGCCGAGGAGCGCGAGACCGAAGCGTACCGGCTGGCCAAGCTGGAGAGCGAGACCAGGATCAAGCTCGCGCAGATTGAGCGGAGCGAGGTCCGGCAGGAAGTCGAGGCCGCCGTCGAGGTCGCCGAGCTCCAGGCCGACGCCGAGGTCGAGGCCGCGGCCGTCGAGGGCGAGATCGTCGCCGCCGCGCTCGAGGCCAGCGACGTCGAGGCCGAGCCGATCGAGATCGTCGCGCCCGACATGGTCACCGACGTGGATATCGACAACGAGCTGGAAGACGCGCCGCCGGAGACCGAGGGATCGCCCGTCCCGGAGGCGAGCAAGCCGCACGGCCTGGGCATGTGGTAATGACCGGGGAACTGTACGAGGTGCTGTGGGGAGCCACGTGGGGGAATAACGCCGCGTGGCTCGAATCCCTGATCGCGACGGGAATCGTGGTGTGGGTATTCCGCGACCATATCGGCAAGCACGTCGCGGCCTGGTGGGCTAAGCACCACGGGCCTCACGCCGTCCGGCAGCATCTTGAGGCGCTGCGCCGCCATGAGTGGGAGAAGGAGTAAGCCGGCCCGCGGCCGCGATTGCCGGATGTGCGGCAAGCGGCGCTACGCGATGCGCGAGGCCGCCGAGCTGGTGATCGCCCGCACGTCGGAAAGACGGCGCGAGGTGCGCGCTTATTTCGCTCACGGCTGGTGGCACCTCACCAGCAGGCCATTATCCCGCCGCCGCGCCGGCCAAGACGCTAATTTAGCGTCGTAATTTACGGTCTTGCGCGGGCCTCGGCCCGTAGAGCCACGAAAAACCCCCGGCGCCTTTTCCAGCGCCGGGGGCGTCGTTGTCACCTAGTCCTGGTCGAGGGCATGCCTGGTTAGCGCCTCGGCTATGGCCTTGGTGATGGTGCTGTTGAGGTACGTGTCGTCATTCAGCGCCCGGTTGATGACTTCCCGGGTCTTGCGCCGGATCACATCGCGTAGTTCTGGGTTCTCTGCGATGACCTCGTTGGCGATCTCGGCTGTCATCGCGCTGATCCCGGTTTCCACCCGCTGCACCAGTGGTGATTTCCGACCATACCCATCTGAGTGAGTCAGGAACTTGCTCAGCTGCTCAGCCTGCTCACTGCTCACGTCAGCACCTCGGTTCGCTTGGCGGACATTTCTTCCTCGTGCTCGAGCACCCAGTGAGCCATGTACGAGGCCATCGCGGAAGCGAGCTCGTCCGTTGTGTGTCGTCGTGTAATCGTGAGCACGACCCCGCCGCACAGCGGACAGCCGATCTCTATCCCGTTCTTCATATCAGCGACTCCTGCTTATGCGCGGCGATTTCCGCCAGGGACCTTTCGATGGTGCCGTTCTCTAGATCAACTGGGCGCCACATGAGCCAGACGCCGCCGCCCTCCAGGAGGGCGCTCCTCCATTTGCGCTGATCGGGCGTGAGGGATCCGTACTCGCTTTTCAGCTCGACGAAGATGAATCCTTTTTTCCCCGCGATTACGAGGTCAGGGAAATCCGGCGCCGAGCGAGCCGCGGCTATCGCGGCAATGGAACAGCAGGAGCCGGTAATCGTCGGCCAGGCGCTTGACCGATCGCAGGAGCTCCTCTTCGATCGCGCGGCGCGAGGGCGCGGCCATCACTGCGCCACGGCCCGGCGCGGGCCGACGCCGCCGCGCTTGTACAGCCATCCGTCGATCACGCTCTTGTCGATGATGGTGCCGAGGAACGCGACGTTGGCCTGGTACTGGTTGCCGTGGAGCGTCTGCCCGGCCGGCATGGCGGGATTGTTGATCCACTCGGCGGCCAGCACGTCCGAGGCCGCGTTGCCGAGCACCGTGTCGAGCGAGCCGTAGCAGACGGGCATGAAGCCGCGGGCGCCGACGGCCGCGGCGATCGACTTGTACCAGGCCGCGTCAACGCTGGTTTCCATGTCGATGATGATGGCGCGCTGCTCGTCGCCGGCCATCTTGTCGGACCACCCGAGCGCGACCGCGAGCTCGGCCGCGTCCTGGCCCTGCTGCTGCGGGTCGGCGCCGATGTCGGGAACGTAGATGCCGTACTGCTTGAGGCCGCGGAAGGGCAGCCACTCGTCCAGGGTCCACGCCCGCGCGGCGCGCGGGCCGCCGAGGTAGCCCATCGCTCCCTGCGCGAAGACCGGCGGGGCGGACGGCGGCTCGGCCGCGTCGAAAACCGTGTAGTTCATGCGGGTTCTTCTCCTTGG
>Ga0335075_10006110_pt1 | contig 18609 bp, 30 predicted proteins | sample Lox_Sample_24_FD_206723 | JGI IMG/M metagenome (GOLD analysis project Ga0335075, IMG submission 206723) | Soil microbial communities from Loxahatchee National Wildlife Refuge, Florida, United States - Lox_Sample_2.4 | ecosystem: Environmental > Terrestrial > Soil > Wetlands | place: USA... | reverse complement strand
CGGTCACGATCTGCCTAGAAGAGCGCATCGACCGGTAACCGCGCGCCCCTCCTCATACCCGACAGGGGTATCCAGACGGGCCAGTTTTCATGATCGTGGGGAGTTCTTAGCGGATATCGCTGAAAAGGGGGGTCCTACCCGGCGCAGGTTGATATACGCGCCGTCACCGATGCGCACTATCCGTCACCGATACACGGCGCGACGATAAACCACGCTCCGTTAAGTTTCACAATTACTCTCCGAATTCACTCCGCACGCCAATACCGCTCGCTATTCTCACCCGCATTACGCGCGAGCGCGCGATGGTGCCGGTTCCTGGCTTTGCCGGTTTGCTAAGCTGCGAGCCCGACAATACGGGCGGGAGTCTTTACCGCTTCCATGCTATTAAGCTGGGCTAGTTCAGCGTCGGCGTGCTTGTGGCAGTAAAAGCCGTGTGAGACATTACGTTCTCCGATTACCTCAGCATAGGCTCTGTGTCCGCATACGGTGCAGACATGCGAAGTGAGTACGATGAGGTAAGCCATGTCATACCCGGGAGAGTACTTCTCCGCTTTCTGCCCCGTTAAGCTTCGCTGCCAGTTCTCGCGCGTGCTCTTGGTCATAATACCCGACGCTATTTCCGTGATCGTCAAAGACTTGATGTGTCGCTGTAGCGCCGCACGTGTCACAGCATCGCGTGGTGATGAGTTTTGCGTAAGCCATGGGAATGTATCTTTCTGTGTTAGCCGAATTTCCTAAAGAAGAAATGCCACGGAAGCCAGGCCACGAACACGCCGACGTACGCACAGAAGACAAGCAGATCGGAAGCGTTCCATTGTGTAAAGGACTCATGTGGCATTATGTGTAGCTGATTCCAGGTCCAGTCAGAGAACGTGTCAGTTGAACGGGACGATACAAGAGCCCATATCTCGCGGAGAAAGAACAGACCGAGAAACAAGCCGAGCCAGAGAGGCCAGTAGTTACCAGGCGACCAAACCCATCTAACAGCGCTCATCAATGGCCTTTCTACTGCTGTTGTCCCTTGTTCCGTGGCTGAACGATGACAGCTTCGATACGGAAAAGAACTGTCATGAAAAGCTGAGCGGCAATAATAGCGACCGCGATGTTAAGAACCATCTTCTTGTCGATACTCATTACTTCTTACCTCGTTTCCGTGATTTTCCGCCGAGTGCGGGCTTGGACGAGAGAAACCGCCCGGACTTAGTTGAACGGTTGGGCAGTACGGACGGAACGCGGGACTTCTTACGGCTATTGCCGCGTCCGCCTTTGTTACCGAGAATATTCGGCATAATTCACTTTCCTAGTAGTCCGTTGATGGCTTTTTCCCAGAGGGTAGCCAGTCCGTTGAACACGGCATCGGTCTTAGTCGCGTTAGATATGACATATGCCAGGATCACGCCGATAGCAACAAGCGTAGCTACGTGGATTAGTTCAGTACCCATTTTATGCCCTTGCTGCTTTAGCTGCAAAAATAACTATGAACAGTACAACGCCGATAAGAGTCAGGAACAGGACCCACGCTGACGCGAAAACGGCTGCGAACGTACTAGGCTGGCTGGCGGTATTCGATCCTGTAGTTACGGAGCTGACCGTAGACGCCGATGAGCTAGGGCTAACACCAGGCACGCGACCATAGCCGACTAGCTGATTATCGCCGGTACCCGTGCGGCTGTAGGTTCCGTAGCTTACGACCGTTCCCGTGTAAGGTGCCTGAATTATTTTGTCTGGGTTCCCTGGATTTACCACGATCATCACGTGCCCGGGACTAGGGTCGAGTTCCGATCCGACGATGAAACATAGGTCGCCGGTCTGTTCCTGCCCTGCCGGTATGCGCTTGCAATAAGCCCATTGTTCCTCTGACGTCCGGGGAACGGTGATGCCGAGAGCCGCGAAGACCTCCATAACCAAACCGGAGCAGTCGACGCCCCTACGTGTCGTACCGCCGTAAAGTCAAAGGTAGGGAACACCTAGCCACTTTTGAGCCTGAGCTACGACCTGTGCGCCGGTTACGTTCCCTGCCATTTATTCATCACCCCTTTCATGCTGTCCGCTTGTCGTCAAGAGTTGCCGAACCATGCCCTTCAGCTCTGCTACGTCAGCGGAGACTTGGGCTAGCTGCTCATGGGTAGCAAGGCCGTCAACCCTTCGTTTCAGGGCGGTAAGTCGACGCTCGATGATCGTGAGCCGATCTTCTGGCATGAGCTTTAGGTTAAACATGCGTCACTAGCCTTTGGCTGATGGCGTGTTAGCACCAAGGTTACCGACTGCATTACCGGCTACCTGAGATAGTGCATATGGGTTAAGAGCTGGCGAATTCCACGTCCACCCGGCCGGGTTACCGGTTGACGTCTGCGTTACATCAGAACCGGCTGAACCGGAGCCGGTTGAACTTGACGAAGACGTATTTCCGGTCACGCTAACCCCGAATAGTGAAAGCGAGTTGCCGGAAACATTCTCGTACAGCAACGCCACCACGAATCCCCCGCCTACCGCGTTGCACAACGCGACGAGCCGGTCGGACTGGGATACAAGGAACAGCACGAAGAAAGTTACCGATGCCCACCACAAGCGGGGAGGTCTCGGGAACTTGAAACCTTTCTGCCACTCATCAGACGCGACGAGGATCATGGCGAGGAACCAGAACATGAACAGCATAGACCGGTTAGCCATGAACCTGGGCATATGACGCGGAACGTTCCCGTACTGCCGGTAGATGCCGGAATAGCGACTCATATTACCGGCTACACGGCCGATCCTGCCCGGCTTCGTGTTTAGCGGCGGTGGCGGACCTTCGGTGGTTGGCGCGCTGTATCCGCCCGTACGGGACGTGCCAGTGCGCGGGTAGCTGTAATAAACCGGCGAGCCCGTTGTCGGACCTTCTACCGGCTCTAGACGGGCGGGAAGAGTATCAGCCATTTTGATGTCCTTATGCCGCAGCGGAAGCGACCAGGGGTGCCAGCCTCAGCAGATCATCTTTTACGATGATCATGATTCCGACACTGATCAGGAATATAGCCACAGCGACTTCTACGGCTGGCAGGAGAAATTCTGACCACAGCTCCCCGATAATGGCATCAAAGCCGGTTTCAAGGCCGGTTGCGATGTCGCTTGCTGCGCTTCCGAAAAAGCTACCGGCAATCTGAGACGGCCAGCTAAGAGGATTCCAGTCCATTATAGACCTTTCATGGTTTACGTGCTGGCACCGGGGATAGACGGCGAGGTACCCGTCATAGCTGTAGACGACTGGCCGTTCAGGTACTTGAGATACGCGCCGCTCGTGTACGTCGTCCACGGATTCCAGTTCGTACCGTTAGCGCTGATTGATATAGCTGCCCGCGCGTTACCCAACGGATCAAATGTGCTCTGTGAACCGTGTGAGCTATTGATCTGCCAGTATCCGCGGTCAACTGTTCCGTTAGAATCATTGTCGGTCGCGTACTGTTGTCCGCCAGACTCAGCCATGGCGATAGCCGCAGCGATAGCCTGATAGGCCGGGTTACCGCCAGCCTGAACCCAGAGCTGCTCAAGCTGAGAATAAGTAAGCTGGCCGGATAGCGTTGTGCTTCCGCCCGATGGCGTGGCCGATTGCTGACTTTTCTGTTGCGAATAGCCAGTGACCAGCGTCGGCTGTAGCTGTGGATACGGGGCAGGCTGTGTAAACCCGAGCACGGAAAAGAGGTTGACTTTAGCGCCGGAACTATTCGCGGGAATCCAGTTAGACGGGTCCAGGCGTGAGGCTTTAGCTGCCACTAGATGCCTCCTGGTAGACCTGGACCAGCGCCGGGAACCAGTGACCAGCGGCAGCGTATAGCAACGTGTAGGCCATCAGGAATAGTGCAGCGCAAATCATGAACTTCACAGTTATTCTCTTTCCTCTTCAAGCGAGGCTAGGAATTCGTCAAGACTGTTTACGGGCTTCCGTAGCCGGGAGTCCGCGAAGCTGGACAGCTTCTCGTCTGGTACGCCGATCAGCTTCCCGAGAGCGAACAGCACTAGGGAGGACTGGCGGACGGGTACGCCGCTCCGCTGCATCTCGCGCTCCGCGAGGCGGACGGCCCATGTGGGCACAGTAGGTGCTACTAGTCTCACGGTGTCCTCGATCTCTGACACATGCGTCACACTGTCTCCCCTGATCAGGTGAGCACTTCCGAACGTCTCATCTGGTAGAATTATACCACAGGTCGACCATGGATGACCCCACCCGAGAACACACGGAGAGTGACAGAGCATGACCGATGGTTACGGCCCGGAGACGGTGCCAGCCGAGTTCACCGGAATCCGCCCTGTCGGCTGGCTGAGTACCCGCCACGGAGCAGACGGACGGACATACCTCGAATTCGCGCCTCCCAGCGACCGGGGCCGGGAGCCGGTAAAGCTCATGCCCACGGCTGAAATCGTCGCGCTGTGGGCTCTGCTGCTCGCGGCCGGGTTCCTGATCGAGTTCGCAAGAAAGGCACCCTGGTGAGCTACGACGATGACTTTTACGACGATGACGCGGGCGTGTGCGAGCACGACGGCGAGGAATGCGACCCTGATATCTGTGAGTGTCCCTGTGAAGTGTGCGCGTGGTGAGTGATGGAAAACGTATCTTCGCTCATTAAGCCGTTTACAGCAGCGGTCGGCTCGAACGGGATCGCTACGCTAGCGATCACACAGTCATTGCACGGGCTTTGCTGGGTCGTGTACCAGATCGGTTTCGCTTTGGGACAGAACGCGCCTAGCCCACAGGTGGCAGCTCATTTCAATTCCCAGCCTCTTGTCGCTAGCGCCACAATGCAAGTGAGTGCTTTCGCTCAAGTCCCGACCGACGCGCCCTATGCCATGGAGACCTTTTTCTACGGTCCGCCTTATGTGGTTCTAGAGTCCGGCGACCAGATCGTGTGTGCCGTTATAGGCGCAACCGCGGGCGACACATTCACAGCCGGTGCTTATGTTAACGAAATCCCGAGTCTCGCTCAGACCGCGGCTCAGAATGCTTGGAGTTAACGTTCCCGCACAGGAATTACCAAAGGAAGTTATCATGCAATCCCCGGTGCCCGTTCTCAATGTAATTACCGTTCCTCCGGGCGCGACCGATACCCAGGCTCGCATTGTTATTGACGGCGTTCGCGGCGCGATATTTCAGTACGGCTCTGGCGGACCGCTCGGTGCGTTGCTTTCATCGTGGGCACAGTCGGCGGGTGTAGACCCGTACGGTAACGTCTACCCGCAAGGTTTCAGCGCAGGATCGGGAAGCGTATTCGCTGGCACTGATTTCGTGATCAATTCCGATGGCGCGTTCTTCTATGATGGGGCACCTGCTCTCGGTAACTTGATGCTGGCTATCACTAACCCGATGGCTTCAGGCACCGACACTTACGGGAACATATACGCGCCTGGCGGTATAAGCGTTGTCTCGCTAGCTGACCTGACGAATGTGTTCTCGTTGCAGGACACAAGCGGTAACACGCTGATGTCGATGGATAACAGCGGAAATATTACCGGGCAGACTATTTCCGCGAATAATGACGTCATCCTTGATGGCGATTCCCTGACGGATACGCTTAACGGATTGGCTAGCGGCCTGGTTAATTACGGATACGTAGAACTTCCCTTCCCGTCTTCGGGCACGTTCCCTTCGACTGAAACAGCACTTCTAGAGCTTGATTGTGTAATGACTGGAGGACGCATATACCAGTTCATTATGAATCCGACAACGATAGTGTCCAGCGGCGCTGACAATGTTATCCGGCTACTCCTCCGTTATACGACAGATGGAAGTACGCCCTCAACATCAAGCTCCTTGGCAGCACAAATTCAGGTACAGGCTGCGTCTGGCGGCCCGCTGACGGTCGGGCATCCTGGCATCAGCGTGCCGTTTTTCCCGGCTAGCGATGCTACTTATAGGTTCCTTCTTACTGGCTCGGCGTCTGCTAATACGTACATTTTCAATGGGGACCAGTTCTTGCGGCTGCAAATTAATGACCTGGGAGCGAACGACGCTGGTCAGAGCAGCAATAACATTACGGTTCTCGGCAGCGGCACGGGAGGCGGTAACAGTAAGCAGACCTATACCACGACCTATTCCGCTCAGCATACATACAGCTATCAGGGCAGTACCGGGCATCAGCCTAACGAGATAATCGCCACAAACGGTTACGCTCAGCAAGGCGGAGACTATGCCGACACGTACAACGGTGACTCCTATTCGTGGATTCTGTGGCCATACTCTACGATCGCATCTGACTTGTCCGGCGCTACCGTCAATTGGGTAAAGCTGAAGCTGGCGAATCAGCACACTTGGTACAACAGCGGCGGGACGCTACAGGTCGGAACTGACACGCGGACAAGTTTCCCGAGCACTACGCCTCAGCCCGTGTCTCTCACTCATCAGGTCAATCAGCATTTCAACGAGGGACAGACTCTTACTTTCGTCGTGGACAGTAACGGCTCAACGTGGGGTGCTGATTTCAAGAGCGGCGGAGCTACCACGACACTCATGGCCGCTAATTCAAGCGACCTGATCTATTACATGTACTTTACCGGGGCAACGAATCCGCAGCTCATCATTAACTACACCAAGTAAGGGTAATATGAGAAAACTAGCCGGGTTTGCGTGGCTGGCAGTAGTCATCTCAGCCCTTGCGCTATCTAACTGGTCTCTGCTATTCGTCGGTCGACATTACGGCCTGCCGGTAATTCTCGCTGCACTCTTGTCTGTGTCGCTCGACGGTGCGGCCCTGGTAGCCGCTGACATCTTGCTACGCCACGCACGGGAACACGGATCATCCGGCACTTCCGCACGCGCGGCCGTTTTCACGTGCGCCGGTATCTCCGCATGGCTGAACAGTGAACACGCGACGATGCTCCGCGAACAGTTCCCCGCACACGTGATGTTCGCGGCACCACCAGTTATCGCCCTGGTCCTGTTCGAGCTGCACACGCGCTGGGAACGCCGTGACGCGCTCCGCGCGGCGGGCAGATTGGCGGAGCCGCTGCCAGTGTTCGGCGCGTTCACGTGGCTGCTTCACCCGCTGGCCGCGTTCCTGGCAGTACGCCGTGTCACGCTGGCACGGCTGGACGCGAAAACAGCGGCAGAATTCCGGCGCGTAGCCGTGACCGGCCTGGAAGTTGTCAATCCGGCCAAGCCGGGTGACAGCTTGACAACGCGGCTGGCCAGAATGACAACGCGCGATCAGGCCGCGCTGTCCGCTTTGACAGCAAACCCTGACATGACGTTCCCTGAGCTGGCCGAAACGCTGGGCGTGTCAGAGCGGACAGCGCGGCGTGTCCGGGCACGGCTGAACGGGCACGCGCCGCTGGCAGCGGCGGGAAGGTCGTGACACATGGGCGTGTCAAAGCTGTCCAAGTCAGACGCTATCCGTGTCGTGGTGTCAGAGCTTGGCGACGTCGCGGCGGGTGAGATCGCGGCGGAGATCAGGCGGAGGTTCGGCATCGCCGTGAGCGCGGGCGCGGTCCGTGCGGTCAGGTCGAGAGACCGGAAAGAAGGATACGGACTCGGCGGGCAGCAAGCCGTGCCCGCACTTGTCCGGCGTCGTGTTCTTCAGGTAGACGGCGATGAACACGAACCTAGCGTCAGAGCTGGCGACGATCTCCGTCATGACGACCGCGACGGCGACGGAGACGGAGACGGAGACGGAGACCGCGAAGGCGGAGACCTTCTCGACAGCGACGAACAGCTACTCGATCTGATCGGCCGGGTATCCGATGCCATCGGGAAAGCGACAGCCGGAAAGCCGCAGCAGATCAGCGGCAACAGCGTCCTTATCGGCACGATCTCGGAAATACTCGATGATCCGGAAGTCCGCGGAGACAACGAGCCGTACGAGTACGCCGTGAGCGATGGACCACGTGGGCTGAAAACACTGAAGCTTTTTGCCGCTGGCGTGGTTCCCGTGCCTCTTCCTGAACCAATGCCAGAGCCAGAGCCAGAGCCGGTAGTGAAATATCGTCCGCCGCGCAGCCGGAAACGCCGCGAACCCGCGTGCGCTTTTTGCGGACGGGCTAAAGGTTTTAGTACCCCTCAGTTGTATCTCGTGCATGGTGGGGCGCTAGGACCACGCCAGCAACTTCTCTGTCTGCTTCATACGATGGGGGAAACGGCAGCAGGAGCTATAGCCGTTCCCTATGCGGAAGAGCCGCGCGGGCAGGGAATAACCCAGGTCGTTACCCCGGCTGTGCGGTGACTCGCGGAAGCGGTCCGCTCTCTGAACAGCCAGGTTTAATGAAACGAGAAAGCCCGTACCGTGAGGGGTGGTCACGGCACGGGCTTTCCCCGGTAATTCTACTGGCTGCCGGTTTCGCGTTGCTGACGTTCTAGCGATTCAAGCTGTACCGTCAGCGCCGCGCGTTCAGATATCCAGTGTTCCGGCATCTCCGCCAGTACCTTACGGGTCCGCTCGATCGCTTCCGGCAGCCACGATGCGGGAGAGCCGATTATTTTGAGAAGCCCGTCAGGCGTGTCACTGGTGACGGCCGCACGGTTCGCTCCGGGTGGCATCCCATGCCATGATATCCCCCATGAATGGCGGATATACCAGGTCCGCCAGCCGTCGGGTAGTTCGCGTTCTAGCCGTTGCTGCTGAGCATCCGCCCACGACAACGGCGGCACTGGCGGGTTTCGTGATGGTCCCATTCAGCGACTCCTATGAAATAATGCTGATTATCTGACCGATCGTTTTATGCGGCGACAGAGAATAATCCTCCTTGTCTCGCTATCTGGCTGTAATCCGTGAGAGCCTGCCCGGTCAGAGCCCACGCACCGTAAGACGGGCCGTTACCGGGCTTGCTGATGTCGAACCATATGAATCCGGCTAGCCGGTCACGGCGTACCCCAGCGGATATCTCCGCGAGTGCGCGAGCCTGCCCGGCAGCGGGCCGCGCGGACGTTTCGGTAATCAGCACGGGCCGGTTACTGATCTTCCGCAGCTCCGTAATCGTCGGCCCGAATACCGACGCGAACGTGTCAGACGGGATACGGAAATAGCCGTCGACGCCGGTCATGTTCACGTACGCCGAGCCTGGCCATAGCGGCGGAAGCGCGGCCGATCCTGGCCAGAGCTGGTTAACGATCCATATCCACTGAGCGTTACCCGCGCCCGATCGGCGGAACACGGTGACGACGTGACGCCACGCGGCGACCTCAGCGGAAGCCGTCGACCGGCCTTTACCCCACGAATACCAGTTGCCGTTTGCTTCCGGTGCGAACGACATAAGAACCGGGGAGTGAAGTCCGGCAACATCACGGGCGATGCTGCTAAGCCACGTGTCGTAGCGCCCGGCTGTTATCTCTGTAAGGCTGACACCGGACGGTTCTAGCTCGATGAGCGGTTCAGCGTTCAGGGCTGTAACAGCCCGCATGCTGTTTTCTGGGAATGTCTGCTGCCACTGTAGATAGCGAACCGCGGATTGCGGGTGACATGAGCATGCGGCATCGAACGCGGTGAGGTTATTGGTTACGATGCCGGTAATTCCGGGTGATGGTGGATCGGTGACGGTGCGAGAAGCGCATCCGGCTATGAGCGCGGCGGTAATAGCGACACTCAACCCGTAGCGAATGAGCATGCGTACCGGGTGCGGCTGGTAACCGGGTACCTGACGATCATGGCCGGGCAGCAGCCTAGACGCAGCGATAAAGACGAACAGGAACGTAACAGCGCGGACGAATAGCCACGCGCTACCGCCCGACAGGAATAGCGACCGGAGCATCGCGGGTAACCTCCTCTCTGAGCAGATGTCCCCATTCGATTTCGCGGCGAGCGATAGCCGCGCGGGCAGCGGCAGCGAATAGCCACGCCTGCCAGAATGCGTAGAACATTTCGGGAATCAGGATGAGAGCACACAGCATGCCTCGCCAGCCTGCCCGGCGAACCGTCCAAGTCCGCTCGATAGCCGTGAAGCCGAGAATCGCGGCAGCCCACGGGATACTGACTCCGGGATGAACAGCGGCAGCGGCGAGCATGACCAGGAGCACAGCGAATGAGAGCGCGAATCCGCCGTAGAGCCCGGCTTGCCTCAGCCAATACCAGACCGTGACACGAGTGAGCCCGTAAGAGCTAAGGTCACTCAGAGTCCCTTTCTGCCATCTCATACGCTGTGTCCACAGTGCTTGCCACGTGGGCATTACCTCAGTGACCGTTTCGCATCCGGCAGGGCAGAGGCAGCGCCAGCCAAGGGTTTTAACGGCCAGCGTGATTTCGTCATCTTCGGTGATGGATGCTTCGGAGTAGCAGCGGCCGGGGATTCCGGGCAGCGACCGGCCACGCTGGCTAGCTATCTCGCGGAGTACCCGGACACGGAACAGCGTGCCCGTACCGGACAAGACAAGCGCTTGCCAGCGTCGGCGGATGATACGCGCGTACCGCTGGTATTCGTTCCGCTGGACCTGGCCGATGAGGCCGCTTCCCGGTTCTCCGAGGAACACGCCGCATACCGCGCCGGTGCGGTTGTCAGCGCGGAGGGTTTTAACAGCGCTTTCCAGCCAACGCGGGGATAGCGATGAGTCGGCGTCCATCGCCAGGATGTAATCCGTGTCATCGGCATACCGGAGTATTCTCGCTAGCGCCTGATTAAGTGCGCCTGCCTTTTGTGCATGGTTCCCGGTTGTGACGAACACGCCAACGCCCATTCTCCGGGCTATCCGCTCCGTGTCGTCGTCACAGTTATCGCATACGACAGTGACCGAATCGGGCGGAAGGGACTGTGCGCGCAGCGAATTGATAGTAGCCGCGATAGTCGCGGACTCATTGTGCGCGGGGATTAGTACTGTGATTCTGGGCCGGGCTTGCATCGCTGCTATTTCTTCTAGCGCGGCTATCCCGGCGTGCTTGGCTTGATACATAGACATTTGCGGATTGTCCTTTTAGTTGCGGATTGTCTGGAATGGGGAGGTATGGCCTGCCCTGGGCGACAATCCGCAAGAAAAGACCCAGGGCAGACGTATACCAGTATAGACGGTGTAGACGGCGTAGGCGCGCTGAGCTACGGTAGACAGTCTCCGCTGGTCAGAGCCGGTTTGCGATCATGGAGCGGTGACGGATGAGCGACCGCGTACCCCGGAGCTGCCCGCGCGCCGCGTAGAGCTGGCGCTGCGGGCGAGGATCGCGGCGGGTGAGTGGCAGCCGGGCGACCGCCTCCCGTCCGTCGCGGACCTGGCCACTGAGTACGAGGTAGCCAGGAACACGGTTATCAAGTCGCTGCGCCGGATCGCTTCCGATGGCCTGATTGAGATCGTGCCCAACTGGGGCACCTTCAGGAAGTGACGAGCATGGTCATACATAGACGACTGTTTATTCAGCCAGCGCGGCGAGATGACCGTGAGCCTCGATGATCTCCCGTGCCTTATCCCACACGCCGGTCTCGTCCCACATCTTCCGCCACCGCTCCACGGTCACCATCGATCCCATCGGGACATCCTTCCAAGGACAACGCATCACGTAGCGGATGGTGAGGCACGCGGCGATCTCTCGCGGTGAGGCTGAATAGCGCGGTCCGCGTTTCGGCTTCTCTGGTACTGGCAGTAGCGGCTTGATCTGCTGCCAGACCGGATCGGGTATCACGTCGGTTACTGACGTACCAGCGCGGAGACGGTTAGCGGGATAGGAGTGCTTCCGCTCGATCTGGCCTAGTTTCCGCACACCGGGAACCTTCGGGATGCTGACCACGGCGTCAGCGTTCCGGGCGAGGATCGCGGCTACTTCCCGCGCGTACGGCATCACCAGCGCGCCGAGTTCCGCCGCGTGGCTGGCGAGCTGGTGAGTCAGCGGCGCGACGAGTCGGCACATTCCTTCCCGCGTCTCGGTAAACCATCGCCGGTCAAAGTACGCAGGCTTGTTATCCCGGTAGGGGATTACGCCGTCTGGGGCGAAGAGTTCCAGGGCAATAGCGTCGCACGCGGGACGGATCACTTCCACGAGGTCAAGCGCCATCGAATCGCGGCCCGGCTTGTCCGCGTGCGAGATGCCGAGCACGGGTGATAGCCCGTAGGCGTGGCACGCATGCATGCACTCGGTTTCGGCTACCCGGTAGAGATAGTTGAGTACCGCGTTCACCGGGTCGGTTGCGTCCCTGTTCGGCGGTTGTGCCCCGTTCAGCGATTTCCGCTGAGCGAAGTTCCGCCAGTGCGCGGGAACCCTCAGCATGTCATCAGGGCTGAATGGGACAGCTACGCGACCGGACCACACGGACCAGTATTCGTCAGCGGCGATACCCTCTATCCCGCCGAAAGCGGTAACGTCTTCCCCGCGCTCAATGTCTGCGGCGCGCTGGCGTATGAAATCCGCGGACCCCCGGCCGGGCGTGACGAGGTATTTAGCGAGTACGTCAGATTGCTCGTTCAGTTTCGCGGCTAGGAGCAGCCGGCCGATGTGCAGCGCGGCGGGAGTCATCGCGGCGGTTGCCTGCACGCGGATTAGTCTCGCGTCGGTGCTCGATCTAGGACCAGACGCGGCGACGATCTCACTTGTCTCTGTATCCAGCACGGTCCACGGGATATTTGCCCATGCCAGCCAGCGAACCGCTTCCACGGTCAGCATCCCGTGCCCGGCGAGGATCAGCACGCGCTCAACGGTGCGGGGAACCTTGGCGATAGTGCGGATTCTCGGCTGTCCGGGCGGGCCGTCTTTCACCTGTAGCTGTCCGCCGCGTACCGCCACGCGGATGTCGTGGCCGTCCGCGATGAGTACGGAGCTGTCGCCTGGTACTCCCTGCCATGCGGCGAGGTCGACGGACGGCGGGAGCGCGGGAAGGGGTACGCTTTCGCTAGCCATGATCAGTGTTGCCTCACTGTTCGTGGTAGGTCCCGTTCGATGTTCCTAGCATCGGGCGGGACCGCTTTAGTTGTACGGACAGTTTATCAGGCTAAATAGCTGTCAGCGCTCGAATTGACCGGGTAATTACGGGGGGCCGTACGGTCTGAGTAACCGTTACCCCTACGCTCCGTCGCTTAGCATACCAGGCGCGATCTGTCAAGTGTGAGCTAGGTCACATTCGGGCCGTCGTCCACGTCGCTGACCTCGATATATAGTCTAACGTCGATATAGGTCAGCTTGACAGGCTTGGAGACCTCGACACCGGTCGACTACTCTAGAACTGTCCAGAGAGGCTGGACAGATACGGAGGGTACGACCGGGATGTCTGAGATGGTCCGGGTAGACGCCAGAGTACCGGCTAAGAGCCTCAGCTCAGCCGCTATCGGCCTTGGCCTGGAACGGTCGATGACCACGCGAACCGGTGTGGTCCGGGCCGCTCTCGCACTCTTTCACGGTAAAGACCGGGAAACGGCTTACAGGCTCGCCATGCCAACCCATAAGAGTCGTTTGTCTGCCGATAAGGGAAGCGAAAGAGTAGGCGCAGACGTTGAGGCAGAGCTAGCTAATACCGGCGACGCCAAGATTTCATACGCTATCCGCGTTGGTCTCGGCATGGCAGCCGGTTTCACACGAGCGGAAGCCGAAGAGTGGGCAGCGATGGTAAAGCCGGGCCGTCCTAAGAAGGAAACAGCCGATGCGTGAGATTCCGCTGACGCGAGGCCAGGTCGCGCTCATCGACGATGAGGATTATGAGTTGGTGAGTCAGTATAAGTGGACTGCTCAATGGTATCCAAGACCGAAAACTTTCTATGCATATCGATCGTATCGAAAGACCGATGGGACTTGGGATAGCCGAGGGATGCATACATACCTCATGGATGGTATGTGCGACCATAAAAACCACAACGGACTCGATAACCGTCGCTCAAATCTACGTCTCGCCAGTCACAGCGAGAATAATATGAACAAGCGTAAGCGCGCCGGTACTAGCTCACAGTATAAAGGCGTTCACTGGCGCGAGGACAGACAGCAATGGTATGCCTGTATCAAGATTAACCGCGATGAGACCCATCTAGGCACCTTCACTAGCGAGATAGAAGCGGCCTACGCCTACGATGATGCGGCGCGCTGCCTATTCGGTGAGTATGCCTATCCGAACTTCCCGTCGCGCTGGGAAGACATCGAACCTATCCCAGCCGACTACGACCTAACCGCATAAAGATTCCCCGCGCCACGATTCGGCCTGGGCGGGCTCTAAAGGATCGTGAGTGACGCGAGGAATCTTGAAAGGAACCTACGATGTCTACTATAGCACAATGGCGCAGCAATACGCCAATTCAGGTCAGTACCGCAGCACCGCAGCACCAGCCCAGGGGGCACCGTGACAGGGGGGCTGTGAGCAGGCCAAACGCCGCTACATCCGTGCTGGACCAGGGCTCTTGTCACCATGAGGCACGCTGTGTCGCATGCAACACCGGGGCTGAATTCGCTACTCAGGGTGAGGCTCGACGGTGGGCTTTCCGGCACGGAGCCAAGGTCCACAACGTGCTCGCGGAACCTCCGCTGTTCGGTGATCCGTGCCCGAGATGTTCGGGTGGTCGGTGATGACGATGATCGTGTCCGTCTCGCTGTCCGGCGCGGTGATCGAGACGGACACGAAGCTCTCCGCGATGCTCGCCACCATCGGCGCGGAGCTGGGTCATAGGGCGGGTGCCCGATGAGCATCGGCCCGGAAGTTCCGAACATCCTTCCGTCTCGTCCGGTGAAGCCGTTCGAGCAGCTATCACCACGGTCTAAGCGCCGGATCATGGCTGATTACCGGATTTTGCAGAGCCGGTACCCGGATTACACGCTTGACCAGTACCTAGCTGAGCGGCAAGCGGGAAGGGTCGCGCCTACGTCACGCTTCATCGAGCGGAGGATTCCTGAGTCTATCAAGCAGCGTCCGCAAGGTCAGTATGCGCTTTACCCGACTGAGGAGCTTGGCGAGCTTGCTTATCAGAGCTTGTATGAGAAGGTCGGACCGGGCTCGCCTGGCGGTATTCGCCCTGGTTCTGTAGAGCGCATTCTGCAAGCACAGACCGTCGAAGAGATTAACGCTACTTCTGCATCTGGTGGCGCGTTGTTCGGTGGATGGAACGATCAGGCAGTACGGTTCAACATCGCACAACTAGTAGCGTCAGATAACCGGGCAGCGCTCATCGACCTGATTACGGCGGATGAAGACACAATCAGATACAACGCGCATGTTGCCGGAAGTATCGCGGCTAAAGGTGGCAGTGTCCGTAGTCCATGGTGGTTTTACAAAGGCGACGTTTTCCAGGCGGTAGCAGCATGAGGCTCGTGATACGCACAGAATGTGAGAAGTGCGGCGCGGTATTCGATAATAAAGGAGACGTGCGGCGGAAGTATTGCGATTTGTGCCGGAAGAATCGTCACGGAAAGCGTGACATGGAAACCGCCGCGCACCTAGCTGATTATAGTCTGACTATCGTCGGGTACGATGGTGAGGGACAGACCGGCTCATGCATGAATAAAGAGTGCTCATGTACTCAGTATCAGCCTGCCGGTTCCGGCGAAGATTCACCGTGTGTCTGCGGACACCGGAAGATTCCCTTCCGCGTCCCGGGGGATAAATTCTCTTACCGTAACGGCCACAACCATAAGTACGTCCGGGCTCAGTGCGGGAAGTACGAGCTAGAAAATCTTGACGGCATCACGATAGACGAATGGCTGTCATGGATGTACTTCGACGTAGCGCCAAATTACCCGCGAGATGCCGCGTATGTCGTGTACTCGGGAGGGTATGACAAGATCATGCTCTGGCGGACGCTGCCGGAAAACCGGGTAGCCCGAATGCTCTTGAATGAGCAGCGTGCAGCCAGAAAGAATCTTCCGGTGGAGTATCCGTTCGAGAATCCGCAATGGGACTTGGAAGCGGTAAATAACACGTTCCGTTTCCGGCCTCACGATCCTGATAAGCGGCATAAGGTGAATAGCAAGGACGCAGGGTGGATACATCTTTGTGATGTGTTCCCGTTCTGGCAGTCTTCATTCCTCAAGGCTATTGACCCGTCAAAGTACCCGCCCGAGTCAGCACCCTGCTCGCGAGAAGACTACGAAAAGATCAAGGTCGGTAAAGAGCGACGTGATGTCGCCGTCCTTGATGATGAGATGAGAGAATATAACAGGCTCGAAATCGAGACACTAGAAAGACTCGTTTCGGGGTTCGTCCGTGAGCTAGCCCGTATCGGCGTTCGATTGAAGCGACACGAGCTGTACGGCCCTGGTGCTGTAGCGGCTAAGACGCTCTCAAACTGGAAAATTCCCCGCTGGAACGAACTACCGGAGATCGTGCCCACCACTGCATTTGCGGCATGGGAAGACTCTTACGTAGCGGGCTGGTTCGAGACGTTCGCGCACGGGAACGTCAAAGGCAACGTGTACGAATATGACATCAACTCGGCTTACCCGTATGTAATCTCTAATCTTCCATGTCTCCGGCATGGCAACTGGGATTACGGTAATAACTACGGGACTCAGAATTACCAGCATCTACCAGAGCTAACGCCTGGTAGTGTCCGGCTCATCTATGCCGCCGTTCACGGTTCTAACAAATATGCAGGCGCGATGCTCCACCGTCTGGCGTTCGGGGCTCATCAGATTATCCGCCCGCACAACACAGAAGGATGGTACGTACAGGAAGAACTAGCGGCAGCACAACGCGCCGGACTCATCGACTCGATCGAGTATAAGGAATGGTGGACTTACGTTCCGTGTAAGTGTGCGCCTCCACTTGGCCAAGTTAAAGGTATGTACGAGCGACGCCGGTCTTTGCCTAATATCGTCACCGATAATGGTAAGATAATTCTAGGCAAGGACACACCAGAAGGTAAGGCGCTCAAATTGGGTCCGAACTCGATCTACGGTAAGTTCGCACAGAAGATCGGGAGTCATCCCTATCTCAACTGGATTTACGCGAGCCTCATCACGTCAGGATGCCGGACGATGATCCTGAACGCGATCGCTACTCATCCTGACAAGATGAATAGTGTCGTAAAAATCGCAACCGACGCTGTTTACTTCCTGACGCCGCATCCCGAACTAGAAAAGAACGTGAATGACGAGCTAGGCGGATGGGACAGGATTATTCACGAAAACCCGACGTTTTTCATGTCCGGTATAGACTGGGATGAAGAGGTAACGCGAATGGGAAGCGGAATCATGAAGTCCCGCGGAGTCAACAGGAAAGAAGCCGTCAAAGTTGCTCCCGAGATCGCCCGCGAATTCGATGAGATAGACCTCACCAACCCGTCTCAGCGCTGGCCGGTTATGAAGGTTCGGAAACCGTTCGAGATATACAGCCCGGTACAGCTCATGCGCTGGGGCCGGTACCGGTACGGCGAAGAATTCGGCTACAGCCTGTGGAATCTAGCCGGTGTCGTATTCGAGTCCGTGGAAACCATATCGTGTAACCCTACCCCGAAGCGCCGGACATGCTCAATGTGCAAGACGCCGTATACCCACATAAACCATGAATGTGATCGCGGGGGAGTCTACCGAGAAAACGGTCTCTGGCGGAGCAGCGTATTCGATGCCGGGCATTACGCCGACGAGAAACCTGGATCGTGCTACTCATACCGGAACGTTAAATCTATGCGGGAAGACCTCAACGAACGCCCGGCAGCTATCGGGCTCGACACAGAAGGTGACATCTGGACTTCGCTGCTAGAAGAACTGAAAGATGCAGCATGACTACTTTTGTAGAGCGATACGGTCTGGTCCTGTTCAAGAGCGGCATATCCAAGAACTTCATTCAGCCTGACTCATGCGACCTCGATGGCTGCGACGAATGGCGCGCTCAGATGCATGCAGTCAGAGAACGGAAACTAGCATTCTGGAAGGATTCAAAACTGCACGATCAGGGTATCATTCGGCGTCTAGAATGGGAACTGTACGGTAAAGGTCCGAAACCGTCAGCGCGTACAATCATGAATCTCCACGATCGGCCGAGCCTGGTTCTCGATCACTGTCACACTCACGGATGGTGCCGGGGTTTCATATGCTCGCCCTGCAACTCCGCGATGAAAGACATCGACCTTGCATACGTTCTTCCGAATACTCGCCGACAAATGAGATATTCATACGTCAGGCACTACAATCAATGCCCAGACTGTACCCCCGTACCGTTCTTCCTGACACGCGAAGAAACCCGGTATCTCAGATTTCCCGATACTCCACCTAATCCGCTTACACCTTCCGACGTTAAAGCGAACCCCCAAGAATTGGAAGTGCTCGCACAAAGCCACGGCGTGGCAATGGCAGAAATGCGCGAGCTAGCCGAGACACTTATATTCACCAGAACCGGAGTGCTCGGAAGTAAGATAGCCTCGTTTACCTCCGAAGATTGGTACAAGCGTCTTAACCTCGTTGTTACCGATGGAACGGGAAACAAACAGCCCGCTTAGCAAACCGGCAAAGCCAGGAACCGGCACCATCGCGCGCTCGCGCGTAATGCGGGTGAGAATAGCGAGCGGTATTGGCGTGCGGAGTGAATTCGGAGAGTAATTGTGAAACTTAACGGAGCGTGGTTTATCGTCGCGCCGTGTATCGGTGACGGATAGTGCGCATCGGTGACGGCGCGTATATCAACCTGCGCCGGGTAGGACCCCCGATATCGCTGAAAAGTACCCACGATCATGAAACCTCACGTCGAGCCCGGCGCCGCCCAGGGCGGGAATATAGGGTAAAACTAGGACATATAACTCGGTATACCCCCACCGCAAGAGGATCACGAGCT
>Ga0335075_10006109_pt1 | contig 18614 bp, 24 predicted proteins | sample Lox_Sample_24_FD_206723 | JGI IMG/M metagenome (GOLD analysis project Ga0335075, IMG submission 206723) | Soil microbial communities from Loxahatchee National Wildlife Refuge, Florida, United States - Lox_Sample_2.4 | ecosystem: Environmental > Terrestrial > Soil > Wetlands | place: USA... | reverse complement strand
AGAGTGACATCGTCCTGCACGCGTTCGAAGTGCCGACCGTCCTCTGTCTCCCGAGGAGACGGTCTCGGTAGCCAAAGGCACGGTTGAAGAGATCAGTCTTGCGACCGTCTACCGGAATATTCATGCCGTGCTGGAAGGGAAATGGCTTGTCCCCGCTGAAATCCCAGGCAAGTTGCCGAAGTATAAGATAGCGGGGGAAAGCCCCTCATTATCAGTCCGAGTGCAATGACTGCGGAAAACTATTTGATCAGGCCGGATGTGAGGTCAGCGTAAAAGCTCAGGCCGCCACGCGGGTTTCTATCGACAGGTCATGAGTTTTTTGTGTATGGCAAATACCCCGCTTACCGTTGATTGCAGGGCAACTTCTCTGGCCTAAGCGTCCGCCTCACTAGCTGGAGGCGGATATCACGCGAGAGTTCAGTCCAGAAGGCAGGAGTTTCACTCACCCGGCAAGCTCTCTTCTTCCAACCCTGCAAGGCGCTTTGCCGATAGGACGGCCCTGCCGTCCTGAGCACCCAGCTCTCATAAGCAGCGATCCAGTACGAAGCTTGGGCGAGCAGGTGCAGATCTTGACTTCGAGGGAGCGAACCAAGTGAATCCGGTCCCTGCCATCCCTCCTTGAATGCTGCGGTGCGTGCTAAGAACTCATAGCGATTGACGTAGATGCCCTGATCGCCGCCAAAGTACATGCCAAAACCCCACAGCCGGACACGAAAGTCGCTGGAGATATGCAAGGTGTATTGGGTTGAGCCGGAGGTCCCTTCCGGCGCGCGCAGGCGCTCGAAGCCAAAGGCCATCAGCAGATTTCCATCGCTTCGTTTGACATCACAGCCCCATAGCCAGCACTGCTGACTCAGCAGTTGTTGACCTCTGCGCTGGATCTGGCTGGGAAGGTGAGCCGCAGTGGCTGTGAGCCCTCCAGATTCGACTTCGCTCAAACCTTCGCCTCGCGATAGAGTACGTGCTTGCGGACCACAGGATCGTACTTTCTGAGCTCCAGCTTGCCGCTCTGCAGTTTGGGGTTCTTGGTGGTGGTATAGAAGTGTCCGGTTCCAGCCGTGGAAACCAGCTTGATGATGGTGCGCATTATGATTTCCTCTTCAAGGACGCGAGAGAAGCATCCACGCCGATCTTCTCGATCGTTCGTAGTCCCCGCGCACTGATACGCATGCGCACAAAACGCTTTTCGGAAGGAACCCATATCCGCTTCCATTGCAGGTTGGGTTCCCAGCGTCTCCGTGTCTTGTTATTGGCGTGTGAGACCTTGTTTCCGAATTGGGGACGCTTGCCGGTGATGGGGCAAATCTTGGCCATGCTTCTTTACTCCTATGCCTCTATGGGCTGCCGCTCGACGGTTTGTTGATCTACAGGTTGCTGATCGCCGAACATCTCCAGAAACGGGTCCGGAAGGTTTTTCCATGCTTCAGGCCCACCAGCCATCTCTTCATCGGTAAGAAGAGCAGCGTTTAGCTGCGCCTCCATGGCTTTCCGGTCCATCTCAATGCCAATGAAAACGATCTCCTGACGGCGGTCCCCGTATTCCGGCTCCCACACCTTCCCGATGTACTCTCGCGTCTCTTCATCCTGCTCTGCATCCGGTGGTCCAACCGCAAGCCACTGCGCCTGAGGCTCGAAGGTCATCGTTGTTCCGGCGATGGAAAACAGGATCAGATCATCGTGGCGAGATGCCAGCCACAGAAATCCCTTGGCTCGCAGAACGTTGGGAAAGCTTTGGTCGGTAAGGGTTTCTAAGCGTTGGGGATGAAAGGGCCGACGTGCACGATAGACGAAGCTCGCAATGCCATATTCCTCGGTCTCCGGGGTATGAATGCCGTTCAGCTCCTTCACCCAGCCCGCAGAGGTTTCAGCGGCCTTCAGGTCGAAGAGGGTGGTATTGAGGATGCGATGCAGGGGCACTTTGCCGTGCGTCGCACGGACAAACTCCGCTTCCGGGTTCAGCTGCTCGAGAATGGCCTCCAGTCGTGCGAGTTCCTCGGACTGAATCAGATCGGTCTTGTTAATCACGATGACGTTTGCGAATTCAATCTGGTCGATGAGCAGGTCCGACAGGGTGCGCTCGTCGTCATTGTCCAAAGCCAACCTACGATCCCGGAGATCATCCACCGATCGGACATCGTCTAGGAACTTCGCCGCGTCGACCACCGTCACCATCGTGTCCAGGCGCGCTACTTCGGAAAGGGACTTGCCAGTCTCATCCGCGAAGGTGAAAGTCATAGCAACGGGCAGCGGTTCGGAGATCCCAGTGGACTCGATCAACAGGTAATCGAACCGGCCCTCCCGTGCCAGACGCGAGACCTCCTTCAGCAGATCGTCCCTGAGGGTGCAGCATATGCAGCCGTTCGTCATCTCGACCAGCTTTTCTTCAGTGCGGCTGAGACTGGAGCCGCCATGGGTCACGAGCTGGGAATCGATGTTGATCTCGCTCATGTCGTTGACAATCACGGCAACACGCATACCGTCGCGGTTATTGAGAACGTGATTGAGAAGTGTGGTTTTGCCTGCTCCCAGGAATCCAGAGAGTACGGTGGTTGGTAGCCTATTCATGAAACATCCTCAATGTTAATGAGAATGAGAATACACAATCAATAATAGCAAGACAAGATGGACCCGATGCAACGCGTGGCGAAGTCTCGGATGAGGGCGCATCTGCGCTTGTAGTACAGCAAACCGTCGCAAATTGACGTCTAGGGGACAGGGACGGAATAATCGACCTCATGCGGCAACCGGGGTTCCATCGCGAATGGGTGGGCTTACTGACAGCGATGGTCGTGCTGCTTGCGATTTTGTGCGCTATGACCGCCGCGGTCATTCACGTCCATCTTCCATCAGAAGGTCCCGGCGAGTCCCATTGCGCTTTGTGTATTCTTGGCGCAACACTTGTGGCGCTTGTAACCGTGGTTGCGCTTGCCTTGTCTTGGCGGCGGGCCCTCCTAATGCCATCGCCAAATGCCGTGCGCATCCATTGCAGCCGGATATTTATCGAGTCGATTCGTCCTCCTCCCCTGCTGGTGGCTTCCTGCTGCCACGCCCTCTCGCAAAAAGGCTGAACCAAGTTTCAGCGCCGACAGGGTTTCCATTTTCATCCTCGCGCCTTGCTGCATGCGTCGAAGAAGCTTTCCTTAATTCACGGGCACAAAGGAAGTGATATGGCGGAAGTTTTCGTTTCCCACATGGACCGCGCTGCGATAGCTCGGCGGGGGAAATATCTCGAAATCCTTACGGTTGGCTGGGCTCTCTTTGAGTCAGCTGTGGCGATTTTTTCATCTATGCGTTCTGGAAGCATATCTCTGGCCGGATTCGGCCTTGACTCCCTCGTCGAGGTAGTCTCCGGGGCAGCCCTCATGTGGCGAATGTCGCACGAGATGGACCCACACCGCCGACAAAACACCGAAAACGTTAGCCTGCGCATTGCGGGCGGGTGTCTTCTTCTTTTGGCGATATACGTTGGGGGTGAAGCGATCTTGAATCTCGTCCGGCACCGGGTTCAGGAGACAAGCTGGAGTGGAATCGCGATCACAGCCGCCGCAGTCCTCTTCATGCCGTTACTTTCCCGTGCCAAACGCAGCGTCGGCAATGCCCTCGATAGCGCAGCCATGATGACTGACGCGCGTCAGACGGATTTCTGTATGTATCAGGCTGCGATCGTCCTGTTTGGATTGGCTGTTCATGCGCTGTTCGGCATCGCATGGGCAGACAGCGCCGCGGCGCTGGTGATGGTTCCGTTTCTGTTGAGGGCAGGGATTCTCTCGCTGAGGGGAGAGGCATGCTGCGCTCATCACGCTCATTCTCATCCCCATCAGCACGAGATCCAATCGACGTAAATTTGTTTCTCAATCCGGTGACAAAGCCTTCAATTAAACACTTGCATTATTGTGCAATTATTGTTATGTTCTTGTTGTGGCGATCGAATCGAAACCGGCCTGTTCCCACGAAACTCATTCTTCACAGCGTTTTCAGATACCTGTAAACGAACCGGCCATTGAGCGAACGGCCCGTATCTTCCGGGCGCTTGGAGAGCCCGCAAGGATTCGATTACTCGCCCGGTTAGCCCAGGGCGAGGCCTGCGTCACAGAACTGGCGGAGCTCGAAAATGAGTCCATCACCGTCATTTCACAACGGCTTCGCGTCCTCCGAGCGGACAATATTGTCGGTCGGCGGCGGGACGGCAAGCACATTCTGTACTACCTGGCTGACCAGCATGTTCTGGACCTTGTTTTCAATGGTTTGGCACATGCTTCTGAACAGCCGCTCTCTGTACCTGCAACACCCAATTCGCGCCTCCTGGCGCTCTTTAGAGGAAATCCATCGATGTCAAATCACGAGATTCACGAAAACCATACGCACCAGCATGGCAAGGATTGCGGCCACACAGCGATCGCTCACAACGGCCACACCGACTACCTCCACGATGGCCATCTGCACTCGCTGCACGAAGGTCATGTCGACGAACATAAGCTAGATGTGAATGCCTCCAACCCGGCGGACTGCACGAATGGCCACAAGTGCGATGGTCACGACACCCAGCACAAACACGGGGAGAACTGCGGCCACGAGGCGGTTCCCCACGGCGATCACGTCGACTACCTGGTAGAGGGGCATCTCCACCATCCCGATGGCGACCACTGCGACAATCACGGCGCGGTTCAGCTCGGAAATTAAGAAGCCTGCAAGCAAATTTCAAGAGGTGGGAGCTCCAAGGCTTTCACCTCTTTTCTAGTGCCAGCGCCCAATCAGCAGATTTGCGACATAGATGATGGCGGACCCAAGCGCCACCAGTGGAAGCAGGATCCGGCGCGATCCCTTGCAGTGCCGAACCTCAGGCAGAAAATCACTTGCCGCCATCTGAATAAAAAATCCGGAGGCGAGCGCCAGAAGCCAAACCGAGTTCTGAAGCGAGGAGAACCACCACATCGCAGCGAGTCCTCCCGCTAGTGGCGCAACAGCATCGAGGGCGAGAAAAAGATAATCGGCGCCGGTCGGCCTCTCGCCTCGCGTCGTAAGCAGGATCGTGTTCATGCCATCCCCTAGATCATGAGCTGCAATCCCCATGGCCACTGCGTAGCCGGCGGTATGCGAGGCGACATAGGAGGCGCCAATCGCCATACCATCCCGAAAGCTATGAAAGATCAGCATGGCGCCGGCGATGCGGCCAACAGCCTTGTGCGCGCCGTGCGTTCCTCGTCTTGCGCTCAACGCATCCAGGCAGTTCTCTATGCCGAAGAACAAAAGAAGCGAGACCAGCGTGAGCAACAACACGTTGGCGGTAGAAATTCTGGCTGGGCCGGCCAATGCGATCGCCTCTGGCATGAGGTCGAGGAAGGCAGCTCCGAGCAGCAGCCCGGCGCCGCCAGCGACCAGCATGTGAGCGAAGCGCCGGAAACGCACAGCAACCAGGCCGCCCATAAGCGTCGACGCTACGGGAATCGTAAGGAGCAGACCGGGAACGGGCAAAATGGAAAATCCTTGCTGGGCATTACTAATGCGACGATATTCTCACTAATATCCTACAGGATTCCGGCGTCGCTCTCGCTTCGGAGAATCGGGCAATTAGGCCCTTGCTCTCTCTCTCGGAGGCCTCTGTGCCTCCCCGGCACCGCCGGGGTGCCTCCCATGCTTGGCTAGCTAACCGGCTAATGCGGCAACTGACCGGGCGACGTAATCTTCACCATGCTTTCTGCGCAGGGGTGGAGAGCTACGCAATCAACGGGACGAAGATCTTTTCCAAGGCATACCTCGATCGCTGTCAGACGGCCATCTTCGCAACTTACATTGAAATTCGCCGCTCCGAGTGTGGGGTTTGCTCGAACAAACAGCCCAATGATATCGCCGGGGGCCATCGTGACCTCATGATCAATGTCGAGAAGTCGCTGAGGAGTCACGATCGAGCGAAACGCCTGCTTCGACACTGTGAAATAGGTATCGCCATCCAGAGTGGTGCAGGCACCATGCTTGGACCATTCGTGCGCAATTAAAGACAGGTCCGGAGTTATATCGAGCCAAGCTGCGGGATTCGTCGGACCCGCTGCATGAGTTGCGCAGTTCGCTGGCCATGTGCCGTTGTTGTTCTGCGGCCAGAGGCCGTGCAATACAAACCCTGCATGAGCCTTGCACTGTGGACTCGGAGCAACTGTTTTGCAGAACTCAGGAGACCAGGAAAGGTTCAGCAGATAATAGTCGAAGCGCCCAGGCTCGGCGGGATTCTGTGCATTCGCACGCTGGAAGGGAAAAGTTGAGAGGAACACACTGAGAGCGAAAGTTATGCGGGCGAATCTCATGATTGGTGCTGGTCCTCCTTCGCGAAGCTTTCACTGCGTTCTTGGTCAGCTCATTAACCTTAGCGGTACAAGCGGGTGCAATGCTATGCCGCAACTTATATCTTCGAGTGTCACCCTCTCATCCCGATAACCGGGCTGGCGGCTTCGAAATTCCGGGCCAGCCATGAAAGACCGGTCTCGGATTGCGCCGCGCAGTCAGAACTGGCGCTGACATCAGGGTTGCTAAATATGCGTCTCTTGATGTTTGAGGTGCATGTCAAAGTAATCCAGAATCTTCGAATCCAGCGCTTTTTGATTGCCATCAAGATAGACATGCACACCGCCAGAGATCATGATCAAATCGTATGGTCTCCTGGCCTCTTGAAGAGCGAGAGCCATATGCAGTGCCTGGGATGGCCGGACCCGCCAGTCGGCAGTGCAGTGCAGAATGAGTAAGGGTACATGGATCTTTTCTGGCCACTGGACGGCCGATCTGCTGTAAAAGCCGTGTGCTTTTTCATTAGCGTAGTTCGGAATGGCTGCCTGCATCAGAGCATCAAGTTCTTTGGCATCGGGCCGATTACTCAGATCTCTGAAGTCGGATACGCCGCTGTTGATCACCGCAGCTCGCACGGCCGCGTCGGTAGCTAGTACTTCATAAGCCATCATCCCGCCGCGTGAGTAGCCGTAGAGAAAGATATTTGCGGCATCAGCCTCTGGCATCCGCCGTGCCATCTGGATCAAGGCCAATACATCATGAACGTCAGAACCTCCCTCCTCGTCGTGACCCTCGCTCCCAGTGCTGCCCCGGTACTGAGAGGCGACAATGATATATCCTCTCCGCGCCCAGTTCGACATAATGGCCAAATCACCCGTTGTCACCATGCCGAAGTCAGCGATACCACCGCGGCACCAAACCACGACCGGAAGAGGGTGATCCTGAAGTTTCGGCGCAACAATGAAGCCCTTGATGCGGAGACCGTCGCTGGCATAAACGATACGCGTGACGGTAACGTCGTCTGCTCCATCCAGAGATTGATAGAGCGCCGGGGAAAAATACGCATGTGCTTTCTGAAGATCGACGGGAGGATCGATGGGATTTCGGCTGCCCTCTCCAAACGCGCGTTGAAACCATTCTTCGTAGGAGAGCGTGTTCTTGTATGCCTCACGTCCCAGGACCATGCCGCTCTCAGTCGGTTGCGTCCCGCCATATGTTGCAGGAGATCCATTCAGAGTCAGCACCAGCATAAATCCGATTAGAAAATGCGGGGCCGAGCGCAACGAGCGCATCCTGTCAGAGATCATTCGCGCCTCCTTGATGCCAGAAATCAGATTCCAACAAATTGTCAAACCTTCCCATCCCTTACGCCATTTGGGTGCAGGTCCGCGCACTACCTGTGACAGATCGCAGTTGTAGCGTCGGAGGAACTCTTAGCACCAAGGGGATCGTGCGCATACGGCTTGCCGGCAAACATGTCTTCGATGTTGACTCCCGTCAATGGGTTTGGGGCACATCAGACGCTAATGCGGAACTGGTAGCATTAATGCCGAAAATTAAGTGTTGCCATTACTCGCCTGCGACGGCATCGGATTCAGCGGCGCTGCTGGATTGCCGTCCGCTCGATTTGGCGCCGTACATGGTACCCCGTGCGTGAACGATCTCAACTCTGCCTGCCTCAAGTGTCCACTGCCGCACTGGGCCAACGTCAACGTGGACAAACCGCGCCTCCGGATAATACCCAACTCCTCCCATGTGCAAGGAGACAGCGGCATTGCGCAGCCGTTCGGTACTGACTCCGGCGACCCGGATGTCAACGGCCTTCGATTGAATGTGCAGCGAGTTCTCCGCAGCGCCCCTCGCAGGTTCCGCAGCCCGGATATAGGCATTTGTCCGGGGAGAACGATAGCCGCAAAGTACCTCAATCACACCGTTGGGGTGATGCAACTTCTTCATGAGGAGATAAAGGAGGTCAAATTCTCGAACGTCATAGCTTCCGTCTTCTCCGGTGCGGTAGTCCCGGAGGAAGTGGTTCAGCTTGCGAGTCGCGCTGGCAAGGTACTCGTTCCCCCGACGGTAGATGACATCGAGGCCTTCTACGCTGTGAGCGCGCCGCAGCCGCAGACGATACGCTATTTGCGAGCGCGTTGGATTGGACGGATAACCCTCTCCGGCAAGCAGACCCGAGCCGTTTGCGCTCGTGCTGCTGGGGGTGAGAGAAATGGCGATCGCCAGAGCTGAGGCCATGCGCATAACTCTATGCGGCGCTGTCACGTTTATTTTCATTAGCTAATAATAATGCATCAGCATTAAAGCGGGGAGAGACCACAAACCCAACTTTCGCTATTGCCACGGACGCTGATCAGTATATGTCCAATGGCGGCGGGCAGTTTTCATTGATTCGGTCCGCATTGCTCTGCAAATCAATCTCCTCATGGGGCGGAACGGCCGCCCACGACAAGGAGGCGCATGATGAGAGTCATCTCATCAGTGCCAGCTTGGACTCCGCCTACAATAAGCCGCCGGTCCTGCGTCAGTATGGGCTTGCCTATCTCGATGACAACGCTTCTGCGTTCTCGCTCTGGGAGTTTGAAGATACTACCCTAGGCGATCTTAAAAAATCTCCAGTACGGCGAAGAAAACAATCAGATCACGCATACTATGGCAACAATGACGATGCGAAGCAGGAGCGCATCTTTGCGAAGATTGGCGGCGCGGGCCGGACTCGAACCGGCGCATGAAGGTCGGATTGACCTCTCCCTTACCCCTTGGGTACCGCGCCTTGTTGGAATTGCCGAATAGCGAGAAAGATGCCGATGACGATCATGGGGATCGTTAGAAGCTGCCCCTTACTCATCGATCCCCAGTACACCGGCTGTCCGAAATCCGGTTGCCTCCAGAATTCGTCGATGAAGCGCCCTACGCCGTAGGCGATGCACACTGATGCTGTCGTCAGTCCTGGCCTGGTGGTTCCGGCATAGACCCATTGGGCGATGAAGAAGACAAGCAGTCCCTCGATAACGCAGGCATAGAGCTGGCTCGGGTGCCGTGGCACATTGATCCCATGAATCAGCGGAGCTTGTGGAAAGATCACAGCCCACGGAACGGTCGCCGGTCGTCCCCAAAGCTCGCCGTTAATGAAGTTGGCGATGCGTCCGAAGGCGATGCCAAGAGGACCGACGGCTGCTGCGGCGTCCAGCAGTCGCAATGAGGCGATGTGGTTCCGACGCGCAAACAGCCAGAGCGCGAGAACAAGACCAAGGATGCCGCCATGACTGGCCATGCCTCCATGCCAAACAGCGAATATTTCTAGCGGATGACGAATCACCTCTTGAACGTTGTAAAAGATGCAATAGCCGATCCTGCCGCCGACAAGCACTCCAGTTGCGGCGTAGGCGATGAGTTCTCCAACCTGATCGACCGCGACCGGCAAGCGTCCCCGCCGTGCCCAGCGCGAGAAGAGCCATGCGGCAGCGAGAATGCCCGCCGCGTAGGACAATCCATACCAGCGAATACCAACATTTCCCGAGAAATGCACGATCCACGGATCGAGGTTATCGACCCAATAGTGCCGTTGTGTTGATGGAAGCAGATTCATGCCGGTACGCAGTGCCTCGGATGCTCAGAGCGTGTTTGGTTCGGTTCAGGCAATCGAGTTGGCATGGGTTTCCCCGGTTGGCTCTCGTGCGCTCCAGACTCTCAAGGCGATGAGATAAACGAACAGAACGCATCCCAGCGGCAGAGCAAAGCGATCGATGTCGAGTTGCAGCAACTCCGCCCCGCCGAGGCCGAACGAGAACACCACGACGAAAATCCCCAATGACCGCGATGCGCGCAAGGCCCGCCGTCCTCCGGCAATCGTCTGGCTCTGCGTGCGAGAGGCAAGATAGCCGTCCGTCCCATCTACAAGCATCATGCCTGCAGAGAACATGAGACCGAGAAGCCAGGGGTTGATATCAGCCGCCAGAACCAGGGCGGAGAGCTGGCTGGCGGTTTCGAAGCCAGCACCGAAGAGAATGCCGAGCAGCAGAGGGCTGCTTCGAGCAATGCGGGAAAAACCACGATGACGATGGGTGACGGGTTTTCGCAAACGCCATAGGTTGATCGCGCCGAGCAGGATCAGCACCCACGGAGCGTAGGGTCCAATGCTCCGCGCAAGCAGCCCGCCTACTCCAACGGCCAGCAGCGTAACCAGAAGCCCATGCCCGATAGCGAAGAGAACTCCATTCCAGCGGGAGGGTCGAAGTCGGGACAGCCCATCGATAACGGCAAGATGATCGGGATCGACGCCGTGACGCAGCCCAAGAGCAACAGCCAAAGTGAGAAGTGCCGAGTGCGTCACTTGTATCCTTTTTCATCATCCCGGTAAGCGGCCAGCCGATGGGTGTTGAACTCTCGGGGCAGAGGGAGTAGTCGATCCGCGATCTTCGACTGTTCTGCCCAATCGGCCAGCATCTCGTACTGTTTTCGCCGGCTGATTTCTGCGAGCCACTGTGTTCCTTCGCCGCTGGTAATTAGAACGACGTTTGGGACGTCGCAGGGTCCGAGGCATCCAGTGATCGTCAGATGGACGCGCTTCAGCAAGCCTCGATACTTCCACTCCTCCTTCAGCCATTCCACGGGTACTTCGGGGTGTCCCTTATGGGTCTGCCCACAGCAACAACCATTGCAGACACTGATCTGTCCCAGCATCGGGCGCTTGGTGGAAACAGCTGTCGTGGGTTCGGGTCTCATCAACATACTTGACATAATTAAGAATGATAACGCATTCTCATTCAGGAAGGCGAAACCCATGGATCTTTTTTCTTCCCACAACTCTCGCTCCTCCGAACGCAGCAACGAAATCAAGGCGCAAGTAGCCGCCTTGCTTGGCCTCGATGAAGAGGCAACTGTCATGGTCACGGAGCTGGCCTGCATGGAAGAGGGCTGCCCGCCCGTCGAGACAATCATCGCTGTATTCCGCCCTGCGACGGTCAAGCTTCAGTTCCGTCTGCATCGCCCTATCTCAGAAATCACAGCGCACGACATCGAGGAGATGTGTGCCGAGCAGGTCAATTCATCTTCGGAGAAAAATCATGGCAACTGTTGCTCCTAATAAAGACGCTCGTGTCCCAGTCACCGTGCTGACCGGCTTTCTCGGCTCGGGCAAGACAACCCTGTTGAACCGCATTCTCACCGAAGAACACGGCAAGCGCATCGCTGTGATCGAGAACGAGTTCGGCGAAGTAGGTGTCGATCAGGAGCTTGTCATCGGTGCCGAAGAAGAAATCTTCGAGATGAACAACGGGTGCATCTGCTGTACTGTGCGCGGAGACCTGATCCGCATCCTCGGCAACCTGATGAGGCGCAGGGACAAGTTCGATTACATCCTGGTCGAGACGACCGGCATGGCCGATCCTGGCCCCGTCGCGCAGACATTCTTCGTCGATGACGAGATGCAGACCAAGCTACGGCTCGATGGAATCGTTACGCTGATCGATGCCCGTCATGTTTGGCAGCACATCGACGATTCCGATGAGGTGAAGGAACAGATTGCCTTTGCAGATGTGATCCTGCTTAACAAGATCGACCTCGTTACGCCGGAAGAACTGGATAAGCTGGAGGCGCGCATTCGCTCGATGAATGCAGCGGCAAAGGTCTATCGCACGCAGAATGCGGGTGCTGAGATCGACACCGTGTTGAATGTGGGCGGGTTTAATCTCGACCGCGCCCTTGAGGTAGATCCGAAGTTCATGGAGCCGGAGTACCCGTTCGAATGGGCTGGTATTTACTCGCTCAATGCAGGCTCTTCCAAATTGAAGTTCGATATTGGCCCCGATCCATCCATGTCGCTTGTTGTCCTTCCTGTCGAGGCTCCGACGCGCGAGGCGTTGCAGGCGGTGGAGATGGACGCGGTGCTGCTCTTCTCGGAAGAGGCGCGGAGTGTCGCCTCGGGAGAAAGAATTGCCCCGGCACGAACACAGTACGAACTTGCTCTGGACGGTAAACCGGCGGAGTTTGAGGTGGAGATTTACCAGGCAGGCTACTACGCATTCTTTACCGAGCATCGTCCAGAGGAATTTCAGGCAGAGCTTCACAATCACGATGGGTCGCTGGTCCCCGCATTGCAGCGCGAGTACAAGCCTGACCATGAGCACGATGAGGAAGTCTCTTCGGTCGGCATTACGATCGCGGGCGATCTCGACAAGCGCAAATTCAATACCTGGATGAGTACGCTGCTGCAAACTAAGGGAACGGACATCTTCCGCATGAAGGGCGTTCTTAGCCTCAAGGGCGAAGCGGATCGCTTCGTCTTTCAGGGCGTTCACATGCTCTTTGATGGCCGTCCTGACCGTCCGTGGAAGAACGCGGAGAGGCACAATCAGCTCATCTTCATTGGCCGCAACCTCAACCGCAATCAGCTCACCGAGGGGTTCAGATCATGCCTGGTTTAATGGAACAGAAGACGATTGCCCCCGCTATTCCGCAAATCTGGCGTTCCTCATTGGACGAGTCAGCAGTATCGGTGGATTGGTCGGCATCGGGTTCGTGGCTTGCGGCGGCCTCGGCCAGTGGTACGGTCTGCCTCTTTGACGCCGCGAACGGCGAGTGCATTCAGAGTCTCTCCGCGCATCGCTTCGGCGCAACTCAGGTCGCGTGGCACTCGCAGGACGCTCGTTTCGCTACCGCCGGGCAGGATGGCTTCGTCCGCGTCTGGGATGCGAGGCTCGATGGCTTGGTCAGCGAACTCGCCTGCGGGGCGGAATGGGTAGAGCATATCGCGTGGTCGGACAGCGGAAGGCTGCTTGCGACCGCCGCCGGCCGCAAGCTGAAGGTCTGGACCAAAGACGGAGAGTTGGTCCGTGAATACCCAGAGCATCCCAACACCATCGCGGCCATCGCGTGGAAGATCGGAGCCGAGGAATTGGTTTCGGCCTGTTATGGCCAGTTGCAGTTCTGGGCGCCGGACAAAGCAGAAGCTCTCCGCACTTTTTCATGGAAGGGGTCGATGCTCTCCCTCGCATGGAGTCCAGATGGCCGGTATCTATGCCACGGCAACCAGGATGCGACCGTACACTTCTGGATCGTCAAAACCGGCAAGGAACTCCAGATGTGGGGCTATCCCACGAAGATACGAGAGCTGGCCTGGGACCACCGATCCCGCTATCTGGCGACCGGCGGCGGCTCCGACATTACGGTCTGGGATTGCTCGGGCAAGGGGCCTGCGAATACGAAGCCGACCGTATTGAGCTTTCATCGTGCGCTGGCGAACCACTTCGCCTACCAGCGCAACGGAGGAGTCCTGGCCTCCGGCTGCGATCAGGGGCAACTGGCCTTGTGGAAGCCCAGCAAGCGGAAAGAGCCGGATGCTGTCGCTTCGCTTCCCGCGGCAATTACGGGCGTCTCCTGGTCGCCGAATGATCGTCTCTTCGCGGCTATTGCGGAGGATGGAAGCGTCGCCGTCTATAGCCCTCCCGACAAAGCTGGCTGATAGGATGGAGGTGAGAACGTGTTCTCAATTCCGATGGAAAGACAGATCAACACCCGGCAAAAGACGGCTATCCGCGATGCCTTCGTCGAGGCCGACCGGCCACTCTCACCAGACGAGGTTCTGGCGGGAGCGCAGCGTCATCACCCGACTCTTGGCAAAGCGACCGTCTATCGGAACATTCAGTCTTTGGTGGACGAGGGTTGGTTGCAGGCGGTTGAGGTTCCTGGCGATTCGCCGCGCTATGAAGTCGCCGGGAAGGAGCATCACCACCACTTTCAATGCAACCGATGCAAGAAGCTGTATGAACTCCAGGGGTGCATTCCTTCGTTCAAGATGAAGGTGCCGCGCGGCTTTCGCACCACCGGGCACGAGTTCTTTCTCTATGGACTCTGCTCGCAGTGCAATCACTGAACATACTGAAGAAGATTCGGCATAGCCGGGATAAAATTGTATGGTATAGGGGTCTATCTTATCCGCCGAGGAAGATTTGTCACACACCACCAAGAGTAGAGCCAAGATGGTCTCCCGCGCACGGCGCATCAAGGGGCAGGTCGAGGCCATCGAAAGAGCGCTTGAAGGAGACGGCGAGAGCGAAGACATCCTCCAGCTTGTCGCCTCCTGTCGCGGCGCGCTGAACGGGTTGATGGCAGAGCTGATCGAGGGTCACTTGAAGTACCATGTTCTTCCTTCAGGCGATAAAGCCTCCCCTTCACAGGTTGAAGCCGCAGAAGAGTTGATGGCGGTCGTGAAGCGCTATTTCAACTGAACGCTTGCGCTAATCGAGATACATCCAGCCATTGCCTGTAACAAGGGCGCGAACAAGAGCAAAAATGAGTAGCCCGATCAATACCCAGGAAAGTATGGTGAGCACAACCATCACGATGCCTGCGGGATGAATCCTGTGCATCATTGGGTTTCCTCAGGCGTGTACTGCCGCCTGCTCTTTGGTTGTCGCGCTCCCTTTCTCTCTGGCCGGAAGCAGACGCGTGGAGTTCAGGATAAACGTCAGTTCTGACGCCACATGGATGAAAGTTGCCAGCAGTGGATTGAGCAGCCCGAAGGCGGCTAGTCCTATGCCGATGGTATCCACAATCAGGGTTCCATAGAAGTTTTGCAGGATAATTCGCCTGCAATTTTTTGCAATACGAACCGTCTCTACGAACTTGCTCAGGTCATTGCCGATCAGGACAACATCCGCGCTCTCGCGGGCCACATCGGTTCCGGCCCCCATTGCAACGCCGACGGTTGCTTCGCTCAGAGCGGGAGCGTCGTTGATGCCATCCCCGAGCATGGCGACGGTGCGGCCTTTCCTTACTTGCTCCGTGATGAAGGCCGTCTTTTGCTCGGGCAATAGTCCGGCATAAACCTGCACGATGCCAAGTTGGTCCGCAATCGTTTCTGCCGTAGTCTGTGCGTCGCCAGTAAGCAGGATGACCTCGATCTTCATCGCATGAAGCGCGCTGACAGCAGGCGCGGAGCTGGGGCGTAACTGATCCGTGATTGCCAGAGAACCAAGATAGCGGCCGTTCCGAGCGACAAAAACCTCTGTCTCGCCGTTAGCCTTTGGCTGTTCCGGCATAGTGATGCCGAGTTCGGAGAACAATGCTCGATTGCCGACCGCAATGGGTTCCCCATGCGCGGAGGCGAGGATGCCCCGGCCAATGCGGTACTCGAAGGATTCGGGTGGCGGTGCCTGAATGCTTTTCCCTTCGGCATAACGAACGATGGCGCGGCCAAGAGGATGTTCGGAATTTCGCTCCGCTGCTGCTGCGGCTTCGAGCAGGCTGAGTTCCGAAATGCCCGCCGCGGTATGCACCTCATCCACCACTGGAATGCCGTAGGTAAGCGTACCGGGATTAACTCCCCAGGACAGTCCGTCGTCCGTTTCGTAATAGGCGTCGTCAGGAATCTCGAATTGGATCCCATGGAACGGCGCCTGGAAAGCCTCCATCATCTGATGGATAACATCCTCATGGTCATGATCCTCAAGACCGGTGAAATCGAGGTCTGTCGAGAAGCGGCCCTGACCGCCCAGGTGCATCTTACGCAGGCAAGTGCCGCCCTTGAATGCCAACCGGTCAAGCAGGCCACGCTCGGAAGAGAGCTGGAGCAGAAAGGTAAGGACAACCTCTTTTTCGGCGATCATGATGTCCCGGAGACCGGATTCGACAGCGTAACGCTGTACCTGAGCCTGGGTGAGCATCTGCGTTTATGCGCTCCTCTTCACGGTCTTCCGTTGGCCAAGACCGGCGCTCCCCTGCAACTCCGCGCGCGAGACATTCACGAAGACCCGCCAAATCTCGTCGTAGCCAATCGCATCGGGAACCTTGTGCTTCGGTGCCGCGCCCAGCCAGGTCTCGCGGCTCTTGAGAGTAATTGTTTGGATCCGCGCGCGCACTCTGGGCGGTATCTCCGCCTTGACGTAGTCGCACAACCAGCCGAAGCGGCGCGCCAGCGCGCCGGCGTCGATGCGCGCAAGATATTCCGACGCTTTCTCCCAATCATATCGCCGGGTCGCCGTCGCCAGAATGGTCGCCGCCTCGCCGACTCCGCCCGCGAGCTCATGATGGTCGACGCAGTCGATCGACGTTTTCTCTCGGTCAGACATCATCACCTTGTATCCGAGTACGTCGGTTTCCGCGAAGCCGAAAAACTTTTTCTTGGTCTGCTTCACGATATGGACGCGAGAGTCATGAACCATACGCGGGCGGCGCTCCTCCAGTGCAACAACATAGATCACGTTCCTGATCTGTGTGGTCAGTCCGTAGTGCGCGGCAGTCGTTCCGAAGCCAAAATAATATGGAGCGATGATATGACTGGCCAGAGCGAGCAGGTTGCTATTCCCCAAAACGTCCGGCCCGTGTTCTGGGGGAATCAGCAGGTACTTTCCCCAGGCAGCTCGTTCTAGCCATCCCTTGTGACGCAGCGACTCGATGACGTGGTCGGCTGCCTTGACTGTGCCTCCGAGAAGGGAGGCGATCTCGGTCCGGGTGATCTCCGAACGATCCATCTCTCGGAGTCCTAAAACCACGCGGCTCTCTTGAGGGCTAAGACTTCGGGTCTCAACGGGCATACAATGTTCTCCACCGAAACACCCTTATTGGGGGTGTTTTGACATATGGTATCTCGATTGATCGGCCGTTGCAATACGTCTATCAAAACCCCCTCATTTAGGGAGTTTTGACATACATCAATGAATGCAAAATGGATCCAAACCGATGACTCATACCATTCAAGGGATCGAGTAATAGCGGCCCGATGTCACTGAAAATAAAGCAGGTGCCGCATCGGAGCAATAAGCGCCTGATTGGAGCAGTATCGGAGCAATAAGCGAATCTTAGGGGATTTTTGAGGGCTTTCTAGGGCGACGAAGACCTTCAAAATCAAGCAGTTACCAGTTAGCATGGCATGGAAGAGGTCATCGGTTCGATCCCGATCAGGTCCACCAATAAATCTTTTACAATGTTTGACGTGCCGGGGTTGTTCAGCTGGCTTCTGAATCTCCGAGGGTCCTGAAGGGTCTCGAAATTTCCTCATTTCAAGCGGCAGCATCCTCTCCACCACTTTTGCGTTGGCCTCCCGCTTCTGCTGCGACACGGCTTGGGTGTAAATATCGAGCGTCGTCCGGCTGCTCGCGTGCCGCATCAACTCCTGCGCGACTTTGATATCGACACCAAGCGCTCGGAGATTTGTCGCAAGCGAATGGCGGAAGCTATGCCAGCCGATTTGCTTGCCTACAATACCAGCCCGTATCAAGGCAGGTCGAATGTTCTTCTTTAATAGATGATCGGGACTCAGAGGTTTCAGACCCTTATGCCGAATCGAAGGAAAGAGGAAATCGGCATCCGTAGCGTAGAGCGACTCGGCACGCCAATTCAGAAGTGCATTAAGGACGATCGGGTGAAGCGGAACAGGACGACAGGAAACCTCTGTCTTCGTTTTCCCGAATCTGTTACGCACGCAAGAGCGCAGAACGCGGACTTCCATCGTCCTGACGTCAAGATCCGACCAGGTGAGCGCGATCCACTCAGATCGGCGTAACCCTGTGCTGCCGACAAGCATTGCTATCGCACGATCTCGTACAGGGAGTTGCTCCACCAAGCTCTGGAACTCTTCGGGGGTAAGAACATCTTTGTCGCGGAGGCGCTTCTGTGAAACTCTTACGCGGCTGATTGGATTAAACGTGAGCCATTCGTGTCGGATGGCATGGTTGTACAGCACCGACAGTATGCTTTTCAGCTTTGCCTTCGATTTTGGAGCCAATCTCAGAGAATCCAGCCATGTTTCAACCTGCATGGTCCGAACAGCGCTGAGTTGGAGATGCCCCCAGCGCGGTTCGATATGGCGCTTGAATAATGCTCGATGACTTTCGATTGTTGTAAATGCTTTTCGCTCTCTAGTGAGTTCGTGAAGCCGATAGTGAGCAGCAAGGTCGCAGATGCTTCTCGGTATCCCGACATCGACGTTGATAGAACTACGAAGAGCCATGACTGCCTTCTCCGCTTCTCCGCGATTCCGCAGCTTCGTTACGTTCCCGATGATTTGTTTTCTACGGATTCGCTTTCCAGTGCTGCTGTCATACCACCGAAATACCCAAACATCCGGACAGCTCTTACGTTTCAGCTTGAAAAGGCTTCCGTGTTGAAATCTGCGCATACGCTCTCCTCTGCATTCTGTTGAATGCAATTCCCTCCACTCGCAGAAATATAGTATAGGGGTGTATATTATTTTAGACGACTCGCCGTGACTCTTACGAAGAAAACTTCCGCCCAAGCCAATCTCGGAGAAGTGGCTGAGGCAGGCATTCACCTGCCGGAGCCAACGAATGGAGTTGATTTACAGAACGGTCGTCACCATGACCACGATCACC
>Ga0335075_10006108_pt1 | contig 18614 bp, 16 predicted proteins | sample Lox_Sample_24_FD_206723 | JGI IMG/M metagenome (GOLD analysis project Ga0335075, IMG submission 206723) | Soil microbial communities from Loxahatchee National Wildlife Refuge, Florida, United States - Lox_Sample_2.4 | ecosystem: Environmental > Terrestrial > Soil > Wetlands | place: USA... | reverse complement strand
GTTGATCAGCCGCTGCGACTCCGCCGCGATCGTGCAGAACACCAGCGAGCTCTTGCCCGAGCCGGAGACGCCGGTGAACACCGTCAGCGCGCGCTTCGGTATCTCCACGCTGACGTCCCTGAGGTTGCTGGCGCGCGCGCCCACCACCCGGATCACGTCGTGGCTGCCGCCAGCGGTAGGCGCAGGCGAGTGCGCGGCCGCCGCCGTAGCCGCGGGAGTCCGTGTGTTCATTGGCTCACGCTACCCGCGGCCCGCTGGTCGCGCTTCTCGATTCCTGATCGGCCCGCTCGTGAGGCGGCCGAGACCGCAGGCCGGTCGCCCGCCGCGCCCGGAGCGGGGCGGGCGGGCGACGGCCGTCGCGGAGCCGGCGGCCTGATCAGGCCGGGATCATGCCGTGCGGGTCGATGACGAACTTTCGCGCCGCGCCCTGGTCGAAGTCCCGATAGCCCTCCGGCGCCCGGTCGAGCGGGATGACGGTGGCGTTCACCGCGTACGCGATGTGCGCCTTGTCGTGCAGGATCGACATCATCAGCCCGCGGTGGTACATCATCACCGGGCACTGGCCGGTGACGAAGTAGTGCGACTTGGCCCAGCCGAGCCCGAGCCGGACCTTGAGCGAGCCGATCTTGGCGTCCTCGTCGATGCCGCCGGGGTCGCCGGTCACGTACAGGCCGGGGATGCCGATGCCGGCGCCGGCCCGGGCCACCGTCATGACGTCGCCGAGCACGGTCGCCGGCGCCTCGCCGGCGCCCGCCCCGTGCCCGCGCGCCTCGAACCCGACGCAGTCGACCGCCGCGTCGACCTCGGGCTCGCCGATTATCTGCTCGATCTGATCGGCGATCGAGGCGTCCCGCGTCAGGTCCACGGTCTCGCAGCCGAAGCTGGCGGCCTGCTTGAGCCGGTCGGCGTTCATGTCCCCGACGATGACGACCGACGCGCCCAGCAGCTGCGCCGAGTACGCGCAGGCCAGGCCCACCGGCCCTGCCCCGGCCACGTACACGGTCGACCCGGTGGTAACGCCGGCCGTGTAGGCGCCGTGGTACCCGGTCGGGAAGATGTCGGACAGCATCGTCAGGTCACGGATCTTGGCCATGGCCTGGTCCTTGTCAGGGAACTTGAGCACGTTGAAGTCGGCGTACGGGACCATCACGTACTCGGCCTGGCCGCCGACCCAGCCGCCCATGTCCACGTACCCGTAGGCGGACCCCGGGCGGTCCGGGTTGACGTTCAGGCAGATGCCGGTCTTGCGCTCCTTGCAGTTGCGGCAGCGGCCGCAGGCGATGTTGAACGGAACGCTGACGAGGTCGCCGACCTTGATGAACTCGACGCCGGGTCCGGCCTCGACGACCTCGCCGGTGATCTCGTGCCCGAGGACCAGCCCGACCGGCGCGGTAGTGCGGCCGCGGACCATGTGCTGGTCACTGCCGCAGATGTTGGTCGAGACGACCTTGAGGATCACCCCGTGCGGGCATTTGCGCCCGATGTTCGCCGGGTTGACGCCGGGCCCGTCCTGGAGCTCGAGCTTCGGGTAGTCGATCGTCTCCACCGTGACCCGTCCCGGCCCCGCGTAGGCGACCGCGCGGTTTCCTGCCATGGCGCTACCTCCTTGTATCGACATGTGCATTCAAGGTCACGCTAGGCTTCCCGTCGCGGTCGGTCACCACGCCGGCCAGCGCGAACATGCTGCCCGGATGAAGACCAGAAATTGTCCGAACGGTCGCGGCCGACTGTCCGGCCGGACAGTTCCCCCGGCCCTTTGACGGGCGCCGCCGTCGGCCGAGCCGCCTCAGAGCAGGCCGAGCTCGCCTGCCTTGAAGACCAGCTCGGTGCGATCCCTGGCGCCCAGCTTGCGCATCGCCGTCCGCAGGTGGTACTTGACTGTGGACTCGGACAGGTACAGCTCCCGGGCGACCTGCGGGTTGGTCGCGCCCCGGGCGACCGGCCTGACCACCTCGAGCTCGCGTTCGCTGAGCACGCCGGCCGAGGGAGCCGCCCGGGCGGTCAGCGAGCGGACGACCAGGTCGGCGCTGCGCGAGTCGAACGCCGACTGCCCCCCGTGCACGGCCCTGATGATCCGCGCGAGCTCCACCGCATCCACGTCCTTGAGCGCGTAACCACTGGCGCCGCGCCGCAGCGCGCCGACCAGCAGCCGCTCGTCGAGGAAGGTGGTGAGCACGACGATGGCCGCGTCCGGGCGCTGGCCGCGCAGCGCGGCGCACACGTCCAGGCCCTCGGCCGGGGCGGCGTCGCTCAGCTTAAGGTCAAGCAGCACCACGTCGGGGCGGAGCCGCGCTGCCTGCGCCACCGCCTCGTCCGGCGTCGCCGCCTCGCCGATCACGGTGAAGTCGGGCTCAAGCTCCAGGATCGAGCGAAGCCCCTGCCTGACGATCGTGTGATCGTCGACCACCAGGATGCGGACCGCGCCGGTCATGCCGGAGACGCGGATGGGATGGACACCGTGATGCGGAGGCCGCCGCCGCGCCGTCGCTGCGCCCGGATGACGCCGTCGAGTTCCGCCGTCCGCTCGGCCATGTTCCGCAGCCCGTGCCTGCCGACGGCCACCGTATCGGACGCCGACAGGTACCGGGCGGCGTCGGCCGGATCGCCCGCCCCGTCGTCGGCGACGCTGAGCCGGACCTGGCCGTCGCCGTAGCCGAGGCTGAGCCACGCCTGCGAGGCCTGCGCGTGCCTGACCGCATTCCAGAGCCCCTCCTGGCAGACCTGGAACAGTGAGTGCTCGACCGCCGCCGGGAGCTGCCGCTGGCGCCCGGACACCCGGACGGACACCCGCAGCAGGCGCGCGGACCTGAAGTCGGCGGCGAGGTCCCGCAGCGCCTGGCCGAGCCCGGTGCCCGGGTGCTCGAGGCCGGACAGCTCGTCGACGGCCGAACGGACCCAGCCGAGCCCCGCCCGGGCCAGTTCCTTGGACGCCACCAGCCGGTCGTACTCAGGGGCTTCGGGGTCGGTGTGCCGCTTGCACCACTCCAGGTGCATCCCGATGCCGACCAGGCACTGCGCGACGCCGTCGTGCAGGTCGCGGGCGATCCGGTGCCGCTCGGCCGACAGCGCCTCGGCCTGCCGCACCCGCGCCAGCTGCTCCCGGGCGCGCCTGAGCTGATCGTTGCGCCTGGCCATCTCGTCGGCCCGGCGCTCGGCATCGTCCCAGCCGGCCAGCGCCCGTTCGAGGTCGGTCGCCGCTCCCCGCCAGCGCGCGTAGTAGCCGGTCTTCGACGAGCGCACGCCGACGAGCTGGGCGAGCCGGGCGTCGTCGATCTCGGTCATCGCCGCTACCAGGCTCCCCGGCAGATCGCGCGGGCGTCTGCCTCGCCGACCTCCCTGGGGTTGGTGACGATGTAGGCGTCGCCGAGGGCGTTCACCGCCGCCAGGTCAAGGTCGCCGCGGCGCAGTCCGATTTCGCGCAGGGTGGCCGGCAGCCCCGCCTTGGCCGACAAAGCGCGGACCAGCTGGATCGCCGCGTCGGCGGCCTCGGCATTGGTCATCAGCCCCGTGCGCAGCCCCATCGCGCAGGCGACGTCCGCCAGCCGGTCGGCGGCCACGGTGGCGTTGAACTCCATCACATGCGGCAGCAGGATCGCGTTGAGCAGTCCGTGCGGCAGATCGGTGAGCCCCCCGATCTGATGCGAGATGGCGTGCGTGGCGCCAAGCAGAGCGTTGGTGAACGCGAGCCCCGCCTGCAGCGACGCCCGGGCGAGCCCCTCGCGCGGTGCGACCTCGTCCGGGCTGTCCAGCGCCGGGAGCAGCTGCTCGCAGACGCCCCTGATGGCGGTTATCGCATGCGCGTCGGTGAGGAAGCTGGCCGCCTTGGACAGGTACGACTCGATCGCGTGGCTCAGCGCGTCGAGCGCGGTGTAGGCGGTGATGTCGTGCGGCACGGTCCGGAGCGTCCGCGGGTCGGTCACCGAGATGTCGGGCATCAGCGCCCGGGCGCCGATCGTGACCTTGACCCGGCGGGTGGTGTCGGTGACCACGCAGAACTGCGAGACGTCCGATCCCGACCCGCCGGTGGTGGGCACCATGACGGCCGGGGGCAGCGGGCCCTCGACCCGCCCGACGCCCGCGTAGTCGGTGATCGCGCCACCCCGGCTTGCCAGCACCGCGATCGCCTTCGCGGCGTCGATGCAGCTGCCTCCGCCGACCGCCACGAGCACGTCGCAGCCGCCCTCCAGGTACGCCGCGCAACCCGCCGCCACCTCGCGATCCTTAGGGTTGGGGGTCAGCTCGTCCCACAGCCGCCAGCGAACGCCGGCCGCCTTCAGGTGGCTGAGCGCCTCGGCCGTCCAGCCGGCCTCGGCCACCCCGTGGTCGCTGACCACGAAGACGTTGACTCCGCCCTGGCGGCGGACCGCGTGGCCCACCTCGGCCAGCACGCCGACTCCGAAGATCACCTCGGGCACCAGGAACTTGGCCACGTGGCTGGGAGAGTTCGTACCGACCACCTCCACCGCGAACCGGTCCGCCAGTGCGACGGATGGCGCCAGCGCCGGCGGGGTTGATATCCCGATACTAAGAGCGCTCGGCCGGATTGCCCAGACCCCGGCGGCTCGCGCGGCTACCCCTCGTAACGAGGGCGCCCGGGGCGGTGCCCTCGCCCGGCCGGGCGGAGCGCAACAAACGCGTTGCTGCGCGCTGATCGTCGTAAGTACGCTGACCAGCGTGGCTGCCGCGAAGGTTCTGGTGACGGGAAGTTCGGGCCATCTGGGCGAGGCCCTGGTCCGGGTGCTCTGGGACGGCGGGTACGACGTGACCGGGCTCGACGTCCGCCCATCGCCGCACACGACGGTGGTCGGGTCGGTCACCGACCGGGCCGTCGTCCGTGCGAGCCTGGCCGGCGTCGACGCCGTCCTGCACACGGCGACGCTGCACAAGCCGCACGTCGGCTCGCACGGCAAGCAGGCGTTCGTGGACACGACCGTCAGCGGCACGCTCACGCTGCTCGAGGAGGCCGTCGCGGCCGGCCTGAGCAGCTTCGTCTTCACCAGCACGACGAGCGCGTTCGGCCGCGCGCTCACCCCGCGGCCGGGCGAGCCCGCCGCCTGGATCACCGAGGACGTGGCGCCTCGGCCGCGCAATATCTACGGCGTCACCAAGACGGCGGCCGAGGACCTGTGCGAGCTCGTCCACGCCGAGCACGGTCTGCCCGTCGTCGTCTTGCGGACGTCGCGGTTCTTCCCCGAGGGGGACGACGACGACGAGGTTCGCGCCGCCTACTCCGACGCGAACGTGAAGGCCAACGAGTACCTGTACCGCCGGGTCGACGTGGCCGACGTGGCCGACGCGCACCTGCTGGCGCTTGAGCGGGCGGCCCAGATCGGGTTCGGCCGGTACATCCTCAGCGCGACGACGCCGTTCACCCCCGCCGACCTGGCCGCGCTGCGCCGCGACGCGCCCGCCGTCGTCGGGCGGCTGTTCCCGGACTACGAGGCGGAGTACGCCCGCCGGGAGTGGCGGATGTTCCCGTCCATCGGCCGCGTCTACGTCAACGCCCGCGCCCGCGCCGACCTGGGCTGGACGCCCCGGTACGACTTCCGCTCCGTGCTTGACGCGCTCAAGGCGGGCGAGGATCCGTCCAGCCCGCTGGCGCGGGCCATCGGCGCCAAGGGGTACCACGACAAGCCCACCGGCGTTTACACCACCTGACCGCCGGGCGCTCGGCCGGGGCGGCGGCGGGCAGGCGCCTACCGCCGCCCCGAGCGAGTGCGTTCAACGTACCGTCCCGACGTCAGGCCGGCCTGGGTTCCCTATCCGGGGACGGGCGTGTTTCTGAGCAGGAAGGTGAGCCCTTCTGCCATCGCCGGGTGGGTGTAGATCGCGCTGCGCAGCGTCGTGTACGGGAGGCGGCCGACCATGGCGGTCTGGACGGCGGCCAGCAGCTCGGTGGCCTCGGCGCCGAACGCGGTGAAGCCGAGAATCTCGTCGCTGTCGGCGGCGATCAGCATCTTCATGAACCCGCGCGGCTCGGAAATGGTCCTCGTCCGCAGCACCGCCGCCATCGGCATGCTGAGCACCCGGTAGCCGAGGCCAAGGCGCCTGGCCTCGGTCTCGTTCAGGCCGACCCGGGCCAGCTCGGGATCGGTGTACATGCAGAACGGGACCAGCCGGCCGCTGGTGGACCTGCTGCCCCCGGTCAGGTTGTCATGCACCACCTGGAAGTCATCGAAGGCCACATGGGTGAACTGAGGGCTGCCCGCGCAGTCTCCCATCGCCCACACGTCGGCCGCCGTCGTGGCCAGATGCTCGTCCACGGCAATGTAGCCGGTTTCGGTCAGCCGCACGCCCGCCTGCTCCAGGCCGATGCCGTCGGTGTTGGGCGTGCGGCCGACGGCGACCAGCAGGTCGGTCCCGTCGATGGTCAGCTCGCCGTCCGGCCCTTCGGCGACCAGACGCACGGACCGCCCGGATTCTCCGTCGACGCTGCGAACGCTCGTCTGACGGTGCAGGGTGATCCCTTCGTCGCCGAACAGCTCGACGATCCCGGCCGTGACGTCCGCGTCTTCATGGCCGAGCGGCTGCGGTCCTGACTCGATGACCGTGACCCGCGCGCCGAATCGGCGCATGGCCTGCGACAGCTCCAGCCCGATGTAACCGCCGCCGATGACGATCAGATGCTCGGGCAGCCGGTCCAGGTCCAGCAGGCCGACATGGGACATGGGCCGCGCGGCGGCCAGACCGGGCACGTCAGGCACGGTCGCGCGGCTTCCCAGGTTCAGGAACACCCGCTCGCCGCGGAGCTTCCGCCACCCGCCGTCGTTCAGCTCGACATCGACCGTTCGCTCACCGGAAAAGTGCGCCTCGCCCATGATCAGCTCGGCGCCGCTGGCTCGGTACCGGCCCAGGTGCACCTCGATCAGGCTGTCGACCATCGCCCGCTTCCTGTCCTGGACGCCCCTCATGTTGGTGGCGGCCGACTCCAGGTCGACCCCGAACTCGGCCGCCCGCCGGGTGAACGAGCGGACCTTGGCCGACTGAATGATGTTCTTGCTCGGCAGGCAGGCGATATTCGGGCACGACCCGCCGATCAGCTTGCGCTCTACCACCGCCGTGCGATGCCCCTCGCCCGCCATCGTCCAGGCAAGGTACTTGCCCGACTCCCCGCTGCCGATCACCAGGATGTCGTAGGTCTCCGCAGAAGCCATGGCCCGTTACCCCCGAAGTAGAACGTCCCGCCTAACCGTCGCGCCTGGCCCAGTGCGAGGTCATCACACGACGCGGGTGACTTGTCTTGGAGCATGCTCCCGCTGCGGGACCAGGTCCTTCAAGCCGCCCTGACGATGCTGGCCGACGAGGGGCCGGCCGGCTCCAGCGCCAGGAGCGCGATAACCGCGTTGCATGCGTCAGCGGGCTGAATGCCTGCCGCGGGGTCGTTTCCCGCCCTTGGTCTGGCCGAGGATGGCGACGGTGATGGCGCACAGGGCGAGCAGGACGGCGACGGCGGTGAAGGCGTGGCCGAGGCCGGCGTGGAACGCTGCCGGGCCGGCGGTGCCGTGGTGGCCGGCCGCCACGATGGTCCCCAGCGCGGCGACGCCGAGGGTCCCGCCGATCTGCCGGAACGTGTTGTGGGTGGCGGACGCGGCGCCGCTGTGACGGGAGTCGGCGGACGACACGGCGGTGTTGCTCATCGGGGAGTTCATCAGCCCCGCCCCGAGCCCGATCAGCGCGAACCGCCACCCCAGCTCCAGCGCCGATCCGCCGACCGGCAGCAGCGCCAGCGACAGCGCCCCGGCCGCCGCCACCAGCAGCCCCGCCACCATCACCGGCGTCGTCGACCAGCGGGCCGACAGCTGGCCCGCGACCGGCCCAAGCACCGCCATCAGCACCGTCATCGGCAGGAACGCCAGCCCCGCCCCCAGCGTGGAGTAGTGCGCGTACTGCTGCAGATCGATGCTGTAGAAGTACAAGATCCCGTACAGCATGATGAAATAGGCCACCGCGGACAGGTTCGCCCCGACGAACCGGCCGCTGCGCCACAGCTCCAGCGGCATCAGCGGGTGCCGGCCCCGCCGGGCCGACCGGGCCTGGCTGGCGACGAACCCGGCCGCCGCCGCCAAGGCGATGGCGAGCGCGCCGATGATGAGCGGCGACCCCCAGCCCAGGGTCGAGGACTCGATCAGGCCGTACACCAGTGCGGCCAGCGCCAGCACCGACAGCCCGGCCCCCGCCAGGTCGGGCGCCGCCGGGTTGGCCGGGCGTCCGTACCGGGACCGCGAGACCACCCGCAGGCCGAGCCCGACGGTGACCGCGCCGAGGGCGACGCTGACCCAGAACCCGGCCCGCCAGTTCGCCACGTCGGTGATCGCGCCGCCGACGACGGGGCCAGCCGCCAGCCCGATGCTGGCCACGCCGGCCCAGATCCCGACCGCCCGCGCCCGCCGGGCCGGGTCCGCGTACTCCGTCACCAGGATCGACAGCGTCTGCGGGATCAGCGCCGCCACCCCGACCGCCTGCACCGCCCGGGCGGCGAGCAGGAACCCCAGGCCCGGCGCGGCCGCGCACGCGGCCGACCCGGCGGTGAACACCGCGACCCCGCCCAGGAACGCCGCCCGCTTCCCGACCCGAGCCCCCAGCGCCCCGCCCGCCATCAGCAGAGCCGCGTACACCAGCGAGTACAGCGCCGCCACCCACGCCAACCCCGTCCCCGACGCGTGCAACGACAGCCGCATGTCCGGCAGCATCACGTTCACCACCGTCGCGTTGTACATCGACAGCAGCAAACCCAGGCACACCACCGTCAGCACGGCCGCCGACCCGACCGGGCGGCGATCCCCGCCAACCCCCGGCCGGCGGCCTCCGCCTACCGGCGAACTACGCTCCCGCTGCGGGCGCCCCTCGCGCAGCCGACCCTCGCCCGTCATCAGTCCCATGACCGACGCCTCCGTCTCCTTTATAGTTAGCCTAACTAAGCTAACACAGGAGATCGCCGGGCTATGCCGCGCACGCCGACAGCGCGCCTCATTACGTCAGGGGATCGCCGAATATCCGGTCAAGCACCGGGAGGACCGCCTCAAGGGCCGCAAGGTCCTCGGCTGGTAGTCCCTCGAACCGTTTCGCCAGGCGTGCCGCGCGTTCCTCGCGCACCGCCGTCGCCACGGCCTGGCCGGCTTCGGTTATCTGCACCATCCGGCCCCTGACCGGGCCTTCGGACCGGGTGACCCAGCCGGCCTCTTCCATCCGGTTGATGATCTGGGTCATGCTCGGCGCCCTGACGCCTTCCGCGGTGGCCAGCTCCCCCACCGTCTTGGGCCCGCCGCGCAGCCGTGAGAGCACGGCGCTCTGCGCCACGCTGACAGGAAGCGTCTCGGCATCACGCCGCATCGCCTGGCCCAGCACAAGGAACCGCCGCAGTGCCTGCTCGATCAGGTCCGAGCTCACGGTGAGCGCCTCCTATCCGGCTCGCGGCCGTCGAAAACTCTTATGCGGGAGAAGCCCTCAGGCACACCAGCAATGTAGCGGGCGCCGCCTCCGGATGCGGACTCCGATGGCAACGCCGGCCCCGCGCCGCCCTTGCCGCGCACGGGACCGGGAGACATGGTCCGCCCCGGCGTTGGGCCCTAGTCGTCCCCGCCCGGCGTTCCGCGCCCGAGAGCCCGCCGGGTCAGGTAGTCGTGAACCGACGGGCCGACGGCGGCTACGACGTCATCGGCTGGCAGCGAGGCCAGCGGCTCGAATCGCAGAATGTAGCGGCATAGAGCCAGGCCGAGTAGCTGCGCCGCGATGAGCGCGGCGCGCTCGGGCGCCTGCTCCGCCCCGAGAGCGGCGATCGGCCCGGTGAGCCGCTGGCTGAGCGTTGCCTGAACCTGCTCGGCGACCGCGTCGCTGCTGACGGCGGTCCGCAGCAGAGCGATCAGCTTGTCGTCGCCCGCTGGCTCCTCCCACCGGCTGACGAAGTAGCGGACAAGCAACTCGCCCCGACGGCCGGCCAGCGCCGAGGACAGGTCCGGGACCTGCAGGTCGGTGCTGACGGCGGCGGTGAACAGCCCCGCCTTGGACTGGAAGTACCGCATTACCATCGACGCGTCGACGTCGGCCTCCGCCGCGACGGCGCGGATGGTCGTCTGCTCGAAGCCCCGCGCGGCGAACATCGACCGGGCGGCACGCAGGATCGCCCGGCGGGTGCCCTCGGACCGCGGCCCTCCGGTCCCGGGCACCGGCCCGCTCTGGCGTGCAGACGAGAGGGTCGCACGACTACCGTGCGTCACGAACGCCCAGTTTAGCCGGAAGAGTCAGCGGGACCGACGCAGGGCGGTCAGTGACTCTCGCAGTTCGTCTGCGAGCGTCTCCGGTGTCGTGGCATGGGGCGACATCCGCACGTACTGCTCGCGCGTCGTGGTCACGATGCCGCGGGCCGCGAGCGCGGAACCGACGGCGGACGCCTCGGCGTAGGGAACGGTGAAGGTGAGAATCCCGGCCCGCTCGCCCGGCCCGAGCGGCACGATGGGCTGCCCGCCGCATTCCTCGACGACGGCCAGCAATCCGTTCACGACGTGATCGACCCGGCGCGCGATGGCCTCGATCGTCCCCAGCTCGACCAGCTCGAGCGCCGCTTCCAGCGCCGTCGCCGCGACGAGGTCGGGCATCGTCACCGTGAACCTGCGGGCCGACGGCAGCGGGTCGTGCAGCAGGCCGTCGTAGCGGGTCGGGTCCTTGACCCCGCTCCATCCGGTCAGGCCGTGACCGAGGACGCTCAGCGCGCGCGTCGAAAGCGACAGGAACCCGGTGCTCCAGCTGGCGCGCAGCCATTTCTGCCCGCCGACGGCCACGGCGTCGGTCAGCGACCAGTCAAGGTCGGTCACGCCGAAGGCCTGGATCGCATCCACGATGAGCAGCCGGTCGCCGAGCACCTGCCGCAGCCCGGGCAGGTCGGCCCGGTTGCCCGTCCGCGAATCCACGCCGCTGACAGCCAGGCCGATGGTGCGAGGGCCGATCGCGGCGGCGACCGCCTCGGGCGTCACCCGGCCGCCGGGGGTGTCCAGCCAGCGCACAGTGACGCCGGGCAGGAGGTCGGCGGCACGCGCCCACGGGTACACGTTGGCCGGGAACTCGTTCGGCGAGACGATCAGCTCGCCCGGCGGGAGCGAGTAGGCGAGCTGGTACAGGGCGCTGCTGGTGTTGCTGGCGATCGCCACCTGCTCGGCGCTCGGCCGCATCGTGGCGCGCGCCGCCAGTTCCCTCGCCCGCCCCTCGGTCGGCGACAGCTCATCGACGGAGACCCGGCCGGCGGCGAGGTCGTGCATGACGCGCGACGTCCGCTCGACCACGTCCCGCGAAGGCGGGCCGTATCGGGCAAAGTCGGCGTAGCCGGCCGGCTCGAGGAAGTGCGAGGCGTACCCTGCGAGCGCGCCGTCGACCCGGTCCGTCGTTCCTGGTGCGGTCATCGGACGCTCGCCAGGAACTGCTGGGTCCGCTGATGCTCGGGATTCGCGAAAATGTCCTTGGGCGCGCCCTGTTCGACGATGCGCCCGTCGAACATGAAGGCCACCTTTTTCGCGACGTCGCGGGCGAATCCCACCTCGTGGGTGACGATCACCATCGTCATTCCTCCCTCTGCCAGTTCGCGCATCACGCGGAGCACGTCACCGACCAGCTCGGGGTCGAGCGCGCTGGTCGGCTCGTCGAACAGCATCAGCTTGGGTTTCATGGCCAGCGCACGGGCGATCGCGACGCGCTGCTGCTGACCGCCGGAGAGCTGGGCCGGATAGTTGCCCGCCCACTCCAGCAGGCCGACGCTCGACAGCAGCTCCCGCCCGAGTTCCTCGGCCTCGCGCTTCGGCGTGCCGAGCACGGACAGCGGCCCCTCGATGACGTTCTCAAGCGCCGTGCGGTTCGCGAACAGGTTGAAGCGCTGGAAGACCATCCCGACCGACCGTCGTTGCACCGCGACTTCCCGTTCGGGCAGCTCGTGCAGTTTGCCGTTGACCAGCCGATAGCCGACTGGCAGCCCATCGACCCAGATGACCCCTTCGTCGACCCGCTCGAGGTGGTTGATGCACCGCAGGAAGGTGCTCTTGCCACCTCCTGAGGGCCCGAGCAGGCACACCACCTCCCCGGTGCTGACCTGCAGATCGATGCCGCGCAGCACCTCCCGGCCGCCGTAGCGCTTGTGCACATTCGCCGCCCGCAGGAGCGGCCGGGCTGTTTCGATAGCGGAGCTCATGTCACACCGACCTATTGAGAGACGGCCGCAGCGAGCCTTGGATCCGCGCCAGCATGCTCGGCCCGGACGAGGTCCGGCGATCCGGCGAGAACGCCCGCTCGACGTAGTGCTGGCCGATGCTCGCCAGCGTGACGAGGATCATGTACCAGATCGCGGCGGCGAGGAGCGCCTCGATGACCTCCAGGTTCCGCGAGTAGATGTTGGTCGCGGCCTGGACCAGCTCGAGATAGGCGATGACCGAGGCGAGGGACGTTTCCTTGAGCATGTTGATGAAGTCGTTGCCGGTCGGCGGGATGATCACCCTCATCGCCTGCGGGAGCGTCACCCGCCGGAGGGTCTTGCCCGGTGTCAGCCCGATCGCGTACGCGGCCTCGATCTGTCCCTTGTCGACGCTGTTGAACCCGGCCCGGACGATCTCGGCCATGTAGGCGCTCTCGTTGAGCCCGAGGCCGAGCAGCGCGGCCACGAACGGCGTCATGATCTGGTTCGTCGGCACGCTGAACAGCCCCGGGATGGCGATCGTCTTGACGACGAGCGCCAGGTTGTACCAGAGCAGCAACTGCAGCAGCACCGGCACACCGCGGAAGATCCAGATGTACGCCCAGGCGGTCCACGATGCCACCGGGTTAGCGGAGACCCGCATCGTGGCCAGGATGGTCCCGAGCACGATGCCGAGCGCCTCGCAGGCGATCGCAAGCAGCAGCGTGTGCACGAGGCCGGTCAGCATGACCGACTCCGAGAAGAAGCCCGGCACGCTGCCGTAGTTAATCTGCGCCCGGCTGAGCCCGACGATGACCGCCGCGACCAGCACCAGGACGATCACGCCGGAAACCCAGCGCCCCCAGTGGCGGAGCGGGACGACCTCCACCGGATCAGGCGTCGCGCTGGGCGTCGCCTCAGTCGATGTGGCGGTCATCGCGCGCTCCTCCTCTGGTGGCCCAGCATCAGCCAGCTGTCCCGTGGTTGACGGTCGCGCTCTTGAGCTCCACCGACGTCAGCTGCCAGTCCTGCAGGATCTTGCCGTAGGTGCCATCGTTGATGAGGTCCTGCAGTCCGCCCTGGATGGCGGCCAGGAGCCCCGGGTCGTTCTTGTTCACGCCGATGCCGTAGGGGCCCGGCTCGATCGGCGCGTAGTTGACGGCAGAGAACAGGCTCGGGCTGGTGGCGACGTCGTAGGCGTCGGTGATGTTGTCGTTCAGCACCGCCGCGACCCGCTTGGTCTCGAGTGAGATCGTCTCCTGGGCGGTGGTGCTGCTCAGGATCAGCGTCACCGGCGACTTCCCGGCCTTCGTGCAGGTGGAGCTCAGCTCAGCCGCGTAGGCCTGCTGGGTCGAACCGGACACGGCGGTGACGGACTTGCCGCACAGGTCGGTCGGCGTCTGGATGTTGTCCGGGTTGCCCGCGTTGACGAGCAGGCCGATGCCATCGGTGAGGTAGTCGACGAAGTTGATCGTCTTCTCACGGGTGAGCGTGTCGTTCATGGCCGACATGGTCATGTCGACGCGCCCGGCCTGGAGGGTCGTGATGAGCGAGTCGAACGCACCGGGGACGTAGCTGACCTTCAGGCCCAGCTCGTTGCCGATCGCGGTCGCCAGCGCCACCTCGAAGCCCTCCGGGGTGGTGCCGTCGGCCTCGTACATGTCGTCCGGGGGCTGCGTCAGCTGGGCGGCGATCACCAGCTGCTTGCTGCTGACGATGGAGGAGGGCAGCTTCGCCGCCAGCGACGGGACCTCCTTGACCCCCGCCGCCAGCGCCATCGCGGCGGTGTTCTCCTGGTTGATCGAGGAGGAGGCCGAGGCGGCGCTGCCGGTCGCGGTCGATGTCGCCGACGAGCTCGGTGCCGACGACGCCGGGGCGCTTGCCGACGACGAGGAGGAACTCGAGCAGGCGGTCGCTCCGGCCGCCAGGGCGACCGCAAGAATACCCGTGACACTCATCGTGACGCGTCGACGATTTCCGATGGGGGAGGTTTTCATCATTAAACCCTTACCTTGTCTGTTTTGGTACCTAAGTTGGCTGCGGCTGCGGATGAGAAGAAAAAGGCCTCGAGCATCTCGCATAGGGCGTGATAGATCGGAAGATGCAGTTCCTGCACCTGGGGAGTTGATTCCGCCGGGACACGCACGCTGACATCGGCGAGGTCGCCCAGGGGTGACGGCGATGAGCCGGTAAAGGCGAGGACGGAGAGGCCGCGCGCCTTGGCGGTCGCCGCCGCCAGGATCACGTTCCTCGACCGCCCCGACGTCGAGAGCCCCCAGAGCACGTCCCCCGGCCGTCCGTAGCCGATGACCTGCTGGGCGAACCCCATGTCGGCGGCCGTGTCGTTGCCGATCGCCGACAGCAGCGTCTGATGGCTGCCGAGGTCAACGACGGGAAGCGCGCGCTCAAGATGGGCGAGGAGGTAATCCCGCTGCTCGACCGAGGCGACCACGCCGAAAGCCGCGTTTTCGTCCTCTTGCAAGGGGCGTCGCCGGGACATGGACTTCATGAGCTCGCCGACGATGTGGCCGGCGTCGGCCGCGCTGCCCCCGTTGCCGCACGTCAGCACCTTGTGACCACCGGCGAAGGCGGTCCTGAGCAGGTCGAAGGCGGCCTGAACCTGATCGGTGACGGGCGCGATCTCCGGCCTGCGCCGGACCAGATCGGTCAGGATGCCGTCCACCTCATCCGTCGACGAGCCGCTCACGACGTGCCCCTTGCCTGTGCCTGCGGCCGACGGCCCGCGCGCATGACCGCCAGGCTGGCCGCCGGGCCGGCCAAGGGGTTGGCCTGCGCCTGCGGAGGCAGCAGGGTCTGGAATACGAGCGAGGCCGCGCCCACCGCGCTAGCGGCTTCAAAGGCACCGAGGGTGACCCGGACCGGAGCGATCTGCCGTCGAAACGCCCTGGTCTCGAGGCGCGCGCGGATAACTGGAAGGAAGATCTGCTCGACCGCGCGGAAATGCTCACCGCCGATGATGACCTCGTCGACGTCGACGAGGTTGACAGCCGTGAGGATTCCGGCCGCCATCTTCTCGGCCGCCGCGGAGAGGATGGCGGTGAGGGGCTCCGACTGCGCGGCGGCGGCGACGACCTCATCAATGGCGGAAAACTCGCCATAGCTGGCCGCGTCTTTCAGGATCGCGGCGACAGACGCCTCGGCCTCGAGGCACCCAATTCCGCCGCAGTCGCAGGGCCGTCCGTGCGGGGTGACGACGACATGACCGATTTCCATCGTGTTGCCGGTCATCCCGTGATACGCCTCGTCATCGACGACGAGGCCGCCGCCGATTCCGAGGCCCCAGTAGCAGTACAGGAATGGCGTCGGACCGCGGCGCAGCTGCCATTTGGTGCCGATAGCGGCGGCGGTGGCGGCGTTGTCAATCACGACTGGCAGGTCAAGCGCGCGGTGAAGTTCCTCGGCCACGTTGACGTGCTGCCAGTTCGGGAAGTTGGGCGCCCCGACGATGGTGCCGCTGGTGAGGTCGAGCGGACCGGGGACCGCGATCCCGAGGCCGCACAGCCGGGACCTGTCGCCGCCGAACTCGGTGCCCTCGAGTGCCAGGCGGGCGTCCTCCTCGATGCGCTGCAGCACCTGAGCGGCCGTCTGGCCTGGCAGCAGGGCCCTTGAGATGTGCCAGCGAACGTTGCTTCCGAGGTCGAGCAGCACTCCGGTAAAGCGGTCTCGCTCAATGCCGAACCCGAGCGCGTAGGCGCCGTCAGCCCGGACGCGCAGGCCGATTCGCGGGGCGCCCGGCCCGTCCGACTGGTCGGTGCTGGTCTCCTCAATCAACCCGTCGGAAAGCAGGTCCCGGACGATACGACCAACCGACTGCGCGGAAAGGCCATGATCGGCGGCGAGCTGCGTCCGCGATACCGTCTCGTTGACGGTAATGGCCCGCAGGATTACCCGCTCGTGTTCCCGGCGGAGCCTGGCCTGCGGGGACGGACCGTCCTGGTCAAACCGCTGCGGCACGTGAGTCTCCCTCCGCCCGGAGCGCTGAGGCGGCCACGTCGAGCAGTGCGACACTGCAGCTGGCGTGGCCGCCCACCTCCCGGCCGAGCTCGGCCGGGACGATCTTGGTCCCGGCCGCCAGACGCGGGTGCGCCTCCTCGGCGAAGGCAGCCCGCATCCCGGCCTGGAGAAGGTCGGTGGCGTAGCCGTAGATCCCGCCGACGATGACCAGTTCGGGCGCCAGCGCGTCCACGAGGATCGCGATCCCCCGGCCGAGTTCGCGCGCTGCCTGGTCAAAGACCCGTACCGCCAGCTCCTCGCCCGCGCGGGCCCGGCGGGCGATCGTTTCTGCCGACAGGGCGGTGTCCGCCCCGGCGCTTCCGCCGAGGTCCTCGTACCATTCGACGATCCCGCTGCCGCTGCAGTACCCCTCGAAGCTGCCCCGCTTGCCGTAGTGCACCGGCCCGAGGTCGGGGCCGATTCGCCAGTGCCCGACTTCACCCGCCAGATCGCCAACGCCGCGGTAGACCGAGCCGTTGAGGATCATTCCGGCCCCGAGACCGGTGCCGAAGGTCAGGTAGACGAGGTTGGCGACGTCGCGGCCCGCTCCGAACGCCCACTCGGCAACGGCGCAGGCGTTGGCGTCGTTCTCGAGCACGCAGCGCACGCCCAGTGCCTGCTCCAGCTGCTCGGTGATACGCACGTCATCCCATCCGGGCAAGTTAGGGGGCGACTGGATAATCCCGTTAGCGGCGTCCATCGGGCCGCCGCAGCTGATCCCGATGACCCTGGTGTCCGGATGGCCGGAGAGTGCGGCGCGGGCGCTGTTCTCGATCTCGGCCAGAATCTCGGCCGGCCCGCGTTGCGGGCGAGTGGCGAACTGATTCCGGTCAATGAGCTCATAGTGACTTTCGCCGTAGGCCCCGGTGCTGACCGAGCACTGGGTGCCGCCAATGTCGATGCCGACGACGACTCCGCGGTCGAGACCCCACGCTGGGGGGAGCTTGAGCCTCACGCGGCCTCCGGTACGTCAACGTCTGGATTAAATCCTCACTCTGAGGAATTAATAGCACTGTAGGGATCTTCGCACTTCCGGTCAAGACCAGAAATTCACGAAATTTCCTCCTCTGCGCCCTTGACGGAACCGCCTCCGACCTGCTGCGGGAGGGCAGCTCGGAGGCGCCGGTCGACCGGTCCGGCTAGCGCCGTTGGTAGCCGGGAACCGGGCGAACGTCGGTCAGGCCGGACGCCCGGCCGACCGGTACTCGGTCGCGGGCCGACCGTACGCGGCCTCGCGCAGCCCGGCTATGTAGCCGATCGCGAACAGCCGACCCAGGTTCGTATAGCCGAAGCTGTCGTTTGTCTCGCCCTCGAGCGCGGGCACGTGGTCCGGGCGCAGCGGCCCGTCGAACCCGACCTCGCGGTAAGCGCGCATGCAGGCGTACATGTCGGTCGGGCCCTCATCGTGGAAGGTCTCGATGAAGTGGGTTCTGTCGCCCGCGACGTCACGGAAGTGGACGAAGAAGACCTTCTGCTTGCCGCCGAAGTGGCGGATGAGTCCCGGCAGGTCATCGGTCATGAGCGTGAAGTTGCCCTGGCACAGGGTGATCCCGTTCGCCGGGCTGTCGACGATGCCGATCAGCCGGTCGAACTCCTCCGGCGTCCCCAAGATCCGGGGGACCCCGCGGACCTCGGGGATCGGCGGGTCGTCGGGGTGCATCGCGAGCCGGACGCCCGCCTCCTCGGCTACCGGCAGCACGGCGCGCAGGAAGTACTCCAGCGCGTCCCACAGTTGCCCGGTGGTGATGCTGCCCGGCTCGGCCAGTGGCCCCGGCTGGCGCATGACCGCGTCGTCGTAGCCGGTGGAGAGCGCGCCTCCGCGTAGCTTGACCGCGCGGTCGGTGCGCGCCCAGGCGGTGATCGCGTGCCAGTTGTAGCAGAGCACCGGGATGCCGAGCTGGCCCATCGCCCGGATCTGGGTGCACAGCCAGTCGATCTGCTCGTCCCGGCGCGGTCCGCCCAGCCGGATGTCGTCCATCGGCGGGCAGTCCTCGATCACCGCGAGCTTCAGCCCGTACTCGGCGTACAGCTCCTTGAGGTGCCGCAGGGCCGGCAGTTCCCACGGCCGCTCCCCCGGCGGCGGCGCCTGGTAGGTCGCTGGCACCCACTCCTGGGAACCCGCCCCGGCGGGCCAGCGCCACATCTGCTCACCGCCGTCGAGCAGGCTCACTACCTCCTCCACGCCTGCCTGCCGGACCAGCCGCCACAGCGGTCCGGGGGTGGGGGTCAGCAGCTCGGTGATCTTCAACATCGTTCAGGCCTCCTTCTTTTCATCGCGCCTGGTTCTCGCTATTCGCCCTCGGGCGCGCGCAGCGCCACGCCTGCCAGCAGGCCGCCGTCTACGCGCAGCTCCGCGCCGGTCACGTACGACGCGAGCGGGCTGGCCAGGAACACGCACGCGTCCGCGATCTCGGCCGGCTGGCCGACCCGGCCGATCGGGTGCTCCGAACCC
>Ga0335075_10006107_pt1 | contig 18615 bp, 11 predicted proteins | sample Lox_Sample_24_FD_206723 | JGI IMG/M metagenome (GOLD analysis project Ga0335075, IMG submission 206723) | Soil microbial communities from Loxahatchee National Wildlife Refuge, Florida, United States - Lox_Sample_2.4 | ecosystem: Environmental > Terrestrial > Soil > Wetlands | place: USA... | reverse complement strand
GCGCGATCCAGCGCGGCCTCGGAGTGGGCAACGGCAGCCTTCGCCTCACCGATTGAGGCCTGCGCCCGGTCGACGCTGGCGCTGGCGCTGCGGGTTGCCGCCCCGGATGCGGTGACAGCGTGCACCTCAGCCTGAATGCGCCTCTGTTCGTCAATGATCTGGCCCTCGAGGGCAGCCTGATCCGACAGTGCGCGATCCAGCGCGTACTTATAGGGCCGATCGTCAATTTCGAAAAGCAGATCGCCCTGCTTGACGCGCTGATTGTCCGCAACATTCAGGTCCAGGATGGGCCCATCGACTACCGGTGCAATGCCGATGTAGTTGGCAAACACCTCGGCGTCATCGGTTTCGGGATGCCGAATCGCGACCATATAGACGGCACACAGCCCGCACACCGCCAGCAAACTCATCGCGGAGGTGAGCAAACGGCCCCATCGGCGAAGCTTTGCGACTTGATTTGACTCTTCTGGTTCGCCACTATCCCGGTTCGACATCGCACCCACCTAGCTGTAAAACAGCAGCCACAGTACGCAGGCAAACAAAACCGCCGTGCTGAGGTACAGGAGCACAGGTGCGGTCAGGTATTCGGCGACAGCACTGCGAGCTACCACAGCGCGTGCACCCGCCGCCAGGATCAGGCCGCCCGCGGAGCAGAAGATCCACGCGGGGAAGAACGAACCGAAGATGCTGTATTCGGGCGAGTGCGAACAGCCAGTCAGCAGCAGCGGGATGACCTGGCCCCAATGGGCGATGCAGCGCGGTGAGATCTTAAGGCGATTGGCCCGGGTCGATTGGGTGTTCATGTCGGGTGAGCCTCATATTCCTTTGTCTGCTAGCCGTGTTCGGCACATCGTCGATGCGACCCGGGAGATGCCTTCCTTACATCGTGAGTTCCCACTCGGCGCCGATCTCGCACCAGACATCGACGGACGATTCGCCATTTCCCGCCAGAGTCAGCCGAACGGTCGAGCGCTGCGTGCGCACCCTCAGCGCATGTTTCGATTGAGCCACGATGGCAGGCAATCGATCCATTGGACGAAGGTATCGATCGATACTTTCGCACTAAGGCGCCGCGGCTGAAGCCACGCATTTAATTCGTGGGCGAACTGAATTCACCGGTCTCAGATGCAACGGGCGGAATAACCATAAGTTGGCGAAGACATGTCGGCGGGAAATCCGGCTCGAATACCGTCTGAAGACGATGCACGCGAAGCTATGGCTCGGATCAATACGTTGGTCCAATAGACTCGGCAGCAGGCATCTGTCTTAATCGCTGGTGAGCGGAAGGAAATCGCTCTTGAGTGCGGCATACCCGAGGAGATGTGCCTTCCGGGAAAACGGGGCTGGGCTGTTTCAACAGGACCCGGCCTTCGCGTAAGCGACAAGCACGTCGTGGGAGCGCTGGATCCTGTGAGGACGGAATTGATCCACCAGCAGGTGCGAGGAAGGTCGACGTCGGTTGCGTTCGTCCGGGACCGATCAGAGCGGAGGGCACTGTGACAGTCAGCTCCCAAAAGAAAGGAGCATGGCTGGCGATCGCCGACGTTCTGCGGAGAATGAGTCGGAACAGATTTGATGTGATCAGATACACGACGCCAGGGACTGTTGTGTATCTGTCGCTTTTGCTGGTGTTCTCCGCAGCGCGGGGGCTGGGGCAATGTGCGGGGAATGTATCCTCTCCCGCAGCTGCCGCGGACTGCGCCGCACGCAATACCCCGGTCGAAGGGCCAGCGATTCTCGATCCGCTTCACCCCTATACCCTGGCCGAGCTGATCGAGCTCGCCGAAGAGCACAATCCCGGTACGCGGGCAATCTGGGAGCGCGCCAAACAGAAAGCGCGCGAACTCGGTTTGGCAAAAAGCGCCTATTACCCAAAGCTGGACGGATTAGCCGTTTTTGGCGACGAGAGAGCGATCAATCCATTCCCGAAACCCCTCGCGCCTCGCGGCTATGTGATGGTCGAAATACCGGTTGTCCGGCCCGAGGTCACGCTCCAATATCTGATTTTCGACTTCGGCAAACGCGCGGCGACTGTCGATTCCGCGAAGGAGGAGGAGCTTGCCACGGGTGCCGACGTCATTCAACTGAATCAGGCGCTGGCGTTCCGGGTGGCCGCCGCGTATTACCAGCTGGTGACTGCACGGGAAAGACTGCAGGCCGCTCAGGAGACGCTGCGAACCGCACAAACCACGCAGGATGCGGCTGAGAGCAGATTGAAGAACGGACTGGCAACGCTTCCCGACGTCCTCAACGCCCGCGCCGCAACCTCGCAGGCTGCGTTTGACGAGGTGTCTGCGGATGGAGACGAAAAGATTGCGCGGGTGGCGCTGACCGAGGCGGTGGGAGCTGATCCGTCCCCCAACATAGCCATCGAGGATGACAAAAGCGTGCCCCTCCCGGAAAGGCTCACCATGTCCATCGAAGCGCTGATCAGCCGCGCCATGCAGGGCCGTCCTGACCTCGCGGCGCAGGTTCTGCGGATTCGCTCCGCGGAGGCACAAATTCGCGCGGCCGGAGCAGACTATAAACCGCAGGTTGTTCTCTCCGGGTGGGCCGCGCAGACCTCTTTGTGGCCCTCGGCGGATTACGGCCAACTCGGTCCCGCAAGCGAGCCCACATGGTCGATCGCAGCCGGCGTCCAGTGGCGCATCTTCGACGGTGGTGTACGCAGAAACGAGTTATTGATCGCCGAATCGAAGCGCCGGGAAGCAGAGGATAAACTTACATCGATTCATGATCAGACGACGCGCGAGGTTTGGTCGGCTTACATTGAATTCCAGACGGCATTGCGGAAACATGACGCGGCCGTGGCGCTTCTCGACGCCGCCAACGCCTCTTACACGGCGTCGCTTGAGGCGTACAAATATGGAGTCAAGAATTTCGTCGATGTCGTTACTGCACAGAACGAACTTGCCCAGGCGCGGCTGTCCAATGTTTCCGCACGCTCAGAACTGTTCATCGCCGCAGTCGATCTCGAATTCGCGACCGGTAACCTCCTGAGAAATCAACCCGCAGCAACAGCAGTTCACTCCGGTGACGAACATCAGTGACTTGTGCCTGAAGCTGCAATTGCTCTCACCGGAAAGGATTGGGCTAATCCCGCCGCAAATCTGATCGAGACGCCCCACCATAACACTCTTGCTTCGGAAAAACACTCCTGGAGGAGAGACTGGCCCCATGCATTGAAAATACTTCTGCTCGCTGACGATCCTGCGATCTGCCAACACTCCGGAATTCCTGCTTATCAATGGCAACCGCGGGTTGAAAGGGGGCCGTGCAATGAGGGACAGCAAATCGATGTGCACCGACGGGCGCAGCCGGAACCAGGTCTGGCCTGCGGTCATCTGCCAGAGCACGGTTCAACAGGACTCAATACAAAAGACACACCCAGCGACGGCGGCGCGGCATCTACACTGCGGGTTGGTGGGGCGAAGCGCGGAAGCAGCGTGATTCGGTGAACTCCTGCTGTTGCGAAATCGGGCGACGATGCGCCTGAAATCCGATGTGAATGATTGGCTCGCGCAGCACCACTCGGATCGACCGAAGGAAGACTGCAATGAGAAGTGATCCCGAAGATGAGCCCGGTGTCTATTTGTTCTACGCGCTCGTCATGTTTGTGGCAATCATCGCAGCGGTTGTGGTTGCGGCTGGAATTATGGTCCGTGCCAGTCTCTAACAGGTCGTCGGGCCAGAGCTTGAACCACGATTGTACCCACGTCTTGCGGTCTGGCCGAACTGCTGGCCTGCTGATGCAGCTACCGTCCAAAACTACTTTGGCCTCGGATCACCCGGGAACGCAAAAGCCAGCTTTTGCGGTTGCCACGACATTGACCGGAGTCATTTCTGGTCCTCTACCACGGTCAGGCAGAGGCAGCAGTCGCTGGCCGCATGGCCGTTTGCCATTACTCGCCCTGCGTTCGTCTCAAAGGGCATTCTCGATGAGTAACTTGCCCTGAACACGACAAGCGAGGTCGCGAACGCCCGGGAGCAAGTTGATGGCTGCCCAACGCCCGTGCTGGTTGGTTGGTGATGACTCCTTGTTAGGGACCGCGCTTTGTAACTGCCCCCACATGGCTGGCGAATCCGGAGGTTTAAGCGCAAGACCTTTCATCCTAAAAAAGAAATGAATCGGGACACAACAAGGTCACCAGCAATTTTGATGAAATGCGTGTCATCCATTTTTCCAAATTGGGATCGCATTGATTTTCAGGTCGCTATCTCCGAAGAACGTGAAGCGGCATGTTGTTCGGTGCGCCGTGGCTTTTCCACAAGCGTAGTCGACCTATCGATACCGATGGCCTGCAAATTCGGGCGGCAAGACAATACTGTGCTTCAGGGAGCTTCAAAGTGATCGCGTCCGAAAACCGCCAGTTCGACGTTCGAGGCATGCCACAATCTGCATATGGAACTGCCTGGCCGCGAAGTCTGCTACCGCGTTCTCGAGAGCCGAGACGCACGCTTCGATGGCCTCCTGTTTGTGGGAGTCAGTTCCACTGGCGTCTACTGCCGCCCTATCTGCCCGGCCCGCACTCCAAGGTTTGAGTACTGCTCTTTCTTTACCTCGGCGGCTGCGGCGCAGGAAGCCGGGTTCAGGCCATGTCTTCGGTGCCGTCCGGAAATTGCTCCGGAGCTGGCCTCGTGGCGAGGCACTTCAACTACTGTCTCTCGCGCTCTGGGTCTCATCGCCGAAGGCGCTCTGGATGGAGCCGGGAACAGCGTCGAGAAGCTCGCGGAGCGGCTGGGCGTGGGCGGGCGTCAGCTGCGTCGTCTGTTTGTCCAGCACCTGGGCGCATCACCGGTCTCCGTTGCGCAGACGCGCAGGGTCCTGTTTGCGAAGCGGCTGATTCACGATACGGATATGCCCATCGCTGACATTGCCGCGGCAGCAGGTTTCGGCAGCCTCAGGCGTTTCAACGAAACTTTCCTTGATTTATTCCATCGACCCCCAGGCACGTTGCGCAGAAGGAAGGTCGCAGGAGAAAGGGAGAGCGATGTCGTGCTTCGTCTTCGCTACCGTCCTCCCTACGACTGGGAGAACATGCTCGCATTTCTGCAGGCACGCGCCATTCCCGGCGTGGAAACTATAGAAAACGGACGTTATTTTCGAACCATCGAGGTTGATGGCGCGCTGGGAAGCATTGCCGTAGCTCAGCTTCCCAGGGAACAGAGCCTTGAGATCGGCGTCCTGTTTCCAGGCGTGAGGGCGCTTTCGGTCATCGTTGCGCGCGTGCGCCGGCTGTTCGACCTTGGGGCGGATATCGAGACGATCGAGCAACATCTCGCCGCAGACCCGGCGCTCGCCAGACTCATCGCGCAGCGACCCGGTCTGCGTGCGCCGGGCGGATGGGATGGATTCGAGGTCGCGATCCGGGCCGTGCTCGGTCAACAGGTCAGCGTGAGTGCCGCACGCCAGTTCGCAGGGCGACTGGTCGAGCTGCACGGCCGTTCTGTGCCCAAACTGCTGCGGACCCATCCTTTGTTGTCATGCGCATTTCCCGACGCAAAGCGACTGGCTTCAGTGTCCTCGATTGGATTGGCAATGCCTGGTGCACGGCTGGCCGCGCTGACGGAGGTAGCACGAGCCGCAATAGCAGACCCGACTCTGTTTCATCCGCTGAGTAGTCTCGCGGAAACCGTGGCGCGTCTCAAAGGGATCCGTGGCATCGGCGAGTGGAGCGCGCAGTACATTGCCCTTCGTGCCGCCCGCGAATCGGATGCATTTCCGGCTACCGACCTGGGACTTCTGCGCGGCGCTGCTGCGATCGAAGGAGAGACCGTCAGTCCGGCAGGCCTGCTGGGCCGTGCGGAAACCTGGCGGCCGTGGCGAGCCTATGCAGCCCAGCATCTCTGGGCGGCAGGTGGACACACAGTCGGGAACAGTTCTTCTGCTGCAGCTTAGAAGAGGGAAAAAGCCGATGAGTCTCGCCTCAAAGACAATCGATTCTCCGGTAGGGAGACTGAAGCTGGTTGCAAGCGAGAAGGCACTGGTCGCCATTCTCTGGGAGAATGACGACCCGAAGCGCGTTCGCCTGGGCGAGCTTGTCGGGAGTGAAACCAATCCCGTGCTCGTGCAGACCGAGCGACAGCTCGCAGAGTATTTTGCCGGGAAGCGCAGGAGTTTCACAGTCCCTCTCGATTTGCGAGGCACCCCGTTCCAGAGAGACGTATGGGAATCCCTGCTGGCCATCCCCTTCGGCGAAACAAGAAGGTACGGAGAACTGGCACGGCAACTGGGGAAGCCGCAGGCGGCCAGAGCCGTTGGTGCGGCCACCGGGAAGAACCCGGTGTCCATCGTTGTGCCGTGCCATCGTGTCATCGGCGCTGGAGGGGAACTCACGGGCTTCGCAGGTGGGCTCGACGCCAAAAGAAGTCTGCTGGTGCTGGAGCAAACGAGGCCAGGACGAAGCTCCGCCAGACATGCCCAGGAACCGATTCACGGGGCAGCCTCCGGGCGGCGCACCCGGTAGTGCTGAACGAGAGCGATGATCGCTAAGGAGCACGTGGACAACGGAAGGTCTGCGTCACGACGTGCATTACGCGCTACGAATGTTCGCGAGAGAGCCGGCGCCGAAATAAGCTCTTTGAGCAAAAGTCGCACTCACCTTTGTGCTTTTCAGCTGCTCGATTCTGCTGGCGAGAACCTTTCTCGACGTCCTGCGCGTGAACCCGGGGTTGTCCGATGACGCCGGGGTGAGCGAAGGGGCATGAGGACAGAACTCAGCAAGTTCGGCACGAGGAGACGAGGCAAACTCCGGCGACGGGGGCCAGGCGATGTAGCATGGGCTCGGCCCGGCGGTTACTGCCACTGGGGAACTCAAGATATGGCGCCGCTCATCTGCCTTGTCGCCGCATTCCTGCTCTTTCGAGTCGCGGGACTGGAGTGGGTCTACTTCGCGGACTGGCATCTGGCTCTTCGCGCTGCCCTCGGCGCGATGTTCCTGCTCACGGCTTCCGCGCACTGGGGCAGGCGAAGAGTGGATCTGGTTCGCATGGTTCCGGAAAGCGTGGGTAATCCAGCCATGTGGGTGAGCCTGACGGGCGTTGCCGAGATTGCTATTGCGATCGGGCTTCAGGTACCGCGGCTGGCTCCATGGTTTGCGGCCATCGCCGCCGTGATGCTCTGCTGCCTGTTTCCGGCCAATCTGAAAGCCGCTCGCGAACATCTGACCATTGGCCGGAGACCGGTGCTGCCGGCGGCGCCGCGTCTCCTCGTTCAGTTAGTCTTCATCGCCGCGCTGACAGGAAGCGTATGGCCCTATCGGTAGAGGAACGCACTCCGCGGACGAATCGACGCGGAGAGCCCCGTCGGGCGAATCCATGCCACCGCGCAAGGCCATGGGAAGCCTATTGGGACGGGCTCGAATCAGGATAGACATGCGTAACTCCGGTCTTCACGTCGATACTCCAGGGCGCAGGCGAAGGCAGAACCATCCGGCCATCCCGCATCTGCAGCGGCATCCAGAGATAGCGCGAATCCCATAGCGAGCGTGGCTTCCAGATATCTCCCAGGAAGATGACAGCGGTTTTGTCCGTACCATGCACTTTCAACAGCATGCTGGACTGGGAACCATACGTATCCGGCACATCCGGAGCAACTTCCCTGAATTCGCTCCATGGACCTGACAGCTGTGCCGCTGTTGCATACACGTTGGGATTGGGGCGCCATCCGGTCAGATGCGAGCCCATCACATAGTAGAGACCGTGATCGTGCACCAGTGCTCCACCCTCGAGACTCGTGTGGATGAAGGCGACGGCCTTCACGACCGACAATCGATCCGGCGACAGTTGGGCGATGTAGAAGCCGCCGGATGGCCGCGACTCGAAAATGAGGTACGCGGAGCCATCGTCATCGACGAATTGCCCGATATCGCGCGATTCGAGGCCCAGGGGACGGAAGCTGCGGACGTACTTATACGGTCCGGTTACGCGGTCGCTGACCGCGGTTGCGACCCGCGCCAGCTTGTAACGGGCATCGTCGAGATGCACGTACATGACGAAGCGGTGGGTGAGGGGGCTGTAGAAGACCTTCGGCCGCTCGAGGACCCAATGCGGGCCCAGGTGCTCGGGGTCAGCAAGCTGGAGCGGGCGGCCGCGGAACTTCCAGTGAACCAGATCGCGCGAGGAGTAGCAGCTGACATAGCGGAGCGCGGGATCGAGACCCTGGGTGCGATCCTCGCCAAACCAGTACCAGGTGTGGTGATCGTAGAGGATGCCGCCGCCGTGAGCCTGGATCGGGCGCCCCTGCTGATCGCGCCAGACGGCGCCGGGGCGGATGAGGCCGCGGGAAGATGCAAGACAGCAGGGCGGCAGAAGCAGGAGCAGCACGAGGGTGCCGCGGAGAAGATTGAGAGCAGGAGAGCTCAGCGGTCGCGCGCCGAGCCGTCGAGGACACATGCAGGCCAGCTTACGCAGCGGAGGCGCAGCGGCGCAAACGGCTCGGCGCTGCGAACGAACAAGAGCAGCCGGGCGAGGAGAGAGGAGCGCCGTGTATATTGCGGCCATGGATTCGAGAGATTCATGAAACGAATCACTGTGCTTCTGGGGCTGATGCTGGCGCTCGGCATCGGTACAACGGCGGCAGAGACCGCGGGTTTCCGGGGCTACACGAGCAAGCTCTGGTCCGCCCAGGACGGGCTGCCGGATCAGAATATCCAGGCCCTTGCGCAGACTGCGGACGGGCGGCTGTGGATTGGCACCAGGAGCGGACTGCTCAGTTTCGACGGCGCCAGCTTCAGGAATTTTGCAAGGAACATGGCTCCGGCGGCGATCGAGCGCGGCGTGAACTGCCTGCTGGCGGCTCGGGACGGCAGCTTGTGGATCGGTACCGAGGGCGGCGGACTGCTCCGCTATCGAGACCACACGTTCCGCAGTTATGCGGTGGCCGCGAGGCCGCCCAATGAATTTGTGCGAGCCATATTTGAAGATCGGGCGGGCACCATCTGGGTGGGCGCCGATCAGGGACTGTTCCGTGTGAGCGGAACGACGCTGGTGCGGATCGACGGAGCCGGGCGAGTGCCGGCGATCTTTGTGCGGGCGATTACGCAGGATGGCAGCGGAAACATTTGGGTGGGCGGGAACGAACTGCTGGAGTTCTCGGGGGAAAGCTATCAGAGAGAGATTGCGCTGCCCGGCAACCTCAGCCAGGATCTGGTGTACTCCCTGTTCACAACTCGCGACGGAGAGGTTTGGGCAGGCGCGCTCTCGGGCCTGTACCGGCTCACGCCTGAGGGCTGTTTGCACCGCCTGGACGGATTCTCGGCGCCGGTGGCGGTGATGGCCCAGGTCCCCGATGGCGCGCTATGGGTGGGCACCACGGGCCAGGGAATCGCAGTCGTTCACGATCGGGGGTTCGATCGGATCGCCGATGCCGGACTGCCCAGCCGTACCGTAACCGCGCTGATCGAAGACCGCGAAGGAAATATCTGGATCGGGACGCGGGCGGGAGTGGTCCGGCTGACTCGAACTCCGGTCGACATCGTTCGCATTCCGGGGTGGACGGATTCGGAATTCGAGACCCTTTACGGGGATTCGGACGGTTCGCAGTGGATGACGGCGTCGTCGCACTTGTTTCATATCCGGCACGGGGGCGCGAAGCTGTGGCAGTTGCCGGGCATGCCGGGATTGCGGGTGCGGACGCTGTTGCGCGATCACCAGGGAAATCTCTGGATCGGAACCGATGGCCAGGGATTGCTGCGCATCGCGCAAAAGGGGCTGACCCGCTATACGATCTCCAACGGCCTGATCAACGACTTCGTCAACGCCATCCTGCAGAGCCGCGACGGAAGCGTCTGGGTGGGCACCGAAGGCGGCCTCACACACATCACTGCGCGAGGAATGCGGAATTTCGACACCCGCAACGGGCTGGCCTATTTCAACATCACCGCTCTGCTGGAGGCTGCTAACGGAGACCTCTGGGTGGGCACCAGCCGCGGCCTGAGCCATCTGGCGGGGAATGGATATGTGCACGACGCGGCGACGGAGGCCCTGGGCCAGGAGCAACTGTGGAGCATTTTCCAGGATGCCAGCGGAGAAATCTGGTTCGGCACCAGCAGCGGGCTGTATGGGTTTCGCGCCGGCCGGCTCGCTCACGTGACGACAGCGCAGGGGCTGGCCACCAACACCGTGTATGACATCCTCGAAGACAACCGGGGCAATGTCTGGTTGAGCGGCCCGAACTGCATATCGCGGCTGCGGGCCGGCGATCTGGACGCGTTTGCGGAGGGCCGCAGCGGAAGAGTTCATCTGACGTTGTTTGTGGATTCGCACGATCTGGAGTCGAACTCGCTCTATGGCGGCCTGCAACCGGAGGGCGCCGTGGCTCCGAACGGGGATGTGTGGTTTCCAGGCAGCAACGGGGCCGTGCATATTGCCGTTCGCGGCATCGCGCCGGAAACGCGCTTCCCGGTGATGATCGACCAGATCGTCGCGGACGGCCAGGTGCTGTCTCCGGATGCGAAGGTGGTGCTGCGGCCGGGCGACGGCCGGCTGGAGATCACCTACGCGGCGGTGCGGCTGCGATCGCAGGAGGCGATTCGTTACCGCTATCGGATGAAGGGCCTGGAGCCATGGAATGACGCCTCGACCCGCAGGACTGCCTATTACACGCGGCTGCCACCCGGCAGATACAGTTTTCAGGTGGAGGCCACGGCGATCGACAACCCCGGCACGGTAGCCGAAACGTCGGTGGAGATCGTGCAGGAGCCGCATTTTTACGCGACGCTGTGGTTTGCGGCGTGCTGCATCGCGGCTGTGCTGGGGCTGATCTTTGTTGTTTACCGGCTGCGGCTGCGACAGATGAGGATGCGTTTCCAGGCAGTGGCGGAGGAGCGGGCAAGGCTGGCGCGGGAAATGCACGACACGGTGATCCAGGGGTGCGCGGGGATTTCCGCTCTGCTGGAAGCCGCGCTGGGCGTGGAACAGACGGAGGAACCGCTGCGGGAGCAACTGCTGAACTATGCGAATGAACAGGCGAGGGCCACCATCGAGGCAGCGCGCGAAGCGGTGTGGGCCTTGCGCAACCCGGCGGCGGGCCCGACGGACCTTGGCTCGCGGTGCTGCGAGCTGGCGCGGAGATTCGAAGCGGAGTCCGGCATACCGGTGGTCTGCCGCGTGTCCGGCGCGCCGTATCCCCAGGGAGATGCGGAGACGCACGAGCTGGAAATGACCGTACGGGAAGCGCTGACCAACGCCGTTGCGCACTCCGGCGCGCGGCGCATCGCGCTGACGGTGAGTTTTGGGAGCAGCGAGGTCGCGATTACCATACAGGATGACGGCGCGGGCTTCGATCCGGATGCGGCGATCAGCGCAGAGGGCCACTACGGGCTGATCGGGATGCGGGAGCGCGTCAGCCTGCTGGGCGGCCAGATGGCCATCGTCAGCCAGCCCGGACAGGGCACGAAGATCTCCATCGTAGTTTCCCGCCGACCTCCGGGCCGGGAAAGAAGGGCGGCACATGTCCCGGTCGAAAGCAGCCATTAAGGTTCTGGTGGTGGACGACCACCCGGTGGTGCGAGTGGGTATCAGCACCATCATCGATACCCAGCCGGACATGACGGTGGTCGCCGAGACGGGCAGCGGCGAGGAAGCGGTCGCCCTGTTCCGGCGGCATCAGCCGGATCTGACGGTAATGGACCTGCGCCTGGAATCGATCGGAGGCGTGGAATGCATTCGCAGCATCCGCGCCGACTTTCCCGAGGCGCGCTTTGTGGTGCTTACGACGTACCGCGGAGACGAAGATATTCATCAGGCGCTGGAGGCCGGAGCCTCCGGATACCTGATCAAGGGCATGCCGCGCCAGGTGCTGCTGGATGCACTGCGGCGCGTGCACGCCGGAGAGCGGTTTCTGCCCCCCACGGTAACCCAGACACTGGCCGCGCGCCGGGCAGATGCGGAACTGAGCACGCGCGAGCGGCAGGTGCTCTCGCTGCTGGCTCGCGGAAGGTGCAACAAGGAGATCGCGGCGGAGCTGGGCATTGCGGAAGTAACGGTGAAATGCCATCTGAGCGTGATCTTTCTCCGACTCAACGTCACTGACCGGACCCAGGCAGTGATCGCCGCGGTGCAGCGCGGACTGGTGCATTTATAGGGCGGCCACAGCCGCAGCCCGGGTTACAAGACGAAGAACTGGTGAGACCGCGCCTTTGGTGCGCCGGCTCCGCCGTTTCCTCACCCCGCGGCGGGAGAAGGCGCTGCAGTTACTCACTCACCCGATCCGACAGAGTGAGACACATCATTTACTGATCAGCGCCAACCATACGTTTGTATGATTGTGCGACATTGCGGCGAGAGACTAACGTTTTGGACGGCAATCAAGGCGCCCCGGCATCTCGCCACAAGCTGCGGACGGCTTGATTTCAGCGCCGCGCAATTCCGCATCGGCTGCTGAATCCCACCGGATGCGAGGCCAGAGACCGCACGAAGGGAAATGATCCATGAGCCTGACGAAATGCAAACAATACCAGGCGATTCCACTCGCCATTCTGCTGATGCTTCCGCTTCTGCTGCGAGCGCAGGCGGATCTGGGCACGATTACGGGGACGGTAAAAGATCCTTCCGGCGCGGTCGTTACATCGGTCAACGTCACCGCTACCCGGACAGGTACGACGGCGCAATTCAAGACCGTGTCGAACAGCCTGGGCTTCTATTCGCTGCCCGACCTGCCCATCGGGAACTATGTACTGACCTTTCATCGGGACGGATTCAGAGACCTGCAGCAGGCCGGCATTGTGATGGAGGCGCAGCACACGCTGCAGATCAATGCGGTTCTGGAGATTGGCGCCGCGACCCAGACGGTGAATGTCACGGCTACGCCGGTTCTGCAGATGCAGACGCAGGTGGGCACGAATCTGAATGCCCAGGAAATGACTGATCTGCCGCTCTCCATCGCCGGAACCGGCCGCGACATCACCTCGTTTGCCTTCGCCATCACGCCCAACGTCAGCGGAAACGGCTGGACGACCTATATCGCCGGCTCGCAGGCGTTCACGACGGGGATGTACATCGACGGAACTTCGACCGACTCCGGCATCGTCGGCGATCTCGGCGAGGAGGAGCCGAGCCTGGACGCCATCCAGGAGACGCAGGTCGACACCGCGGGACTGAGCGCGACCGATGGGCGCACCGGCGGCGGCACCATGGACTTTGAACTGAAATCAGGCACCAACCGGTTCCATGGGGACACCTACGGATTCCTCGACAACGAGTTCCTGAACGCGAACGACTGGACCGACAACTGGTATCTCTCTCAATGCGGATCGGGCCCGACCTGCGCATACAACGGCCTTCCGACGAGCACTTACGAACGCGCCTACTACCGCTATTTCGACTATGGCATCAGCGGCGGCGGCCCGGTGTGGAGAAAGTGGCTGGGCATGAAGAGGATGTATATCTTCGGCGCATATGAAAAATACCTGCAGGCGAACTGGCAGGAGACGCCTACCGGGGGCACGGTACCGACAGCGGACATGCTGAGCGGCAACTTCAGCGAATTGCTGTCCGCGGCTGCGGAGGCCAATGGCTGCACGGTGAGCCCGTGCCCGATCATCAACACCAGCACAAACCAGCCATACACGGACTCTGCGGGCAACACCATCTACTACGGCTCGATCTTCAGCCCGCGGGGCACTGTCTATCAAAACAACATCATCACCGACCCGCTGAGCCCGATAGCCCAGAAGATCGCGGCGCTCTACCAGCAGCACTACAAGCCGACCGCAGCCGGCGTGGTGGCCAACTATCCGGCGCTCGCCAATGAAGAACCATGGTTCCACCAGACGCAGCTGAGCTTCAAGTACGACTGGGAAGTAACTCCGAGCGATCACATCACCGCGTCCTACATCTACAACCTGCGCCCGCGCAGCTGTACCGGTCCATGCGGCGACGGAGCCAACTCGGTCCTGTGGCAGGCGGGATCGACCACCGGCGGCCCGCTGACATTCGGACTGCAGGAGACGGTACTCAGCAATCAGTATCGCGGCAGCGAAACGCATATCTTCACGCCCGGCCTGCTGAATGTGGTGGCGTATACCTTCAACCAGTTTCAGAACAAGAGCGTTCCCCTGACCAGCATTGCCGGATCGACGAACTGGGCCGATCAGGTTGGACTGGGGGGTGCACAACCGCTGAACGAGATGCCGCGCATCAGTTTCGGGGGATCTCCCGACGGAATCGGAGAGACTTCCATCGGCACCACCTATAACCCTGCCAGCGGCTATGTGGCGTACAACGGGATCCTGAACGATACCCTTACGTGGACCAAGGGGCGCCACACGATGAAGTTCGGCGCCGAATACCGCGCTCTCGGATTCAACAGCGACAGCCAGGGTGGCAACCTGAGCTATAACTTCTCCAACGAAACCTTTGCCCCGACCAATTCCGCGGTTCAGCCGTTCGTGGGCTCCGCTTTCGCCAATTTCCTGCTGGGAGACGTGGAAAGCGCGAGCCAGGCGCAGAGTTTCGACCTGGACAGCCGCCGCAAGGAGCTGTCGTTCTTTGGCGAGGACGATATTCGCCTCAGCCGGCGGCTTCTGGTGCAGGCCTCGCTGCGCTGGGAACTGACCCGACCGTTACACGTCCTGCACGGCTACTGGTCGAACTACAACATCACCGCTCCCAACCAGGTGTACGGAGGAATTCCGGGAGCATACACCTGGCTGTCGAATCCGAATGGAAGCTTCGAGATCTACACCGACTGGCACCAGCTTGCGCCAAAACTGGGCTTCTCTTACCAGGTCGCCAGGAACATCGTGGTGCGCGCTTCCGGGGGTATTAACTATGTGCCTCTGGGCTGGAACGGATATTCGGGGACACCGTATGGATCCACGGTGGGTTACAGCGGCCTGGACCAGGTGGTCGAAGTGGCCGCGCAAACGCCGGCGTTCCAGTGGGACGCGGAGAATTATCCGGGCGTTTACACGCCGCCCACGGGGCCGGCGCCGGACAACGCCGCGATCCAGGCGACCTGGGGACCGGCGAGCGTCGATCCGCACACCCGGCAGCTCGCTTTTACGGAAAACTGGTACGCGGGCCTGGAATATCAATTGCCCGCCGGCACGCTGATCGAGGTGAACTACCTGGGGAACAGCGGACGGAATCTCCACGACGGCGAGATCAACCCGCTGAACTTCCCGCAATGGAGCACCTATCAGAAGCTGATCCAGTCGGGGAATGAATGGGACTGGGTTTACGATTCGGGCTCTGCCGCTTCGGCCGGCGTGCCTTATCCCTATCCGGGATTTGCCGGCGAAGCGTACTTCACCATTTTCCCGTTCCCTCAGGTGCAGGCCAACTACGCGGGCGGAGTGTTTTTCACGAACTCTCCCCTCGGGCAATCAGGCTATAACGCATTCACGGTAGAGGCAAAGAAGCAGCGCGGGACCCTGACTCTCGATCTGAGTAACACCTGGAGCCGGCAGACCGGCGATACCGGTTCGGCCTTCATCGATACCTGGAGCTTCAATTACTGGTGGCAGAATCCTTATAACTACCGGCACGAAGCGACTTATGCTCCTACTTACGATAACGTCAAAGGCTTTGTGACCTATGTGCTGCCCTTCGGGCATGGCCGCCGATTCCTGGCGGGGTCCGGGCGAACGGTGGGCGCTCTGGTGAGCGGATGGGAAGGGACTGCGGTTGTCAGCTACGCCAACGCGGGGCCGATGGGAGCGGTCGGTTCGTCGTGGTACTACCCGGGCTGGAGTGCGGTGTACACCGATGTTACCCCGGGGGCGAGCTTCAAAAACACATTCAAACACTATAACCCCGCCTGGAACCCCACGGCTCCCGGCGCGGGGAACGATACGGAGAGCCTCTTCGTCAACCCGGCAAACTTTGCCAATCCGACCTATGGAGAACTGGGAAACAGTCCCACGTCGTTCACCGGGCAATACGGTTATCCGGCGTGGCGAGGATGGGCCACACCTTCAGAGAACGCAAGCCTGCTGAAGAGCACTCATTTCGGCCCCGACGGCCGCTTCACGATGACGCTCAGGGCCGACTTCTTCGACGTCTTTAACCGCCATTACTGGGATAACCCGAACACCACGTTTGGCGGCGGGTATTTCGGCCACGTTACCGGCGCCTACGGGAATCGCACCGGTCAACTCGGCGCACGCTTCGTCTGGTAGCGTACCGGGCGCGAGCGGCGGCGAGCTTCCTGGCTGCCGCTGGCGCGCCGGCGCACCGCGTTGGTGAAAAGAGGTCGAGCGGCCAGGTGCATCCTCTTTTCGCTCTCAGAGATCAACAGCGTTTCAGCCGGGGTCGACGGCACATGCCGGGGCCTGGAGTTTTCCGATGAGATTGCAGTATGTGCTCCTGCTGGCGGCGGCCGCTCTTGGGGGCGCCGGATCGTTGCATGCCTCCACGTATTATGTCGACGCCGTGCATGGAAGCGATTCGGGCGCGGGCACTTCGCCGGCTGCAGCCTGGCAGACGCTCAAACGGGTAAACGCCGCCCATTTTCACCCCGGGGATCGCATACTTTTTCGGTCCGGGGACGAATGGCAGGGTCGGCTGATCCTCTCCAGCTCCGGAGATGCCGGAAATCCGATTCGGGTGGACCGATACGGCAGCGGGCCGCTCCCGCGCATCGACGGCGCCGGGAAGGCAGAAGAGGTTGTTGAGCTGCGGAACGTGCAATACATCGAAGTTCGGCATCTTGAAATCACCGATCGGGGGGCCGGTCCCGCGGTCCGCCGGGGCGTGCTGATCGCTGCGGAAAATTTCGGGACAGCGCACCATGTGGTGGTGTCAGACCTCTACATCCACGATGTGAACGGAACCAACCAGCGGAAAGACAACGGGGGAATTGTCTTTCTCACGCGCGGAGACAAAATCCCGAGCCGCTTCGACGGGCTGATTATCGCGCGCAATATCATCTGGAAGACCGACCGCACGGCGATCGTGGGAGAGAGCGACGAATTCCGGCGCACGCGATGGTTTCCCAGCCTGCACGTGGTGATCGAGGACAACTTCGCGGAGGACATCGGCGGAGACGGCATCGTGCCGTGGGCAACGGATGGCGCACTGATCGAAGGCAACGTGGTGCTGCACTGCAATCAGCGAGCCGATACGTACAATGCCGGCATCTGGCCCTGGAGCACCGACAACTCCCTGTTCGAGCTCAACGAGGTGGCCTTTACGCGCGGAACCTTCGACGGCGAAGGCTTCGACTCGGACTTCAATTCGCGCAATACGCGCTTCCTGTACAACTACAGCCACGACAATGACGGCGGTTTCATGCTCATCTGCACACCGGTGCAGCGCGACCAGCGCGAGAACTACGGAAACACGGGAACCGTAATCCGCAACAATGTCAGCCACGACGACCATACACGCACGTTCAACCTGAGTGGGGCAGACCAGGTGACGGTGGAGAATAATGCGATCTACGTTGCTCCACACGACGATGTTCAGGTGCTGCTGGTCAGCAGCTGGGATGGCTGGTCGAACGATGCTCTGTTTCGAAACAACCTCTTCGATTCAGCTGGCCTCGCCAGCTACGGACATCAAATCGCCAGGAATCCGGACGGAACGTATCAGATCGCTCCGGGCTGGGGAGGAGCTACGGGCATTCGTTTCCAGGACAACCGCTATTGCGGACGGCAGGTGGACGCGCCCAGCGATCACAGGGCAGACTCCGATCCAAAGTATTGCGCCGCTCACCTCGACTGGACGGAGCCGGCCTTCGACCCGCACCACCCCGAGCAGTATGCGGCTTACCTGAGACAGCACCGCCAGTGGCTGATGCGGCTCTTCACCGCGCAGTTCGGAGCTTCGCCACAACTCGGGACGCCGCGTCCATACTCGAACGGAAAAGCCTGACTTATCTTCGCAGTTCCAATGGATACTCCCCCCAAACGCGGCGGCATCCTCGAGATTCGGGGGCGAAATCCAGGTCAGCGAACAGCGAAGCGATTTGGCGTCCGCTGATTTGGAGGCTGAAATCAGATGCATCCGACTTGCGCCGGGATCCGCCGATTTCCTCCTTCAGCGCTCCAGCGCCGCGTGCGGCCAGCCTCCCCGCCAAACGAGCGTGGAAACCTGTAGCGCCGGCATGCCTGTATGCGCGTCGTAGGCGTGGAAGACAATCAGATCCGGGCCGGACGCCTGCATCAGCACGGATTCTCCGCCTGGCCCGAGCCAGCGCTGATCGGCTGCGAGCAGCGGAGTGCCTCCGCCCTGCATCATCGGCGTGCCATGGTCATCCACATAGGGTCCGGTAATGCTTTTGGATCGCCCCACCATGGTCCGATAGGTGCTGTGAATGCCGCGGCAGCACAGGTCCCAGGAAACGAAGAGGTAATAGTAGCCGCCGTGATGCACGATAAAGGGCGCTTCGATGGCCTCCCAGTCAGGAGGCAGGCCGGGATGGTCCGGCGCCGGATTCGGGGGTCGCCGGCGCGTGGCCAGCGAGTACAGGCGGGGACTGCCGGCCAGACCTGTCCGATCGTTGAGGCGGCGCAGCTTGATGCCGCTCCAAAAGCTGCCGAAGACCAGCCACGCATGATGGTGTTCATCCAGTACAAAGTTGGGATCGATGGCGTTGTAGTCGTCGGCCGCGGTGGAGCGCAGCACCAGGCCGCGGTCGATCCACTTGTAGCCGGGACTCGAGCGGTC
>Ga0335075_10006106_pt1 | contig 18617 bp, 18 predicted proteins | sample Lox_Sample_24_FD_206723 | JGI IMG/M metagenome (GOLD analysis project Ga0335075, IMG submission 206723) | Soil microbial communities from Loxahatchee National Wildlife Refuge, Florida, United States - Lox_Sample_2.4 | ecosystem: Environmental > Terrestrial > Soil > Wetlands | place: USA... | reverse complement strand
CGACTTTGCGGCACCCGAGTGCGAACGGTAGCCAGTCCAGCCATCGTCGTCCCCTCTCCTACGCTCGGCGCTCTCTTGTGACCCACAGGAACCCACCGGAGAAGACGGCGAGCACCAGCATGAGGATCACGCCTAGCGCCGACGCGCTGTCGTAATTGCTGGCCCCGCTCATCGCGAATGCGTACTGATAGATGAGCATCACCACGGACTGCGTGTTGTTGCCGACGCCGCCCCCGCCGTTGGTCAGCACGAAGGACTCAACGAACATCTGCATGGTCGCGACGATCTGCAGCATCAGCAGCATGATGAGGATCAGCTTGGTCTGCGGGATCGTGATGTGCCGGATGCGGCTGAACAGGCCGGCGCCATCGAGTTCGGCCGCTTCGTACAGGTCGCCGGGGATGTTCTGCAGCGCGGCGAGGTAAACCAGAGTCGCTCCGCCCATGTTCATCCAGGTCGATGCGATCACCACCGATATCATCGCGGTGCTGACGAATCCGGTCCCCGGCTGGAAGACCCATTGCGATATCGGCAGGTGCAGGGTGCGCAGGATGTCGTCGAAGAGGCCATACTGCGGGTTGTAGAAGTAGGCGAAGAGCAGCAGCGCCGACGCCGGCGGCAGCATCACCGGCAGGTAGACCAGTACCCGCAGGTAGCCCCTGGCGTGCCGGAGCTCGTTGAGCACGATCGCCACGCAGAACGGCACCGCATATCCGATGACGAGCGCGAGCAGCGTGAACTCCAGCGTGTTGCGCCAGGCCTGCCAGAACGTCGGATCGTGGAAAATCCGGGTGTAGTTGACCCAGCCGGCCCAGGCGTAGCCACCCCCGTACACGGCCTTCTGGAAACTCATGATGACTTCGCGGACGATCGGGTACCAGGAGAAGAACGTGAAGCAGAGGATCGCGCCGATGAGGAAGCCGTACGCCGACAGGTTGCGCCTGACCTTATGGCCGAAGCTGCCTGCGATCGCCTGACTCGCACCCTTGTGCCTGGTGCTGGCCTCGCGCAGCGCGACGACGTCTGCCATCGAGTCTCCTGTCAGCTCGCGGGTGCTATCGCCCGGCTTAGTCTGGTGCGGATGACGAGTGTGGTGTGGGGTCGGCCCCGGTGCTCCGACCCCACACCTGCTGCGCCCTGGCTAGGACGCGCTGTTCGCCAGGATCGTGTTGACGTTGGCCGCTGCAGTCTTCAGCAGCGCCGCAATATTGACGTTCGGCTCGGTCAGCACCGCGAGCATGACCGGGTCGAGCGTCTTATAGACCGCCTGAGCGTCGAGCGGCTCGCCGTCGCCAGCCTCGTTCGCGTTCACGAACGGCGCGTAGTACGAGGTGTTGATGGTCCCGTACTTCGCCCGAAGCGCGTTGATCTGCGTGCCTGCGGCGCCGTCGAATAGCTCGGGCTCAGGGAAGCCAACCGGCTGTCCATCCGCCTTGGTTCGGGCGAAGTTGAACTGGCCTGCACCCGGCGTCAGGTCCTCAAAGTCGATGAACTTGATGCCGGCCTCGATCTGCGCCGGGGTGTCATGCTTGGCGAAGATGTAGTCGCTTCCACCCGATAGCGAGCCGACTGGCTTGCCGGTCAGGCTTGGCAGGGGGCCCATGCCGATGTCGCTGAGGTTGCCCTTGTCCGTCGGCACAATCTCGTCGTAGATGTCGTCTGGCGCGGCGATGTACATTCCCAGCTTGCCCTCGGCGAACTGCTGTTGCAGGGTACCCCAGGCAAGGCCCTGGGTGGCGCTCATGGCATGGTCAGTGAACCGCAGCGTATGCAGTGCCTGCAGGATGGCCATGCCATCGGCATTGTCGAAGTCCGCGGCCGGCGGCGTAGCGTCGTCGTTGACCATCGTGCCCCCGAGTGCGTCCATATAGGACGAGAAGTGCCAGCCGCCATTGTTGCCCGCACTGTAGTCGCCCCAGCCCTCGACGCCGTGCCCGAGCTTGGCGATCGCAGTGGCGTCCTTCTCGACCTCGGCCCAGGTCGTCGGCGGTTCGTTGGGGTTGAGCCCGGCCTGCGTGAACAGTGCCCGGTTATAGATGAGCCCCTGGGTGTAGTTGGCGAACGGGAGCCCGTAGAGGGTTGCGCCAGCCGTCACCGCCTTTATCGCGCTCGGCACGATGTACTTGAGATTTGGCACGGTCCTGGAATTGACGTACGGGGTGATGTCGGCCGCCTGGCCAGCCAGCAGTATCTGCGGCAGATCGGTGAAGTAGGAGTAGAAGATGTCCGGCTCGGTTCCGGCCCGGAGCATTGCCGTGAAGGTGGCCGGCACTTCGCATGGATAGTTGTAGACGCTCTGGATCGTGACAGTCGGGTTGGCCTTCTCGAAGATCGCGACGTCCTCCACCCACTCCTTGTGCGCCACCGGATTGTTCGCCGCCGTTGGCGCGCAGTCGATGCTGACGGTGACCTTGCCGCCTGACGTTGGGCTGGCGCTGCTGCTCGAGCAGGCCGCGGCCCCGAGCCCTAGCGCTGCCACGGCGGCCACGGCGGCTAGCTTGCGGCTGCCAGACCACCGGTGAAGCTTTCTGCTCATCGATCAATCCTTCTTCCTTGGGCTGAACGTGGGCGATCTCGCGCGCCCGCAACCGTGGCGGCAGAAGCGAGGCTCGTTAGCAGTGCTCGCTGAATGATCCTGAATTCGGCGAACTTGCGCCACGCTTGTGGGCACCGTGCTTTGTTGCCCCGAAGATACTGAGATCGACATCTGAGAGCAAGATATCGATGAAAAATTGCAAGGACACAACTTGGTCACGACTGGTTACGGCGAACTTATGCTGTGCTGACCCGCTCCGCACCTAAGGTTGGGTCTAGCCCGCTGACCCGGCACAACGCGCTGCGTCAGCCCCGACACGGACACAACCGGGTGATCCATATCACGCAAAATCTTGCCGCTGGATGTCGTATTGTTGCGGCATGACACGAACTCCTGCCCGGCGGCTGGCCGAGGTCGCCCAGAAGGTCGGGGTCAGTGAAGCCACGGTGAGCCGGGTACTCAATGGCAAGGCCGGGGTGTCGGAAAGCACCAGGGAGGCCGTTCTCACCGCCCTGGACGTGCTCGGCTATGAGCGTCCCACTCAGCTGCGCGGAGACCGTGCCCGGCTAATCGGCCTTGTCCTGCCCGAGTTGCAGAACCCTGTCTTCCCGGCGCTGGCCGAGGTCATCGGCGGCGGCCTGGCCCAGCGTGGATTCACCCCAGTGCTGTGTACTCGCACCGCCGGCGGGCTCTCCGAGGCCGACTACGTGGACATGCTGCTTGATCAACACGCATCCGGCGTGGTGTTCGCGGGCGGGCACCACCAGGAGCTGGCGGCGCCGCACAACCACCACCGGCTGCTGCACAGCCGGGGCATCCCGGTGGTACTGGTTAATGCGGCCATCGACGGCCTGGACTTCCCGTGCGTCTCAACCGACGACGTAACTGCGGCCGCACAGGCCTTCAGGCACCTGGCCTCGCTGGGCCACGAGCGGATCGGCCTGGTCGTCGGGCCCGAGGACCACATGCCATCGCGCCGCAAGCTGGCTGCCTTCATGGAGTACGTCGAGCAGTCAGGCAACAGCGTCGCCCCGGTGGAGCACGCGCTGTTCTCGCTGGAGGGCGGGCAGGCCGCGACCACCCGTATGCTCCGGCACGGTGTCACCGGCGTCATCTGCGCCAGCGACGTCCTGGCGCTTGGCGCTATCCGGGCCGTGCGGCGGGCAGGCTTGTCGGTGCCCGGAGACGTCTCAGTCGTTGGCTATGATGACTCTGGCTGGCTGAACTGCACAGATCCGCCGCTGACCACAGTCCGACAGCCAATCGAGGCAATGGGCAAAGCAGCCGTTGCGCTCCTGGTCAATCAGATGGAGAACGTGTCGTTCCATCCAGAGGAGCTCTTGTTCGAGCCTGAGCTCGTCGTACGCGGTTCCACCGGTCCGGCACGCGCGCAGTTGCGCCCAGCATTGGTACAGGCCGATCTCACTGCCACGCTCTAGCGTGGTGCAGCTCTACGCACCGGCCGTAAGCTACGGACAGCGCCAACTCGGAGAAATGCCAGCCCGGCGAACGGCGGCAAGACTGATGAGCACGATCTACCACGACCCCTGGATCGACTGCACGACCGACGAAGTGGTCATCCGCGGTTACTACTTTCCGTGGGGCACGAAGCACGTTCCTTACAGCTCGATCCGCCAGGTTCGCCGGGTGCCGATCGGGACGTTCACCGGAAAGGGCCGGATCTGGGGTTCCACGACCTTGCGCTACTGGGCGAGCCTCGACCCCACCCGGCCCAGGAAGTCTGAGGCCCTCATCCTCGACACCGGGGCTAGCGTGCTGCCCTTCATCACGCCGGATGATCCCGATGCCGTGGCAGCTGCGATCCGCGACCACTCCCAGGCCGAGATTGTCACCGGAGGCCAGGTCATCGCCTGATCAGCGGGCGGCCGACGTGGTTTAGCCTGGTAGTGCGGATTTGCTAGACCGCGCTGGAGGTATCGGTGGAGCCTGGCTCAGGTTATGGTCTGCCCGATCTATATGGGCATATGCGCTCGTCGGCTGCGGAACGCGAACATGCTATCGAGGTTCTCAAGGCCGCGTTCACTGATGGACGGCTGACCAAGCAGGAGTACGACGATCGGATCGGCCTGGCCCTGAGCCCGCTGACCTACGCCGATCTCGCCGAGCTGACGTCAGACCTGCCAACGGGGCTGCCAGGATCACTGCGCCCGCCGCCGCCCGGCTACCTGCCCCCGCCAGGGTCTCGGCCGCTCAACAAGACGGCCGTCGCGTCACTCGTCTGCGCGGTAATACCCGGCATCCCGTTGCTGGCGATTCTGCTCGGGCTCATCGCACACGGCCAGATCCAGGAGCGAGGCGAACGCGGGGCCGCGCTGGCCACGGCCGGCATCGTGATCGGCGGGCTGGCCAGCCTGGTCTTCGTCCTTATCGTCATGCACTCCTAGCCAGGTGCCGCCAGACCAGCAGCTCCTGAGCCGGCAGCAGGCAGAGCAGTCCGGATCCCCGCGCGCCCGCGAGCGCTGGCTGCCGTTCTGCCACCGCGTCGTCTTCAGCCGTGTCGTCTTCGGCCGCGTCGTCTTCGGCCCCGTCGTCATAGGCACCGCCGTGACGGCGGCGGGAGCACTGGCCTGGATTCTCTTCTTCCCGCGGGTCGGGACCGATCTTTCCGCGGCATACGCTCGGGCCTACTGGGCGAGCCACTACCCGACTGCGGCGTATCTGTTCAGCTGGTACGGCGGGATCCATCCGGCGAGCTACTCGCTACTCGCGCCGTACGTACTGGCCGTTGCCGGAACGCGGCTGGCAATGGCGGTCGCCGCAGTGATCTCCGCCATGCTGCTGACGTCGCTGCTGGTCCGGCACCAGGTACCGCGCCCCCGCGTCGCGGCGGTCTGGGTCGGTGTGGCCCTGTTGACAGAGCTCTCGGCCGGCCGGGCTCCGTTCACCCTCGGGCTTGCGGCCGCCCTGGGCTGTGTCGTCGTTGCCGACGTCAGCCGGAAGCGGAGCCCGGGCAGGCTGGTTGCGGCCGCTTGCCTGGCCCTGCTCTGCTGTCTGCTGAGCCCGGTGGCCGCCCTGTTCCTCGGAGTCGTGGCTGCCGTGTTCGCCCTCGCCCGCCACTGGGCGCGGGCGGTGGTCGTGATTGTGGCAGCCAGCCTTCCGCTCGCCGTCATGGCGCTGTTCTCCGACGGTGGATACCAGCCGCTGACCGTGCAGAACTGGCTGCCGCCGCTGCTGGCCGTAGCCGGCGTGCTCCTGCTCATCCCCCGCCGCTGGCGGATGCTGCGCGCCGGGGCAGTCGTCTACGGACTCGGTGTCCTGCTGACCCTGGCGGTACCTAGCCTCATCGGCTCGAACGTCACGCGGCTTGGCGAACTCCTTGCCGGGCCGGTGCTGTCCGGCCTGGGCAGCGCCAGGCACCGCTGGCTGCTCGTGATCGCACTGGGCGGCGCGGCGGTGTGGCAGGTCGCGCAGCCTGCCGCCGATCTATCTCAGGGCAATGCCCCGGCCTACGCGCCTCAGACCGCGGCCCTGGTGCGTGAGCTTCAGGCACTGCACGCGGACACCGCGCGGGTGGAAGCAGTACCGCAGTACGGTCATTGGGAATCGCAGGAACTCGCTGCGGTAGTACCGCTGGCCCGCGGCTGGGAGCGGCAGGTCGACATCGAGCGCAACCCCCTCTTCTATCACGGCGTCCTGACCCCGTCGGCCTACTACGACTGGCTGCGCTACAACGCGGTTCGCTATGTAGCCATCTCCGCCGCCACACCGGACCCGGCGGCCGTCGCTGAGGCCGCCACGATCAACGAGGGCCAGCCCTGGCTCGTCCCGATCTGGCACAACGCATTCTGGCGGCTGTACCGAGTGACGGGCACTGACCCGCTCACGAGCCCGCCCGGCACCGTTAGTGCCAGCACGCCCGCCCAGATCACGGTGCGCATGAGCCGGGCCGGCACGACCACTGTGCGGGTGCACTGGTCGCCATTGCTGCGCGCGGCCGGCGCGGTCGTGGCCCAGGCCGGCCCGTGGACGAGCCTGGCCGTCCGGCACGCGGGGACTTACCTGCTGACCGCCCCCTACTAGCAGTGCTTGCTGCTCTTGGGCCCTCGTGCCGGCGCCAGACAATCATCGGCGGCACGAGGAGGCCACTTGCGGCTGTTAGCCCGGTACCACGCTCCAGCCGGGCCCGATGAACACCATGCCCTGCGGCCCGAACGTCGGCCCGCGATACGGCACGGCGGTAATCTGCCCCGTCCACGGGTTGAGCGTCCCGAGGTAGTTCGGCGGGAAGTTCGGCAGCGCCGGGCAGGTGGCTGGCGCGTCGTTCTGGTCGCACGGCGTCACGGCGACGAGAACGCTGCCCGGCCGGAACGGGCCAGTGATGACGTCGATCGTGCCGCCACCGGTGTTCGCGACGTAGAGCTTGCCGTGCGGGCTGCGCGCCCACGCGGTGTCGTCGACCGAGTGAGTAAGGCTCAGCACCGCGAGGTGACTGCCCAGCTTGCCGTGCGGCGATACGAAGATCTGTTCCTGGTCGCCCTGGCTGGTCAGCATGAAGTCGCCGGCGAACCGGGGCGCGGAAGCCGGGACGAGCTCGTTCGAGTCGGGGTCGGTGAGGGCCAGGTTAACCACCTTGCCGAGCGAGCTGCCGACATTGGCCACCTTGGCGGGAGCCTCGTCATAGAACAGCGCCTTGACAGTCGCAAGGTGCTTAGCGGGGTGGAAGGTCACCCGGTACACCGCCGGGTACGTCGGCTGCGGAGCCGGCTTGCTGCCAAAGACCGTGCCGGGTGCCGACGCGCTGATCAGGACCAGGCCGTGGTAGATCGAGATGGCGTCGGTGCCGCCGTACTGCGGCAGCGGGCCGCAGCACGCCGAGCTGGGTGTCGGCAGTGATGCCGTCGCACTTGCCATGCATCGGGGCTCGTCAGTGGCTCAGTCTTCGGCGTTGACGAACCGGCCGGCAGCTGGAAGCAAGGCGCCTTCTTTCCTCGATGAGGGTCGCTAGATCGGAATGTTTCTACGCCGACCGGGTGACCTGGCTGCAAACCAATCTCATCGAGCAGGTAAATGTCGATTCAAGCGGCGGCAATGCGGCGCTAGGACAGCACCCGGCCGCGGAATTTGCGCAGGCCGATGGTGAGGAACACCACCGCGAAACCGACGACCACGGGGTAGATGACGTAGAGATGCATGTGCGGCGCGGTCGTGAATGCGGCTCGCATGCCCTCGTTCACGTAGATGAGCGGGTTAATCAGCACGATCGTCTGCAGCCAGTGCCAGCCGCCCACAGTGACTGGCGCGAGCTTGTTCCAGGAATAGTAGGTGCCGCCGAGGAACGTGATCGGCAGGATGATGAAGCCGAACATCAGCCCGATGTTCCGCGGCTCGAAGCTGGTGCCGAGCACCAGGCCGAGGCCCGCCATCGCGACACAGCTCAGCGGCACGAAGGTCAGGATCAGCAGCCAGTTCAGCGTCAGATGCGCGTTCACGCCGGGCGCGTGCACGACGGAGGCAATCGGCAGCACGATGATCGCTGACAGGATGCCCTGCGCGGCGCCGGACAGCACCTTCGCGATGGCCACCAGCCAGATCGGGCACGGAGCCTGGACCCGGTCCTCGATCTCCCTGGTGAAGCCGAACTCCTGCGCCATCGCCAGGGCTATCGACTGAACGCCCTGGAACATGACCGAGATACCCACGACGCCTGGCACCAGGATCGTCGCGAAGGCAGACTCGGCCGTCGCGCCATGGCCGCCGATGCTCTGGCCGATCTTCGGGAAGACATACAAGAACACAAAGCACAGCAGGAACGGCTGGATAACCGTCCGCAGCACGAACTCCCACCAATGCTTGCGTAGTACGACTAGATCACGCAGCATCAGTGCGCCGAGTGCGGTCCAGCTCGCGGCGGCAACCGATCGCGTCGGACCACCGCCGATCACCATTGCTTGCGGCGGCGCCTTCGGCGTCACGGAGGTTGCCATCAGTCCCTCAGTTCCTTGCCGGTCAGGTTGATGAAGACCGTCTCCAGGCTTGGCTCGGCCACCGAGAGGTCCACAAGGTCGAAGCCACCGCGCTCGGCCGCAAGTACGATCCTCGGGATCAGCCGGTCTCGCCCCTTGACGTGCAGTTCCAGCCCGCCATCAACCAGGCGGGTACGGGTCACGCCATCGATGTCAGCAGTCAGCAGCTCGGCGAGCCTGCCGGTGTCGCCGACCGTCTTCATGGTCACGACGTTGTCGGCATTGATCGACTGCTTCAGGGCGGCCGGGGTATCCAGGGCCAGGATCTTGCCGTGATCCATGATCGCAACGCGGTCACACAGCTGGTCGGCTTCCTCCATGTAGTGCGTGGTAAGCAGGATCGTCTGGCCGGCTCGGTGCAGCTCGCCCAGCAGATCCCAGAGCGCTAGCCGGCTCTGCGGGTCCAGGCCCGCGGTCGGCTCATCCAGGAACAGCACCGACGGCCGGTGGAAGATCGCGCGTGCCACCATCAGCCGCTGTGCCATGCCGCCCGAGAGCGCGTACACCGAGGCCTTGGCCCACCGGGACAGCTGGAATTGCTCGAGCAGCTCAGTGGCGATCCGCCGGGACTCGCGAGCGCCGATGCCGAAGAGCCGGCCGTGGAAGTACAGGTTTTCCCAGACGGTCAGCTGGCGATCCAGGGTGTTCTGCTGGGACACGATGCCGCTGAGCTGTTTGGCCAGCGCCGGATGAGCAGCCACGTCGACCCCCGCGAGCAGCGCTCGCCCCGAGGTCGGCACGACCCTGGTCGTCAGCATCCCGGCCGTCGTGGTCTTGCCGGCTCCGTTAGGTCCGAGCAAACCGAAGATCTCACCGGCCTGGACGTCGAGATTCAGCTTGTCGACGGCGGCGAAATCTGTTCCCGGGTAGACCTTCGTGAGGTCCTCAGTGTGAATCACCGCTGCCGGATCGCCACTGGTCAGGCCGGTCGCGCTCGCTTGCACGGATGCAGTACTGATCGCCGCAACCTTCTTTCGCTCCCAATCGCCCGCCAGGACCGGGCTCCGATCATCGTACTTTGCCTGGTACAAGCGGCGCCGGGTCGCTGCGCGCGAGCCAGCCACCGCCGGCCAAAAGCGGGCAATGACCGGCCCATAACGAGGCCAACTAGCCAACCGGCCGACTGGAACGCAGCCCGTTCCCGGATATTCTCGCCGTCATGCTGAATGAGGCCGCTTCGCTGGTGCATATCGATTTCGCGCCACGGCACCGTCAGCCTGCCTGGGCGCGCGCGCTGCTCGCCTCCATGGCTGCCATCGCGGGACCGCTTGTAGCGGACGCGCTGCTCGTCGTGATCGGCGAGGCGGTGTTCCCGTCCACCAAGGGCTACCCGCATTTCCAGTTCAGCGATTACGGCAAGCTCACGGTGATCGGCGTCATCATTGCCTGCGTGGGCTGGCCCATCGTGACCAGAGTGAGCTCGCAGCCTCGCTGGGTGTTCTTCCGCTGCGCAATCCTGGTCACGCTAGTGCTCTGGCTGCCCGACCTCTACATCCTGCATGGCGGCGCGCCGGCCGATGCTGTCGCCGTGCTGATGGTCATGCACGTGGCCATCGCGGTCGTGACCTACAACTGCCTGGTCCGCCTCGCCCCCATCCGGGAGCCTCGTCCAGTCGGCAAGCACGGTCACCACCATGATCGTGAAGCCCACGAAGAACACGCCTTCCATTACCCCGCCCAGCCGGTTGACTAGATAGGCCGCTCCGAGCAGCGGGTAGGCGATCAGAGCTCCCACCACCAGAGCGCGGTACGACCGTGCCGTGCGTGTTCGCTGACCGCGGGTCCGGCTTACGGCGTAGGCCAGGGCGATCGTGATGGCGGCGAACTCGAGTATGCCGGCCACGTCGTGCACGTACTGGCTGGCCGGCAGCTGGAATCGCCATTCCATCCGCCGGCAGACCGCGCTGATGCCGTCCGCGCATACCTCGGGGAACAGGCCGCCCAGAGCTCCGGCAGCAGCGAAGGCCAGCATCGCCAGCCACTCTCTGCGGTCGGCCGCTGAGCGGCCGCGCCTGGCCGTGAAGAAGGCCGCCAGCAGCAGCACACCTGCGGCGACATCGGCGTGCTGCATAAGCGCCGCATAAGGCTGGCCGCTCACTTCCAGATTGCTGAAAAGCTCGTCGGGCGAAGTCATGAGGCCGGGCTTAAGCGGCACCAGCAGCCACCAGTTATAGGCAGCCAGGCCCGCGATGCCGAGTGTCCAGCTCAGCGCGCGCCGGGTCCGCGGCGAACCCCGATCGCTGTCACCGCGCGGCGAACCCCGATCGCCCCTACCGCGCGGCGAACCCCGATCGCTGTCACCGCGCGGCGAACCCCGATCGCCGCTACCGCGCGACGAACCCCGATCGTGTCCGCCTACCGGCCGGTTAGTAACTGCCATATTTGCTTAGGCTAAGCAAGTCGTTGACTGGCCGTCAAGTAGGCGAAGTCAGAGGCATCGTGACGCTTACGGCGCTAACGTGACGCCTCGGTGAGGGCAAAAGCCGCAATCTGGGGCACGATTTCAACGTTAAGTGTCACGTTTGCGTTTTAAGCGTCACGATGTGACCTAGCGGAACCCCCTGACGCCTGCCAGCAGCGCGACGTACGTTGACGCCATGCCCCCTGCCAGCGGCGCGACGTAGGTTGCCGCCATGCCCCCTACCAGCAGCGCCACCGAGCGCCTGCCGCTATCGGCATTGCTGTCGCAGGCCCTCGTCGCATTCACGATCGAGTTCGACAACGAGGCTGAGCGGCAGATCCCGCACCGCACCACGCGGCACGGCGGAACGCGTGGCGGTGTCTGGCTCGTATCGATGGCGATGTGGCTGAACTGCATGCGTTACGTCGGCACGGAGCCGATCAGGGTGAGCGAGATCGCCCGGCTGGCCAGGTGCGGCACGAAACTGGACGGCATGCGCCACTGGGGCTACATCACCCTGGCGCCGGATCCGGCAGACGGCAGGCGGAAGCCGCCGGATAAGGATCTGCTGGCTCGGGCTACCGCTAAGGGGATGCGAGCGGCAGAAGTCTGGGCGCCCCTGACGGGGGTGATCGAGCAACGCTGGCGCGACCGCTTCGGCGCTAGCGAGCTCGCCCAGCTGACCGCGCCGCTGGGGAACGTGGCAGGTCAGCTCGGCAGCTGGCTACCAGACTGCCTGCCCATACTCGGATACGGGCTGTTCAGCACGGGCAACGGCGCCGATGTGGACCGGGACGAAGGCGTGGACCGGGACGAAGGCGTGCCGGCCATTGGCGGGAACAGCGGTGAGTCCGCCGCACCGCTCCCATGGCTGCTCGCGAGAGTCCTGCTCGCTTTCGCTATCGAGTACGAGCATGCGGCGAAGCTCTCGCTGGCGATTTCTGCCGATCTGCTGCGCGTTCTTGATCGGGACGGCCTCCGTGTCCGTGACCTGCCCGCGCTCAGCGGCGTCTCGGCGGAGGGCCTGGCGATGGCGACCGGCTTCACCGGCTCGCGCGGCCTGACTGTCGTTGCGGCAGAGTCGGCCGACAGCAGATGGAAGATCGCGAGGCTGACGCCGACCGGGGTAACCGCCAGGCAGCGTTACTTCGAGCTGACAAGCGAGATAGAGGACGGCTGGCAGGCACGATTCGGCCCGGAAACCATCGCCGGGCTGCGAGCGGCGCTCGAGCGGCTCACCGGCGCAGGTGGGCCGGGATCTCCGCTGTTCGCGGGCCTGGAGCCTGACCCGTCTGGCTGGCGGGCGGCCGTCCCCCGACCGGTGACGCTTCCGCACTATCCGATGGTGCTGCACCGCGGCGGTTATCCGGACGGCAGCTAGGCCCGTTGGACGGAGCGGTCCGGACAGGGTGGCAGTATCGAGCCGTGCGACTTTCCTACTACGCCCTGTCGTCAAGGAAGCGGGCCGGAGCCGGCCGCCGCAGGCTGACCGGGCTGCTCATGGCCGGAACCATCGCCGCCGCCCTGGCGGTGGCCGGGTGCAGCGCGGCCGCCAGCTCGGCTGGCAAGCCAAGTGGCGGGACAATGGCCGGGACGGCAGCCGGGATGCGAGCTGCTAACGCCAATCCGGATCTCGATCCCGGCAGTTCCCTGAATGGCATCCCGGCGCCGAGCTTCTCGCTCGTGGACCAATTCGGGCAGCGAATGTCGCTCAGCGATTTCCGCGGGAAGGTGGTGATTCTCGCCTTCACCGACTCGGAATGCACGACCGTCTGCCCGCTGACGAGTCAGAGCATGCTGGCGGCCAAGCAATTGCTCGGTGCGGCAGGCAACCAGGTTCAGCTCCTCGGCGTGGACGCTAATCCGGCCGCCACGAAGGTCTCCGATGTCCTCGCCTACTCGCGCGCACACGGCATGGTGAACCACTGGGACTTCCTGACCGGCTCCGACGCGCAGCTAGCGAAGGTGTGGAAGGCCTACAACATCTACGTTCAGATCGAGAAGGGGCAAGTCGACCACACCCCGGCGGTCTTCATCATCGACACCAGGGGCCGCGAGCAGAAGCTCTACATGACCACGATGGCATACGCGAGCATCACGCAGGCAGCGCAGGTTATGGCGCAGGAGGCCTCGAACTTGCTGCCCAGCCATCCCAGGCTCGCCAGCGTGCGATCGCTCGCCTACATCGGCGGGTTGTCGCCGCGGACGTCGGTAACGCTGAACACCCTGCCGTCAGGATCGCTGGTGCTCGGGCCCGGCAAAGCACACCTTGTGGTGTTCTTTGCGACCTGGCTGGATCAGACGGTCGACCTGCGGGCTCGGCTGCTTGGGCTCAGGAAGTACTCGCGAGCAGCGGCCGCGGCCGGCCTGCCGGCGCTCGTGGCGGTCGACGAGGAGACGACCGAACCATCGCCGGCCTTCGTTCGCGGTTACCTGGCGAGCATCGGCAAGCCACTCGGCTACCCGGTCGCCCTCGACCCGACCGGCCGCCTCGCTGACGGTTACGGCGTGCAAGATCAGCCGTGGTTCGTTCTTACCTCGGCCACTGGCAAGATCTTGTGGAAACACGACGGCTGGCTCCCGGCCAGTCAGCTCACTACCGACGTGCGCGCAGCCGACCGCTAACGCAGCCGACCGCCAACGCAGCCGACCGCTAACAAGACTGACCGGCAGCGGCTAAGCCCTTCCGCCTCGCCTGGCAAAGACGTACTATCTCAACATTATGGCTGAGTGGTGGTCGATCGAGGTCCTGCACGGGGAGTTCTCGGCTTTCCAGTGGCAGCAGGCATACGATTCGGAGCTCATTGAGGCGGCGCTCACCAATGGCGCCCTCGACGGCACCTGGCACGCCGACAAATGGGGCGTCGCATTTGAGGTCTGCTTTAACACGGCCGAGGAATGGGAGGCATTCCGCGACCTGCCGGCGGTCCGCGCGGCACTCGACGCCGTTCCCGACCCCGTCAACGGGCTGCTCATCTACCGCGGGCGCGGCGGCACGTCGGCGTCAGGAAAGCCGCGGCGGCCCCGGCCGGCACCGACTGCTGGCGCGATCGCGCTGCCGGAGCCAGCGGATGACCTTTACCTCGACCTGACCAGCGCAACGCCGCCAGAGCTAGTGGGGACCGCAGCGTACTGACCGGCCGGAGCAGCGCCCGCATTTCGCCGGATGGGCGTCCGGCGCCACACTGGCGTAGTGAGCTTCAGCCAGTACGAGCCGTATGGTCCCGTCGTCCATTCCACGATCCGAGTCGTCACCTGGAACGTCTGGGGACGGTACGGGCGCTGGCGTGACCGTCAGGCCGGGATCGAGGATGCGCTGGCGACAGTCGCGCCAGACATCGTCTGCCTGGTCGAATCCTGGTCACACCCCGAGGCCGATCAGCCTGAACTGGTCGCCAAGCGACTCGGGTTCGATCACAGCCTGTTCGCAGGTGACTGGCAGCAAGAAGATTGGCTGTCCGGAACGGGCCTGGTCTCGCGCTGGCCGGTGACAACGCACCAACGCCGTGTTCTGCGGGGTCAGGATGGGGCCGGTGTCGGAGATGCGCTCTACGCCGTCATCGAGGGCAGCCGCGGTCCGATCCAGCTGTTCATCGTGACGCTGGACTACCCTCTCGGGGCGAGCGACGTGCGCCAGGCCCAGGTGCGACATCTGACGGAGTTCATCCAGGAGGTGACCAGCCGCCGGCACCCGGTCATCGTCTGCGGTGACTTCAACGCGGGCCCCGACGCCGACGAAGTCAGGATGCTGACCGGCCAGACCGTGACCGCAGCGCCTGGTCTGGTCTTCTACGACGCCTGGGAGATCGCGGGTGACGGAACGGCCGGCTACACGTGGTCCAACCGGAACCCACTGGCCGCAGTCGCGATGTATCCCGACCGCCGGTTCGACTATGTGCTGTCCGCGTGGCCGCGCCGCGGCGCGGTCGGCCACCCAACGCATTGCGAGCGCCTCGGGGTACTCCCCGCCGACCAGCCGCAGCTATCCGATCACTACGGCGTCCTGGCGGACCTGCGTTACTAGCCGGAAGGCAGCCTGGGCGCGGCAGCCTCCGCACCAGGCGGCCACCAGCATGATCCGCGCGAACTCGGCTAACCCGTGGCCGTCAGGCCGGTGGCGCGGGCGGTACCAGATCGCTGTGCAGCCTTCGGCCCGACAGCGGACCCACAGGTGCCCAAGGACGTTGTTGGCTTGCGCGTTGCGGCAATCACAGGGCATCCAGCCGACTGTTATGCGCCCCGGCGCCCATGGATGCCCCGCAGGGCACTGCAGCGGATAACACCACCAGTCCGGGCGGACAACCGAGCTCATCCGCCTATTAGAACACAGTTTCGAGAGTTGAGTACGGCATGGGCTGGGCGCGCACGCTCCGCGCGTAGGCGCACTAGGCCACCGACGCCTCGGCTGGTTCCGTGCGGTAGATGTCGGCCGCATCGGGCACCGTGGACACGCCCAGTTCCTGCGCCACCCTCGACACCGCCTGTGCCGCGACGGACGGATCGTGGCGGCCGTCGGCGGTGAAATACGGTGCGACGTAGCGATCGTAGAACTGGCGGGCCTCCGTCTCGCTGAGGCTGGGGACGAGGGCGCCTACGTAGCGGACGGCGACATCAGGCTCGCTGCGGATCGTGTGCAGGGCCCGACGGTTGGCCCGCACGAGGGCCAGGACCGCCGGATCGTCTGGCGCTATGCGGGTGGGGTCCACGGCGATGCCCACTGTGGGGATCCTGAAGTAGTCTCCGACGAATGCCAGCAGACGGAGGCCGTTCTCCTTGGCCGTGACCTCGGGCGCCAGGGTGCTGCCGACGAAGGCAGCGTCCAGGGAGCCCTCGGCGAGCCTCCGGATATGGCGGCTGTAGTCGCCCGGCGTCATGACGACCGACTGGATGTCCTGGTCGGGATCGAGCCCGAGTCTCCTGAGCACGATGCGGGCAAAGCACCCAGGCGCGGACTTAGGCGAGTGGATGCCGATCTGACGGCCCTTGAGTTCCTCGACCGACGCGTAGGCATCGCGGGCGAGCAACCAGAACAGCGGCCGGTCGGTGTTAACGGACAGAACCGTCCACGGGACGCCGTCGGTCACGCGCGTCAGCACCGCCCGGCCGAGCCCGATCGTGGCCGCCTGCCGGACCCGTTCGCCGTCCCAGAAGCGTCCGTCGCGCAAGGCAACGTGGACTCCCTCCTGCTCGTAGTAGTTCTGCTGGTCGGCGACGTAAGCGACCAGTTCCTCGTGGATTCCCAGCCCGGCGTAGGTCAGGTCGATGATGTGCACTGCGAGGACTCCTTTGCAGGATGCGTCAGTCCATGGCCATGCCGCCGTTGACCGGTGCCGTCGTTCCCGTGATGAACTCGCTGTCGTCACCGGCATAGAAGGCGATAGCCCGTGCCACGTCCCCGGGGGACGCGAGTCGGCCCAGTGCCGTCTCCTCCGCCTGGCGCCGCTTCTGTTCCTGACCGAGGGCGGCCTTGTCGATCTTGGTCTCGGCCACCGGCCCCGGGGCCACCACGTTGACGGTGATCCCGCGAGGTCCTAGTTCTTGTGCGACGAAGCGCGCGAACGAACCAACGGCCGCCTTCGAGGTCCCGAGCGCGATCATGCCCTCACGCGGCTGCCGGCTCAACCCGGTGCCTAGGTAGACGATTCGTCCGTAGCCACGCTTGCTCATGCTGGGGACGACAGCCTTCGTCACCACAAAGGCCGCTCGCATCTCCTGGTCCAGCTTGCCGCCGAGTTCGTCCCACGACATCTCATCGAACGACTTGATCGCATATGGGATAAGGGCGTTATGCACCAGGACCTCGACCTCGCCCATGCCGGCCCGGACCTGCTCGAGCATGCCAAGCACTGCCGACTCGTCGCGCACGTCCGCCTTCGCAGCCATGGCCCGGCCGCCAGCGGAGCTGATCGACGCAACCACGTTGTTTGCGTCGTCGCTGCTGCTCCGGTAGTTGACGGCGACACGCATCCCCCTGGAGGCCAGCAGCCGGGCCACCGCGGCGCCGATCCCCCTGCTCGCGCCCGTGATCAGGGCGACCCTGCCGCCCTGCTGAACGTTGGCCATGCCGACCTCCGAGGAGATTGGGAGGCGCCCGGCGCAGATCGTCGATCAACCGGTCGGCCAGGCGCTACGGGTCGATGAGGAGTTGATGCCCCGGCCACGAGACTTATATGACCAGACTGCGCTGCCGACTCGCTGCAGGATCTAGGCTGCCGCCTATGACTCCGCCCCGCGCTGATCCCGGCGACGAGCGTTTCTCTGCGCTTGGGCAGGTAGTCGAGCGTGCGGCGGTCATGGAGATCGCCTTGCGGATGGCCTTCAGTGCGCTCATCGGCGGCCCGTACGCCCCGGTAGTCGCGGTCGACCAGGAAACGCACTGGCTCACCGAGAACTGCGACGCGGTTGCCCGCAAGCGCGAGGACATCCCGGCCGATCTGCGCGACAGAATCCGGGCCGCGCTGCGCGCGTGCCGGGAAGCGAACCGCGACCGGAACCGCCTGGTGCACGAGGCCTGGGGCACCGGGCCAGGTGGCATACCCGTCGCCATGGTGAGCATTCGCCACAGCTACCAGATAACCGGCCGGCTGCTCCGGGTCGAGGAGATCCGGGCGACGGCCGACGCGATGCTCCGCGCCCAGCAGGAGCTGCTCGCGGCAATCGAGGATGCGTTCGGATCCGACGCCGTGCAAGCCGTTGCGCAGCTCCTCGCAACGGCAGCCGCCGAACACCGCGGTAACGGGTAGACGGCACCCACGACGGGCCGGCACACTACCGATCATGCAAACCACGGTGGCCGACCATCCGCTCATAGCGCACAAGCTGACCCAGCTGCGAGACAGCGGCACAGACACGCCGACATTCCGTCGGCTGGCATACGAGCTGACAACGCTCCTTGGCTACGAGGCAACCAGGAATGTCAAGCTCGCGCCACGCCAGGTGGGCACGCCAGTCGGGATCGCGAGCGGCGTCCGGCTCGCGCGGCCGGTGCCGGTGGTCGTGCCGATCTTGCGGGCCGGAATCGGCATGCTCGACGGCATTTCCAGCCTGCTGCCGGAGGCCGACATTGGTTTCGTCGGCCTGGTCAGGGACGAGGAGACGCTACTGGCCTCGACGTACGCGACCCGGTTGCCGGACGATCTAACCGGCCGCGACACGTTCATCCTCGATCCGATGCTGGCGACGGGCGGCTCCATGGAAACGGTCATCCGGATGCTGGCTGATCGGGGTGCCGCCACAGTGACTGCCATCTGCCTGCTGGCCGCCCCGGAGGGACTGGCCCGGCTTGTCACCGCGTTCGACAGCGACGTGCCGTCCATCCACGTCGTCACCGGGGCCGTGGACACGCACCTGAATGCCAAGGGCTATATCGTGCCGGGCCTCGGCGACGCGGGCGATCGGTTGTTTGGCACCATCTAGGCTCGCGTGCGTGCGGTATGCCCGAACGCACGAAAAACCGTAAGCTTCGAGCTTGACATCCTCCTCCACTTGGAGGCGGGGGATTCCAGCTACGCCACTAGGAGCGCACGCTGAGGTTCGCGGTTCGCCGACCAGGCCAGCGCCTGGTCTCCCCGTGCGGCATGCCCTGCCGCTATGTTCCGTGCAGCGTGCACGTCGGCGTTGCAGGAATACCCGCAGGACGTGCACGCGTACAGAGCTTGGCTCTGGCGGCTGTTCGCATCCACGTTCCCGCACTCCG
>Ga0335075_10006105_pt1 | contig 18619 bp, 13 predicted proteins | sample Lox_Sample_24_FD_206723 | JGI IMG/M metagenome (GOLD analysis project Ga0335075, IMG submission 206723) | Soil microbial communities from Loxahatchee National Wildlife Refuge, Florida, United States - Lox_Sample_2.4 | ecosystem: Environmental > Terrestrial > Soil > Wetlands | place: USA... | reverse complement strand
GTTGTATGCGAGGAAGAAAAAGGCCCGCCGCAAGTTCCTGAAGCTTGGAAATCCCTGCAAGGGGATTCTACAGGTCCACATCTGGAAAATGGTTGTAGTTTGTATGCTTCAGCGGTCGGGCAGCGGGCCTGTCTCCTCGTTGACTTCTCCTTTCACGCCGACGGCGCCAGCAGACCGCGACGGCCGAGCCGGCTGAGGCTGGCGGCGACGCGCTGGCGTCCGCTGGCGAGCGATTCACTCATGCCGTCCACGGTCCACTCCGGATCGCGGCGACACAGCTCCAGAACCTGCCGGTCCATGTCGATGCCGGCAAATTCGTTCTTCAGCAGCTCCTGCAAGGCGTCGATGGCCTTCTGCGCCTCCGCCGCCTCGAAGTAGGCGCCGCCGGTCCACGTCGCTAGCGGTGCGAAGCTGTTGCGCAACATGGCGGTCAGGCCGAGGGCATACAGGGTGATGCCGTTCGCTTCCAGCAGGGCCGTCACCTTCTCGGCGGTCAAACCGCACGGGCAACCATTCCGGAAGCCGTCGCCGCCGCAGCCGGTGCCGTGCGGCGGGGAATCGCCGACCAGCACGGCGAGACGGCAGCTGTGCGGCCGCCACGTCAGCTTGATACACGCAGCCTCCAGACCATCGTACACCGCCTCCGGGGTGTCGCCGCCGCCGTTGGGACTCAGATGATTGATGACCTTCTGGCAACGCGCCAGGTCGGCCTCGAAGCCGTGAGTCTCGGCCACGAAGGTGTTATCCTGCGGCGGATGATCGCGGTACTCCACGACCGCCACCCGCAGATCGGGCCGCGTCTCGGCGCCGTCCGCCAGCGAGCGCAACAGAGCGATCATGTGCTGACGGGCGACGCCGATGAACGCGCCCATGCTGCCGGTCGTATCGACGACGAAAGCGAGATCCACCTGGTTCAGCGTGTCGATCATCGTCAGCCTACCTTCCGCTCGGGCAGCGGATAATTGAGGATCTCCATCAGCAGCTCCGACTGCGACGGGGCCGTCAGCAGCGGAATCACGTTGGGCAGGGCGTAGTAATCGCCGCGGAAGTCAAAGACGTTCAGCGGGATGCCCTTGTCGCGGCACGCCTGCTCGATGGTCTTCGTCGTCTGACCAATCTTGACAATGGTAACGGACGGACGAACGTTGAGCGCCTGGACGTAGGCGTCATACGCGTCCTTGAACAGCGGCGCCTGGTTCTCGCCCTCGTCGGTGACGAGCACGATCTGCTCGACGCGCTGCCGCTGTCGCGCCATCCACTCCAGGGCGACACCGCAGGAGGTGCTACCGCCGGCGTTGACACCCAGAAGTGCTTTCTCCCAGTCGGCCAGGGACGTACCCTTCGGCTCAACGGGATAGGCGATGGAATCGAAGGCGTAAGCGTACAGCTCGGCCGTGCAGACCGCCGAGATCATGGCGCCCAGCTGCCGGCCAATCTCCAGGGCGACGCTCATGCTGCCCGACTTGTCGAGCAGCAGGGCCGTCGGCCGCTTGATCCGGCCACGCGCCTTGACGCGCGCCTCGGTGACGGCGTCGAGCGTCTTGGCCAATTCCGCCGACGCGCCGGCCGCGTCGGCCGCAACCTGCGCCTTGTACGCCGACACGCGGTCGTCTTTCTTCGCCGCCTCCAGCTTGCGCTCGATGAGCGCCTGAAGCTCGGCATTGTCGAGAGCGCCGCGGCGGCGCAGGGCCGCCAGGTTGTTGATTAGCTCCTGCGGGCTCATGCGCTCGATCAGCGCCAGCAGCACCGTCGGCGTCATCTGGCGAACGACGGTCGCCGCCACGCGGTACGGAATCTCGTGCTCGATGATGGCACGAGCCTGCTCCGCCGGGCTGTCCGCCTGCGCCAGCACGCGCAGAGCGAAAAGCCGGCTGTCGGTCGGCGGCTGCTCGTCGAAGAGGATCTTCTGAGCGCGCTCGCCGGGCGCGACGTGCAGCAGAGCGTACAGCCGCTTCAGCGCCTTGCGGGCGATGAGCGCGGAGCTGTCGAACCACTCGGCATCGACCTCGCGCTCGCGCAGGTAGTGCGTGATTTCCGTGCGCAGCGCTCGCGGCGGATTGCGGAACAGACCAAATTCCTCGACGACAGACTGCACCGGCGTCTCGTCCTTGGTCTGCGCCTTCGCCACCGGCTTGCGGGCCGGACGCACCTTGCGCGTCTTCTTGCGGCCGTGGATGAAATCGAGGACTCGGCCGACCTCATAAGGGGGCAGATTGCGCAGCAGGGCCAGGCCGACATCGCGGTGGCCGGGGAAGATGCTCAGCACCAGGTTGATGATGAACATCTCCTTGTGGTCGCGCACCGCGCCGTGGTCGTTGTACCAGGCCGCCAGCCGCACGTAGAAGCGCGGATCCTGAGCGATCATTTCCTGATGCACCGGCCAGACCGTCTCCAGCTTGCGGTGCGGCGTCGTCAGGAGCGTGTTGAGAATGTTCAGACGGAGATCCTGCTCGGTAGCAACCATGAGCTTCCTCCTCGCCTGCTGGGCGAAAAAAGTCCGTACAAGTCCCTCAAGCTGTGCGTGTTACCGCCAGAGTTAAAGTCTGGTGCCTTTGGCCACTCGGCCATATCCGCGAACGGATAGCGGGATTCGAACCCGCGGGTGTTTGTAAGCCTGAGCGGTTGGGTACGGACGTGGTTCCTGTTGCGATCGATGATGGTGTAATAATGCCCGCACAAGTCGCGAAAGCGGTCAACTAGCGCTCTGCCATTTGAGCTACCCCCCGGTAGAGTCGGGGGGAGAGGACTCGAACCTCTAACCTCTCGGTTATGAGCCGAATGTTTGTACGCTTCTGCTGTTGGGTGCGAGCATGTTCGCGCTCGGCCTTAGCCGAAAACGGCCTGAGGGCGGATGGTCACGTTGCCGCTCTCGTGGCGATCGACGACGTAATCGCGGAGCCGCTTCGCCGACACTTCCAAATAGCGGGCGGCGGCCTGCTTCAGGTCGTCGTTACCGGCAGACTCGCCAACGCCAAGCTCGGCGAGGGGCAAATCGAGGCTCTTGCCTTCAAAGCGGATGTGAGCGATCGGAGAACGATTCAACTGCAAAGCCATGTGCGCCTCCTTCGTTGACGATCCTGGTGATTTCATCGGATCTGTTGATATAGACCCACTGAGAAGGGACAGGTTCGCGCGGAATTGTCGCTGGTGTGCCCTCCAGGCTGGCCCAATCGTCTCCGTTTTTTTCGTTAGCCCAGCCCTTCAGGGCTGGGAATTGCGGGGCGTGACGTATCGTTGGGCCTTCAGGCCCTCCTGCATATTCGACCGACACGACAAAGGGGCTAAAGCCCCAAAACCGTCGTGACCTGCCGAAATTCCCAGCCCTGAAGGGCTGGGCTAACGAAAAAATCTCTCCCCGATGGCATCGGCGCACGCACCCGCCGATTGTGTAACACCATTGTTTACCCCATCGCTCGGTGCGGTTATGATAATGTTGAATTGAAGATTGCGTCGTGCCGTCGCTTGCCCGCGCCGCGGCGAGATGCCTGCCGACCAAACCCACCGGATTTTCCGCCCGACATGAGAAGCCCTGGAAAGACAGCAGCGATGAGCCGAACCAAGCTGCAAACATTGCGCCCCCTGACGCTCTTCTTCGGTGTATTCGCTTGCGCCGCCGGAGCGCGAACAGGTGAATCACTGCCGGAGAAGCCCTCCTACCAGCGTCACGTCGTCGCCTTGTTCAGCCGGCTCGGCTGCAACGGCGGCACCTGCCACGGGGCGGTGAAGGGACAGAATGGTTTCCGCCTGTCGCTCTTCGGCGCCGATCCGGCGCTAGACCACGAACAAATCATCCGTGATCTCGCGGGCCGCCGCGTCAACCGCAACGATGCCGCGCGCAGTCTGTTACTGCTCAAGGCGACCGGGCAGGTCGAGCACGGCGGCGGTGTGCGGCTGCGGCCGGGATCTTTCGAGTATCAGGTGCTGCATCGCTGGCTGGCGGCGGACGCTCTGATGGATCCGTTCGCGCCCTCCGAGGCCAAGGAGCTGCGCGTCACTCCCGCCGAGCACGTCGCACCACCGGGCAAATCCTACCGGCTCCATGCCGAGGCGCGGTTTGCCGATGGCACCAGCGAGGACGTGACTCCTTACTGCTCATTTCAATCTCTCGATGCGGCGACCGCGACGGTGGATGCAAGCGGGCAAGTGTCGGCCCATCTGCCCGGCGAGGCGGCACTGATTGTCCGCTATCGTGCTCAGCCAGTGCTGGCCCGCGTCCTGGCGCCGCGCTCGGCGCCCTCGCCTTCCTTCGACGTCCAGCCGCACAACTTCATCGATAAGCACATCCTGGCCAAGCTCCAGCGGATGAACCTTCCGCCGGCTCCACTCGCCGACGATGCCGCTTTCCTGCGCCGGGCGAGCCTCGATGTGACGGGTGAGCTGCCGGCCGCGGATGAGATCCGAGCCTTCCTCAAGGATTCTTCAACGGATAAACGGATCAGGAAAATCGACGAATTGCTGCGCCGTCCCGGCCATGCCGCATTGTGGACATTGAAGTTTTGCGATCTCCTCAAGGCCGCCGACTTTGGGGTCTACGCCGATGCGCTCTCCCAGGAAGCCGATGCCCCACGTCTCCAGGCCTGGGTCCGCGCGCGTCTGGAAGAGAACACGCCCTACGATCAATTTGTCGAGCGCATCCTGCTGGCCACCAGCCGCGAAGACCACAGCGCCGAGCAGTATGCCCAGGAAGTCAAAACGATGATGGAGGGCTACTCTCCCGGCCGTCCGGATCTGAAATTGTACAGCAAGCGGCGGACGCTCGATCTGTACTGGCAGCGTCGTGGAGCCGACGGCGTCGGCGGAGCATTGCAGGTGGCCCATGCCTTTCTGGGATTGCGTCTGGAATGCGCTCAGTGCCATCGACATCCGCACGATGTCTGGCAGCAGGATGATTTACTCGACTTCGCCAACTTCTTCATGCGCGTCCGCAAGGTCGGCTTCCAGGGCGAAAACGAGAAACGCTTTCCCGACATGGCCGCGATCAAGAAGCGCTTCGACGACGAGGCCAAGAAGCTGGAGACGAGCCTAAAGAAGCGCAAGGAAACCGAGGGCAAGAAGCGCGAGGAGGAGGCGAGGAAAGCGAAGTCGGAGGCCGACAAGCTGAAAGCCGCCATCGCCAAGCTGGAAAAGGGGCCGAGTGCCGATAAACACGCTGCCGATATTGCCCAGAAGCGGAAAGAGCTGGATCGGCTTCAAGAAACGATCGCCGCCGCGGAACGGTTTCGTCAAGAGACGGCGGAGCTGGAGAAACGAGCGAAGCTGCTGCCGGAGATTGGCCGGCGTCTGCTGCAAGCGGAAATACGTCTGCTGCCTCCTGGAAAGCTTGCTCGCGTGACCAGCCCCATCGGCACGCGCGAATCGAAGGCCCTGCGTCTGCTTGGCGAGGCGAAGCCGGTGAGCGTCGCCGAGGGGCGCGATCCGCGCGAGTTTGTGATGAACTGGTTGCGGCGACCGGACAATCCCTACTTCGTCAGGGCCATCGTCAACCGCGTCTGGGCGCATTACTTCGGCCGCGGCATCATCGATCCGCCGGACAACCTGTCCGCGTTCAATCCCGCGACGCATCCCGAGATGCTCCGAGAGCTGTGCGACGGCTTCATCAAGAACAAGTACGATCTACGCTGGCTGCATCACACGATCCTGAACAGCCGCACGTATCAGCAGAGCAGCACGGCGCACCCCGACAGCGCCGCCGACCGGATCAATTATGCTTTCTTCCCGATCCGCCGTTTGCCCGCCGAGGTGATGCTCGATGCCCTGAACACGGCGACAGGCACGAGCGAGAAGATGGACATGAAGTATTTCCACTGGCCAGAGGAGATGAAGACGGTGGAGGTGCCGTATCCACCGCGCAACCCGTTCGTCGGCTTCGTGCTGGAGAGCTTCGGCCGGCCCAAGCGGAACGCGGCGGTGCAGTGCGATTGCGAGCGCGACGGCAGCGCGTCGGTCCTGCAAGTGCTGACGCTGGCCAATCATCCGCGCGTGTGGGAAAAGATCCGTGGTTCGTCCGGCCGAGCTGCGAAGCTGGCAAAGGACGCGCGCTCCGATGCCGATAAGGTGGAGGAGCTGTTCCTGGCCACCGTCAGCCGCCCGCCGGCCGGCGACGAGCGCGAAGCGTGCTTGAAATACCTGAAAGCCGCCGAATCTTCGGAGAAGGGGCTGCAAGGCGTGCTGTGGAGCTTGCTAAATACCCGCGAATTCTTGCTGCAACATTAACAAGCTCTAACATAATTAGCCACAGATGAACACGGATGAACACGGAGAAGAACAAATCACCGGAAAATGCCGAGAAGTAAAAAGAGGAACGAACAGGATGGAAAAGAAATGTCTTGAGCTGCCTTTTTATTTCTCTCCGTGTTCATCTGTGTTCATCTGTGGCTAATTTTGTTCGAGATTCTAACGGGGACCGCCATGAATACGTTCCGAACAGCTCGCCGTGACTTCCTTCGCGTCGGCGGCCTGGGGCTTTGCGGCGTGGGCATGCTCGACGTGCTGCGAGCGCAGGCCCGGCCCGCCGCGTCGCCGAAGGCCCGACACATGATCGTGTGCTGGCTCGGCGGCGGTCCGCCTCATCTCGACATGTTCGACATGAAGCCGGACGCGCCCGAGGAATATCGCGGCCTGTTCAAGCCGATTCCCTCAAAGGTCGTCGGTCTCCAGGTGTGCGAGCTGATGCCCGAGCTGGCCAAACGCGCGGACCGATATACCATCATCCGCTCGGTCAGCACCCTGAACAAGCCGGGCGATCACAGCCAGGCGCCGCTCTACTGGCTGACGGGCAACCCGCGGCTGACCACTGGCTCGGACGAATATCCGATGTACGGCAGCGTCGTCTCGAAGCTGCGGCCCGGACCGGCGGACTTGCCCACGTTCGCCACGCTGGGCGAAGTGGATGTCCACACGCACAACGCGCTGGCGCGCAGCTACCTCGGCCCCGCCTACGCACCGTTCGTGTTCGATCCGCTGCAAACAAGGGACGCCGTCACCGGCATGCTGACGCCGCAGCTGGAAGTGCCGGCTTTCGAGAAGAACGCCAGTCTCCTAAAGTCGCTCGACACCAAGCTGCGCCGCATCGATGCCCAGGACGAGCTGATCTCCGGACTCGATAAATATCAGCAGACGGCCTTCAATTTGCTGCGCTCGCCGAAGCTGCGGCATGCGCTCGATCTCTCGCGCGAGCCGGCCAAATCGCTGGAGCGCTATCGCCGAAACAACACCAAGACGCGCTATCCTTCCGGCAATCCCCTGCACTTCCTGCTGGCGCGTCGCCTCGTCGAAGTCGGCGTTCCCATCGTCCACTTTAATTTCGGCTACTGGGATTGGCACGGCGATAACTTCACGGCCGGCAAGCAGCAGATTCCCATGCTCGACGCCGCTCTGTCGGCGCTGCTGGACGACCTGGAAGCGCGCGGCCTGCTGGATTCGACGATCGTGCTGGCCCTCGGCGAGATGGGCCGCAAGCCGAAGATCGACAATCCCAAGGCGAAAGGGGCCGGACGCGATCACTGGGACTACGCCCAGTTCGTGCTGGCGGCCGGCGGCGGCTTCCGTCGCGGCGCGATCGTCGGCGCCACTGACAAACACGGTGAGCACGTGATCGACAAGTTCTACAAAGTGGAGAGCTTCGGCCGCACCCTGTACCACCTGCTCGGCATCGACGCGGATACGCTGCTGCGGACCCCCGCCGATCGGCCCGTCAAGCTGATCGTTGAGGACGTTCCGATCATCAAGGAAGCGATCGCCTGACGAACGGGCATTCGCAGCATGCCCGCCTTTTCCTCCCAACATGGCCGCTACGGCATCAACGGAGATCCCCGTCGCGACATGGCTCTATCAATTTTCTGTAAGCCCTTTCACCGAAGGTCTCCCCGCCCGGGGAGACCTTCGGTCAAAGACCGTGTTTTCGGCGTGACGAACACCGTCGCCGTCGTGCCTTCTTGGGCGAACAGATGGCGTGGGGCGATACTTCGTCCAAAGTATTGCAAGCATTCCGGCAGGCAAGTAGATTACCCGGTAGACCTTGCGATGTCCAAACACGAGGGGAGTATCCGTAATGAGAGCCAGAGTCTTCCTACCCGTGTTCCTGTTCGTCGTTTCTGTGCCAGTCTTGGCGGGAGAGGAGAAGAAGAAAGATGCCATCAAGGAAGACCTGCCTGCACCGAGATTGCCGCCCCTCACTCTACCAATGGCGGTCGTACCGAAGTCGGTGCTGCGAATCTCTCTGCTAGACGACGAGAGAGTGCGGTCAGAACTGAAGTTAGAGAAGAATCAACTCGCCAAGATTGCGAAGATCGGCAGAGACATCCGAGCGAAACATAAGGACGAGCTGGAGAAAGCTGGATTCGGGGAAGGAGCAATCCCTCCTCCCATAACGGAGAGAAAATCTTACGAGATAAAGGAGAGGATAGATGCGGAGGAGGAAGAAGCGTCGGTCAAGGCACTGCCGGGCATTCTGACCAGCGATCAAATGAAACGCCTACGTCAGATTTCGCTGCAGGCATGGCAGGCGAGCGGCGTCAACATCTTTATCTCCCCCGAAGTGGCTAAGACCTTGAAGCTCACCAAAGAGAAAAGACAACAGATTATCGTCATCGAGAAGCAAATGAAAGCCGTGGTCGAAAAGAGTATGCATCAATTGCCGACGGGTGAGTCATACATCGAACAAGGGACGATACTGAAAATCGTCGAAGCAGCACGCAGTAAAGTGATGGCCAACGTGCTGACTGATGAACAAAAGAAAATCTGGAAGGAGATGTTAGGTAAACCTTGCGATTCGAAATGGTGGTCCGGTGAAGAACCTTGATACCAAGAAAGAGCTTCGTGGACGTGGCCTCGATGCATCCAGCTGCGATCCGACGGCCACCATACCGTTTGAGTTATACGGGCTTATCTTCCTCGATTATCGCCAAACTTCATTTCCCTTCCGGCGTCTGAAACTACTTCCCTCATGCAAGCGAAGCAAGCTTTTTTCGACCGGAATAGCTTGGGACGGCGCGGCGGGTGAGCGATGGAAATTGCTCTTGCGAGAAACACCAGTCGCCGCTATATCACCCGGCTCAATCAATCGGTGTTGATGAGATCGTAGGCGCGGATTTTACGGCTCGGCGGTCATCGCGACCGCCGGAGCGGGGGGGAGGGTCCATGCGCAGCGAGCGAGACGCCGTGGTCGTCGGCGGCGGGTTCTTCGGCTGCATGACCGCGCTGGAGCTGCGCCGCCGCTATCGCCAAGTCGTCCTCGTCGAACGGGACGACGACTTACTGCGGCGAGCCTCGTATCACAATCAGGCCCGCGTTCACGGCGGCTATCATTATCCGCGCAGCCTGCGCACCGCCCTGCGCTCGCGCATCAACTTCCCGCGCTTCGTCGAGCAATTTGCATTCTGCATCGAGCGGAGCTTCGACAAGTATTACGCCGTCGCCCGGCAGTTCTCGAAGGTGACGGCCCAGCAATTCCGCAATTTTTTCGAGCACATTCAGGCGCCAATCGAGCCGGCGCCGGCCAGCGTTCGCCGTATGTTCAACAGCGATCTCATCGAGGACGTATTTCGCGTCACCGAGTACGCTTTCGATGCCGTCCGCCTGCGCGAATGGCTGCGAAGTCAGTTGCTCGAGGCCGGAATCGAGATCTGCTTGCAAACGGAGGCGAGCCGCGTGCGGCCCTGCGCCGGCGGCGGGCTGTTACTGACGGCGGAGACGCCGGAGGGACAAATCGAGCTAGTGGCACGCGAGGTGTTCAATTGCACCTACGCGAACCTTAATTATCTGCTGGCCGCATCCGACTTGCCGCTCATCCCACTCCAACAGGAATGGACGGAAATGGCCCTGGTAAGCGTGCCGGAGCCGCTCGCCCACATGGGCGTCACCGTCATGTGCGGACCGTTCTTCTCGGTGATGCCGTTTCCGCCGCGCGGCCTGCACTCGCTGAGCCATGTTCGCTACACGCCGCATTTCGCCTGGCAAATCCGAAATCCGAAATCCGAAATCCGAAATCCGAAAGAAACACAACAGAACAAATCTGAAATTCAAAACTCGCCTCTTTCAAAGATTCGTAATTCAGATTTGGGATTTCCTTCGAATTTCGGATTTCGGATTTCGGATTTCCCCTGGATGGTCCGCGATGCGGCACGCTTTCTGCCGATACTGAACGAATGCCGATATGTCGATTCATTGTGGGAAATCAAGAGCGTCCTGCCGCGCAGCGAGCGGGACGACAGCCGGCCCATTTTGTTCCAGCGCCATCATGGTCTGGCGAACCTGCATTGCGTGCTGGGGGCCAAAATCGATAACATTTTCGATCTCCTGGAAGAAATGGACGCTTCATTGCGTCAAGGAAGGCGCTCGGCATGATGAATCCCGATGCCATTGTGTCGGTGGTCGGCTATTTGTGCAACGACGCCGACCTGCTGCGCGACTTCGTGGCCCGCACCACGGCGGTCCTGGAGGCCGGCTGCGACCATTTCGAGCTGATCGTGCTCGACGATCATTCGACCGACCGGACGCCGGGCTGCGTGGAGGGCTTGCTGGCGCAGTATGCGGGCCTGCGTTACATCCGTCTGGCGCGGCGTTCGGGCGAGGAAATCGCGGCCACGGCGGGACTCGACGCCGCGATTGGCGATTATGTGGTCTTCCTGCGCGGGCGCTTCGATCCGCCGGAAGCCATTGGTGATATGCTCGATCTGGCGGTGCGCGAGGGCGGCACGGTGCTGGGTGTGACGGGTGGGACCGGCGTCCTGCCGGTCAGCGGCTGGTTGTTTCGCACCTGTCGCCGATTGTTCTATCGCCTTGTGGAGCTTCTGTTGCGCGTCCGCATCCCGGCCGATTCCACCGGCTTTTGCGTATTGTCGCGCGCCGTGGTCAACACCATCGCCCGCACGCGCTCCAAGACCCGGCACCTGCGTTTGCTGGCCTGCACGGTCGGCTATCCGGTCCGTCTCCATCGCTATGAGCCGATGGGGCCGGCATTCTTAAATCGCCAGCGTTCGCTGGGAGACGCTTTCCAGGATGCCATGCGAATTCTCGTGTCCAGCTCGCAGACGCCGCTGCGCCTGGTCAGCACTCTGGGCATCGTCGCCAGTTCCCTCAATCTCTGTTACGTCCTCTACGTGCTGGCCATTTATTTTTTCAAGAAAGAGGTCGCGCCCGGCTGGGTCACGCTGTCGTTGCAATCGTCGGCGATGTTCTTCTTCGTGTTCCTCATCCTGGTATCGCTGTCGGAATATGTCGTGCAGATCCTGGCGGAATCGCAGGACAATCCGCTCTATCACGTTGAAAGCGATCGCACCAGCGCCATCACGGCCGGGGTCGGACGGCGGAATGTCCTGATGGACCCCCTGCCGCCGGAGGACAAGCCAAGGAGAAGCGATGAAGCCGCTTGATCTCGCCGTAAAAGCCCGCGGCTGGGAGGTGCCGGAATTCGCGCTGCGCGAATGGGGCGCGCGGCGCTCTCCGTTCGCTCTATGCGTGTTCGTCCTCAACGAGGGCGAGCGCATCCGCGCCCAGCTGGAGCGCATGCAATCGTTGACTTCGCAGATCGATATTGTCATCGCCGACGGCGGCAGCAGCGACGGCGCGGTCGCTCCGGAGATCCTTGCCCGGCACGGCGTGCGTGCGCTGTTGACCAAGCACGGTCCCGGCCGTCTGAGCGCCCAGATGCGCATGGCCCTGGCCTACGCGCTGGAGCGCGGCTACGAGGGCGTCGTGGTCATGGACGGCAACAACAAGGACGATCCCTCGGCGGTACCGGCGTTCGTGCAGCTGTTGTCGGCCGGCTACGATCATATTCAAGGCTCGCGCTACGTTCGCGGGGGCCGGGCGATCAATACGCCGTGGTCGCGGCATCTGGCCGTGAAGTATCTGCACGCGCCGCTGCTCAGTCTGGCGGCCGGCTTCCGTTACACCGATACGACCAATGGCTTCCGCGCCTACAGCAGGCGCTTGCTGCTCGACGAGCGCGTCGCTCCCTTCCGTGATGTTTTCAGCGGCTACGAGCTGCACTATTACCTGGCCGTCCGGGCGGCGCGGCTCGGTTTCCACGTCTGCGAGACGCCGGTGACGCGCACCTATCCGCCGGGCAAAACGCCGACGAAAATTCGCGGCGTGCTCGGCAATCTGTCGATCCTGCGGACCCTGTGGCGTGCGTGTCGGCATCGCTACGATCCGCCGGGCAGCTCTTCCACCCCTCCGCCGCTTGCGGCGTAGCGTCATTTAGAAAGGAGCCGTCATGAGGGCAGCACTGATTGGTTACACGGGATTCGTCGGCGGCAACCTGCTGCGCGAATACCCCTTTGCCGGACGCTATCGCTCCGCCAACATCGAGAAAATCGCCGGCCATCATTTCGATCTCATTGTCTGCGCCGGCGCCCCGGCCGCGAAGTGGAAGGCCAACCAGGATCCGCAAGCCGATCACGCCTGCATTGGCCGTTTGATAGCCGCCCTGGAACGCGTGAAAACCCAGCGTTTCGTACACATTTCCACCGTGGACGTGTTTGGACAGGTCAACGGCGTGGACGAGGATTCCCCGCCGGGGGAGGCGACGGCATATGGCCGGCATCGCCTGGAGCTGGAGCAGTTTGTCCGTCAGCGCTTTCACGCTCTGATCGTGCGGCTTCCCGCCCTCTTTGGCCCCGGCCTGAAAAAAAACGCCATTTACGATCTGATGAACAACAACCAAGTCGAGAAGATCGATAGCCGGGCGGTATTTCAGCTTTACAACGTGCGGCATTTGTGGCGCGACATCCGCATCGCCGCCGGAGCACGTTTGTCGCTGATCCATCTGGCGACGGAGCCGGTTTCGATGGCGGAGGTGGCACGATCCGTTTTCGGCTGGGAGTGGGAGAATCATTTGCCGAACAGTCCGCCGAGCTACGATCTGCGGACACGGCATGCGGCGCTGTACGGCGGCAGCGGCGGTTATATCTGCCACAAAATGCGCGTGCTGGCCGAGCTGGCCGACTTCGTGCGGAGCCAGAAGGAGCGCAAGCGATGCGCCTAGCCATCTCGAACATCGCCTGGCCGGCCGGCGCGGACGAGGCCGTCGCGCCGCTGCTGCACGCGCACGGCGTCGAGGGCGTGGAGCTGGCGCTGACAAAGGTGTGGCCGGAGCCGCTCGAAGCCTCGGCCAGCGAGGTTCGCGCGTATCGCGAGTCCTGGGAGAAACGAGGTCTCCGCATCGTTGCCTTGCAAGCGCTCCTGTTCGGCAAGCCGCATCTGACGCTCTTCGGTGCCGAAGCACTGCGCCGGCAAATGCTGGAGTATCTGGCCGGAATCATTGAGCGAGCGGGATGGCTGGGGGCGTGTGCCCTGGTATTCGGCTCGCCGAAAAATCGTCAACGCGCCGAAAGAACTCCGAGCGAAGCGTGGGACATTGCCGTGCCGTTTTTCCGCGAGCTGGGCCGCATCGCGCGGCGGCATGGCGTGTGGTTTTGCATCGAGCCGAACCCTTCCGCTTACGGCTGCGATTTCGTGACCACGGTTGCCGAGGGCATCGAGCTGGTGGATGCGGTCGGCGAAGAAGGCTTTGGTCTTCATCTCGATACAGGCGGCATGGCGCTGGTCGGCGATTTGCCGAAAACGTGCATTGCAGCTGCGGGCGAGCGATTCCGACACTTCCACATCAGCGAGCCTTTTCTCGCTGAAGTCGGCGCCGGCACGGTGCCTCACAGCGAAAGTGCCGAGGCGTTGCTCGCGCGCGGTTATCAGAATTGGGTGTCGATCGAGATGCGCGAGGAAAACGATGTGGCTGGCTGCTGCGCGGCGATCGACCGGGCACTCGGATTCGCGCGGACGACCTACGCGGTGGGAGGTTCGCATGTTGGTGCATGAGGCAAATCGTGCAGCCGGCCTCGCCGATCGGGGAGACGCCGGCCCCGCTGCACTCCGCTGCGCATCGTGGCTAAACGAACGCTGGCTATTCCTTCTCACAGCAATTGTGAGCGTCCTGCTTCTGTTGGTCCCGGCGTGGCCGCTACTGACGCGGCGCGTGCCGATTTATCTCGACCTGGGCATCTTCCACCTGCCGATCCGATCGTTCTACAGTCGATGCCTTGCGGAAGGACATTCCTTCGATTGGTGTCCACACCTCTACGGCGGCATGTTTCTCAGCGGCGAGGGCGAGCACGGACCCTATCATCCGCTGCATCTGCTCCTCTACCGCTGTCTGCCCCTCGACGTGGCGTTCGCGCTGGAGGCGTTCCTGCACGTTCCGCTGCTGTTCGCCGGACTGTTCGTTTTTCTTCGCCGTTATGTCCGCGACACGGCCGCTCTGCTCGGCGCCATCTGTTACACATTCTGTTCGGGAAGCGTCCTTCACAATATCTATCCCAATTATCAGGGAGTGATTGCACAGCTCCCCTGGATCCTACTGCTGCTGGATGTGGCCGCGACTACGTCGTCTGCGGTGCGGCGGCGGCTGGCGCTGTCGGTTGTGGCTCTGCTTACCGGATCGCAGCTGCTGCTGGGATCGCCGCAAGCGCTGTCGTATTCGCTGTTCGCGGAAACGCTGTTCTTGCTCTTTCTGGCCTGGTATCGCCGTCCGCACTGGACGTTCTGGCTGGGCTGGCTCGCCGCGAACCTGCTAGGATTGGCCATCGGCAGCGTGCAGCTTTTGGCCACGCGCGCCCTGCTGACCGACTCGACTCGCGGCAGCTTCGATCCGATGATGGGTTCGCTGTTGCCGTCGCAGCTGGCGCAGCTACTTGCGCCGGATTTGCTGTCGATGCACCTGCCGCCGTATGCCTGTTCGGAGCCGCTGTACTTCGGTGCGGTGCCGTTCATCCTTGCTTTGTGGTGGTTATCTCTCGTTCCCACGCTCCGCGTGGGAACGCAAGGGAGCGACGCTCCGCGTCGCGGCTGGCAGGGGGCAGACCGGACGCAGAGCGTCCGGACCGGCGTTCCCACGCGGAGCGTGGGAACGAGAGACGCCCTGGGAGTGTTTGCTCTCGCGCTTGGATTGCTGTCCGGCTGGCTGGCTCTTGGGAACTATGGCTATCTGTATTATCTGCAAACCTGTCTGCCTGTCGTCGGCCAGCTGCGTTTGCCGGGACGGTACTTCACTCTGGTAGCGTTCGCGGCCTCGATTCTGGCAGCCGTGGCCTTCGATCGCCTGCTTGCGGGACGACAAGAGCCGCAGCGAATATCGTGGCGGCAAATGTGTTTGCCGTGGGCCGGCGTGGCGGCGGCGCTCGTGGTGGCAATCGTCTTCCGATTTGTTTATCCGAAGGAGAACGGCAGTAGTATTCATCGCAACTACTTCGCTGGTCCCCTGTTTCTCGGCGCGGCGGCACTGGCGTTGACGGCGGCGGCACGGGGACGCTGGCTCGGACTGGCGGCCCTCATCGCGCTCACCGTCACCGACATTGAGGTTTTCAGCCTCAAAGCGCCCTTTTGGCCGCGCGAAAGCTTGTGGACCCGGTTGCCCACACTGGAGGAGTTTCAGGCGCGAGCCGAGGTGCCGCCGCGGCTGTGCGAGGGGCGCTGGCTCGACAGCGCCTTTGAGCTGCCCAGCCCCCTGCTGTTCAAGCAATCGGTGCTGGAGGGCTATCACGGCGGTCTGGAGCCGAGAAAACGGCTCGATTATCATACCGTGGCCGCGCTGCGCGCGGCGCACACCGCCTGGCAGCATGTGTCGCGCTGGGAAAAAGCAGCCTCGATTCCCGAGCTGCGGTCTGCCGGCGAATTCTGGTACGAAGTGCCTCATCCGCTGCCGCGCGTACGCCTCGTGAGCCGAACGCAAGTCAGTGAAACGCCTTCCACCGAAATTCAGAATATCGACCTCGAAACAACAGCGCTGGTGACGCATCCGCTGCAATTGGAGGCGGGCGAGCCGGGACGCGCTCGTCTGATCCACGAGCAGACCGACGAGCTGGACGTGCAGGTCGCCGCTCCCGGCCGGCAGCTCCTGGTTGTCGCCGACACTTTCCATGCGAGCTGGCACGCCATAGTCGATGACAGGCCGGTGACAGTGGAGCGCGTTAACGGCGACTTTCTTGGCTGCGTCGTCCAGGGCGGCGCGCATAGCGTGCGCTTCGTCTTCCGTCCCACCTGCGTCCGCTACGGACGCTTGCTATCACTGGCGGGAGGCACGATCGCCCTCCTGATTGCGGCAATCTCCGGTCTGCAAGTGTTCATCCGATCACGACGCGCGGCTGGCGTTCCGGGTTCGGCTCCGTCTTATCAATGAGGGTATGGACTAATTGCGGAATGTTGCCTTGATCCCACAATGAGAAGTACATTTCCGGCCGTCGGCCACTCTCGTGAAGATTGAATGCGATAAAGGCCAATACATGCGCGATGGAATTACACCGCGAGACACGAATAACTTTCCGGCCCTCCTCCTCAACGATGTGCATGAGCGGATAGCGTTCAAAATCGCGAGCGTCGCCAAGCTCCACTTCGACGAAATGGATCGGCACCTCCTCGCCGATATGATGGCGGGCGCGAATGTCGGCTTCCTTCTCGGCGAGCGTCTGAGCATTGGGGCGATGGGGCACGAGGACTTGTCTTTCAAGACGGCGGATTTGCTCCCAAGAAATGCCCGTTTCGTCGTCGCCGAAGGTGAAGCCGAGATAACGCAGTCTTCGACTCCGCATCCAGCGAGACAGGCCGCCCGCGCCGAGCACGAGGAGGATGAACAGGAGGGCGATCATCGCGCCGCGCAGACTCTCGCGGCAGACCTGGTAGATCATCACGAGGAAAAACAATCCGATGAGGATAAGGGGGATCATCGCAAAAAGAGGGAAGAAGGAACGGCGCCAACGGCTGTGCAGCTCAAGAACGGCGGCCAGAACAGCCGCAGCCATCAATACCAGCACGCTGGTCGCATACGCCCACTGCTGCTGGGCGACACTGGCGCGGAAGAAGATGACGACAATCAGCACCGCGGCATTCAACGGATGCAAGGCAACGCCGATCCGCTGAGCCCAGTGCATTTCCACGCCATAGCGCGTCAAATATTCCGACAACAGATTGCGTAAGCTGATGGTCACGCTTGCTCCGGCCAGGCACAGGATGAGGATGGCGCTGAGGTCGTAAAGGCTGCCGAAGGCGGGGCCAAACAGCGGATTGAGATCGGCGGCCGTTCGAGGCGGCGCGTTCTTCGCTGCTGCGTCGGGGTTATTCGACGGGGGCGCCAACTCGTCGGAGTCGTCCCCTTCGAAGGGGTTCGCGTGCCGCGTGTCCGAGGTGACGCGCGCGGTTTGTCTCAGCTCGCGGCCGTGGGCCAGGTACGACAAGGCGCGATCGCGCGCGGCGCCGGTCTCCAGCAGAGCGGCCGGCGGTACCATCAGCGTCACCGTGGACACGGAGGTAATAACGAACACAATCATGACGACAGCCGTCGCCACGAGCAGCTTGCGCATGTTGCGGATTCGACCGCGAGGATGCGCGGGGTCGTCGTCGGGCCGCCCGCGCACCAACGGCGCGCTGATCATGGTCAGCTCAAAGCCGCTCAAGCCGAGGACGAGATGCGGCAAATATGTGACGGCAAAATAGCCAATGATGAGGGTGAGATCGATCACGGCGAAGAGAGAGCCGCCATCGGCCCCCGGCGCTCCCTCCTGGTTCTGAAATTGTTGATGGAGGTGGAAAAAGTCCATCCAGTTGCTAACGAATTCCGGATGACGGAACGCGTACACCACCGCGCTGCCGATGACCAGGCCATTCACCAACAGGAAGAGTGCGGTGATGGCGGCCGCGGTGTACATGAACCCGCGCGTGAAGCCGCGCAGGAGGTAAAAATACAGCCCAAAACCGAGGACCGTCAAAAGGATCGTGGCGAGGAGCTGTGCGTCCCACCAGGCGAAGAACGCATCGGTCCGCTCGCTCTGGAGCTTATCCGGCAGGCTCGCATGCACGTCTTCCTTGCGGTTTTCCAGCCAGTCGGCGCCCGACTGCGCGTAGGGATTGGCGAGGAGATGGCGCGAAGCGTCGGCCACGGACAGCGAGCGCGTCATGACGAAATCCGTGGCGACGAAGCCGAGCAGGAAGAGGACCAGGATTTTGCCGCCCCAGCCGGAAACATGTCTCTCGAGCACTCCGGTGGCGCCGCGTCCATGCGGCGAACGACCGGCGATATAGAGATAAACCGGCAAAGCCGCGATGAGGATGAGAACGGCCACGGCGGCCGCGGCCAGCGGCGCTAGGTGCTGCGCTCCTCGGTAGGCGATGGTGGGCAAATAGCCCAGCGTGCTGAAGCAGTCCAGGCCGACCAGACCCAGGACCAGCCACCAGGCATAGGTGCGCGGACCAGCGGCCGCGCCGCTATTCGGCGGCGAAACCGACGACACTTGTGCGGTCGTCTCTTCGATCCCGTGCGGCGGCTGCGCCGTGATCTGCCCCTCGATGACCGGCTTTTCCATTGCAACCCTTTCATTTCTTTTGTGGAAAACCCTCGCTGCTCTCCATCGCTCCAGAGGGTTTGTGCTTATCTAACCCTGCCAACGAGCAATTGCCGCGGTCTTCGCATGAGAATACACCGGCGAACCATCCCTTGCGAACTAACATTAGATGTTGTCAATGAGAACAAGGTTAAGAAGCCCTAACTAAATGTGGCGGGACCTTTTTAAAGGGCCGGGGCAATCGGCAAGGTGAAAAAGTGGCGCCACAATTTTTTATACCGTTTAAAACA
>Ga0335075_10006104_pt1 | contig 18621 bp, 18 predicted proteins | sample Lox_Sample_24_FD_206723 | JGI IMG/M metagenome (GOLD analysis project Ga0335075, IMG submission 206723) | Soil microbial communities from Loxahatchee National Wildlife Refuge, Florida, United States - Lox_Sample_2.4 | ecosystem: Environmental > Terrestrial > Soil > Wetlands | place: USA... | reverse complement strand
CAGGCGACAAACTGATCCATAGCGCTCTCCCGCTGTTCGATGCGGGTACCCGGTAGAGTCCATCAGCGCCGAGCCGGGCAAGCAGCGACTCGCCTGTCAAGGAAATTCCATGTGCGATTCCCCTGGGTGGGCAGCCTATGGCGAAAGCCTGCGTTCGGCGCCATCTTCCCCGGGGAGAAGAGGAGGTTCGCGATGTCCGTACCGCAATTCGACGACCAGACCCGCACCGAACTGGAGGCTGCTGCATTCCGCCGGCTGGTAGAGCACTTGCGCGAGCGCGCGGATGTGCAGAACATCGACCTGATGAACCTGGCCGGCTTCTGCCGGAATTGCCTGAGCCGCTGGTACCGCGAGGCGGCCGAGGGCAGGGGGATTGCGCTGGCCGATCCGGACGCACGCGAGATCGTCTATGGCATGCCCTACAAGGAATGGCAGGCGAAGCATCAGAAGGAAGCGAGCGCGGAGCAGAAAGGGGCGTTTGCCAAGGCTAATCCGGGGCATTGAGCAACAACCGAGCGGCCGCAAAGCGGGCCGGTCTGCCGTGACGGCGATCTGTCACGGCGATCACGGCGATCTGCCATGGTGATGGGCAAGGTTGTGGTGCGCTCCTCGACGTGTGACAGGGCTTGCGCGGCGGCGTTCGCAGCGGGGCAAAGACCGGTTCAACTCTGGTTTCATTGATTACGCTGATTACGTCGTGGATTAAATGTTGGCGCTATCGCCGGGGCTTCCGGCTTATGCGCCGATGAAGCCATCGTTGAGCTGTGCCTCGATCAGCGTGATTCGAGATACGGGTACTGGACTGATTGTCGCCGCGAGCCGCTGCGAACCCTTCGCAGGCATGAAGATAGCGCTGTCGCGGTTTTGGGGACGGCCCTGCTGGCGTGAGAGGATACGAGACTCTCTTCATGACCTGCGAAGTCATCGACGTCGTGCCTTGCGCTGCGGATTCTTCATGCGTGCGGGGGGCTGGTGCCATCGCGGCACCACGTGCACCGTGCGAGGAGAATCCAACCATGACCTCAGTGAACGAAACCGTTGTCAACTACATCGCGGCCTGGAACGAGACCGATGCAGGCCGTCGCCGCGACATCATCGCGCGAACCTGGACGGAGGACGGCAGCTATCTCGATTCGCATCGCGATGGCACCGGCCAGGCGGCAATCGACGCGATGATCGCAACCGCGCAGCAGCAGTTTCCCGGCTACCGCATCCGGCTGTCCAGCGGCATCGAGGCGCATCATGACCGCGTGCGGTTCAGTTGGAGCGCCGGCGGAACGCCGGAAGCGCCCTTGTTCATCGCCGGCACCGATTTCGCGGTGCTGGCGCCGGACGGAAGGCTCAGAGCGGTGACGGGATTCGTCGACGCGATGCCGAGTGCAGGCTGACCCCTGTCCCGCAGAAAGGAGAAGCAAGGCGAGGGGGGCGCCGAGGCGATCGTCAATTGGCCATCGCCGATTGACCCGCCCGCGTCCCCTCGCTATCCCCGCCCGCCTTCAATCACGGGGAGCGGCACATCATGGCGGTGCGGGCGGTGGAAAAGACCGACACCAACACGGGCGGCATCGCCGCTGACCGGCTGCGCAGCCTCGTCGAGCGCATCGAACGGCTGGAGGAAGAGCGCAAGGCGCTCGGCAACGATATCAAGGACATCTATGCCGAGGCCAAATCGGCCGGCTTCGACGTGAAGGTGCTGCGCCAGCTCATCCGCATCCGCAAGCAGGAAGCGGCCGAGGTGGAGGAGCAGGAGACGTTGCTCGACGTGTACCGGCGAGCGTTGGGGATGTAGCGACTAGCCGCAGAAAGCCTGCCAACGATGCTATGTGGGTTCAGTGCTTGCCTGTCGCGCCGGATGGTGGCGTGGTTGGCTGTGGCACGGTGGGCTGCACGGCTTGCGTGGTCGATGAAGCAGATTCGCTTCGATGTGACCCATCAGTAGCCAACCCGGCTTGGAAGGCTGAGATCATATTCCCCTCCACGTTGATGCCGGCAATCCAAAGGGCGACGAACACCGCGATAATGGCAATAACTGCACTAACGCCTACTGTTATGGTAACCTCTCTCGTCTTTTTGATGTCAGACTTTACATCGTTTTTCATTTCCGTGAAGGCGGTTACCAGCGAGTCGATTTTTGTCGACACCAGGTCAATCTTGTGATCTGCGACAGATGAACGAGCCTCAATCGTTGCACCGAGCTGCGTAAACCGCGCCTCTGTGCGGGCTTCCGCTGCTTCCAGGCGTGCGTTGATCTCTTCTCTTGTCGGTGCGTCGGCCATAATGGTCCCTATATTGGGCTGTGGGCGAGCCGATTCATGCCATTTCTTCTTACGAGGGGCTTCCAGCCTGACGACGTTTGACTTCCGCTCGGTCACCTTGCGGGCGGCCGAAGTGGCATCAAATTCGCTCGCTTCGCTGTCGCTCGTATCGCGCTTTTCTACAGCGGCATCTTCGTCCTCGGGCTGCGCGTCCGCGGCCTCCAATCTAGCCCTCTCCGTCCCGATTGGAGGGGCGCCGCTGCAGGCGTGCGTCTCTTTCCTTTCGTCTTTGGACGACCCTGAGCACTTGATTTGCGAAGGTTTCAGCGTCGTCCAATTCCATGACGTATGCAAACCGATAGCTATCGGTGTCGCCGGCTTGTTCTCCAAGGGCGATCCGGATATGGCCCCGCCATGAATGGAAGCCCCAAGTGTCGATATAGACGGCAGGCAGCGACAACCGGGCAAGTCGTCTTGCCTCGCGAGCGGATTCCTCCTGCTGTGACTCTTGGGGCTCCGGTGCGTCCGCCACGCCTGCGCTCCATTCTGGGCCGGTTAGTCGGGACACGAACTGATCAGCGTGTCAATCCAAGACGGCGTGGCTTTTGGAACGAAGACCTCAGGCCATGGGCAGCGATCAAGACTTATGCCCGGCTTCGCAGTTGCCTGATTGCTTGATCCATGTGGCACGAACCCTACCTCGAGACCTGCTGCCGCTCGGCCCTGCACCGGCTGGTGCTGAGCGGCGCGGCCGGCCGTCCGTCCGGCCTGAAGGACGGGCCCTGCCTGCGGCGTCTCGCCGGCATGGGCCTCGCCCGCAGCCGCGCGGACGCACGGTTCGAGCCGACCGCCGAAGGCCGCGCGCGCCACGCCAGCGATGTGGCGCGCCGGCCCTCCGCGGCCCTCAGCTCAGTGGGGACGTGATGGTCATGCCGTCATCCGGCACCGCCACCGTCACAATCCGCGCCCCGTCGACCGCGGAGACCATCATCACGTCGCCTTGCGCCAGCATGTCGGCGGCGTCGGCGAAGAAGTCGCGGCCCACGACCGAGGCAAGGCGGTCGCTGCCGGCCTTGTAGTGCCACAGTGTGAAGCCGTTGGCGTAGGCGAGCACGGAAAGGTTTCGGATGGCGAAGGCCATGGCGGCGTTCCTTTTTGTCAAAGAAAAAGCCGCCGCCCGGGATGGGCGGCGGCCAGGAGAGGTTCGGGGGACTTTGAGGCAGCGGGCACACCTCGCCCGTTGACAGAGAGGCTTTTATTCTGGCCTGATCGCCCTAGTCAAGGAAAAAATGCAGAAATATTTTGCCATATCACGCCACGATTCCCTTGACGCGCAGCAGCCAATCCAGCCGATCCATCGCCTCACGCCACAACCGCCAGTCGCTGCGCTCGAAGCGGCGGACCAGGCTGGGAGCCATCTGACGGTCCCCCCAGTGGCGCAGGACCCGCGCATGCTCCAGGTCGATGCGCCGGCGGCGGTACAACGTGTCGAGGCACTTCACCACGTCATCCGGCTCGCACGGGCGCTCCACACCGCCACGATTGGCGGTATAGCGCGCACCGTCACGCCGCGCCTTCAAGGCTGCCATGGTCCAGAACCACGCCTCCTCGGCGCTGCTGAACCGTTCGATGGGCTTGCCGCGCGCCGGAGACGCGGCGGCGGGATGTCTGCTGGACGCCGCAAGGGCCATGGATGGGGTCCTCCTTCCCGTGGAGAGTGCAGTTGAACAGAACAGGAACATAAAACCATAGGTTGCATACGACTGCAAGCCTTCCCGGGTGCATTTTCCTATTTTATTTGCGCAGAATCCTATATGACTAATGTCCGCGGCCGATTCGGCCCGCCGGTGTCCCGCATCCCCGTCCTGCGGGCGAACGCGGTCCCGCAGGCCGTGGCAGACCGCACGTGGATTGGATGGCAGTGATGAAACATGAGGACATCTGGCGGGCGATCGATACGCTCGCCGCGGAGAACGGCTTGTCGGCGTCGGGCCTGGCGAAGCGATCGGGGCTCGATCCCACCACCTTCAACGTCTCGAAGCGGCGCATGCCGGATGGCCGCAACCGCTGGCCCAGCACCGAAAGCGTCGCCAAGGTGCTGAACGCGACCGGCGCCAGCCTGGAGCAATTCACCTCGCTGGTGTCGGGCGCCCGGACGTTGTCGTCCAACCCGCCGCGACCGGCGCGGCGCATTCCGCTGATCGGCCTGGCGCAGGCGGGCGGGGAAGGGTTCTTCGACGATGGCGGCTTCCCGGTCGGCGGTGGCTGGGATGAGGTCAGCCTGCCCGAGATCGGCGACCTCAACGCCTATGCCCTGGAGGTCAGCGGCGAGTCCATGGAGCCGGTGTATCGCGACGGCGACATGATCATCGTCTCACCCGCCGCGCCGATCCGCCGCAGCGACCGGGTGGTCGTGCGAACCACCAAGGGGGAGGTGATGGCCAAGCAGCTTGCCCGCCGCTCGGCCCGGCGCGTGGAGCTGAAAAGCCTGAACCCCCAGCATCCGGACTACAGCTTCGATCTGAACGAAGTGTCCTGGGTCCATCGCATCATCTGGGCCAGCCAATAGCCGCGGCGGCGTGGCAAAATTGCTCCGCGCGAAATTTCGTTGACCGCCCGTGGCAGCCGCGTGCCATGCTGGGTTGCTGCGACGTACGGGGTGGCAACGATGCACCGGATCATTGTCCTCGTTCTCGCCTTGGCTGCCGCTGCGCCTGCTGCCGCGCGGGCGGCAGCTACTGTCGATGTGGCGCTGGTGCTGGTCACCGACGTCTCGCGCAGCATCGACGACAGCGAGTTCAGGTTGGAGAAGGACGGTTACACCGCGGCCTTCACCAGCCCGACCGTGCTCTCCGCCATCCAGGGCGGACCGATCGGGGCGATCGCCGTTGCCTACGTGGAGTTTGCCAGCGATTTCGAAGTGCGCACGGTGCTGGACTGGACGGTCATCCGCGACAAGGCCTCGGCGCAGCGGTTCGTGGCGAAGCTGAACGCCGCACCGCGGTCGTTCTGGGGACGCACCGCGATCAGCGCGGGCGTCGATCGCGGCGTGCAGTTGTTCGCCGAGAGCGGGTTCACCGCAATGCGCCGGGTGATCGACGTCTGCGGCGACGGCACCAACAATGCCGGCCGCGAGATCACGGATGCGCGGGACGATGCGGTGAAGGCGGGCATCACCATCAACGGACTGGCGATCATCAACGACCATCCGGTGTCCTGGACGTATGCGCACGTGCAGCCACCGGGCGGGCTGGCGAAGTACTATCGGGAGAACGTCACTGGCGGGCCGGGCAGTTTCGTGCTGGAAGTGCACGACTTCCACAGCTTCGGCGAGGCTATGACCCGCAAGCTGATCACCGAGATCGCCGGCCGGACGCGGGCGTCACAATTTGCCGCGCTGCGCTGACGCTGGCGGCGGCCGGTGCGGTAACAGAACGAGGGGCATATGGGTCTGCTGATCGACGGCGTCTGGCGGGAGCAGGAACCGGAAGGGACGAGAACGGGCACCGGCGGGCGATTTGAACGCGCCGAGACCGCTTTTCGCAACTGGGTCACGCCCGATGGTCGCCCCGGTCCCACCGGGCATGACGGCTTCGCGGCGTCGGCCGGACGCTATCATCTCTATGTCTCGCTGGCCTGCCCCTGGGCGCACCGCACGCTGATCGTGCGTGCGCTGAAGGGACTGGAGCAGATGGTGTCTGTCTCGATAACGCATTGGCTGATGGCGGAGCAAGGATGGACGTTCACGCAGGGCGAAGGGGTTGTGCCCGATCCATTGTTCAACAGCCGCTATCTGCACGAGCTCTACACGCGTGCCGACGCGCATTATACCGGCCGTGCCAGCGTCCCGGTACTGTGGGACCGGCACACCCAGACCGTCGTGAACAACGAATCCGCCGAGATCATTCGCATGTTCAACACCGCATTCGACGCGGTGGGGGCGAAGCCGGGCGATTTCTATCCGAAGGAAAAGCGCGCCGAGATCGACGCGATCAACGCACGGGTCTACGACACGCTGAACAACGGCGTGTACAAGGCGGGGTTTGCCACCACGCAGTCGGCCTATGAAGAAGCGGTGATCCCATTGTTCGACACGCTGGACTGGCTGGAAGAGCGTCTCGGCCAGTCCCGTTTCCTGCTCGGCGACAGCCTGACCGAGGCGGATATCCGGTTGTTCACGACGCTGGTGCGCTTCGATTCCGTCTATAACGGCCACTTCAAGTGCAACATCCGGCGGATCGCGGACTATCGCAGTCTGTGGGCCTACACGCGCGACATCTATCAATTGCCTGGGGTGGGGCCGACGGTGAATTTCCTGCACATCAAGCGGCACTACTACATGAGCCACAAGCGCATCAACCCGACGGGGATCGTGCCGGCCGGGCCGCTGTTGGATTTCGATGCCCCGGCCGAGCGGGGCAAGGACGTGGACAAGCTGATCGTGTTCTGAATCCTGCGCCTGGCGGGGCGATGCGAGATACGCCGGTGCGCGACATAACGGCCAGTGGAGCGATCTGCAACTTTTGGTTGTAGGCCCTCTGTCTCATACATGAGATTTGCATTGCTCTCATCACAGCGTTGTGATTTTATGGGTCGCATCCCGATCCGTTTGTTGCGAACAGATGATCGTCCAAGAGAGTCGCCTGGGGAACGCCATGAACCAGCCAATAACCCATCAGCCGAGCGAGAAGGCTGCGACAACCGGGGTTTATGTCCTGCTGAATCCTGCCGGAAGTATCACCGGGGTGAGGGTGCCGGCCTTCGCCGGAACCGCCTGTCCGGTGGCGCCGCCCGGCTGGTGCTGGCAGTTGGATGCCGGCGCCGATTTGCCGCCCGCGGACTGACCGGAGCAGCGCCACGCGAAGGGCGCGAGCGGCGTATCAAGCTGACCGGCTCGCGCCGAAGCCGCCCCTGACGTAGTTACCCATACCGTGCACGGTCTGGCGCAGCCGCCGACACCCGTGTACCGTCGTCCCGCCGAAACAACCCGCTACACGCTGGGAGGCCGGGCGATGCGCCAGCAACCGATCGGCAGCGCCACTCTGGTGCGCTCCGCCATGGCTTACGTGCTGGCCGGTGGACGCGGCACGCGGCTGCTGGAACTGACCTCGGTTCGCGCCAAGCCCGCGGTGTATTTCGGCGGCAAAAGCAGGATCATCGACTTCGCGCTGTCGAATGCGCTGAATTCCGGCATCCGCCGGATCGGGGTGGCGACGCAGTACAAGGCTCACAGCCTGATCCGCCACATGCAGCGGGGGTGGAACTTCTTCCGGCCGGAGCGCAACGAGAGCTTCGATATCCTGCCGGCGTCGCAACGCGCGGGGGACAACTGGTATGCGGGCACCGCCGATGCGGTGTTCCAGAACATCGACATCATCGACGCCTACGCCCCGCAATACATCATCCTGCTCGCCGGCGATCATATCTATAAAATGGATTACGAGGTGATGCTGGCGCAGCATGTGGAGAGCGGCGCCGACGTGACGGTGGGCTGCATCGAAGTGCCGCGGCTGGATGCGCGCGGCTTCGGAGTGATGGCGGTGGACGCCAACGACCGCATCATCGATTTCGTGGAGAAGCCTGCCGACCCGCCCGGGATGCCGGACAAGCCGGACAGCGCCCTTGCCAGCATGGGCATCTACGTGTTTGCCACCAGCGTGTTGTTCGACCAACTCCGCCGCGACGCTGCCGATCCCGCATCGCGCCGCGATTTCGGCGGCGACATCATCCCCTGGCTGGTAAAGCACGGCCACGCCCAGGCGCATCGGTTCGCCGATTCCTGCGTGCGTTCCGGGTTCGAGCCGCAGGCGTATTGGCGCGATGTCGGCACGGTCGACGCGTATTTCGAGGCCAACATCGACCTTACCGATGTGGTGCCGGCGCTCGATCTCTACGATCGCGACTGGCCGATCTGGACCTATGCCGAGATCACGCCGCCTGCGAAGTTCGTGCACGACGTGGACGGCCGCCGCGGCGAGGCGATCTCATCGCTGGTGTCCGGCGGCTGCATCATCTCGGGCGCCACCCTGCGGCGCACGCTGCTGTTCACCGGCGTGCACGTGCATTCCTATGCGCGGATGGAAAACGCGCTGATCCTGCCGGATGCGGACATCGGCCGTGAGGCGCGCCTGCTTAATGTGATCGTGGAAAAGGGCGTGCGCATCCCGCCGGGGCTGGTGGTAGGCGAGGATCCGGAGCTCGATGGCCGCCGCTTCCGCCGCACGGAAAAGGGCGTCTGCCTGATCACCCAGGCGATGATCAACAGGCTGGCCGGGTGACGGACCTCACGGTTCTCAGCGTCGTCTCCGAGATCTTTCCACTGATCAAGACCGGAGGTCTCGCCGACGTGGCGGGGGCCCTGCCGCCGGCGCTGGAAGCCGAGCGCGTCCACACGATCAGCCTGGTGCCCGGCTATCCCGCCGTGCTGCGTGGCCTGGTCGATCCGATGTCCGTGCACCGGTTCTCCGATCTGTTCGGTGGACCGGCGACGCTGGTTCGTGGGACGGTGGCAGGGCTGGATCTGCTGGCGATCGATGCACCGCACCTCTACGACCGGCCCGGCGGTCCGTATTTCGGTCCGGACGGCCACGATTGGCCGGACAATGCACAACGCTTCGCCGCATTGTCCGAAGTGGGCGCTCTGGTCGGCGCTGGCGGCGTGTCGGGCATCGAACCGGACGTGCTGCACGCTCACGATTGGCAGGCGGGGCTGGCGCCCGCCTATCTGCACTATCGCGGCGGGCGGCGGCCCGGCACGGTGATGACCGTGCACAACATGGCGTTCCAAGGCCGTTTCTGGGCTGGACTGTTGGGCGCGCTGCATTTGCCGCCGGACTCGTTCAGCATCGACGGCGTCGAGTGCTATGGCGACATTGGCTTCCTGAAAGCCGGTCTGTTCTTTGCCGACCGTATCACGACGGTTTCTCCGACGTACGCTGCCGAAATTCAGACTCCTGCGTGGGGTATGGCGCTGGATGGGCTGCTGCGTACTCGTGCCCCCGTGCTGCGCGGTATCGTGAACGGCATCGACGAGACGGTTTGGAATCCGGCGGCCGACAACCTGATCGTGGGCGATTTTTCTTCGGATCATCCGAAACGGCGGGTGGCGAACAAGACGTCGTTACAGGCGTGGTTCGGCCTTGAGGCCACGCCCGAGCGGCTGTTGTACGGCGTGGTCAGCCGTCTGACGTGGCAGAAGGGCGTGGACCTGTTGCTTGGGGCTGTGGACGAGGTGCTGCGGCTTGGGGCGCAACTGGTGGTGCTGGGCGCCGGGGAGCCGGCGTTGGAGGCGGGCCTTCGTGCGGCTGCGGCGGCGCATCCCGGCCGGATCGGCTGCGTCATCGGCTATGACGAGGCGGTGGCGCACCAAATCCAGGCCGGTGCCGACGCGCTTTTGGTGCCCTCGCGCTTCGAGCCCTGCGGCCTGACGCAGCTCTGCGCGATGCGCTACGGCGCATTGCCGGTGGTGGCGCGTGTCGGCGGGCTGGCCGACACGGTGATAGACGCGAACGAGGCCGCGCTCGCCGCCGGCACCGGGACGGGGTTGCAGTTCTCACCCGTGACCGGCGAGATGTTGGCAGCGGCGCTGCGCCGAACAGCGGCGCTGTGGCAGCAGCCGGACGTGTGGCGGCGATTGCAGCTCAATGCGATGCGGCAGGACGTTTCCTGGCGCCGTCCCGCCGGGCAATATGCGGCGCTGTACCGCGAGGTGGCTCCTGCCGCCTCGCGCTCGGATCCGTAGGAATGGAGGGAACCGTTATGCTGCCTACGGAACGCCTGGCGTATTCGGCGATCGTCGAACGTCCCCGCCTGGCTTTGCCGGGCGGTGCCAGGGTCGCGGTCTGGGTCATCGTCAACGTGGAGGAGTGGGACCCGCGCGAGACCATGCCGCGCACCGTGCTGACGCCACCCGCAGGTGGCGTGCCGACGCCCGATGTTCCCAACTGGGCGTGGCACGAGTACGGCAATCGCGTCGGCTTCTGGCGCATGCTGGAGGTGTTCGATCGGCTGAAAGTCCCCGGCACGCTGGCGATCAACGGCTCCGCGATCGGGGCATACCGGCCGATCGCGCAGGCGGCGCTGGATCGCAGATGGGAGTTCATCGGCCACGGCTACAGCCAGAAGAACATGCAGAAAGTGCCGGATGAGCGCGCCGACATCGCCAGGACGCGGGACGTGATCCGCGCGTTCACCGGCCGCAACCCGCGCGGCTGGCTTGGGCCGGGCCTGACCGAGACGTGGGAGACACCGGACATCCTGGTTGAGGAAGGCTATGACTACGTGTGCGACTGGGTGCTGGACGACCAGCCGGTCGAGTTGAAGACCCGCACCCGGCCGATCATCAATCTCCCGTATACGCAGGAGTGCAACGACGTCGCGATGATGCTGATCCAGCATCACAGGGCGCCGGAGTACCGGGACCGGGCGATCGACCAGTTCGACCAGATCCACGCCGATGCTGCGGAATCCGCACGGGTCATGGCTCTGGTCGTGCATCCCTACATCATGGGGGTGCCGCACCGGCTGCGCTATTTCCGCGAGGCGCTGGAACACATCCGCGGCAGGCCGGACGTGGTTTTCCGGACAGGAGAGCAGATCCTGGACTGGTACCTGGAAGCGCGAACGTGATGCGGATTTCCAATCTCGTGGCGACGCTTCCGGGCCACGGCGGATCGGCTGTCAGTTAGATTCACCACAAAGACACAAAGACACGAAGCCGGAGGGCACCCCAGGCAATTTCAGCCACACGGCAAACGCAGTCGGAATTTTCGAACGCTTCGTGTCTGCGTGGTGGTTCTTTCACAACTTCGGTCGCTCGGCAGATAGCGAAGCCTGGCACCGGCCCGGCGATCTGCGCCGGCGGGCATGGCTGCAGCCCGCTGGCACCTGCTATTGCCACCTCCCACGGCCGCCCGGGGTCCATCCGTGCTTCGATTTCAGAACCACATCCCCTTGTCCACCACATTCCGCAGCGGGCGGCCGGCGGCAAATGCCCGGCAGTTTTCCACGATGATCTCGAACCGCCGGTCATTCAGGTATGGTCCGTATCCCGCCATGTGCGGAGTCAAAAGCACATTCGGCATCCCCCACAGCGGATGTTCGGCCGGCAGCGGTTCCTGCTCGTAAACATCCAGCGCTGCGCCCGCGATCTCCCCCGCGCGCAACGCCGCGACCAGGTCATCGAGCTTTGTCGTCATCCCCCGCCCGATATTGATGAAGAATCCTGACCGCTTCATGCGCTGGAACCGTGCGCGGTTGAAGAAACCTTCGGTCGCCGGCGTATGCGGCACCGTCAGCACCACGAAATCGGCGCGGGGCAGCAGCGTGTCCAGCGCCTCGGGCTTGTGCAGCTCCGCCACGCCTGGGGGTGCATCGGTCCGCCGTGCGTCCGTCGCCAGCACTGTCATGCCGAACGCCGCAGCGAGCCGCGCCGTTTCCGCGCCGATGCCGCCGGCGCCGACGATCAGCATCGTTGCGTCAGGCAGATGCACGACGCCGAGGTCTTCACCGGGCTTCTTCCACTCGTGGCGAAGCTGCTGCGGAATAAACACGTGCAGCCCGCGCGCGAAGGCCAGCACGAACGCCATGATGTGGGCGCTGATGTGGTCGTTGTAGATTTCGCGGAAATTGGTCACCGCCACATCGTGCCTGATCAGTTCCGGGTAGTAATATCCGGCGGGCGGCGCGGCTTGGGGCGCCTGCAGCCAGCGCAGTTTCGTGGCCTTCGCCAGCAGCTCGCGCGGCAGGTGGCCGAACGCCGCCTCGGCATCGGCGATCTCGCGCGCCGCCGTGTCCGCATTCTCGGCCACCACCACACGCACGTCCGGCACTTGCTCCGCCAGCTTCGCCGCCCAGTCTCGCGTGATCGCGGATTGCGGCGGCAGCATCACGAACTTGAAGCGGTTGGGGGTCGGCATGGCAACGGTCTCCTGCTGGCAACGGACGCGCAGGGGTAGGATAGGCTGGCGTGGCCGCGTGAGGGAAATCGCCGCGAAGCTTTAGTAAATCCCTGGAACGAGCCGCGCCGTGCGGGCGCAATAGGCGTCATACTCGGCACCGAACTGCGACCGCAGCAGGCGTTCCTCCGCATGCATGCGTGCAACCAACGGCGGGACGATCAGCGCGGTCAGCAGCAGGCCGACGCCGGAGCGGAACGCCAGCGACCAGCCCACCATGCTGACCAGAAGCCCCAGATAGCTCGGATTGCGAACGGTGCGGTAAATGCCTGATGTAACCAGCGTATGTCCCGGCTGGATCGCCACCAGCCCGCTGAACCGGCGTCCGAGCACGAAGACCGGCCAGATCCGCAGCGCACCGCCGGCGGCGGACAGGATCACGCCGAGCCAGCGCACGGTATCGCCGTCGACCGTCCAGAAGCCGATGCGGTCGGTCAGGGCCGGCAGCCAGGCGCTGAGAAACCCGATCACCCCGAATGCGATGAGGACCCAGCGATTGCCGCGATCCTCGCGCTCGCCCGCGCTCAGGTTGCCCTCGCTGAACAATGCCGCGCCGGTCAGCGCAACACCCACGATGACGAGGGCAATGAGGGGAGGGTGCGAGAAGAAAGCCGCGAACCCGCCCGACCCTAAAATCGCAAGGCCGATATAGACGGCCGTCGACATGACAGCGATCAGCTTGATGCGGAGCTTGGCCATCCCTATCGATCCCGAACCACCAAGGGACGTAAGCGTGTGCCGTCGCTCGATGTGGAGGCCGGCATCGGCATGTCGTTCCTCCTTGCCGACATGGCTGGCCGACGGCGGGTTTGCTGCCGCAGCCCTGGATCAGATTTGCCCCTCCACCTAGACTGCCGCAATCCAGCAGGGGATTGAAGATGACTCACCGCTACCGCGTCGGGTTCGACATTGGCGGCACGTTCACCGATTTCATCTTGCTCGATACCGAACGCAACGAGATCCGCCTGCACAAATGCCTGACCACGCCGCATGATCCGTCGGTCGGCGCGTTGCAGGGCCTGGGCGAACTTCTGTCGGCTGCCGGCCTGGCCTTCGCCGACATCGGCGACGCCGTGCACGGCACCACGCTGGTCACCAACACGCTGATCGAGCGCACCGGCGCCCGCATCGGCCTGATAACCACGCGCGGCTTCCGCGACATCCTGGAGATGGGCACCGAACAACGCTACGACATCTACGACCTGTTTCTGCAGTTCCCCGACCCGTTGGTGCCCCGTCGCCACCGGCTTGAGGTGAGTGAACGCCTGGACCGCGACGGCAACGTGCTGACACCGGTCGATCCCGCCGAGGTCCGCGCCACCGCGCTGCGCCTGCGTGCCGAAGGCGCCGAGGCGATCGCCATCTGCTTCCTGCACGCCTATCGCAATCCTGCGCATGAACGCGCCGCCGCCGCGATCGTGCGCGCCGCCTGCCCCGAACTGGCGGTGTCGATTTCCTCCGAGGTCGTCGCGGAACTTTGGGAATACCAGCGCTGCGCCACGACCTGCGCAAATGCCTACGTTCAGCCGCTGGTGGCGCATTACCTGGCGCAGCTTGAACGCGAACTGCATGCGCGCGGCTTCCGCGGCGAGCTGACCATGATGCATTCGGCCGGCGGCCTGCTGTCGCTGGAGACCGCGCGCGCCTTCCCGATCCGCATGCTGGAAAGCGGCCCGGCGGGCGGCGGTCTTGCCACCGCTTTCTTCGGGGCGGCGGCGGGCAAGGCGGACGTGATTTCCTTCGATATGGGCGGCACCACGGCAAAGGCCTGCCTGATCGAGAACGGCCGCGCCGAGATCGCGCCGACGATGGAAGCGGCGCGGGTGCACCGATTCAAGAAGGGCTCGGGGCTGCCGATCAAGGCGCCGGTGATCGACATGATCGAGATCGGCGCCGGTGGCGGCTCCATTGCGGCGATCGACGAAGTGGGGCTGCTGCGTGTTGGCCCGCGTTCCGCCGGCGCCGATCCCGGCCCCGCCTGCTATGGCCGAGGTGGCACCGAACCCACCGTCACCGATGCCAACCTGCTGCTGGGCTATTACGATCCCGGCTTCTTCCTTGGCGGCCGCATGGCGCTGGACCGCAACGCCGCCGAGACCGCGCTGGCGCGTGTCGGGGCTGGGCTGGGGCTGAGCGCGATCGAGACGGCGGCCGGCATCCATCGCCTAGTCACGGAAAACATGGCCGCGGCGGCACGCATCCATATCGTGGAGAAGGGCAAGGACCCGCGCCGCTATGCCATGGTGGGCTTCGGCGGCGCCGGCCCCGCGCATGCGGCGGAGGTGGCGCGCATCCTGGGCGTGCGGGAGGTGCTGATCCCGCCGGCATCGGGAGCCGCGTCCGCGCTGGGATTCCTGGCCGCGCCGCTGTCGTTCGAGCAAGTGCGCAGCCATCCGGTGCGGCTTGAAGCCGCCGATGCCGCCGCGACGATCGACGCGGCGCTGCGCGACCTGGAGCAGGAGGCGCGGGGGCGGCTGATTGGGGCGGGGGTGGCGGCGGATGATGTGGTGGTGGAACGCTCGGCCGACATGCGGCTGGAAGGGCAGATGCATGAGATCAACGTGACGCTGCCCGATGGCGCGATCACCGCGGCGACGCTGCCGGCGATCCGTGCCGCTTTCGCCACGGCCTATGCCGCGCGGTACACGTCGGTCTATGGCGGCGTTGGCGTGCAGACGATTTCGTTCCGTGTTCGTTGCCGCGGTCCGATGCCGGTGCTGTCGCTAACCGAGACCGGCGCGCACCCGGCTGGCCACGCGCTGAAGGGCAGGAGGCAGGCCTGGTTCGGCGACGGGTTCGTGGCGACGCCGGTCTATGACCGCTATGCGCTGAGCAGGGGCGCGGTGATCGAAGGACCGGCGATCATCGAGGAGCGCGAAGCTACCACGGTGGTTTTGCCCGGCGACCGGGTCACGGTGGATGCCAGCGGCGCGCTGCGCATCGCGATCGGCCTGCCGGCGGCGCAAGCTGCGCGCATCACCGCGGCGACGCCGCTCGCTGACGCCGCGGCGCTGATCGAAGCCGATCCGGTGTCGCTGGAAATCATGTGGAGCCGCCTGGTCACGGTGGTGGAGGAGATGTGGCAGACGATCTGCCGCACCGCGTTCAGCCTGATCGTCTCGGAAGCGCAGGACTTTGCCTGCGACCTGCTGGACGCGCGTGGCGAATCGCTGGCGCATTCGCCGCGCGCGATGCCGGTGTTCAACGTCACCTTGCCGCGTGCCGTGAAGGCGATGCTGCAGAAATTCCCGGCGCACACGCTGAAGGCGGGCGATGTGGTGATCACCAACGACCCCTGGCTGTGCGCCGGCCATCTGTTCGATATCGCCGTGGTGACGCCGGTGTTCCGTGACGGCACGCTGGTAGCGCTGACCGGTACCGTCGGCCATGTCGGCGATATCGGGGGGACGAAGGATTCGCTGCGGGCGCGCGAGATCTATGAGGAAGGCATCCAGATTCCGCCGATGATGCTGTACCGTGCGGGTGTGGCGAACGGGGATCTGCTGACGCTGATTGCGGAGAACGTACGCAAGAGCGAGGAAGTGCTGGGGGACATCCATTCGTTCGTTGCCGCCAACGCTCTGGGTGCGGAGCGCTTGCTGGCGTTCATGGACGAATACGGCATGCATGATCTACGCGCTTTGGCGCAGGTGGTGCAGGGCCGCGCCGAGAGCGCGATCCGTTCCGCCATCCGCGCGCTGCCGGACGGCGAGTACCATTCGGAAATCTGGAACAATCCGCTGGGGGAGACACTGCGGTATCCGCTGAAGATCACGGTGCAGGGGGACGAAATCGAACTCGATTTCGAGGGTGCGCCGCCGCAACTGCCGCAAGGCGGGCTGAACTGCACGTTCAGCTACACCGAAGCGCATGCCACGTATCCGATGAAGTGCCTGCTGTCGCCGGAAGTGCGGGGCAATGCCGGTTGCTACCGCCCGTTCACCGTGAAGGTGCCAGCGGGCAGCGTGCTGAACTGCGACAAGCCGGCGTCGGTGAACCTGCGCACGCGGGTCGGCTGGTACCTGGCGCCGAACATCTTCCGCGCGTTGGCGGGTGCCGCGCCGGACCGTGTGCAGGCGGCGACGGGACTGCCGGTGGCGGTGAACGTCTATGGCCGCACCGCGGAAGGTGCGGTCTACGCCGACCATTTCTTCATGGGGGCAGGGCAGGGAGGTTCGTCGCATGGCGACGGCAAGTCGGCGCTGCTGTATCCGACGTCCGCGGCAAACACCTCGGTAGAACTGATGGAAACGCGCGCGCCGGTGCTGGTGCTGGAGAAGACGTTCGTCACTGATTCAGGTGGCCCCGGCAAGCATCGTGGCGGCTGCGGCGTGCGCACGCGGCTGCGCAAGTTGTACGATGACGAGTTGCCGACGCTGACATCCGTCTATCCGGAGGGCGTCGGCGTGACGGTGGAAGGCCTGCATGGCGGGCGCCACGGCGGCAGCGTGCATGGCTGGGTGGCTGATCCCGCCGGCAAGGTGCTGCGCGATTGCGGCACCGGTGAACTGGTGACGCTGACGCGCGCCGACCAGATCGTTGAAGTGCAGCTTGCCGGCGGGGCGGGCTTCGGCGATCCGCGTGAGCGGCCGGCGGTGCTGGTGGCGCAGGATGTGGCGGAGGGTGTCGTCTCGCCCGAGGCCGCGATGCGCGATTATGGGGCGGATCTGACGGCCGGAAAGGCCGCGGAATAAGAGGGCAACGAGGTGAGGGCGCGATCGCCGGAGATTCACACTATGCGGTCTTCACCTGGACCTGGAAGGGGGGGCGACGTAAAACATCCGGTGATTGGAGGGCCGAATGCGCTATACGGTCGTTCTTGAGCAAGAAGCTGACGGTGGTTGCGTGATCAGCGTGCCCGCGCTGCCTGGCTGAGTCAGCCAGGGCGACGGCAGGGCGGAAGCGCTTGCCAATATCTGGGAAGCGATCGAACTCTATATCGAAGATTGCCGCGATGCGGGCGATCCTGTTCCGGTGGAGGCCGGACGGGACTTTGTTGATGTCGAAGCAGCGTAGGCCCAGCGGATTGTGGCGTAGATTCCGACCGACCTGTCCGGGACTGCGCCGCCACAGTCAGTGCCGGAAATGCGGGATGACGTCCTCGCACATCATGCGCAGCGAGTTCATCACCCGCTGCGGCGAAATCCGCATACCGCAGTTCAGTTCCGCCAGAATGCCGGACAGCCCCAGTTCCTGCTGCAACTGCGCCAGGCGGTCCGCCACCATCGCCGGCGTGCCGACGATGACCTTGCTGCGCAGCACTTCGTCCCAGGTGATCTGCTGCAACCGCTGGCCGCGCTCGGCGCGGTTCTCGATGGCGCGGGTGCCTTCCTGGGTGGCCGATGCCTCGATGCGCTCGCCGAGATAGCGGTAGAAATACATGATGCTCTCTTCGGGCTCGGACAGCGCCTGCGCCTCGGTGGCGGCGACATAGACCGGGACGCGCAGGAACACCTTGCCGTTGCCGGGGTGGCCGGCCTTCACCCAATTCTCGCGATAGACGCGCAGGTTGGGCACCAGCTCGGTCAGATTGCCCAGCCGCGTCGCGACGAAGATCGGCATGCCCTGCGTGCCGGCGGATTCGAATGTGTCGGGGCTGTTGGCGGCGATGCGCAACTCGGGATACGGCGCCTGGTACGGCTTCGGCGTCACGCAGACATTGTTGAATTGGTAGAACTTGCCGTCGTAGGAGAACCGCTCCTGCGTCCAGGCGCGCTTGAGGATTTCCAACACCTCGACGAAACGTTCGCGGCTTTCGGCGTAGGAGATGCCATAGGCCTGGTAGGTGCGGGGAAAGCCGCTGCGGCCGACGCCCATGATCAGGCGGCCATGGCTGATGTGATCGACGGTGGTGGCTTCCTCGGCGATCCGCACCGGGTGGCACAGCGGCAGCACCTGCACCGCGATGCCAATTTTCATCCGCTGCGTGCGCGCGGCGATCGCGCTGGCGATGCTGAGCGGCGCCGCCAGCACCGAGCGTTCCGGCGCGCTGTGCAGTTCCGCCAGCCACATCACGTCCAGGCCGCTTTTCTCGGCGGCGTCGACTTGCTCAAACGAGGTGGCGAAGGCCTCGGCCTCAGTCTGGCCGGGCATCCGCTGAAACTCATGAAACATGCCGAATTCCATCGCCGTCCGTCCCTGGGATTCAGTTCATGGGTGGGAGTTTCCGCGTTTGGCCCGATTGGAGCAAGCCCCTGCATGGCGGAGGCGGTTACTATGCCTGCCTGGCATGATGGCCCATGCCGCGGTTGGTTGACCAACGCCGAGCACGGTCTGCCTGCCGTCGTCTTATGGCAAGCAACGCGTCCGGCACTGATGCGCCGGCGCGTCATTAACCATTGAGTGACGAGTTTTGCCTCACCATGCCGCAACGACCGCAGCAAGGGCGGTGTTCGGGCGTCGTCGATACG
>Ga0335075_10006103_pt1 | contig 18621 bp, 14 predicted proteins | sample Lox_Sample_24_FD_206723 | JGI IMG/M metagenome (GOLD analysis project Ga0335075, IMG submission 206723) | Soil microbial communities from Loxahatchee National Wildlife Refuge, Florida, United States - Lox_Sample_2.4 | ecosystem: Environmental > Terrestrial > Soil > Wetlands | place: USA... | reverse complement strand
GCACCGCGACCCGCTCGATCTCACCGTCGGCGAAGGCTGACCTGATCAGCTGCTCGATGCGCTCGGTCTCGGTCTTCTCCATGCGTGCTCCTGGTGTTGCTCGTACTGTGAGCGCTGCACGTGTAATGAGCGTAACACACGTTGCTTCAACGGTCGCAGGCAGCGGGTTCCGCCAGGAAGCTGCTGACGGCAGTGATCCATTGCCCGGGCTGGTCGATGTGCGCCATGTGCCCGGCATCCTGGAGAAGGACGACCTGGGCGGAAGGAATCAGGGCGGCGGCCTGCTGAGCCAGGGTGGCTGGGAAGGTCATGTCCCGCCCGCCGTGCAGCAGCAGTATGGGCAGGCCCAGGGCGGCCAGGCGCGGAGCCGCGTCGTCGTGGTGTGCCGACGGCAGGGTGCCGGCCCGCCACGGCCGCAGCCACTCGGCGGAGAACCGGATCCGCTGCAGGCGGGCCAGGTAGCCCGCCATTGCGTCCTGGCGCCACAGGTCAGCTGGTGCCTGGGCGATAGCGGCGGATCGAGTCAGCTCGGGACCGGACAGAGCGGGGTCGGACCAGATGCGTTGCGCGGCGGCGGTGCGGCGATCGCGTTCTGCCCAGCCCTCGAATGCGCCGGGCGGGACCGGCAGCACGCTGCTGGAGGCGACGATCAGCCTGCGCACGCGGTGTGGCGCGGCCAGGGCCAGCCGCTGGGCAAGCAGCCCTCCGTAGGAGAAACCCAGGACGTCGGCGTCGGCGACGCCGAGCGCATCCAGCAAGACAGCAAGATCACCGGTCGCGGCGTCAGGGGTGTACTGGCCATCGCCCAGGCTGCGGGTGGAACGCCCGCATCCGCGCAGGTCGGGCAGGATCAGCCGGTGCCGTCCGGCCAGGCGGTCCAGCGGCTCGCGCAGGTAGCTGTGGTCCCAGTCCGGGCCGCCGTGAATCACCAGCAAAGCGCGATCCGCCGAGCCTTGGGACTGAGCGACGAACAGCCTCACGGCAGGATCTGCGGACACGGTGATATGGCTTTCTGTCCACACGCGGCCAGCATTCACCAGATCTAGCCGACTGGCCTGGGCCAAGCGCCCGGGCTGCGGGCCCGGCCGCAGCCGGCGGCCGCCCGGTGAAGCCGGTGGCCGCCCGGTGATCAGTCCGGCAGGTGTCACTCGTCCATGGGAGAGCCGAAACGGATCGTGTTGCCGTCCGGATCGACGTGTGCGCCCTCGAGCAGTTTGTAGGGGGCCGGCTCGGCCGGGTGGGTGTGCCCGGCGATGCCAGGCCGGCTCCACTCTTCGTACAGCGCGCGGGCGTCGCGCACGTAGAGATAGGCCGATCCCGGGTGGATCGTGTCGTGCCCCGGATCCGCAGCCAGGTGCAGCTCGACCCCGTCCCGGTCGGCGAAGCCGTAGTCATTGCTGTCGTCCGAGGTCAGCGTGCTGAAGCCGAGCGTCGAGTAGTGAGCCAGCGCCGCGCTCAGGTCGCGCACCGGGAAGATGGGGCAGAAGCGGCGGAGCTGGCGGGCCGGGCGGCGCAGGCCCGCCCCGGTGGTGACGGCGTCGATCTTGATCTCGGTCAGGGCGATGAGCACGGATCGCATCGCCTCGATCTGTTCGCACGACACTCGCTCCTGGAGCTGATCATCGACGGCCTCCAGGCCCCGCACCCCGGCCTCCAGGGCTTCCTGGCCTCGTGCGGTCAGCTCGAGGACAACCCGGCGCCGGTCGCCGGGATCGGGCTGGCGTTCGAGATAGCCACGGTTGACCAGGACGTCGATCAGCTGGCTCACGGCCTGCTTGGTGACGCCCAGCTCGGCTGGCAGGTCCTGCCCCGGCCCGCCTGACGAGCCGGCCCCGGCCAGGAGGAGCATCCCGTTCCTCGGCAGGTCGTTGATCCCGATGGCATGCAGTTGCGCCCTGATCGACTGCGCGTAGACACCGCGGGCTGATCTCATCAACGTGGAGGTGGCAAGCTCGCTGCGGTCGGCTCTGTTCATGCCGTCACGCTATAGACAAGCTTCTTGCTAGTCAAGAAATTTGACTAACGTGGGGTAGCTCAGTCGGCGGTGGCAGGATAGCTCAGGCGGCGGCGGTACTGGCTCCAGCTCGACCGACCGCTTTGCGTCAGCGTCTCCTGGTTTTAGAATCCGGGCATGAACGAGATCAGTGTCGTCGCGGTGCTCAACGACCCCGTGCGGCGCAGGCTCTACGACTACATCGCCATGCAGCCGCACGGAGTCAGCCGGAGCGAGGCAGCGGCGGCCGCGGGCATCCAGCGCACGCTGGCCGCGTTCCACCTCGACCGGCTGGCCGAGGCCGGGCTGGTCGACGTGACGTTCCGCCGTCCTGCTGGACAGACGGGCCCTGGTGCCGGGCGCCCGGCCAAGCTCTATCGGCGCTCCGCGGCCGAGCACCAGGTCAGCGTGCCGCCGCGGGATTACCGGGCCGCTGCCGAACTGCTGGCCGAGGTCGTTGACATCACCGGCGCCGAACCAGAACTGCAGCGGTCGGCCAGGAGCCGTGGCGCGGCGGCAGGCCGCACGGCGAGATGGGAAGCTCCCGCCCAGCCGCCGCACGACTTGGTTGCCGGGGCGCTGACCGCCCAGGGTTACCAGCCCTACCGTGACGGCGCGGACATCCGCCTGCGCAACTGCCCGTTCCACGTGCTGGCCAGCCGGTACCCGCCGCTGATCTGCGGCATGAACCTCGCCCTGCTCGAAGGGCTGCTGGAAGGTGCCGCGGTGACGGCGCTGGAGGCCACGCTGGACCCGCGCCCGGGAGACTGCTGCGTCGTGGTCCGCGAGGCCAGCATTTCTAAAACCAACTAATCTTGACATTCAGGCCGGGCCGATGGTCTGATGGGCCCGTGACCGGATACCACCTCGCGCAGCTCAACGTCGGCTTGGCGCGTGCTCCCACCGACTCCCCGGAACTGGCTGACTTCATGGCCGGGATCGACCCGGTCAACGCCATCGCCGATGCCGAGCCGGGGTTCGTTTGGCGGCTTCAGGACGGCGACGGGCCCGGCGCCACCGCGCTGCGGCCTCGCGGCCCGGATCTCATGATCAACATGTCGGTGTGGGAATCGCTGGAGGCACTGCGGGACTTCGTGTACCGCAACGGCCCCCACCTCGATTTCATGCGCAGGCGGCGGAACTGGTTTCACCGGATGGCCGAGGAGTACCTCGTGCTCTGGTGGGTGCCGGCGGGCCATCTTCCCGATGTGGAGGAGGCGCTGTCCCGTCTTGACCTGCTCCGCAGCAACGGTCCTTCTCCCCTGGCCTTCACCTTCCGCGATCCCTACGCCGCGCCCACGCTGGCCGTTCGGCAGGAGGCTGGCTCAGGCGGCAGCGCGCTCGCCGGCGGGACGGCGGCGCAGGCTCACGGCCGAGATGGCCGGCGGTGCGTAGGCCATGTCGAGCGCGCCGACATCGGTGCCGGCCGGGACGATCTCGTCGATCCAGTCGAGGATCTCGTCGTCGAGGGTGGTCTCGGCCCCGGCGAGCAGGTCGTCGAGGTGTGCCATCGTGCGGGGCCCGATGATTGCCGAGGTCACGCCCGGATGGGCGATAACGAACGCCATCGCCAGGTGAGTCAGTGACAGGCCGGCCTTCTGGGCTAGCGGGATGAGTTGCTCAACAGTGTCCAGCCGGTGCTCATCGGTCAGGTGCCTGAAGCCGTACCTGGACCGGTGCGTCGTGGCTTGCTGGCCTTTGCGGTAGCTGCCGGTGAGCAGGCCACCGGCCAGCGGACTCCAGACCAGCGTTCCCATCCCGTAGCGCTGGCAGACCGGAAGCACCTCGCGCTCGATGCCCCGGTTAAGAATTGAGTACGGCGGCTGCTCGGTGCGGAAGCGCTGCAGGCCGCGCCGCTCCGCGACCCACTGCGCCTCGACGATGTCCGAGGCGGGATAGGAGGAAGTGCCGATGGCCCGCGCCTTGCCCGCGCGCACCAGGTCGGTGAGGGCTGAGAGGGTCTCTTCCACGTCGGTGTCCGGGTCGGGCCGGTGTATCTGGAACAGGTCGACGTGATCGGTCTGCAGCCGGCGCAGCGAATCATCGAGTGCGCGCACCAGCCAGCGCCGTGAGGCACCCTGCCGGTTGGGGTCGGCATCGCTGGCCCCGCCGGCGTCGTGGCCCATGGCCATCCTCGCCTTGGTGGCGAGCACGACGCTGTCGCGGCGGCCCTTGAGGGCCTGGCCGACGATCTCCTCGGACTCGCCTCGTGAGTACATGTCGGCGGTGTCAATGAAGTTGATCCCTGCGTCCAGGGCCTTGTGGATGATCCGGATCGAGTCGTCGTGATCGGGGTTGCCGGCCGCCCCGAACATCATGGCCCCCAGGCAGTAAGGGCTGACCTTGATCCCGGTCCGGCCCAGCGTACGGTACTTCATGCTTCTCCTCCCGGAGCTGGCCGGCGAGCGGCTGGCGCCGCTGCAGTGCCGTACCATGAGCTAAACGGAGCTACGCTCCAGAACTATACGGAGCATTGCTCCGTTTAGTCAAATGAGGCAGCAGCAAACCCGGTGAGCTTCTCCGACAGGGCCCACAGCCGCTCGGCGTGTTCAGGGTCCAGGGCGTACGGCGCGTAAGAGCCGTACGGCACTTCGCCCGGCCCGGTCCACGGCTCGGCGATAGCGCAGTTGTCAAGGTACTTACCGCCAACTCCCTGGAGTTCGGGCGCTACGGCCGCCCAGACCGTGGTGGCGGCGCCTTGCTCGACGGTCTTCCATTCCGGGCCCGGGCCATTGATCCGGTTTCCGGCTGAGTCGAGCCAGCCCCTTTCGGCCAGTTCCTGGTGCGGTATATGCCGCATCAAGCTGGTCTGGATCGCCCCGGGCGCCACCGCGTTCGCCGGCCTGCCACGCCGGGTGAGGCCGACTGCGAACAGGCAGTTCGCGGTCTTTGACTGTCCGTACGCCGCCCAGGGATCGTAGCGGCGGCTGTGATAGTTCGGGTCGTCGAAGTCGACGTCGCTGCGCCGATGCCCCCGCGAGGACAGCACCACCACACGCGCGCTGCCCGCGTCTTGCAACGCGGGCAGCAGGCCGATGGTGAGCGCGAAGTGGCCAAGGTGGTTAGTGCCGAATTGCAGCTCGAAGCCATCCGCCGTCCGGCCGAATGGGGTCCGCATCACCCCGGCGTTGTTGATCAGCAGGTGCAGCGGCCGGTTCCAGCGCCGGACGAAGGCGCCGACCGACGCCAGCGAGGCCAGATCGAGCTCCTCGAACTCCGCCGACGCGGGCAGCTCAGCGGTCCCGCGACTGCGCCCCGCCGCGACGACACTCGCTCCGGCTGCCGCCAGCACCCGCACGGTCTCCGCCCCCAGCCCGGAAGTGCCGCCCGTGACGATCACGTTCATCCCGGTCAGATCGTGTCCGCTGACGACTTCACTTGCGGTTGGGTACGCCATGGCCAGGCTCCTGTCGAAAGTAGTGGTGATGAGCAGGGTGATTGACGCGCCGGCGCGGATGCGGCGATGAGCATCAAACCGAGCTGACGCGGGCCGCGGCGCCTATGTCCCCATGCCCTCGAGCCTGCTCCGGTGCCGGACGACGAGGAAGGTGGCACCGTTCCTAGCAATCTGGCGGCTACCCACAGCGGCTACCTACGGCAGATACCCCGGGTGACACACTCGTCCTATGGCGGCATCGACCGAACTGGGGGAATTCCTGCGGGCCCGGCGCGCCCGGCTGCAGCCTTCAGAAGTCGGTCTCCCTCCCGGCGTCGGCCTGCGGCGGACGCCCGGGCTACGCCGGGAGGAACTGGCCGCTCTCGCCGGTCTCAGCATCGATTACTACATCCGTTTGGAGCAGGGCAAGGAGACCAACCCGAGCACCGCGATCCTGGACGGACTCGCCCGGGCCCTGCACCTGGCCGAAGAGGAGCACGAGCACCTTTACACCCTCGCCAACCACGCCGCCCGGCGAACGAGGCCATCCAGCTCGTCCACGATCCGGGAGGTACGCGCCGGCGTGCGGCTCCTGCTGGAAACGGTCCGTCCCTGCCCCGCTTACGTGCAGAACAGCGTGAACGACATCCTCGCGGCGAATCCCGAGGGTCTCGCACTGTTCGCCGGCATCGAGGAATGGCCGGTCCACCGGCGCAACACAGTCCGATACGTGTTCTGCCATCCCGCCGCGCGGACGCTGTACCCGGACTGGGAAGCCACCGCCCTGGCGACCGTCGCGAACCTGCGGGCCCGCTCGGTCGCCGCCCCGGACTCCCCCGGCCTGGCCGCCCTGGTGCAGGAGGTTTCGGCCAGTAGCGCTGAGTTCGCCCTCCTGTGGAGGCGCTATGACCTCCGGTACCGGCGCAGCCAGGTCAAGGCGTTCCACCATCCCGAGGTCGGTGACTTCACCCTCAGCTACGAGGTGCTGAACCTCGAGGACGGACTTCGCCTCAGCATCCTGCAGGCCGAACCGGGCACGGCCGACCACGACGCGCTAAAGCTGCTCGCTCTCACCCGCACTCCTTGACCGCCGGGGAAGCGTACGGACGCGGCCGGGCAACGGACCTTCCTTAAGCAGGGCGTACCGGGCCGGCTTCGGCCGCATGCGCCCGGTCGGCGAGCAGCCGGACCTCGTCGGCGATGGCCGGCCAGAGCGGTGCGGGAAGGTCGTGACCCACGCCGGGCAGGATCACCAGGCGGGCACCCGCGATCGCCCTGGCAGTGGCGCGGGCTGCGCTGACGCGCAGGAGGGGATCCTGGTCGCCGTGCAGGACGAGAACGGGCTTGCGCAGCTCGCGCAGTTTCGGGCCGTGCCACGCCGCGCCGGCCTGCCTGCTCTGCGCCTTGGTGTCCCGGGGGCCGCTGTCGGCCTCGCGCTCGATCCACTCCCGCGCGGCCTGCTCATCGAACGGGTAGGCCGGGGAGGCCACCGCGCGGGCGAGCATCAGGGAAAGCTGGAGGTCGCCTTCCCTGCCCTCAGGGACCTTGGCCCGCGCGAGCTTCGCCAGCATGCCGAGGCGCACGTAGCGCCCCGCGCCGAGCCCGGACACGTCGCCGGGCAGGCCGGCCATTGAGATCACGCTGAGCACCCGGTCCGGGTGCCGCAGGGCGATGCGCTGGGCGATGATGCCGCCGAGCGAGGCACCGAAGATGTGCGCCTGCTTCCAGCCAAGCGCGTCCAGCACGGCGATCGCATCGTCGGTCATGTCCTCCGAGGTGTAGGCGCCGCGCTGGCGGGCCAACGCGACGAACGGGTTGCCGCCTGCGGTGTCCGGCATCCGGGTCGACTGGCCCGCATCGCGCTGGTCATAGCGGGCGACGGCGAACCCCCTGCTGGCCAGCTCCTGGCCCAGGCCGGCCGGCCACCAGAACCTGGAGACGGCCATACCCATGACCAGGAGCAGCGGCTCGCCCTCCGAGCCGGCCAGCGTGTCATATGCGATCTGCACGCTGCCGTTGCCCGCGTACCGCGTCGGGGTCCACAGTGTGGCCCACGAACTGGCCCCTTCTGCTGCGGTCATGGTTCGCTCCTCGCTCCTCGCTCCTCGCTGATCGCGACTAACTGCGATCACTGTTCGCTATGCGAGAGGCTAGCTTACTGAGTACAGTGTTCGCAATGGTGAAAGACAATCCACCCGGCGGGAGCATCTGGACCCGTCCGGAGCGCTCGGCCCGCGGGCCGGCCCCCGAGCACAGCCGCGCGGAGATAGCGGCCGCCGCCATCGCCCTGGCTGACGCGGCCGGCCTGGGCGCGGTAACCATGCGCTCCGTGGCGGCAGCCATCGGGACCGGTCCCGCGTCGCTGTACCGGTACGTCGCAACCCGGGCCGAACTCCTGGAGCTCATGGCCGACCAGGCACGCGGCGAACTCGCCTATGACCGGACAGCCTCAGGTGAGCCGGCCGCCAGGCTGCTCGCGCTAGCCCGCGAGGGCCGCGCCTTGTACCTGCGGCACCGGTGGCTGCTCGACATCCCGACCGCCCCGATCCCGGGACCGAACGCCATAGCGTTCATCGAGCACTCCCTCGCCGCCCTGACGGGCGTGGACCTGTCCGGCCCGGCCAAGCTGGAGACGATCGGGCTCTTCTCCGGGGCGGTCCGGCTTCTCGCGCAGACCGAAATCGAGCAGCGGCAAGCCGGGCAGGACGCCACCCAGTGGCAGAGCGAGCTGACGGCTTACCTGGCACAGAGTGTGGCGGCCGGCCAGCACCCGCAACTGGCGGCCGTCCTCGCCGAAACGCCGTCTGAGGATCTTGCCCGGCAGCAGGACGACTTGTTCGAGCGCGCAATGGTCAGGATCCTGGACGGCCTGCTTCTCCCGCACTGCCGGCCAACCGGCTGAGCCAGCGATTAGTTCCGGCGTGCGGCAGCGTCTCATCTGGCAGCGGGCATCTCCGCCGGGCGTCCGGGCGACGGGGGCACGGGCGGCCGTCAACGGATCGCCGACGACAGCGCAGGGAGTGAATCGATGACTGCGATACCGCAAATCGTGTCAGCCGAGGAATGGCAGCAGGCCCGTGACGACCTGCTCAAGGCCGAGAAGGATGCGACCCGGGCGCTGGACGCGCTCGCCGCACGCCGCCGGCGGCTGCCAATGGTCAGGTTCGACGCGAGCAAATACGTGTTCAGCACACCAGAAGGCAGCAAGACCCTGCTCGACCTGTTCGGCGGGTCCGCCCAGCTCGTCGTCTACCAGTTCATGGACGAGGGGCCTGATAAGTTCTGCCCGGGATGCACCCACGTCGCCAACAGCGTCACCGACCTGGCCAACCTGGCCGACTACGGCGTCAGCTGGGTGATCGTGTCCAATATGCCGCTAGCCCAGATCGAGTCGTACAAGGCGAAGATGGGCTGGACGATGCCGTTCGTGTCATCCCGCGGAACGACGTTCACCCGCGACACCGGCGCCAACGACCTGTTCATGCTGTCGGTGTTCCTGCGCGACGGCGATCAGGTTTACCGGACGTACGCGACCACCAACCGTGGCGTGGACCGGCTGCTGTTCGTCAACAACATCCTCGACCTCACCCCGTACGGCCGTCAGGAGGACTGGGAGGACTCTCCGCCCGGCTGGCCGCAGCACCCAACCTACGGCTGACGCCTGCTTTGCCGCTCAGGAGGACGTCGCCCTAACTCGGCGCATCGAGGATGGCGCGGGCTAGTGCCCTGACCGCTGCTGCGGGCCGGGCTGGGCCTTCGGCGGCGAGGCAGGCCAGGATCGGCTCACTGTGCAGGGCGCCCAGCAGGACGTGCGCGATCATCTCAGCGTCTGCGTCAGGCCGCTGGGCCGCGATGAGCGTGCTGATGTGGCCATGCCAGAAGCGGTAGACCGGATGGTCGTCCCGGTGGCCGTCCTTCGCTGTCCCCTCGCCGGCGGCAGCGCCCTGGTGCGCGGCTACCGGCTCCGCCGCGGCGCTGAACGCGAGTTCCGCCAGGAGGCTCTTGTTGCGCCCGACGACCTCGATGACGGCGTCGATGAAGGCGAGCAGGCGCTCCCGATCGGGTGCCCCCGGACCCAGAGGTGGCGGCCCCGAGGTCACCGCCTCGGTCAGTGCCTGGGCACGCTCGACCATGAGCGCCGTCATCAGCCCCATTCGGCTGCCGAACCGGTGGAAGACCGTGCCCTTGCCGACCCCGGCCGCCAGCGCGACCTGCTCGATCGAGATGTCCTGCGGCCGGTGCGTGGCCAGGAGTTCCTCGGTGGCGGCCAGGATCGCGCGTCGGTTGCGCACCGCGTCGGCGCGCTCGGCCCGGGCTTGGCTCATCAGGATCTTCTTCCGCTGGACAACTGGACCAGCGGTCCAGTAAGGTCGGAGCCTCAAGTTGACTCACGGTCCAGTTTAGGAGGCGGTTCCCATGCGACGCGTGCTTTATCACGCTCGTGGCGGCCCGGAGGTGCTGGCGATCGAAGAGGCTGAGGTGCCCTCGCCCGGCCCCGGGCAGGTGCTTATCCGCGCCGAGGCGATCGGCGTGAACTACGTCGATGTCCAGCTCCGCCGAGCCACCGATCCCGGCTCGCTGTACTACCGTCAGCTGCCCGCCACGCTGACCGGGGACGTTGTCGGAACCATCGAGGCAGTCGGCCCGGACGCCGATCCTTCGCTGGCCGGCGTGCGCGTCGCCGTCCTGCTGGAGGACGCCTACGCCGACTACGTCCTCGCCGGGACCGACTGGCTCGTACCGGTACCTCCGGAGCTCAGCCTTGAGGCCGCCAGCATGCTCCCGACCGTCGGACCGGTGGCGCTTGGCACGCTGCGGGCTGGGCATCTGGCGAAGGGGGAGACCGTCCTGGTCACCTCGGGCGCGGGCGGGATCGGGCACCTGGCCGTGCAACTGGCGAGGCAGCAGGGTGCCAGCGCGGTTATCGCCACCGCCGGCTCCGCGGCCAAGCTCGAATTCCTCGCCGGACTCGGCGCTGACGCCACCATCGACCACAGCCGGCCGGACTGGGCCGAACAGGTGCGCGCCGCCGTGCCGGACGGCATCGACGTCGTCTTGGACGCGGTGGGCGGCGCGATGCTGAACACGAGCATTGGACTGCTCAGGCCGCTTGGCCGCGTGGTTGTCTACGGTGCAGCCAGCGGTGATTTCGCCAGCATTCCGGTGCGCAGCTTGTTCGGGCTGAAGACGGTGACGGGATTCGGCCTGCTGCTGTGGCGGGCAACAGCCCCCGAGCGGGCCCGAGCCGACATTGCTGAGCTGGCCGGCCTGCTCGAAACCGGCGAACTCCGCGCCGTCACCCGGTCGCTCCCGTTGTCCGAGGCCGTGGAGGCACACCGCCTGCTGGAAAGCCGGGCATTCCCCGGCCGCCTCATCCTGGTCCCCTAGGCTGCCACGAGCGCTCAGGAGGGGTGCCGCGATCTAGTGACACCCCTCCTGAGCTGCTAGCTCTTCGCTATGAGCGCCCAGAATGCTGGCGCAGAGCACTTATTCGGATGGTGCAGTATTCGGGAGCCGTGTCCAGGTCGCGGAGCGGCCTGTTCCGTCGGCCCGGACCTTGCCTTCGTCCCTCAACTGCTCCAGGACGAGCCGGATCGTCTGGTCGCTGACACCTGGCACGGCCGTCCTGACGTCGGCGAGGCGGAAGGTGGCAGGCGCGTGGCGCAGTATGTGCTCGCGGACGCGCTCCTGCTTTGTTCCCGGTGTCCTGGCGGCGGCGGCGCGGTCGGCGAAGACGGCGTAGGCTCCGGCGATCAGGCGGGTGAAGTAGGCGAGCCAGGGCCACGGGTCGGCGGTCGCTTCGTGCCAGCCGTGGGTCGAGTTCAGGAGCGCCTGGTAGTAGGCGTCGGCCGATTCGGCGTTGGCCTGCTCAAGGCTCACGTAACGGCCGACCGTGTAGCCGTGTTCGCTGAGCAGGGCACCGGTGAGCAGGCGGGCGACCCGCCCGTTGCCGTCCTCGAAAGGGTGGATGACGAGAAGGTCAAGAGAGAACAGGCCGGACAGGAGCACCGGGTGATGCTCGCCCGCTGCGACCGCCTCCTTGTAGCGCTTGATCAGGTCATCGACGGCGAACGGCGTTTTCGCCGCGGGCACCGGCTTGAAGCGGACGGTGGTCGAGCCGTCCGGCGAGCGGTCCACGACGAGGTTGTCCTCTTTCTTAAAGGCCCCGCCGGGCATCGCCGTATGAGCGAACAGCAGCCGGTGCAAGTGCAGGATCAGGCCCGCGTTCAGCGGGCGCCAGTCCTCCCGGAACAGGTAGTCCTGAGCGTCGCGGTAGCCGGCCAGCTCCTGCTCGCTGCGGTTGCGCAGCGTCGTCGTGCGCCGGTCGATGATCCGCTGGGCACGATTGGCGTCCGCGACGACAACGCCCTCAATCGCCGAGGAGGCGGTGATGCTCAGGACGCGGGCCCGGTCGGCGAGCGCAGTGAGCAGCCCCGGCATCTGGTCACGGTAGAGCGCTTCCGAGCCCCGGCCGAAGTCGATCGCGCTGAGCCGGGTGACGACCTGAGAGGGCACCATCCCGATGAGCGTGTCAAGGTCAGTGAAGCTCCGCAAGGAACCTCCTAAGCAACCTGCTAAACGGCTTAATTCTAGTGTCGGTTAGCATGTTTAGCAGGTTGGTTTAGCAGGTTCCGGCTGCCGATGCCTTCGCGGTCGCCGGTCGCGCGCTGGCCGATGTAGGCGGCCCAATCACGCTATCTGATGCAATACCGCTCACCTTACTGGGGCAGTGCACTTATTCGAAGGTGCAGTATTCCCTCCGAGGCGACAGGCTTACGGGGGTCCGCGTAGGTGCGCGTGTCGGTCTGGTGACAGATGCGCGTCACCCGGTTGCGGGTGCTCGGACGCTGGCGCGCCAAGCTGATCAGGGAGCTGCGCCGTCGAACATCCACAGGGCGGCCATCGGGAGGGCGGTTAGCCGGTCGCCGAAGGAGAGCTGCTGCTCGCCGGCGTAGAGCACGATCCCGGCCCGGAAGCGGTCGCCAAGCCGGTTCGCCAAGTGGCGCAGGCCGCGGAAGTCCTCGCCGCGGACGGTCTCGGCGGCCTTGACCTCGATGCCGATCACGGTGCCGGCCCCGTGCTCTAGCACCATGTCCACCTCCACCTGATCGCGGTCACGGTAGTGGAAGAGCTGCACGGGCTCCTCGGCCCAGGTGAGCTGGCGCGCGACCTCGCCGATCGCGAAGTTTTCCAGCAGCCGCCCAACTGGGGCCACCGGATCCTTGGCACGCTCCTCCGACATACCGATGAGCCTGCCGCCCAGTCCGGAGTCGGTGACAATCAGCTTCGGCGTGGAGATCGCGCGCGTGGTCAGGTTCGATGACCACGCCGGGATGCGCCTGATCACGAAGATCAACTCGAGCAGGTCCAGGTAGCGCGACAGCGTCCGCCTCGGCAGGGCAATATCGTTCGCCATCGACTGGGCGACCGCTAGGGTCCCCATCCTGGCCGCCACGACGCTCAGCAGGCGGCGCATCTCGGCTGGCCGCTCGATATCGGATATCTGCTGAACGTCACGGGTCACCAGGTCGGTCACGTAGGAGTCGAAGAATCTCGCCCGGCGGCGCCCTGGATCACGGCGCACCGCCTCCGGGTATCCGCCGCGCAGCGCCCGCGCCACGTAATCGCGCTTGGTCAGAGAACATGGCGGCATCCTGACGTGCCCGTCAAGCATGAAGACGGCATCCACGAACCCGTCCGCAGCGGAGTCAATCTCTCCCTGTGACAGCGGCCACAACTCGATAGTCTCGGTGCGTCCCGGCAGCGCGTCAGGCAAGTCCCTAAGCCCAAGCAGGCGGGCCGAACCTGTCAGCAGGAACCTGCCGGGGCGGGCATCACGATCCACCTCGCGTTTGATGGCTAGCAGAAGTTCCGGCACCCGCTGGATCTCATCGATCATCAGCAAACCGTCATGCCGAACGAAAGCGCTGGGGTCCGCTTCCGCCGCCGCGCGGACCGCCTGGTCGTCTAGGTAAAACTCGCGCGCGCCAGGAGACCTGGCGGCGATCAGCTCTGCCAGGGTGCTCTTGCCGACCTGGCGGGCACCGTTCACCACCACAACGCGGGTATCCGGCAGCGCTTCAACGGCCAGCCGCTCGGCATGCCGAGAGAACAGGCCAACCTCACTGCTCACGGAGCAACATTACAGCAGCCAGCACCAGACTAGTGGCCGATCTGCCGGTAGGTATGCGCGCGATCTGCCGGTAGTCCAGTGGCCGACTTGCCGAAGGCAGTCTGGCCACTTTGCCGGGCATCGCGACAGCTGGCGGTCGGATCGTACGACCTTAAACCCACTCACCTGGGGTCCACATCCGTCAGTTCACTGTGATCCACGGCTGGACAGCCGCCGACCAGCGGCCTCACGGTCCAGCCGGTTGCATTAGAGGCAACCAAAAGACTCCCATAAACGCTCAGGAGGAGCACAGCCTATCGGCCGCGCCCCTTCTGAGCTGGGAAACCTTCGGTTCGGAGGCGTCGTATTAGCTGCAGCCGCTGGTGGAGCCGCAGCCTTCGCAGACGTAGCAGCTGCCGGCGGGCCGCATCTTGGTGCCGCAGTTCAGGCAGAGCGGCGCGTCGGCACTGCGCCCCTGCTGGGCTTCGACCAGCTCGGTCGAGCTGTGCGGGGCGAACGCGCCGGCCGTGGCGTCCCGTTCAGGCTTCTGGCTTTCCGCCTGTGGCCGCTCTACCGGCACGGACTGGGCCAGTTCGTCGGGGTCGACCTCGTCCGCCGGGGCGGCCGGGTCTCCGCCGGCCAGGGCGGCCGAGCGCTCGTCGACGGACAGGATGCCCAGCTCGGCCCGCTCGTCGTAGGACAGGTGGTCGAGGGCCAGGCGCCGGAAGATGTAGTCCATCACCGAGCTGGCCATCCGGATGTCCGGGTCGTCGGTGATGCCGGCCGGGTCGAACCGCATGTTGGTGAACTTGGCCACGTACGACTCCAGCGGGATGCCGTACTGCAGGCCGACCGAGATCGCGATCGAGAACGCGTCCATCACCCCGGCCAGGGTCGAGCCCTGCTTGCCGAGCTTGAGGAAGACCTCCCCGATCCCGTCGCCCGGGTAGCTGGAGGCGGTCATGTAGCCCTCGGCGCCGGCCACCGAGAACCGGGTCACGGTGGCCGTCCGCTGCTTGGGCAGCCGCCGCCGCACCGGGCGGACCTCATGCGGCGCCGCCGCTGGCTGGGCGGCGGCCGCCTCGGCCTCGGCCGGCTTCTTCTTGGCCGCCGACAGCGGCTGGCCGACCTTGCAGTTGTCGCGGTAGATGGCCAGCGCCTTCAGGCCGAGCTTCCAGCCCTCGAAGTAGATGTTCTCGACTTCCTCGATCGTCGCCGACTCCGGCATGTTGACGGTCTTGGAGATGGACCCGCTCAGGTGAGGCTGGACCGCCGCGAGCATCCGGACGTGGCCCATTGGGCTGATCGACCGCTCCCCCATCGCGCAGTCGAACACCTCGTAGTGTTCTGGCCGCAGCCCGGGAGCGTCGACGACGTGACCGTGCTCGGCGATGTACTCGACGATCGCCTCAGCCTGCTCGGGCTGGTAACCGAGGTTCTTCAGCGCCCGCGGCACCGTCTGGTTGACGATCTGCATTGAGCCGCCGCCGACCAGCTTCTTGAACTTCACCAGCGCCAGGTCCGGCTCCACCCCAGTGGTGTCACAGTCCATCATCAGCCCGATGGTGTTGTGGCTGACGAGGCCATTCGCCACGTAGGTCACGTTGTCAGGCACAGACAGGTCGTAGGTCGGCTGAACTCCGCCGTCCTCATTGCTGGCCACCCGCTCGAACAGGTACCCGAGTGCCTTTTCCAGCCGCTGGTCCAGCTTCTCCTCGAACAGCCGACTGGCCAGCATCCGGGGAACCCCGTGGGACTTGTAGAGGGATTGGATCATCGCCCCGTGCAGCGGGTGCCCGGCCGGCGCCAGGTCATTCCAGTCCTGCCTAGACAGGTAGATGTAATCCTTCTTGGCCGACGAGTCCGGCTCAAGGAAGACCATTAGCCCAGACTTACGCTGGCCCATGAAACCGACGATCTCAGCGAAGTTCAGCGCGTGGTCGACGTTGCGGAGACGCACCTGGAAAATGGGACCACCCCAGCCGCTCCTGGTCTGCCTCGTCGTCGTGCCGAGGCCAAGCGCCAGCAGAACGGTCCGCACTTCCGCCGCGAACGACTCGCTGGCGGTAGAAAAGCTGGGAACCCCGTCCAGGACCGTTCCATCGGCCTCGAAAAGCCCCCGCAGGAAAGCGCTGTAGACAGCGGGCGTGTTCGTCTCCAGGATCGCCGAGGGAACCCTGGGAACCCATCCCTTACCTGTGTGAGCTGCTTCGGGCAAGCTCTTGACGAATCCGGCTGCCTGCCACCAGCGCGCGAGGCGCACGGACTGCAGCGTCACTTCGTAGTAGCCGGTCTCCTGGCGGACAACCGGCTCCAGTCCGAACAGGTCCTTGGCGAGGACTTCAAGCCGACCCAGGACATCGAGGTCGCTGTCAGCCACGCAGAGACGGATTCCCTTGGCATGCAGGCTGCCGTCTCCCATGAAGTAGCCAACGAGTTCGGCCAGGTCGGCAGTAACCGCATCGGGCACCTGCAGGTGCCGGTCATCGGTGTAATACGCCTGGTCGAGAACCGGGAGCGGAACCAGGCGCGGCTCGCCGAGCATGGTACCGAGCTGAACGGGAAGAACGTCCCCGGGCGCGATATCAGCCAGCCGCTTCCATTCCCACGCGCCTGAGGCCGGGTTCACGATCTTGACCCGATGAGTCAGCGTGCCCTGGATCTGGTAACCGCCTTCAGTGCGGATACGCCGGGTCGGCTCCTCGCCGTTAACGAAGAACTTCGTGGCCTGGCGCGGGCCATCGTCCGTGGACACCGTGAGATGAAGGTCCTGCCAGCGATCGCCGTAGACGTCACCCAACTCGGAGAGGCGGGTAAGTCCGCGGTCGGTCGTGATAAGAGACTCACCAGTCAGGCAGCCGGTCGGTGCGAGCAGGCTCGCTTGCGCATTTCGGTAGCCGTTCTTTTCGCCCAGTTCCAGGCACTGGCGCCAGACCTTGTTGGCGGCGGCGAGGATCGTCTGGTCCATGGCGCCCACGGTCTTGACCGCTGCGCTGGCCGCGGCGTGCTTGGCCATCACGCGCTTGTGCGCGGTGGCGTTGCGCGCGTAGCCGTCGTACGGGCCGACCACCCCGGCCAGCTCCGCCGAGCGCCGGTAGGCGGTGCCGGTCATCAGCGCGGTGATGGAGGCGGCGATGGCCTGGCCGCCCGCGGAGTCGTAGGCGTGCCCGGTGGCCATCAGCAGCGCGCCGAGGTTGGCGTAGCCGATGCCGAGCTGCCGGTAGGCCCGGGTGATCGCGGTTATCTTCTCGGTCGGGAAATCGGCGAAGCAGATCGAGATGTCCATCGCCGTGATGATCAGCTCGCTGACCTTCTCGAACCGCTCAACATCGAACGTGTCGTCATCCCGGAGGAACTTGAGCAGGTTGATGCTGGCCAGGTTGCACGATGAGTTGTCGAGGCTGAGGTACTCGGAACACGGATTGCTGGCCGTGATCCGCCCGGATTCCGGGCAGGTGTGCCAGTCGTTGATCGTGTTGTCGTACTGAATGCCCGGGTCGGCGCATTCCCAGGCCGCCTGGGCCAGCTGCCGGAACAGCTTCTTGGCGTCGACGGTCTGCACGACTTCGCCGGTCCGCCGGGCGGCCAGCCCGAAGCTGCCGCCCTCCTCGACCGCGCGCATGAACTCGTCGCTGACCCGCACCGAGTTGTTGGCGTTCTGGTACTGGACGCTGATGATGTCCTTGCCGCCCAGGTCCATGTCGAATCCGGCATCGCGCAGGACCCGGATCTTGTTCTCCTCGCGGGCCTTGGTCACGATGAATTCCTCGATGTCGGGATGGTCGACGTCGAGCACCACCATCTTGGCCGCGCGCCTGGTGGCGCCGCCCGACTTGATGGTCCCGGCCGAGGCGTCGGCACCGCGCATGAACGAGACCGGGCCGCTGGCGGTCCCGCCCGAGGAGAGCAGTTCCTTGCTCGACCGGATCCGGGACAGGTTGACTCCGGCGCCCGAGCCGCCCTTGAAGATGAGGCCTTCTTCCCGGTACCACTCCAGGATCGAGTCCATGGTGTCGTCGACGGCCAGGATGAAGCAGTTGTGCACGCGCAGGCTGGCCGAGCTGCCGGACAGGTACTCGCCACTCTCGGTCTGGATGTCGAAGACCTCCATCGGGCCGAGGCGCTCGATCCGGCTGACCTGGGTCAGCCGCCGGTCCGAGCCGCCGACCTCGGGCGTGACGTCCAGCAGCTGGTCGCCGATGCGCAGGAACCCGGCCACGGTGAACTCGCCGACCTCCAGGTCAGCCGCGCGCCAGACGAGATGGTCAGCCGTGACGTCGAGCGACTGGCCGTCGGCGGTGTGCACGCGGAGCACGTCCTTGACCCCGTTGGCCTTGACCGCGACGATCCGGGTTGTGCCGTGCGCGTCATGGACCTTGGTGCCTACGGCCACGGCGTCGACCAGCGATCCGATGGCAACCGGGCCGTCTGGCGTGCTGACCAGCGCGTCGTAGGGCTGGCAGGCCGACACCTGCTGCGGCGACGAGGTCCCGACGTTGAACCAGACCGGCGAGTTGAAGCTGAAGATCTGGTGGGCCAGCGCGTAGGTGAGCTCATGAGAGAAGATCTCGGCGTCCGCGTCGGTGGCGAAGTAGCCGTGCTCGCGCCCGGCCACCACGTAGGCGCCCACGACCCGGTCGACGAGCTGCTTCAGGCTCCACTCCCGCTGCGGCGTGCCCAGCGCGCCGCGGAAGTACTTGGTGGTGACGATGTTGGCGGCGTTCACCGACCAGAAGTCGGGGAACTCCACGCCCTTCTGCTCGAAGTTAACCGAGCCGTCCCGCCAGTTGGTCATGACAACGTCGCGGCGCTCCCACGTGATTTCGTCGTAGGGATGAACGCCCTCGCGGGTGTAAATGCGGCGAATGGTGAGGCCCTTACCCTGCCCCGTGCCGCCCTGCGCCGCCCCGCTAGCCGTTGTCTCGGTCATGTTCTCCCCCTTCAGGGATCCGTCTGGTCTCGTCGCGGGCCTAGCCAGCCCCCGTGGTTCCGCCGATCTGAGTGGGTGAAGCCTTATGTTTATTGGTGGCCGCCTCACCGGGCGGCCGCCCGCTGCTGCTTATCCGTGGGCTCCCGGTCGTCCCGGCTGGCGGGCGGTCCCTGCCCAGCGGGTGGCGGGTCGCCATCCCCCGGCCCGCC